>Ga0315294_10000758_pt1 | contig 34916 bp, 34 predicted proteins | sample YL17G13_40_MG_FD_203626 | JGI IMG/M metagenome (GOLD analysis project Ga0315294, IMG submission 203626) | Sediment microbial communities from Yellowstone Lake, YNP, Wyoming, USA - YL17G13_40 | ecosystem: Environmental > Aquatic > Freshwater > Lake > Sediment | place: USA: Wyoming | collected...
CAAATCCTAAGGATTTGCTGTGTTTTTCACGTTAGTGAAAATACACCTGAAAAAATGCGAGCTTTTGAACGGTTGCACCGTTCAAAATGCAGAAAAAGTAAGCATGGGTTGCCGCTGACTTTTTCAAGCCTTACATAAAAGGGATTATTCATGGTTTTTATGTAAGCAATTAAAAATATTGGGGGAGAATATGAAAAACAAGATTATTTGCATTCTGCTTGCTTCTGCAATCCTGCTTTATTCCAATCCATTTGACGAAGTATTTTGGAGAGTGCAGGGGATCGAGAATAATACGCAAAGAATCATTCTTCAGACTGAGATCAATTCCAGCTTCAATTTCATAGACAGGCTTTCGTGGGGTTTATACCAGAAATGCAAATACAATGGGCCTGAAATCAATTTCAACGTGAGTTTTGAAGACAACTCTTCCCTGAGCACGATGATGAAAAAAGGATTTTACAACGAATTCTTTTATTTTGATGGGAGGAGGAACAAAACAGCAATTCTTGCCTCAATTGATTTTGAGAATAAACAAAGGATGAATGCGGAAAAAGTTTGCGCTATTGCTTGCTACGAAACAGAGGACTGCCTTCCCGCATTTCCCGAGCAGTACAAAAGAATTTGCTTTGAGGAATGCAGCTTTGGACAGAATCCGCCGCCTTTGGGGGATTCCTGCACTCTTGAAGTGAATGAAATAGATAGGAGCAGGTATCCAATCCAAGTGAATTGCTTCAAAAACAATACAATTGCTTTCTGCCCGGAAATGAGTTTTTCCCTTTCTGACAACAGGTATGTCTTCCCAAATAAGATTGGCAAATATGAGTTTGAAGATGATGGATTGGTTGTGAGGGTTGCAATTCCTCCTGAGAAGAATGCGGAATTCAGGGCAAAGGCAAAGAATTTCATGTGCGCCAAAGTGCTCACTCCAAAATCACGCCTGTTTGCGAATAATTCAAATTGAATTTCTAATTGGAGGAAATTAGTTTTATATAAATTTTTTAGATTCGCAAAGATTAATTTTTCAAGAATGTATCCATGGATACATTTTTCGTCATAAAATGTGGGGAGGAGTTCCTCCCCCCATTCGCATTTTCAGTTAAACTGAAATGCGCAGCAGTTTTTCATAAACTGCTTGTCATCCATTTACCCCCCACCCGTGGAGGATAGAGCGGAAGCGTCTGCTTTATTGAAGACAGATAAGCTACGAAGTCGCAATCTCTCTATATGCAGGGAGAAGACTTGAGGAAGAGGGGGTGCAGCCCCCTCTTCTCATATGCGGCCGCCGGGATTTGAACCCGGGTTATAGACTTGGGAAGCCCATGTCCTACCAGGCTAGACTACAGCCGCACGATTGTTTTGCGACGCGTGGATGATAGTATGTAAATGCACGAAAGATTTTAAATCCTCTCAACAATAAATCGCTTTTGTATGTCGTACTCGGTCAAACTATAGCATGCATAATTAAAAGTTATTAGGGAATAAAAAATAAAATGAAAAAAAGGAATCAAGCTCGGAGTATATGATTTCTAAATATGGCAGGATCAAGACCGGCTTGCTCTGGAACTACTTGGGGCGGGAAATCGCCACGTAATGCCCGAATAGTATTATCAACTGCCATTTCAACCATGTTGGCTCTTGTATCCAATTCTGCGCTTGCAATATGTGCAGTAAACGTCATCATTGCCAATACTTCGGGAGGTATGCCAGCTGTCAATGGATTAAATGGCTCTTTTTCGAAAACATCCAACCCTGCTCCCCCGATTTTTCGTTCTTTCAGTGCCTTTATGAGAGCTTGAAAGTCCAAAACAGGACCTCTTGATGTATTTACAATAATTGCACTCGGTTTCATGAGACCAAGTTCCTCTTCTCCAATAAGTCCTTTTGTGTTTTCATCAAGTTGGGTGTGCAATGTCACCACGTCTGCTTCTCTGAGTAGCGTTTTGAGGTCCACTCGTTGCGTGCCTGGAAGAGCATCTAATATCCGATTTGCCTCTAAATCAGTGTAGAAAATCCTCATTCCGAATCCTGAATGCATTGACAGGGCAACTTGCGTCCCGATTCTTCCTGCGCCAACAACCCCGAGTGTTTTATTTCTAACCCCCCAGCTCACGCTCTGCTGTTCGCCAAAAGGATACCAAGGCTGATTCCATCCACCGTTTACGACGAGGGAATGGGACTGGACGACTCTTCTTGAAGTAGCCAGAATCAACGCACATGTCAGGTCTGCGGTTGCATAAGTAAGAACGCCTGGCGTATTTGTGACTAAAATCCCCCTATTTGTGGCTATCTGCTTATCTATATTGTCGGTACCCACAGCAGTATTTGCAACAACCTTAAGATGATCCCCTGCAGCATCATAAAATTCTTCATCAACCTTGCACGTCAAAAGAAGGATGACTGCGTCTACGCCCGCCACTGCTCTGAGAACAATCTCTCTTGGAACTTCAGGAACGTAATCTGGGCTCTCATATTTGACTCTCAAGCCCGCCCTCAACATGCTTTGCATTGCATTTTCCATTCTTTGAACAATGCTATCTGGAACTTCTTTGAGTTTTTCATGCGCATTAGTGTTTGGATATGCGTATGCCACATACACAGTCCCTTTTTGCTTTCCACTTGGTACTTGAACGAAAACCATTTTTACACCCCCAAAATATTAACGTGAAGATTATTCAGGCAGATTAGATTTATATTTTTTTCCCAAGACCATTTTTGAATGCAAAACAATTTTATTGCTTTATCCCCCAATCCTATTCATGGACATTGAAGAAAGGATTAGTTTGATAAAAAAGAAGCCCACTGAAGAGATTCTCACTGAGGAGTTGCTGCGCCAGAAATTGGAAACCGGCGAGAAGCTCAAGCACTACATTGGATTCGAAATATCCGGAAGAGTCCATCTCGGAACGGGCTTGATGACTGCAATGAAAATAAAGGATTTCCAGAAGGCTGGAATAGAGACGAATATCCTTTTTGCGGACTACCATTCCATGCTCAACAACAAATTGGGTGGGGATTTGGAGACCATAAGGAAAGTAGCCCTTGGCTATTTCAAGAGCGCATTCGATTCCCTTGGATTGGAGAACGTCAACTTCATACTCGCAAGCGACATTTATGATAAGGATTATTGGGAGAAGGTATTGCGCATTGCAGAAAAAACAACATTAAAACGAATGCTCAGGTGCATCTCAATAATGGGAAGGGAGGAAACCGAAGGGATGGATTCAGCCACGATCTTCTACCCTGCAATGCAGGCAGCGGATATTTTCAAATTGGATATTGACATTGCGCATGCGGGAATGGACCAGAGGAAAGTGCATGCATTGGCAATCGAGCTTGCGGACAGGCTGAAATACAAAAAACCAATAGCCATTCACACTCACATCCTCGGCTCTCTCACGGGCCCGGGAAGGATGGGCGAATTCTCAAAAATGAGCAAGAGCAAACCTGAAACCTGCATATTCATCCACGATTCAGAAGAGGAGATAAAAAAGAAGATGAAGGATGCATTCTGCCCTGAAAGACAGGTTGAAGACAATCCTGTCATTGAGATGGCAGAGTATCTCTTGTTTGAGCGCTTCCCTCTGGCGATAGAAAGACCTGAGAAATTCGGTGGAAACGTGACATTCAACAGCCCAGAAGAATTGAAACAGACTTTTTCTGACGGCAAGCTCCATCCCATGGATGCCAAGAATGCAGTCGCGCAGGAATTAATCAAAATGCTTGCTCCTGCGCGCGAATTCTTCGCAAAACACAAAGAATTATTGGAAATGGTTCCCTGAATCGTTACGTAGTTTGCCGAGTAAAGAAATATATACTAATTTGTCAATAATATTTATTAACTAATAACAAAAAGTGATTAATATGTCAAAACCGGAAAGTCAGAAACAGCGCCAGATGCAAAGGAAATTCATTGGCGCGATTTCAAGGATAAGTCATTCGCCTACTCTCAACACGGTGATAATGGTTGAAGAAACGCTGAAGAATTCACAGGAAAGCGCTATTACAATCGCAGAGCTTAAGAGAATACTACCTAGGCAAGTGAACCACAGGACATTGAAAGCAATACTTCTCTATCTTGAGCAAAGCAACAAAATCGCGGTTAGTTTAAGAGGGATAACGTGGATTCACAATTCAAATCCTAATTTAAGGAAAGCATTGGAAAAAGGAATGGAATTAAGATAAATTCTTATATTTGATTGGAAATATGCTACCATGATCCGTTTAGCTTATGGTTCAAAGGCAATTTTAGATGGTGAAAAGACTAAGGCAGAAACGCTTCCAACCACGTGCCACATCCTCATAGGCGAATCCTGCCCCTATTCCTGCTCCTACTGTTCTGCGGCGAACGCTTCTCCGGAAGACGAATCAGTGAATGTTGCGCGAATAAAATGGACTGAAATGGATGAAAACGAATTATTGGAAAAAATGCAGAATTCTTCCTTCCAGCGCGCCTGCCTCCAGGTATTTTCCGGAAACGAGGAAAAAGCGCTGGAATTGGCTGAAAAAATAAAAAAACCAATTTCCATATGCTTGAGGAACGTGGATGATGATTTCATTAATGGACTCAAGAACAAAAAAAATATCCGGATTTGCATCTCTTTGGATGGGGTCAATGGGAGTATTGGGAAAAAAGTAGGAAGAGGAGATTTTGAAAAAAGCATGCAAAAACTTGAGGAACTTGCGAATTCTGAAGAATTCAAGGGAAGGATTTCCACTCACTTGATTATTGGATTGGGAGAGAGCGAGAAAGAAGCTGTTGAAACAATGGCAAAGCTTGCGCGATTGGGAATCAAAATAGGCTTGTTTGCATTCTATCCTGCTGGAAAAATGGCGCAGGAAAAGCAGGTGCACATCGGGAAATACAGGAGAATGCAGATTGCGCGGGCGATTTTGGAAAAAAATCCTGATTTTGCATTCTCTCATGATTCACGCGGAAATCTTTTGTTGAACGAAGAAACAGCGAAACTCATAAAACCGTATTTTTTCCAGACTTCTGGCTGCAATGGCTGCAACAGGCCCTATTACGACCATTCCCCAAGGAGGATTTACAACTATGCAAGGGAGTTGAAAGAAGGGGAATTTGAAAAAGCGAAAAAAGAATGCCAAATTTACGAAGAGAAAGTGATTTATAAGGGAAAAAAGCTCCTCAAAATCGATTTTGAAAAGGATTTGAATTTGAAACGCCTGAATTGGATAAGAATACGGGGCGACTTTTTCGCGCACCCTGAAGAGATTATTGAGACGATGGAAAAAGAGCTTGAGGGAAGCGCTTTTGACAGGAAGGAATTCGAAAAAAAAGCAGGCAAAATATTAAAAGAAAATAACGCGCAATTGTTTGGGATAACAATCGAGGACATGGCAAAATCAATATTCGGAGAAAATGCATGAAAATAAAATTTTTGGGAACCGGCGCATGGCTCGCAGACGCAAAGGAGCACTGCTTTGGGGCGAGCATATTTGTTGAAAGAAAGGAATCCCTTGGCGACGGCGACAAAACGGAAAAAATACTTCTTGAAGCGCCTGCAGGAATAAATTACGTTCTTGCAAAGCAGGGGATTGATTCGCGCGAGCTGGACACAATTTGGATTTCCCACCTCCACCCCGACCACGTGCACGGGCTTCTCGTATTGATTGGCGACATGCATCTGAGAAAAAGGACCAAAAAACTGAGAATCATGGGCCCCTCAGGAATAGAGGAATATTTCAAGAAGTCAAAAGAGATGTATTCGGATTTCCTTAGCATTGAGAAGATATCGAGGTTCGTGATTGAAGTCATTGAGATAGAGGAGGATGGCGAAATGAGCGACATGATGTTTGCCCAGACTCTCCATGGCATTCCTTCTTATGCAATAGCCATTTTCGAAGATGAAAAAAAGCTTGTCTATTCCGGGGACACTGCGCTCTGCGATTCCCTCATTGAAATATGCGAGGACGCTGATTTGGCGATTCTCGAATGCACTCATTTCAAGAAAATGGAATGGAAGCACCTCTATCCAGAGGATATTGAGCGCATTAAGAAAGAGGCAGAACCAAAGATGGTAAGATTGGTGCACATGTTCCCATTTTTCGAGAAATACCCGGAAGACGCTGCAAGGGATTCCGAGGAATTGGAGATATAAGGATATCCATATCCCCATATAAAAAAATTATAAACCCATAATTTCATTGAATTCTGCCAACGACAATATGCGCCCATGGGCGGAATTCCTCACCTTTTCATCGAGCAAGTCTTTGTCTCCAGTAATGAAATATTCGATTTTATTGTATTCAAACATCTTTTTCGCAAAACAATAAATGGGAACATCCTTCTCATCGTGAATCAGAATTTTTGCATCTTTAAATTTTTCTTTGTCGAAGTAGCTCTCATCTTTGATTATATGCACATTATCAAGCGAAAAAAATATTGAAAGAACCTTTAAAGGCAGATTTTTTCTTTTACATATGGCAAGCAATTCGTCTTTGATATACTCAGAAACAAAAAGATCGGTTTTTTTGAATCTTACCAAGCGGATTATTGATGAAGCCGCCTTTCCAAAGTATAGGCCAGAAAAAAGAATGTTCGTATCCGCTCCGATACCTGGCTTCATTCAAACAAACCTCTTGAGAAGTCTTTTTGAAACTATGCTTCTCTCGGTTTCAATGTCTATTTTCAGGTCTTTTGTTTCTTCAATGGCATTTCTCCATTCCCATTCAAACTCTGCCCTTCTTATAAAATCTCTCACGGCTTCGCTCCTGCTCCGATATTCCCCGCCTTTGAGCAATCTTAAAAGAAAATCAATCTGCGCGGGTGCAAGATCCACGCTCACATTAACCATTATTATCACCTAATAATTTTTATTAGTTAATATTAAAAAACCTTTGCTTCAGAAGATAAACAATTTGATTGATAGGTTTATATTTTTTTATGGTATAAACGAGATACATGTTTCACTTATTGTATGATAGGGCTCTCCAAGCGCGTGGGGAAGAACTTCATCAAAGAGTCGGTTGGCTCGCAAGGGGAAATCTGGACTAAAGATTCTGCAGAACTCCGCTTGTTGAAGACCATCTCCCGAACCTTTTATTGGAAGAACGAAGGCTGAGGGGAACATATGGAGGCAAGGCTTTAGGAATTCTTTATTTGGCTAGCAGGGCTGAGGAATTGGGGTATAGGGTTCCCCCATTCGAGCTTATCCCAATATCTTTTTTTGATGGATTTCTCGAATGCAACGGAATTTCAAGGGAAGAACTCGCTCCTATTGAAGAAACGGGCGAACAAAGGATGGATTCATCCGTATACAAAATGGAAGCAGAGCAAGGAATAGAAGCACTAAGAAGCCAAGGGATTGAACTAACAAAAGAGCAGGTTGGAGAGATATTCAGGGCGCATAGGAAAATTTTTCTAAAGGAAAACCGCGCTCGAAAAAAGAGAAGAAGAGCGATTGAACATAGGAATTCTCCATATTACATTATGGAATGCTTTACAAATGGCTCTTTTTCACCTGAACAGGAAAGGGAGTTATTGGGGATATTCAGAAGGCTTCGTTCAACGATGAATGGAAGACAAGTCCCTATCATCCTCAGCACATCCAGTGTGAAGGAAGACGACAGGGAAAACCAGTTCAAAGGAGTTTATGAATCCCAATTTGTTATAACCACATATGATGAAAGGGGAGATTTTGCAAATTTTCTAAAAGCACTGAAAATTGTTTTTGCAAGCATTTTCCTGCCAAAAGCACGACGATACCGCGAATTCAATGAGATTCCAGATGAGGATAGAATGACTGTTGTTGCCAAGCATGTAATAGGGGGAGAAGTGGATGGAATTTTCTCTCCTGAAACATCCGGAGTTACTCTTTTCCATCCATATTCTCCCGATACGGTATTCCACTCTGTGAATCCGGGATTGAATACGAAAACGGTTAGGGGGGAAGCCATATAGAGCGAAGCTACCCGATTAAATGAGGAGGGAGGAGTAGAACGCAGCGGCTCAACACCGCAGTTAGAATATTTGGATAAGATATTCCATCGTGATGTTCTCTCGCTTTATAATGGAGGGATTAAAGAAGTAAAGATATCTTTTGACCCTGTATGGAAAACTATTACTAGACGTGGAATGAGAACAGCCAAAGGATTTATGCACGCAGCCAATTTCACTATTCCCATGGACAGAATTGCAAGAGAAATCCGGGAAGAAAGAGGAATAGGGGAAATTGAATGGTCTGTGGATCACGATGGTGTCTTATCTCCCTATCAATGGAGGCCTTCACGAATTGTTGATTATTCAAACAAGCCCGTTTCAATTGGAAATTCTCCAAAGGAAATGATTATTGAAGGCAATATCGTATTAGGGCATGGGGAATTAATTGCACCAATAGTCGCCATGAGGGATTTTCAAACTGTCCAAGGATTAGGTGCGTATGGAGAGGCAATGAAGAGAAAATATGGTTCGGGGGGATATATATTGCTTGGAAATCTTGCGGGTCTTCTTCATGCCTTTGGTTTTCAACCAACTGCACGAAGCGCGTATGAAATATTCCCAAGCATGATTGGTTTCATAAATATCGGCACTGAACAGCTTCCGCTTGGCGCGCATTGGATAGAGTTTTTTATTCGCCGCAATGTTCTAGTGATTACCGTTCCTGAAATTTCTCCAAAAGGTGAAGCGCGTTTAAGAAGCACATTGGATCCACAGTATTCAACAGAAAAGAGGTTTTGCTTTTCTCCAGCAAGGATGGCAGTTGATGCAAATGCACAAATGGGGGAAGCCTGCATTTTATAAACTATTTTGCCATTTCTAATTTGCGAAACGCGCATCGTATGCGCAATGCAATTTGCGATTGCGCAATATTTTAAGGTGTAAAGCGCTTAAGTGGCGAAATTGGGTTATAATTGCGTTCATCTCACGGGCTCGTACTTCTTGTGGCACGAATGGAAAATGTGCTCCCTGAAGAAATTGGTGAAATGGAAGATGAAATAGTAGAACAAGCCCCAAGCCCTCACTCTTCTCATGGAAACTAGAACAAATGCATTTGGAAGGTATTTCACTTTTCCTTCTTTCGCAAGCCTTCTGACAAGCTCGCAGTCTTCTGAAGTGACAAGGTTCACGTTGAATCCGCCAACCCTGTCATAAACGTCCTTTCTCACTCCCATGTTGCTTCCTGCCACAAAATTGACATTGATTATATTCAAAACCGTGGCGATTACGTTCAGAATCTCAGATGAGAGATTCTCGAAAAATGAGCCATTATGCGGATGAACCTTTCCCATCACTGCTACAGCGCCTGTTTCAAATCCTTTAATATTCTCGGCAAGCCAGTTGGGGTCCACAATCACGTCCGCATCCGTGAAAAGAAGATACTCTCCTTCAGCCTTCTGGACTCCCAGGTGCCTTCCGGCAGCAATCGTCTTCTTCTTGTCCATTGCAATCTTATTCGTGTATTTTGAGGCAATCTCCCGCGTCTTGTCTGCGCTTTCGGCATCCGCAATTATAATCTCCCAGTCCTTCCCGTAGACAAGATTGGTTTTTTGCTTCATGAGGGATTCCAGCGCCCTTCCAAGGTATTTCTCTTCATTCAAAGTAGGAATGATTACTGACACTTTCATGGAATAATATGGAATTGATGTGGAATATAAGCCTTTTCATTTCCAAACTTCTTTCAGCGTTGTTTGGACTCGTTTTTATAATTTCGCAATAAAACGAATAAACAAATGAAAAACAATGCAAATAGAAAGCGTCAGAAGATTTATATATTTTTTGTGAGAAGTAATTTGGGGTGGTTTCATGGCTATAGTGAGGATTTCTGATTGTGCTGGACCCGATAGAGGACACCATTACATTAAATCCCAATTAGAGGGAAAAATCTTCAGAAAAGGGGGACGAACAGAAGAGTTGATGCTGGAAGCTCCCCCTCTAGGATTGGGAGAAGGCAAATTAACCGAGATCATTGTCGCAAGTTTTGTCGCCGCTGTAAAGTATAAGGGCGAATCCAGTGAGTGGGATCCAAAATCACAGCGTAATAAACCGTTGTCAGTTCCTCGCTCCCCGATAGCGGTTTTGGATGTTCCGGATGCAGTCAGGCTTTATCCCGGGATAGCATTATTATTCTTCGAAAAAAATAGTGTTGGTTCCCTTCCGAAATTCGAAAGAGATTTCTCTCCCTATTCTCCAATCCTGACAACATATAGGGGAGAACATGAAATTCCTGCGGACTATGGACCCGCCACTCCTCCGGGATTGGTCGTATTGCCCACTTTTGAAGGTGTTGATAAAAGAGTAGCTCTGGGAGATGAACAGGTTATGCTGCTCAGGCCAGCATTTAAGCGCACCATACTCATCCTGACGACAAAAAATGGAAAATTGGTTGCGGATTCTGACGCATTGTTAACAGCCATATTTTATGGGAATCTCACACTGAATCAACATCCAATGTTTGCAAATGTGACTGAATTAACTGTCATGGATTGGGCTTTCCGTGCAATGCACCTTGCAGCTGAAACAACCAACGCTTCGCCTGAAAGTGTCAAAAATGCCGTTTACCGTCCGATCGTTCCTCCAGCCCGATTGGATTCTCCATGGGGAGGATTCGTTTGTAAACCTTCAATTTTCAATCCTCAACAAAGAATATATTTCTTTTATTATAAAATGGATGATTTGTACGAATCCCCGGAATTTCCAAATGGACCTTCAGTGGAATTCGTTTTCGCACCATATGAGCCAAGGGAGACTGGAAATCCTGAAATTGACAAGGTTCTTGGGGAATTGAAAAATGTTTCTGAACTGATGAAGATGAGGATTGTTTGAATTGAGGGTGATGTTATGACAAAATTGATCATTGAAGGGAAATCCGGTGGGCAAACAGTCGTAATGAAGGGTGGAGGAATAGAATCAAATGCGGGGAAATTTGGCAGCATCACTGGCGCAAAATTTGATCCGCAATTGGTTTCATTGGCAACTGGAAGTACCGTGGCAATAGCAATCAATACATTTTGCCATTTCGCATGGGCATGCGCACTTGAAGATCCCAACCTAAGAAATGATCCTTGTGAATCTCCTTTGGGAGGTTTCAGAATATATCAGATACCAACGGCAGTGAGAAATCTTGGAAACAAATCAGTTATATATTTTGGGGAAACTCCAGATGAAATGCCTCTTCCGGAGTCAAGAAATTGTGCTACCTACCTCCATGGAAATTTGGAAACAAATACGAACTCTGGGCCGCAAAGGCCTCCTGAGGTTGTCGTGAGGGCGGTAATTGTTCCGGATTCACAATCAAAAATTTTAAATGAACTCCGATTGGGCGAGGAAAGGCTTCATTCTGCAGTCTATTTGGATGGAAAGCCCCATGCGCACGTTTACGTGATGGGAGACAGGCTCATTGTTATCCCGCTGGTTGAAGAACTTGTTTTAAGCCCTCACCCCCTCCTGGGGGATTACCCTGCGTTTGTGGAGGACATTGCAATTCGGGCCGTCCATCACATAATGCACCATAAGGCTGCACAGCTGGATGAGGCGAAAGGATTGCCTATTAGGATAGTCGTGAATGCAGATGAGTTATGGGAAAACCCGAAATATCCCGGAATGGGGGATGACCTCATACTTGAATTTGACAGGTATGACCCAGTTTCAAGGGATTGGCAAAAGGCTCCGGAAATATTAAGACAGGCGAGGGGTTCCCTGAAATTGACGCGAATTTCCATTCCGTTGTTTTTCCAATGCGGAAAAGATAAAGAGGAGCTCGTACGAGAATTCAAATCGAGGAATGTTGAATTCTATCAGGATTCGCCTTGGGAAACCTCCCATCAATTTGGCACTGTGCGCGGGGGTACGAGATTCAGGGACACATGGGGGGAAACGTATAATGCCGGATACATCTATGTGAAAAAGGGGAGATTTGATAGGGAAATTGCCGGTTACGCTGTTTACAAATCCCCTGCAAGAGTCGACCCAATGATTCCTCTTGAGCAGCAGATGATTTAGCAGATTTAATACTATTCGTAAAACCGAGGTGAAATCATGACGCAGTTTGTAATAACCGGAAGATCGCACGGACAGGTGATTGTTACCGACAAGCAGGGAAACGTGACGGATTTTGGAGTGAGTAAAGATAGGGGTTATGTTACGGGCATCTCCATGATTCCTCCCCTAAATCTCCCAACGGGATATGGCCTTGCAGCAGCATTGAATTCCGTTTGCCATTTTGTGGACGGTCACCATGATTCGGATAATTTGCCCAGCGAATTAGACGTTTCAGTTCCAACTGCAGTAAGGAACGGGGATGAATCCGTGGTGTATATTGATGAATCTCCTCCAATCGGGGGAAATCTCCCAGTAAAAGAGGAATGCACGAGTTATGTTGAAGGAAACTCGGGGGTTGACACGAACAGCGGCCCTGAGAGGCCTCCTGAAGTTGTTGTCAAAGCGGGATTCGTTCCAATGGAAGGTAAACGTAAACATAGAGCGGGTCAATTAATGCCACTTGGGGATGAGACGCTTAAACTCGTAAATGGGAAATTACTTGTATATATAAGGGGGGATATGATGGTTCTTGCCCCATTGAACGTGCGTAAATTTTCTAATCATCCTTTTATCAATCAATATAAATCCTTTTGGACTGACATTCTCTATAGGGTTCTCCATCAGGCAATCCACCATCTACCAAAAGAGCTTGCAGAAGTCGATAGGGAGGGTGCAGCCCAGGCACTACTGAATGTTGACAACTTATATGAACACCCGAAATATCCTGGACTTGGACCGGATTTGCTTCTTACTTTCGGAAGGTACATACCCCATGATAATGACACGCAAGTTTTAAAGCAAGCCGAAAACAAACCAATTTTGAGGAACATTTCAGTGCCTTGGATTGCACGGGCCAAAAACAGGCAGAGTTTGATTGACCAATGCCACAATTTGGGAATCGATTTCGAAGAGGGTGAGAGATTGAAGATTTTGAATATTCCAGTGCTTGAAAATGTTGAAGTGACGGATACGAAAGGGAATAGATATTTGGTTGTTTCGCCAGATTTCCATCATGAGGATTTGAATTATTGTTTCATTTATGGAATACCCGCAAAAATGCCTACGTTTAGTGTTCCATCGGTCAGGGATTAGCTCTTTCCCTTGATTTCTTCGAGCATCCTGCATTTCATGCAGATTCCCTCCGAGGAAGGTTCTCCGCACTTCTTGCATTCCCTGATTTCCTGCCTGCATTTCATGCGCTTCAATTCCCCCTCAACTGCATCCATCATGAACATGGAGCAGTCGAGCGCATTCTGCTTCGTTCCTTCGTATTCCTTTTCAAGCGCGTCAAGGAATTTAACGACGCGCAAACGGAACGCCCCCTTCCTGTAGGGGCATGCTTTTGCGAGGAATGGAAGTTTCTTCTGCTTTGCGTATTCCAAAACCTCCTCTTCTTCGCAATAAATCAGAGGCCTTATTCTCGTCACGAATTTCGGAGAGGAATAGCCTGAGACTGGCGCGAATCTTGCAATCCTCTCAGGCTCGTTCCTGAGGATGTTCATGAGAAACGTCTGCGCGAAATCATCCTTGTTGTGCGCCAGAACGAGCTTACCAGCCTTCAATTCCTTTGCCTTCCTGTTGATGAGCCATCTCCTGAACACTCCGCAGTAGCTGCACACGTTGTCCGCCTTTTTCCCTATCTCATCCAATTCAATTCCAATCTCATCCCTGAAAGAATATATAAAATGCTTGACATTGAGAATCTTGCAGAGCTCTTTCGCCTTCTCCAAAGACGCTTCCCTGTATTCCCCCCCTTCATTGATTGTGATGGCAATCAAATCAAATGGGAGCTTCTTCTGGAGTTCGCCCATCAAATATAGCCCAGCTGAAGAATCCTTTCCCCCTGAAAGCGCAACAGCGATTGTCTCCCCCTTTTTCACCATCTGGAATTCGCGCACTGCCCTGAAGAAGTATTTTTCCACTTTTTTTATCACGTTTTTCCCGACAATTCCTTCCTTGATTTCTTCCTCAAAATCCTCGTCTTTCTTTGCCAAATCAACACCCGATAATCAGAGTTCCGATTTTCTCATTGTTCAGAGCGCGTATTATCGCATCATCAATCTTGCCATTCAAAAACCACACTTTCGGAAGGTTTGCCCTTATGCACGATTGGGATTTTGGGATCATCCCCTCCTTCACGACTCCCTCATGAATCAGTTTCACAAGTTCTTTAGTCGTGATCCTGCTGATTATTTTCCCTTCCCTGTCATAGAGGCCGTCCACTTCCCCTAAAATGATCATTTTTGCGCCAAGCGATTTTGCAATGCTCGTTGCCAAATCGTCGGCATCCATGTTCAATAGGGTTTTATTCTCATGGTCATATGCAAGCGGATAAACAACGAGCACGTATTTCTCAATAAGCTCATGCACTATTTCAGTGCGCACACGTTTTATAGTTCCCTCGTATCCAGTATCGGAATTCATCTCCGCAATGAGGAAATTCGCATCTGCTCCCCCGATCCCCATTGCCAGCACTCCGTTTGACTGTAGTTCCGCAACGAACTCCATGTTTATTTTCCCGAAAGCCATTTCGCCCAATTCAAGGGTCTTCTTGTCAGTAACCCTTCTCCCATCCTTGAAAAAAGGCTTCTTGTCGAATTTGAGCATCAAGTCTGAAAGCTGCTCCTTTCCCCCGTGCACGACAATCACGTCATAATTCCTGCGCACTTCCTTAATCTGCGGAGCGTATTCCTTCATCCTTTTCACGATTTTTCCGCTCATCTTTATTACGAGGATTTCCTTTCGCATTTTTTTGCACCATTATTCGTTTATTAGAAACTACATAAATAAAAAAAGTTTATGGGTGAAGCCCCGCTCCCCCTATCCCTTCAGTCTCATCCAATCCGAACATTATATTCATATTCTGCACAGCCTGCGTACTCGCTCCCTTGCCCAAATTGTCTATTGCTGAGAAAATCACTGCGCGCTTGCGCTCCTCATCCAAGTCCAATCCGATTTGGCAGAAATTTGAGCCTGCCAGATTCGCAGGATTCGGATAGGGAAGATGGCTTTTTCCTTCCTCTTTCTTGAATTCCAGCACTTTCACGAAATATTCGTCTTTGTAGAAGTGCGAATATATTTCAAGCATCTTTTCGCGCGAAATGGGCTTATTCAGGAATACGTGGATTGTGGAGAGTATTCCCCGTATGAATGGAGCAAGATGTGGCGTAAAATTGATGCTTACGTCCTTTTTCGCCATCTCAACCAACTCCTGCTCCACTTCGTAAGTGTGGCGATGCTTCACTGCGCTGTAACCCGTTATTCCCGCGCCAATTTCAGAATGGTGCGTGAAGAGAGAGGGATTTGCTCCTGCTCCGGATGTTCCAGTTTTCGCGTCAACGACGATCTTCTTCAAGTCAATCAAATCCGTTGAGATTATCGGCGCGAGCCCGAGAATCATTGAAGTCGCAAAACATCCCGGATTCGCAACCAGTTTCGCCTTCTTGATTTCATCGCGCTTCAATTCAGGGAGCCCGTAAACTACCCCATCCAAATACTTCTGCGCCGTATGCTCCTTCCCATACGCTTTCTTATAGATGCTGGAATTCTTCAAACGGAAATCCGCGCTCAAATCAATCACTTTCACTCCCTTCTCAAGGAATTGCGGTGCGACTTCCATTGAAACTCCATGGGGGGTGCAAAGGAACACGACATCCACTTCTTGGTTGACTTTCTCAGGCTTCGTGAAGCGCAGACCTGAACCTACAAGGTTCCGGTGCAACTCTTCTAATGGAACTTCCCCGCGCGAAGTCACCCATTTTATTTCAACCTTTTTATGATTAAGAAGAATGCGCAAGAGTTCCCCTCCGGAATACCCCGAAGCTCCGTAGACTCCGACTTTTATTGGCATGAATACCATAGTTATATTTAGGGGGATTTGGATTAATTAATATTTGCAGTGGGACATCGGCTCTTCAGGGAGCGTTTCGTCGGAAAGCCTTCTTCAGAAGGAATCCCTGAGAATGTCCTTTCGAAGGGAATGGGAATTCACCTACTTAGGGGAGATTTTATTAAATTAACCCTCCAGAATACTTTTCATGCTTTACAAATGCAAGTACGATCCAGTTGAAAGGAAAAGAATAGAAGCAAAAGCAATGGATGCGCTTCAAAGGCCTTTGGGTCCTGACAGTCTCCATGATTCAAGAAGGAAGATGATGGACGGTGTTGAATCAGGAACAACAATTGACCCAAGAGACCTTAACAGGGCTTTTCTTAGACCCAAACAAGAAAGGCAGAGGGAGGGGAGGGGCAGGATGTCACGCAACACGGCTCCCTCGCTTCAGGCTGCAAAAACACTGGCAGAGTATTTGATGCTCGAAGAGCAGACTGGAGGATTCCATGCATTTGCCTTCATATGCCGCCAAAGGGGCGATCCGGGCAGGGATGTGCTCATAAGGGCTTTGGGAGCCGAAGATAGGGTAAGGGGGATATTGGAAAATGAAGCAGAAATTGCCACCAATGCTCCAAGCTTGAAAAGATACCTTAAAGATCTTCAACACATCGGATATGATTTGAAGAGAGATGTTCTTTTACTGCTGCTTGATGCGCTCGTTTCAGGAAAGGGCATTCACTACTCTCCCCATGGTTTTCAAACGCTCATGCGCGCGAAAGTCAAGGGAGAAAACAACGATCCGATTTTGGCGGTTTTGGCTTCACCAAATCAAAGGGATGACTATGTGCCCCCAATGCTCTTTTTTGAAACAGAACCCGGCAGTAGGAGAGTGCTTGATCACTATTGCATCACAGTTACTTATTCCAATGGAATTTCGGTTGTGAGCTCCCATTATGAAGGGGAAACGAGGACTATTGGAGAACTCCCCCACGAAAAACCCTTTTGCCAGGCAATTGAATGGGTTACTAAGCCTCCAAAATGCGAGTTCACGGTTGATGGAAAAGCAGTCGTAGTGACTGATACAGTGGGTTTGAAGATTGTTACAATGGCATTGAAGACGAAGGGGGCATTATATTTATGTCCACTCATTCAATTTCGAGGAAAGGAATTTCGTTATCCTTTGGACAGAATGAGGACGACATTACCGGATGCGAAACAATTGGTGATTTGGGCCGTGAATACAAGGGGCAACAGCGGGGAAGGACTTGGGAATCTGAGATAATTTTATGATTGATGCTATTACATGTGTTTTCAAAGAAATCACACGACCATTCCCTGCTTGTATACGTTCCATGGCCTGAATGAACCAGCTCCTTTCCAGACAAGAAGGGCCATGTACGTATTCCATCTCACGTTTTTCATAAGGGATTCGAAATCGCCTTCAGGAATTCCATTTTTTCCCAATTTGTCCACATGGCATGTGTTTATCTGGAAGAGCCCGAAATCCCTGCTTCCATTTGAATTGGAGTTGGCATTCCTCGGATTGAATCCGCTTTCGCACGCAATGACCTGCACTGCTTTCTTTAACCAAACATTCATCTCCGTATCATTTGCGAAAAATTTGTGTTCCTTATTGAAATCTGCGATATAAACCCGCATGTCATTGATCAGGGCGACAACATAATCTTTTTCTGCGATTCCCCTGTGGTTTCTCTGGGCAGCCTGCTTAGCTATGCTATACAGCTCTTCGGTAGTGATTGAGCCCGCAAAATCAAATTGTCTTGCTTCCGCCAGGGGTTTCAGAGGCATCTGCCTGTATTCCGGATTCATTAAATGCAGCCACAGATTTATTCCGGCTTTCACTCCGTGGTTTCTCAAATCGTCATTCCAGAGCTGGTCGATTCTCCTGTCTCCCGCACAGTACCGGGCAATTTCGAGAAATTCATCATAAGCTTCCTGTTTTACTGTTCTATCATTCGTATTGCGCGCCCTTTCGGCGCATGCGATCCATCTTGCCCTGTAGCCATTGTAAACTTTCAGCGCTTTTATATTCCATAATCCGTTTGCATTCCTATTCCCCTCCGGGAGCAATTTGGCCAATTCCTTGTGCCAAAGGCTTCTTGTTGCCGGGTTGTTCTCCAGATCCCTTGCAACGGCCATAAAACCGTTGTAATCTGAATTGTCAAATGCCCTGTCCATCCTTGCCCTTTGAGACAGGAAATAGGAAGTGTTCTGCTGGACCTGCGCTTCTGGCATTTTCTCACCTTATATAATGGGTATTTTTCAAGTATTTATATATTATTACGTCACATGACGAAAAAGAAGAATCATACGTACACAATTTTCTCCGCAAAGTGGATTTTATTCGGCATGCTCTTTCCGAACACTGAAGCGTAGTACCTCTGCGCAGAGCCGTTGCACACTTCCCACGTGTTCCACTGCCCGCCGGCATGCCTGAAAACGAACGCTCCCCTTCCCGCGCCCCTGTCAAAGAACAAAAGGAATCCCAGGAGGAATCCTGCGCCAACTTGCTCCCTCTCCTGCCCTATAAGCTTTGGATCGATTCCATAATGGATCATCCTCTGCCCAAACCTTTCAATAATGCTGTTCTTTTCGCTTACTCCAACCTGAAGTGGTCCTGCATATCCCAGGCTGTTCACGCAGTTTGGCGAAAAGGAGCTCTCCTTTTCCGCAATCGCGAAGAATATTTTGATCAATTGCTCAAAGGAAGCATCGCTCACTTCATAATTGAAGATTTTCAGCGCATTCCTCAGGGAATTTGCTATTGAGCGGATATAGGTGAAAGCGTAATTCTCATCGTGCCCGTGCCCCATTATCTCGGCTGTCATTTTTTTGAGTGATGATTCTGAAATGCCCGTTTCCCTCGCAAGCGCACTGTGGGAGCTTCTTTGCGCCCTTAAGGAAGTGATTGAAACTTCCCTTCCTATGCTTCCGCATATTCTCTCATAAAGGGAATGGTTGCCCATTCTCCACAATTCCCACAATTCCGAATATTTTTCATGCTCTTCGTAGCCGTTCTCCCTTGAGCACTTGCTGCCGATCTCATTCACGATTGTCCTGACTTTGGGGATAATGTTTTTTTCAAAAGCCCCCCAAAGCTCCACGACATCAGAGAAGAAATCAATGATCGTTTTTGCATGATTGTATATTCCCTTATTCGCATTCCTCCAGCTGAGCCACGCTGTCTTGTATTCTGCGTAATCCCCTTCTCCCCAGGAATTCTTCAACTCATTGGGAAGGTACTCCGCGAAATTGCCGTCCCGGCATTTTGAAGCTATCACTTTCAGCAGGAATCTCATCTTCTCAGCGTAATTCTTCATCATCTCATTGTGCCTTCTTGCGAAGAGTTCGTCGCCAGCCATCGCGTATTTTGAATAAAGCGCCATCTCGTTCAGGAATCCTGCGTATGCGCTGTAGAATGCGTTGATGTCACTCTGCGCCTCCTTGTATGCTCTTCCCTGCACACCCATAACATGCCCGTTCATCTCTATCACTGAAAGTATTGGGTATTTTGGGAATAAAAAAATTCGTTTGACTAATGACGAAGTATGAGTTTATAATTTTACCGCCAACGACGGAAACATTTTGCGTCATTTGCTTCATGCGCATAAAGCGCATATTTCATTTTTGTCGGAGCGCATTTTCACGCTTGCAGGCCTCTTTCGACGGGGCGTTATGCACCATGCTAAGTTTTTCGTCGGTGTTGCGTCGAAAAAAAGCGGAATATCGTCGAGGAAAAAATATAAACAGTTACTTTTATCTTATAGTGGAAAAAAAATAGAAAAAAGAAAAAAGAAAAAAATTGCTCGGATTTATGCGTTCTTCATTTTCACTTTCTTCACAAAGCCTTCAGAGTCAACATAATACAGGAATCCTACCTGCTTGCTGATTTTCTCTGAGCCCACTTTCTTCTTCTTTCCCTTTTTGTTGTGCTTCATGGGCGTTGCCCAAACAAAACCGTCCTTTCCGATATAGTACAGGTATCCATCTTCCCTGTCAATTTTTTGTGATCCGACTTTTTCACCGCCTTTTGCCATAATATACACCTCGTTATTCTATGAAATGAAGAATATTTAAATACTTCGACGGCATTTTTCAAAACCTCGGGAGAAAGATTTAAAAAACTTATATGCCCATATTATGTCCCAAGTCGGGCGCGCGTTTATTTTCCGTCGATTTTTTCAAGGACCCTTTTGAAGAATATTATGAACGCACCGTTTTCGACTTCGTCCAATACTGCCCTTGAGAAGACTTTCCTCATGCAAAGGGAGACTTTCTTCGGGTCACGGAAACCTTTTTTTTCATTCTTCAGTATTGAAACGCTTTCCTCAATCAGCTTCATGAGCGTTTCGACCTGCTCTCCCTCGACCTTCCTTCCAGAATTCCTGAATTTTTTCTTCATCTTCATTTTCGTGAGTTCGTATAGGACGATTGCTAGGGCGTGGGAAATATTCAGGGAGGAATTCTTCTTGTTTGCCGGGATTGTCGCAAGCACGTGGCACTTCTCCTGTTCGTTAACGGTAAGACCCGTTCCGTCCCTTCCGAGAACGATTGCTATTTTTCCCTCAATCCCCCCCAGCCTTTCAACTGCCTTGACCAATGGGATTGAGCGCTGGGTTTTTGCGGTCGTTCCGACAATCACGTCGCATCCCTTCATCCCCTCCCCCCAATTCCCCACTATCCTCGCCCTCTCCAGAATCCAGCGCGCGTGCTTGGCGAACATGCGCGCTTTGAATCCAACAGGGACTTTGGGATTGACGAGATAAAGCTCCGAGAGGCCGAAATTGTCCATTATTCTCGCAACGTAGCCCATATTGATTTCGTATTCGGGCTCTATCATGACAACGCGGAAATCGGATTTTGCCATAAGAAATAACTATGAGCCAAGGATTAATACATTTTCCATTTGTCTATCGATTGGGGAAGGACAAATAGATTAAGGAAAGTAATATATATTTAAAGAACAATATAATAATATGGAAAACCATGTCAGATTAGGCAATATTGGAGGAGAGACATCTCCTTGCTTCATGACGCCCCAGAGAAGCGTATTGAAATCCCTGTCAATGCCTTCGGGACTGAATAGAAGGATGCACATCAGATTGAGGGTGCTCAGGGAGGTTGCCAGAATAGCCCGTGGGCTTCCAGAAGGACCTTATAAACTGGTTTTCAGGACAGGGGGGGATTTGGAACAATTGGATGAAGACCTGCTGGGCGTCCATGTCAAGGAGGGTATGGTCCTGTACAGGGCGAAAACGCCTGAATCAATGGCTTTGAAGCGGGAGAGAAGGAAGAGACTGAGAAAAATTGATGAGATGGATATGTGTGACGTTATAATAAAAAGGATTCTGAACAATTTGCAAGGTGAAAAACCAGAAGCAAAATTACTTGCCAATCTGCTGAAAACAAAAAGAGGTTTTTCAGATCATATTTTAGAGTCATTTGGGTGCGACCAAAACATTGAACAACTCTTGACCGATATTGATCAGATGTTCAAGGAAGTGGCAAAGGCATCCGTAAATCCGGAAAAAGAATCATATGGACATATCGCCCACGTACAAACTGAGCAGAACCGGTTTCCGATAAATCCTGAGGATATCGAAGCGGTTGTTGCACTTTATGCCCATTCCAATGGAAAAACCAGAGAGCAAATGCGCTCTTTGGTAAAGAGCTATTCGAGTATAGAATTGAACAACCTCCATATTGGCATTTTATCCAAATCGATTTACGACCTGTTTGGGGAGCTCATCGTCAGCCTTCAGACAATTGAAAGTGATCCGAGATATGAACTGAAAAGAGATGAGATTGAGAGCGGAGTGATTACTCTGCAAGGAAAACTCGCTTCCCTCGAAAAGAACCTGCATGAATTGTCGGTTTCCCTGGCGACAATAGATCAAAAAAGGCCTGAAAAAGAAAGTATCGGAAGATTTGAGACCATGATTTCCAGCCTCGTAAGAGTCGCCCAAATCAGATCCGATATTCTTCAATTGCTCAGGGATATTCACGAAAAAATCATCGAGACATGCGGCTATAATTATGTAACGGAAATAATCGAAGACATGATAACGATGCTCGCAGGAGTGAATATGGAGGAAGAGACGGATTTTTGGAGGGGATTTGCCTCTCTCCTTGAGGGGGAGGAATTTTCTGAATTGAGAAGAAGAATTGACAATTATTCCATCCATCTCGTTGACGTGGCGACCAAGATAGTCGTAAAAAAACGAGGGCTTAGAAAAATGAAGGAAGACATGAGTGAACTCGAAAGAAGGCTCTATGAGACGATAAAATACTTGATTAAAAGAAATAAAATAATCGGAAGGGCGGTTCTCGAAATATATTTGGATGCAAAAAAACACAGCAGATGGAAGAAGTCTTCCTGGGTGAAAGACATCCGGGACAGCCTGAGTTCAGAAAGCGTTTTGACGGCGGCAAAAATGTTGATGCGCGAGGGAGAAATTCAAGACCCGGAACTCGAATCAAAAGTAGATGAATATTACTGCCGGCTTTCACAGATGAATTCGAAAATAATCGATTTGTTGGAAAGCATTGGGATAGATTTGCTGGGATATGCTTCTGCAAGGGCAGGATACCTGGAGGCATGGCCCATCGACATTTTTCCGGATGTCGACTTGATTCTGGGAAAAAACGCCCAACACAAACCCCTGGAGATTCCTTACACTGTTGAAGAAAGCGAAAATGGGGCGAGAATTGAATTTGAATTTCCCATTGGCACAAGAAAAAAGAAAATTGTTGTTGAAGTGAAAGAAGATGAAATTCCAGAAATAGATTGGCAGAGATTGTTCAATAAAGGAGTAGAGGAGGTTGGAATCGGCGATATTTATGGATTTCCTGAAGCGGCAACGGAATTCGCGAGCGTCCATGACGATCCATATTCCGCGGTTGCCCGGACATTTTATGAAGGGATACCTTCATACGTATCATTTGACAGGAAGAGCATTGCGCCCTATTCAAGAAAAAGGGTTGCCAACGGGGTTTTTACGTCCATGGGGGAAAATCCTCCTGATCTCCTGACACCAGATAATGAGCTTCGGGAAAGATTGAAAACCGAAGGGAGCTATGATGGGGGCATGGCAGAATTCGAAACTATAAGAAGGCAAGTTGCCATGCAATCGCTTCTATTTGAAGTCAATTCAGTTATTAGATCCTTGGAGAGAACTATATGAACTGCTCCATCGCATGATTCCTACAAGAACCCTTCCAGCGTTGTCTGCACTCCCGAGTCCTTTATTTTCGCGAGCGCGTTCCTGATCCTTTCTTCCGAAAATTCCCTTTCATTGCACAGGAATTCGACAATCCCCTCCACCTGCGGCTTGTTGAATTTTATCCCGTAATCATCCACTGTTTTGGGTTCCAGGAAAATCCTTTCAACTTCCATGAACCACTCCGGGGCTTTCAATTCTGAGATTATTTTTTCAAATGAATCAAACTTCTTCACGAGCAGCAATGCCTTCTTTGGCCCTATTCCCCTGATTCCGGGATTGAAATCAGTTCCAACCAGAATCCCCACCCATATCAGTTTCCGCCTGTCCAATTCGAGCATCTGCAGGGATTCCGTTAGTTCAATCAATTCCGGCTCCACGTTCACGTATTCATTCCTTCCCGGAAGCTTTCTTTTTCCCGTGAGCGCAAGGTTTCGCACCAGTTTCTCAGCCCCGAATATTATGGAATCATAATCCTGCGAGGCGCAAGCCCACACGTCCCCTTTCATATTCATGTGCGCGGCCTGCGCTTCCCCTTCCCCCGGAGCCTGCACGAAGGGGAGCCCCATGAAATTGAGAAGCTCCTTTGTTTCGCCGACCATTTCCTTTGTGAGCCTGCTCGTCGCCTGCGCATGCTTCCTTGCGCCGGCCAAATCCCCTTCCTTTAGCGCCTCCATCCACTTCTTCTCCGCCTCTTCCTTGACTTCAATCCTTTTCTGTATCGTCTCCCTTTTCAGTTCAGGAGGCTTCCCGTCGAAAACGTACACCGGCCTTATTCCCTTCTCCATGAGCCTTATGCTCCTGTAGAATATTCCGGAGAGATGGCTGGTTATTCTCCCCCTTGAGTCCATCAGCAGAGTCCCGTCCGGCTGCCTTATTGTGGCAAGGAACTGGTAGAGCGCATTGTACGCGTCGATTGCGACTTTTTTTCCTGAAAGGTGCTCAAGCGTTATCTCCTTCTTATTTACGATGCTTCCCAAATCCACTCCCATATAAACACCAAAAAAAGCCTATTCCTCGTTTTGTTTTTTCTTCAAATTCACGACGTCTCCCAAAGTCAAGTCCTTTTTCTTGTGCTCTTCATTGGAATGCGTTATTGCGACTTGCTCAATAAGGGCAATCCCCAGCTCCTTCTCGAGCTTTTTGCACAATTTTTCAGTGGGGAGAACGCGCTCCTTCTCAACCCTGTCCAGATAGGACTGCACTTCGTTGATTTTCCTCGCGAGCTCCCCCAGGCTCATGCTCCGTTTTTCCCTCGCGGTCACGATTTTTTTCCCGTAATCCTCGACAACCTGAATCTCCGTGGGCTCTTTCTGCGCAGGTATCTCGCGAGCGAATTTCTGCTCCTTCTTCCCTTCGCTGGCTTTTGAAACTATTTTCCCGTATTTCGCGCATTGGGCGCAAACATTCAGCTTCGCTCCTTCGATAACGACATTGTAAATGGCGCTTTTCCGCCCGCACATTTCGCAATCCATAAAGCTATTTCTCAACGAAACCTTAATTAATTTTAGGTGACAAATTTTTATTGCAAATATAAATTGGTGAGTTTATTGGGTGATGAAATGCCGCACATGAAAAACATCAAAGCATTTGTTTTATGCGGGGGAAGGGGAACCCGCCTGAGGCCTTACACTTACACGATTCCAAAGCCAATGCTTCCATTGGGCGAAAAGCCGATTCTCGAGTACGTGATAAACAACCTCAAATTGAATGGGATAGAGGACATCACGCTCACAGTGGGATACCTCAAAGAAAGGATAATGGATTATTTTGGGGATGGGGGCGACTGGGGAGTGGACATCACTTATTTTGAAGAAGACGAAAACAATCCCCTCAATACTGCGGGCTCAATTGCGTGCGCAAAAGACAGCGTGAATGAGAGTTTTGTTGTTTTGATGGGCGACCATCTCACAACAATCAATCTGAGGAAAATGGTGAAGCACCACCAAGAGGAGAAGAATACTGCAACCCTCGGACTCAAGAAGCAGGGAACTCCCTTGGAATACGGAATCGTGGAATTGGATTCTGATGGAAAAATTGTACAATTCAAGGAGAAGCCAATTGTTACAAACCTCATAAACGCCGCAATATACGTTTTTGAGCCAGAAGTGTTCGCGTACATAAAAAAGGGATTGGATTTCGGGAAAAACATCCTCCCCAAGCTTGTCGAGGAAAAGAAAAAGGTCGGGGGCTATGTGTTTGACGAATACTGGGTGGACATCGGGAGGATCCACGATTACGAGCATCTCAACCAGGTGCTAAGCATTGTCGATCTTGCTTTCAAGACGAAATTCCAGACCGAGAAGCACCTTTGATTGCGCATGCATCTCCCTTATTGTATTTTTCTTTTATTTAGGTTCGGCATATTTTTAAATTCTATGACATTAAATTATTTAAAGCCATTAACTCAACTTCGCCAATTCACGCAATATGTCGATGCGCTTTCAACGCGCAATCGCAAAATACACATGCATTTCTGCGTCTTGCGTAAGACGCAAAGTGGCGAGTTTAAGCATTAATACTCGGCTTCGCCATTTTTCGCTTTGCGATGGCGCGCTTCCAACGCGCGCCTGCAAGGATGCGCATGCGCCATATCGTCATGCGCAGACGCTAGTGGCAAAGTCAGGTTAACATTTGAAAGAGGATTGCAATGAAGGAGGAAGATAGGATTAAGCAGATAAAAGAAGAGATGGCCAAGACTCAGTACAATAAGGCTACTGAGCACCATATAGGGCTCTTGAAGGCGAAGATCGCAAAACTTGAGAAGGTGGCGGAAGTCAAAAGGAAGAAGAAGGCGGGCTACGGCTATTCGATAAAAAAAACAGGGGATGCGACTGTCGGGCTCATGGGTTTTCCCTCTTCAGGAAAAAGCACGCTTCTGTGCTTGATCACAAACAAGGAATCCAAAGTGGCTCCCTATGCGTTCACGACTACGACCGTCATTCCGGGAATACTCGAGATTGAGGGATTGAAGATACAGGTTCTTGACCTGCCGGGGATTTTGGAGGGCGCTTCTGAAGGATTGGGCGCGGGAAAGGAAGTCCTCAGCGTTGTGCGCAGCGTTGATTTGATCGTTTTCGTGATTGATTCAACTCAAGTGGAGCAATTGGATAAATTAAAAAAAGAGCTCTATGGTGCGGGAGTGAGGCTGGATTTACGGCCTCCGGACATAACGTTCAAGAAAAGCAGTTCCGGAAAAGGGGGAGTGCATATTACAAGCACAATAAAACTGACAAAAATCAACGAAGAACAAATAAAGAGAATGCTGGGGTATTATGGATTCATAAATGGGGAAGTGACTATAAGGGAGGATGTGGATGAGAACGGATTCGAGGATGGGCTCGCTGGAAACAGGATATACGTTCCCTCGTTGATCGTATTCAACAAGTGCGATTTGGCGAATCCCCAAAAGATTCCCAATTCAATCGCAACCTGCGGGCTCACCGGAGAAGGATCTGAAGAATTGAAGAAAAGAATACATGAAAAACTTTCCCTGATAAGGATTTATACGAAGCCAAGAATCGGCGAAGTGGATTTTGGAAAGCCTCTTGTCATGAAAAGGGGCGCAACTGTTGCGGACGTGTGCAGGAAACTCCACAAGGATTTTGTGAAATACTTCAGGTATGCCCAGGTGAAGGGAAAGAGCGCGAGATTCGACTGGCAGAAAGTGGGGTTGGGGCACAGGCTGGAAGACGGGGACGTTGTGAATCTGGCTGTCAAATGAATGTGGCTGCGGGCTTTAATAAAATTGATTACCACTCTGAAATATAGAATCCAATCACGTCTGAGTGTTGCAGGATGGCATTACTTTCGCGTCGATAGAACATAAGAAATCCTTTCCGCAGTAGCTCCCTTTTGCAGTGATGAGTGTCGTTCCTTCAACGAGTCCCATTGCATCTGCAGTTGCATCCCCGGTAGACGAAATTGTCGCGCATCCCGTGTTCGAAGAAGTCCACGCAAGAAGCGGGCAGGAACCTCCTGTTGATGCGCAGGTCGCGCTTATGGGATTCGCCTGGTCAATTACTATTTCGTCAGGAGCGATATGGATTGCGCACGAAGGCTCCACTCCGAGAACATAGAACGTTCCCTTGCCGTCTCCGATGCATTCCAGGGAGCCCCTGTATTTTGCAGTTATCGTTCCTTCAGTCCTGACATCCACCTGGTCATCCGTTGTGAGTTTCGCCCTGCCAGGCCCGTCTGCGCTTATGCTTCCAAGAGTAGTGGACCATTCCCAGTCAGCTTCCCCAGAAGGGCATGAAACTTCCATTGTCTTATCCTTGTCGGAATAACATTTCAATGAGAATTCAGCTGAAGAGGATTCAGCGATTTCGCTGTTCCCCGGAACAACATCGACATACATGTTTACGCCAAGGCATTCGCCAGCAACACATCCGCATTTGCATTCCTCGACTTTCAGGTTTTCCGTGCTCTTCACGGAACATGCGCCTGCGCTGCATCCATAAGTCTCATAGATTCCCCATCTTTCTTCAACGTTTCCATTTGCCATGCAGAAATAGCTTGAATAGCCTGATTGGTTCGAACAGTTTATGCAGTTGGGATACGTTCCGCACTTGTCATCAGTGTTTGGGCAGCATTCTTCAACAACGTATTCTGAATCATGCGTTTGCCTTCCAAAAATATACCTGCTCCACGGAAGCGGATTATGATTCTGGACAAATTTGTATTCGTAAACAGGATTGAAAGTTCCTACGGTAGTTGCAACAAAAGTGACTTTGTCAGTCTTATCCTTTATCCAGTCGGTTTGTGGGGAGAAGCACATGTAAGGGTATTCCGTCCAGCTCCAATGGTTGTGGCATCTTCGCCACACTTTGCTCACGCTGGCGGTTATGGTTTCCCCAACGCAAACCCTGTTCCTGTCATATGTTATTGTGGGTTCATCAAAAGTGAAAGTGTGCCCAGATCCAATCTCGCTCCTGTCGTATATGCAGCATTTGTTGTTGGAATCGCAATGAGTCCCGCCCCAAAAATACGTGAAGGCACTGCAAACAAGCGACACGAACACAATCAAAAGGACCGGCAGGACTTTTTTCATGGGCACACCATCAGCGCGTTTGCGCCAACTCTATTACGCAATCTCCCCTTATAATGTTATGTTCGTCAATTATTTAAATATAGTTTTATAAATGTAATCTTTCACGACGACAATCACGAGCAGAATCAAAAGGACGATGATGACTGCTGCGAACATCACGCTGTAATCCGGTGCTTCTTCAGAAACAGGAACGTCAACGCATTTCGTCCCGTTGCACCCCATGAGGCAGCCTTTTTTAACGTATAAGCATTGTCCCTCCCTGCAGACTCCACGGTAGAAGCTGATTGAATCAGTGCATTTGTCAGGGCAGGAAACATCTGCGCACAAGTCCTGTTCAGAAACCTGCTTGTATTCGAACTTCCTTTCGAAATACTGCTTTGCGCATGTGAATTGGATTGAGTAATTCCCATAGCCCAATCCAAGCTCGGTCATATTAATAAGTACAATTTCATCATTCTCAAAAAATCCTGATTGGATGATTCTGCTGTCCGCCCCTTTTAGAACAACCGCGCCCTCGCAGCTCCTCGCTTCCCCTCCCTGCCCCTTGATTTCAAGGACCAACTCCGCAACTCCCAAATCATCCTTTATGAGATTCAATATTCTTCCTGCTTCACTATTTTCATTTGGATTGTAAACTGCTGCCCCCTCCCTATAATCACTGGCAATGCTCTTCCCCCCAAGTATCTCAAAATCAATCCAAGATGGAAGGGAGCCGTTGAAAGAATCCCTGCTCACATAAGTCTTTGCATATGAAATTGCCTTGTCATTTCCATCCAGGATGAATGCTTCGACTTTGTATTGGGGTGAAGTCGCGTTTGATTTGAACTGAAATTCCTTGATTATCACATCATCAGAATTATTTTCGTTGAATTCGATGGGGATCGTTTCTTCATGAACAAGCTCCTGCGTTTTTCCCATAATTGCATTCACGAGGATTTGCGCTTTCCCCTTGAAGGCTCCGGACCCGTCGGCAGGGGAAACGCATGCGAACTTTATTTTCCCCTCCCTTCCCAAAACCAATTCACTTGAATTTGATGCCAGAAGGATTATTCTCGAATTGCTCCCCGGAACGACCATCCTTGAACGGTACAGGGACAGGAGCTCTCCGTCCCCGTCCAGCGCTTCAATCAAAATCGAATAGGCTGTTGGAATCTTTGGGACGACCAGATCAAATGAAAATTCCTGTTGCTCGTGTGGATTAATTGTCCCCTCTTTTTCATAAGCTGTAATGGCTGGCTGCTTCCAGGGCAATTCAAGAGATGACTGGCCTGCTTCAAGGAGAGAATTTGGAACCGTATCGTCCCAGGAAGCGATTCTTGCCCTCAATACAATCTTCTCCTCGTTTTTGTAGAAATTCTTTACAGATACTTTCAGCTGCGCTTTTGTTTTGTTAATTGTAGGCCCAACCTGCCCCGCCTCCCCTTCAATCTGCGTCCCATTCTTTATTATCTCGACTCTCTTGACGTCCTTTTCTTCTGTTATTTTCAGCGGGATGTATGCACCCGGAAGGAAAATCTGCGGAATCCCCCTCAACTCCCCGTAGGGGGTTTTCAAATAGAAATTGAGAACGTACATTCCTGAAGAAGCGAATTCGGGGATTTTTATTTTTGCCTTGTACAAGGAGTTTTTATTCTGCTGAACGTTTATGCCATTTATTACTTTGTAGGCAATGATGGAATCCTGCATTGCTGGCGATGAAGGGGAATCCTGGCCGCGCATCAGTTCAAGCACTAGATAGCCTTCGGAGATGACGTATTCATCCTCATTCCAGATGTTCACGGTCGCATATATCGTTTCTCCTGCCCGGTATTCCTTCTTGTCAATATCCGTCTTGAAGGAGGACTTGATGAAGGAAGAACTGGTGTCGGCGTTTGCGCATGCTAGAACCCATAAAAAAAAGAGCACAGGAATATATGCACCATTGGATATTCTGTTATTCATGAAATTACTTAAAATGGAAAATTTATATACTTTCTTTTTGGAAAAAATCGCATTTTTAAGTGTTGCGGATATTTTTTACGTCTTTAGCGTTTTCATTTCAGCATTCAAGGCAACGCATAAATATTTTATTTTCAAAAAGTTGGTATATGTGTTTATAAATTTTCATTCAAATAATATTTGGGGATGTTATGAAAACTACAGTGATAGGAAGCTATCCAAAAATACCGAATTACCCTCGTGAAGAGAGGATCAGAAAGGCGCTGCACCAGTTGGATAAGAAGGAAATCACTTTGGAACAGCTTGAGAAAGTCTTTCAGGAAGAAACCCTCGAATGCATGCGGGAAATGGAAAAGGCAGGAGTGGACTTGATCACGGACGGCCAATTGAGATGGAGTGATGAGATTACTTACTTTGCAGGAAGGCTTGAGAACGTGGAATTGAACGGCCTCACCAGATTCTTCAACAACAACACCTACTATCGGCAGCCCGTAATAAATGGAAAGATGAAATGGAAAGAAACGGGTATTTTGAAGGATTTTGAATTCGCGGGAAAGAATGCGAAAAAAGAGCTAAAAATCTCCCTTCCTGGCCCCCATACGCTTGCATATTGCGCGCTGGACAAGAGCTATGAAGATTTCAAAAAAATCGCAAAGGACTTCGCAAAAGCGCTCAACAAGGAGATGAAAAAGCTTGAGAAAGCAGGGGCAAAATACATACAGCTGAACGAACCCTTCACTTCGGAATTCTATCCGAATTTCATTGAAATCGCTTTCAAGGGAGTGAAGGCGAAAAGATTCCTCTGGAGCTATTTTTATGACGTTCCGGAAACGTTTTTCGATTGCGAATGCGTTGAAGTGGTCGGCTTGGATTTTGTGGAGGGAAAAAAGAATTTCGACTATTTGAAGAAGGGGCTTCTGGGAGACAGGGAATTGGGGGTTGGAATAATCGATGGGAGAAACACGAAAATGGAAACGTTTGCGCAAATCGAGCCGCAAATACGGAAAATCGAGGATTACGTTTCCTGCGACATGATGTGGATTTCCCCGAACACTGGGCTCGACTTCCTTCCAAGGGAGAATGCAGATGCAAAACTCAAGAACATGGTTGAAATAATCAAAAGAATCTGACAGATTAGGTTGATTAATGGGGTGCATAATATGAATGTTAAATTGAACCTTCCGCTTTTTCCGACAACCGTTGTCGGAAGCTTTCCGAAACCGGACTATCTGGTTGAAGCGAGAAGCAAATATTCGAAAAAAGAAATGGATGAGAATGAATTGAAGAAATTGGAGCTCAAAGCTTCCGACTTCTGGGTTGATTTCCAAACAAAGGCGGGAGTGAACATAATATCTGATGGGGAAATGGACAGGGGAGACATGGTCGCATTCTTCTCAGAAAGGATGGATGGCTTCAAGCAGGGAGGATTGGTGCGCTCCTATGGGAACAGGTATTACAGGAAACCAATCATCACCGGCCCGGTGAAGTTCAAGGAGCCCATGACCGTTGAGATGTGGAAGAGGGCGAAGGCAAGAAGCGGGAAATACGTTAAGGGAATCCTCACGGGCCCCTACACTATGATGGACTGGCTCTTCAATGAGTATTACCCTTCAAGGAAGGATGCGTGCATTGCACTTGCAGAAGCATTGAGAAGCGAAGTTCAGGCGCTTTATGATGGAGGATGCAGGTTGATACAGATTGACGAACCCGCGATTTCCACCCGGCCCGAGGAGATTGATTTTGCAATAGAAGCAAACAGGATTCTCACAGAGGGATTGGAGGCGAAATTCTTCATGCACATATGCTATGGCGATTGGGCGAAAATCTATCCAAAAATGCTTGAACTTCCCGTGGACCAGTTCGATCTGGAATTCGCGAACAGGAATTACGAACTATTGAACTTCTTCAAGAAGCATCCCTTCACAAAGGAAGTGGGCTACGGGGTTGTTGACGTGCACAGCCATAACATAGAGACGGAAGAGCAGATCATCGCGGGAATCAAGAGGGGTTTTGTTGTTTACAAACCAGAGCAGATGTACATTGATCCCGACTGCGGATTGAAGACGAGGAGCCTTGAGGAAGCGCAGAAGAAGATGGAAGCAATCGTCGAGGCAGTGAAGGAATTGAGGAAGGAATACTGAGAGCTTTCAATCATGAAAAAATAGATGATAAAAATATGAGCCAGAAGGATTTATATTTTTTGAGTTATAGATATTCATTGTGATTGAATGAGCTTTGAGTATGGCAGACGAACCGGATCAAGGACGGCGCCTCCAACCGATCCTGCTTTGGTTTTTCATAGGGGATATCATTATCCTACGAGAGTAGGTTGGGGAGGCAGATTGGTTAGTGCAAAAACAATGCGGCAATGGTTCGAAAATCCTATGGCAAGGCCCCCGGAAAAATTCCCACGGGACAACTTCCCGGAAATGATGGAACCAAGAGAAATGGCAAATGCATTCGCATCCCTAATGCCTTCGAAGATGCCCATCGCGCTCTGGTTACGGTCTTCTTCCCACAGCGCAACAACATACGCTTTATCCCATGTCTATGAATTGGACCCTTGTGCAGAAATTCCTTTCAAACTGGATTATGACCTGAATAACAGGAATAATCGCAGCTGCCATGAGAAGGAGTTTTTGTTCGGTTTTTGATATTTCTCCATTTAAGCTTGTCGACGCGAGCGTGGAAGCGGAATATGCACAACAATGCATGATGGATGCGATTTTGACCTATATGGTTTACCATCTTCTCAGGGCGCTTCCAAAGGATATGATCCAGCTGAGGCCCGATGAAGAAAGCATATCGGCAATTGAAATAGGCTCAAGAAGAACTCGGGTAGATAAAGGACATTTATTTGACCTGGATTGGGCCCATGGGCAATTGAAACACCTTGCTGAAGATCCTGAGAAAGATATCGAGGCAATTGAAGCTGCATTGCGCATAGGTTTAATTCTTAACCAGGCTGGAGCCGATAAATCGCATATAAATAGAGCATTGCGGGCCATTGCCCGTGAAAGAGAATTCACACTGCCTTGGAGATAAAATAAGCACGGGGCTAGTTTTTTCGTAACGATTTTTTCTTTTCCGTTTTTCCATAATATTCGCTGATCGACAAGAATGGTTAAAAATGTTCGAGGTGCAATAGTTGTTAGGTGCCGGGGTCGCCTAGCGGTAGGGCGGCAGCCTGCTAAGCTGTTCGGGCGAAAGCCCCTCGTGAGTTCGAATCTCGCCCCTGGCGTTAAAACGAAAATAACTAACGTCTCAATATCCTTTATAGAAAGCAGAATAAACTTATGTAGATTGGGATGGATGCAAAACCGACTTAACATTGAGTAAGGTGCATTGTATAAGTTTTAAAAAAGAGATATTTATTTCGATAATGAAATTCGTATAAATAGTAAAAAATTATATGTTTACTATAAGAGAACCTAATAAATAGGGTTGCGGAAAAAGATAGGTATATATACTCTTTCGTCCTTAATAGAATTACGACATTCCCGTTAGGTAATGTCTACGGTGTAGATAAATCGATAACCTCTTATTAATCCATTTTTTTATCTTTTTCCGAAACAAGTGTTGTCATATCAAATGGTTTAAAACATTTTCCAATTTTTTTATAAGATTGAATTATTTCGAGTCCACGGGTATTTAGATATACTCCATAATCACCTTGTTTAAATAGCTCAATGTCTCGATTCTTATCAAATAACTTTACCACTCCGAATTTAAGAGCGGCGTAATCTCTTAAATTTCGAAATGATTCAGAATTCTTCATTGTTTCAGAATTTAGAAGATCTTCTCCTTTAAACACCCAAAAAACCGGGTGGTGAATTTTATGAAAAATATCGGCCGGTTTAGAGTCAAGAGGAGTAATTTTTGGCAAATGTTTTCCTAATATTGGGTATACGAGAACTTTATCTCCGAATTCATTTAATGCGGGTCGTATATTATCAAATAATAAAAAAGCGTTTCTTCTTCTAAGACGTGTATCTAAATGTTCTATAAGAAGATCTGCCGTTGCAATTACTGGGTTTGAACAATCACCACCAGGATATACTGAAAAAGAAAAATTTTTCTCAATAAATTCTTCGTATGCTTCACAAACAAGTCCCTCACAAGAATCTAAATGAAATTGAACCGTGTGTGGTTGAAAATAATTTGATAATCTCCAAGCACAAATGAGAGGAAAAAATGGGCCTATCTGTTCAGTTAATAATTCGGGATATGTTCGATATGGAGAAGAAAGCTTAATTTGTTCATTTTTTGATTTACGTCCAAAAACTTTTACTCTTGGTATTCGAGATTGAGAAAACAAGGTATAAAAAATATGAACTTTTTCAATTTCGTTAGCAATATTATTAAAAAAATTTTCGATAATAAGGTTGTATTTGTCACATGTTTTTTTCAAATCATGTGTACAATAACATGAATAATCCCCATATTTAGTAATATCCACTTCGGCGGATGAGAAAGCCAGATCTATTGCTTGTTTATATTTGTCACAATAATCGGCATAATCTTTAACCTTAATTGCGATGCCTAATTCGGATTGAAATTTTCCTTCGGTTCCATCTTTTTTTCTAACCTGGCGCAAAAATGATCGCGAATCGATCCCGATTATGCTTGACATGAAAAATGTATATGCTTAAAGGTATATAACTGTTTTTCTTTTCATATATTATTCTCCAAATTTCTAACAAATATTGTCGCTATTTTCATCAGTTTATCTAATGAAATAGGGGGCGACGTCCCCCTATGACCCCCTACGCGCTCGCCCTCCCTCGGCGGGCGAAACCCGCCGTATCCGAGGGCTCGCGATTCAGGAAAAATCCGTAAGACGCTGCTGTGAAA
>Ga0315294_10000760_pt1 | contig 34907 bp, 25 predicted proteins | sample YL17G13_40_MG_FD_203626 | JGI IMG/M metagenome (GOLD analysis project Ga0315294, IMG submission 203626) | Sediment microbial communities from Yellowstone Lake, YNP, Wyoming, USA - YL17G13_40 | ecosystem: Environmental > Aquatic > Freshwater > Lake > Sediment | place: USA: Wyoming | collected...
CATGTCCACGCCGAACGCGGTCGGCAAGATCATCCAGACCATCGCCGAGCAGGAGAAGATGAACGTGCTGGCGGTAGACATCGGCGGCGCGACGACCGATGTGTTCTCCGTGTTCGGCGGCATGTTCACCCGAACTGTGAGCGCGAACCTGGGATTGAGCTACTCGATCTGCAACGTGCTGGCGGAGGCCGGGATCGAGAATATCCGGCGCTGGATACCCTTCCAGGCGGATGAGTGGCATCTCAGAAACCAGCTTCGGAACAAGATGATCCGCCCGACAACCATCCCGCAGACACTCGCCGACCTTTACGTCGAGCAGGCCGTCTCGCGCGAGGCCCTGAGGCTGGCATTCGCTCACCACAAATCGCTTGCCCGCGAGCTGAAGGGCGTGCAGCAGACCAGGTTGATCGGCGATGCGCTCAGCCAGGAAGCGACCGGCAGGACGCTCGTCCACTTGATGGACCTGGATATGATCGTGGGGAGCGGCGGCGTACTGAGCCATGCCCCGAAGCGCGAGCAGGCGGCGCTCATGATGCTGGACGCGTATCAGCCGGAAGGCGTCACGATGCTGGCGGTTGACTCGATCTTCATGATGCCGCAGCTCGGCATACTCTCGACCGTGATGCCCGAGGCGGCGACGCAGGTCTTCGAGCGCGACTGCCTGATCAAGCTCGGCACGGCGATCTGCCCGGTGGGGATCGGGAAGGAAGGCCAGGTGGCGGTGACAATTCAGTCGTCAGTCGTCAGTCGTCAGTCGTCAGTAAAAGCGGACGAACCACGGACGACGGACGACGAACCACGGACGACGGACGACGAACCACGGACGACGCACGACGAACCACGGACGACGGACGACGGACGACGGACGACGCACGCCGTCCCCTTCGGCAGCATCAGAGTTTTCCCGCTCGGCGTGGGCGAGAAGGCGGAAGTCACGGTCACGCCCGCTCGGGGCTTCGACGTCGGCGCGGGCAAAGGCCGGCCTCGCTCGGTGGAGGTCGAAGGCGGCGTTGTCGGGCTGATCGTGGATGCGCGCGGGCGGCCGCTCAGTCTCCCGGCGGAGGACGACACGCGTATCCGGAAGCTCCGCGAGTGGTTCGGGGCATTCGGATTGGAAGCGCCGGAGTAAAGAACCGGGTGTTCGGTGTTAGGTGTTGGGTGCTGGGGATCCCGAACACCGAACACCAAGAACCTAGCACCGATTAGGAGACATATGGGCACGGCATACACACCAGGATTGAAAGTCACGCCCTGGGCGACAATAAGGAAGACGCGGCGGCTTCCCCTGAAAGGGGAGGTCACGGTCAGGGTCGGCGATCCGGTCGAGCCGGAGACAGTCGTCGCGCGGACGGAACTCCCCGGAATCATGCGGACGGTTCGCGTCGCGGAGATGCTCGGCATCGAGCCCTCGGACCTGGAACGCGTTGTGAAGGTTGCGGTCGGGGACGAGGTCGCGCGCGGCACGGTCATCGCGGAGACGAAGTCCTTCTTCGGCCTGCTGAAGAACGAGTGCAAGTCCCCGATTGACGGCACGGTGGAGCTGATGTCTCCGATTTCCGGCCACGTCGGGATCCGATACAGGCCCACGCCCGTGGAGGTAAAAGCGTACATCAAGGGTAAGGTTACTGAGGTAATCTCCGGCGAAGGCGTGGTTGTCGAAACGGCCGGCGCGCTCGTTCAGGGGATCTTCGGCGTAGGCGGCGAGCGGCTCGGCGAGATCAAGCTCGTCGCGAGCGGCCCTGACGAGGTGGCGCAGGAAGAGCGGATCACCGAGGATCTGGCCGGGAAAGTCATCGTCTGCGGCTCGAACATCACCGGCGATGCGCTTCGCAGGGCGGCGGAGGTCGGAGTCGCCGGAGTCGTCGTCGGCGGCATCATTGACAGGGACCTCATCAGTTATCTCGGCCACGATATCGGCGTCGCGATCACCGGCCAGGAGGACATACCGACCACCGTCATCGTCACCGAGGGCTTCGGAGTCATGCGGATGGCGGATCGGACCTTTGAGCTTTTGAGGTCGCTCGAGGGGCATCAGGCGTCCATGAACGGCGCGACCCAGATTCGCGCGGGAGTCATTCGTCCGGAGATCATCGTGCCCGCTGCGGGGGAGCGGCGCAGGGCAAAGAGCCTGGACGATCAATCTCTCGACCTGGGCACGAAGATTCGCGTCATTCGCGAGCCGCACTTTGGATTGCTGGGCAAGGTGACCGCGCTCCCGCCGGAGCCCGTGCTGATCGAGTCCGGCTCGAAGGTCAGAATCCTGGAGGCCGAGCTCGAAAACGGCACAAAGGTCTCCGTCCCCCGGGCGAATGTGGAGATAATTCAGGAGTGATCCGTGATGAGTGATTCGTGATTCGTGAGGAGTGATGAGTCAGTAGTGAGCTCTCGGAAGCGCATTCCGCTTCTCACTCATCACCCGTCACTCATCATGCTTGAGCTGTCTGCGGGCAGCAAAGCGGAGAAAGGAGAGGACCGATATGATCTTCAAGGCATTTCCCAAGTTCACCGCACGTATCCTCGCACTGTCTATCATCCTCACGCTTGCGCTGGCATGTGGTATCAGCGCGGAGCAGTGGACCAAAGACCTGGCAAAAGGCGTAACCCTCACGCAGATTGTGGAAAGCCAATCGGGCCGGGACGACACAACCGTCCCCCGGGTGATAAACGTCCTCAAAGTTGATCCCAAAGAGCCCGGGGTGCAGATAAAGAGCGTGCTGGGTGGCGATCGGGTTTGGGATCTGGATCCGACGAAGGGCCGAGAAACCATCGGCTCGATCGCAAAGCGCCTGAACGCGATTGCGGTCATTAACGGGGACTATTGCAACTGGACCGGTGATCCCCTGGGCCTCCACATCGGCGGCGGTGAACTCATCAGCGAGCCGTATCCCAACCGGACCGTGTTCGGGATGACCTCGGACGGCAAGTGCCTCTTCGACAGACTGGAGTTCGATGCCAGGATCATGCTTGCAGACGGCAATTGGTTTCCCATCAGAGGGATAAATCGTCCGCGCAAGGAGAACGAGCTGGTCGCGTATACCTCGCGATTCTTCACAAGCACGTGCACTCCATCCGAGGGCTCTGAGGCGGTCGTCACGACAACGGACCTGCCCGTCAGGCTGGGCGTTCCGATTAAGGGTACCATTACGACGGTCAATCCGGACCGGGGCGACACAGCTATTCCTGACCGCGCAATTGTCCTGTCGGGTGCGGGCACAGGCTCCGACTTTGTGAAGGAAAACCTCAGAGAGGGAACACCCGTAACCATTGAGTTCAACGTGAAAGGGTCGGATACGACCGGCTGGGAGAAGGTCGTGGAGGCTGTCTGCGGCACTCCCAGGCTCATCAGGGCCGGCAAGATCAGCGTCGAGATAGACCAGGAGAAGCTCAAGCAGGCATTCTACGGCGTGACCCATCCGAGGACGGCTGTCGGCGTGACTGCCGATGAGAAGCTCGTGCTCGTCACCGTGGACGGTCGGCAGAGCATCAGCACGGGCATGCCTCTTGCGGACCTGGCCGAGTTCATGCTGTCGCAGGGCTGTGTGGAGGCGCTCAATCTCGACGGCGGCGGCTCGACGACCATGGCTACCTCGTTCGGTGTTCTGAACAGCCCCTCTGACGGAACGCTGCGCGCGCTCCCGAACGCCATTGCCGTCTTTGCGGAAGAAAGCTCGTCTCCGTCTGACGTCCCGGAGTTCACCATCTCTCCTCCGCCGGGACCTCTAAAGTCCGGCGCTAACGTTCAGCTCGCCTTGCTGGATGCTTCCAGCGGTCGGGCTCTGAAGCCGGACCTGACGAAGCAGGCGATATGGAGCATGAACGGCAGGACCAATTTCGTGGATCAGTCGGGCAAGCTGTACGGAGTCAAGGCTGGGCAGACCGAGGTTGTGGTGCGGCTCGGTTCGCGTATTGCCAGCATCCCCATTGAGGCGATACCCGGCTCCGCGTACAAGTTGGCTGCGAGGCTCGATCCGGATCCCGCGGATGTCCTGAACAGGAGCACGCTCACTGCAACGGTGACCGACCTGAATGGCAACGCCATCAGGGACAAGCAGGTAACGGTGAAGGTTACCGGCGGCGCTCCCGATGAGGAAGATCTGTTAACCGCCGGTGATGGAAAGGCTTCCACCGGCGTCACCTGGGACGCTGCATCCGGCAGCCCTGCTGAGGTGAAGGTGACTGCGAGCGGGTTCCCGGCGGCTGTCCTCCAGCGTCCGAAGTGAGAACTGCAATATATGGCGCCCTGTGAACAGCCAGGCGAACAAGCGAGGTGTGGTTGACACCTCGCGGAGCGCCGTGCTATACTCTTGGCGTTCACTCGTATACCATGGGTGTCGAAAGTACGGTGACGCTGGCAGGTCGAACACAACTGGGGAGACAGTCTTCCATCCGGCTAACCATGCATAGATTATCTCGATTTGCTGCACTGCATGCGGTTCTTGGCTGCCTGCTGTCTGTGCCGGGGTATGCGCAGACAGACACCGCTGCTGCGCCCGGCGATCGAGTCACGGCTGCCTCAAAAGACCTCGCGGAATGGATTCCTGCGGCTCTGCCTCGGGAGACCTATCCCGTGGGCCCCGGCGATGTACTCGCCATCAACGTGCAGGGGAAGGCAGACCTCAACTACCACGTTCGTCCGGTCATGCAACCGGGAGAGAATCCGGACGAACTGTCGGTGACCCCCGGCGGCGAGATCTACCTTCCGCTTGTCGGGGAGCTGAGGGTAGCCGGCAAAACGGTACTCGAGATCGAGGATCTGATTCGAGCCGAGCTCGGCAAGTACATCAAGACCTTCGATGTCTCGGTATCCGTATCGAAGGTCCGAACTCTAAACGTCTGGATCAGCGGGGAAGTGAGCAACCCGGGTCCGCAGATACTCCCTGCAGTTTCGACCGTCAGCCTGGCCGCATTGCAGGCCGGGATAAAGCCCACCGGCTCTACTCGCCGCATTACCCTGATTCGAGGCGGCGACCGCCAGACCATTGACCTGTACAAGATGGCGGTCACGGGCAGCGTCGGCGGGGACGTGCCGCTCGAACCGGGCGATTCCATCCATATCCCGCCTGTCACGGATTACGTAGAAGTCGGCGGGGAGGTCACCCGGCCCGGCCGGTACGAGATGGTGGGTCTTTCTGCAGATTCGGGCGGTTTCCGTATCCGCGACCTTGTCGGCCTGGCTCTCGGAACTCTCCCGTCGGCGGCCCTCGACAAAGCCTCCGTCGAACGGATCGGGGAGGATAGCAAGAAAAAGGCGATAAACGTTGATCTCCGCGATTCAGCGAGTCCGGCCGATATGAACATGCCGCTGGAGCCGGGAGACACGCTGGTTATCCCGTCAATAGCCGCATTTCAGCCCATGATTCGGTTGATAGGCGAGTTCAAAGGCGACGGTGTCTACCAGCGGGTGCTGGTGACTGCGGGCTCTGCTGCGGAATACGCCGAGAGTGTCCAGAACAAGAGCGGGATTTACTTCCTCAAGCAGGGGCAAACTGTGCTGGATGTAATCACGGCTACCGGAGGAGTCACTCCCCAGGCGGACTTGAAGCGTGCGCGCATCGAGCGACATGAGAATGGTGCTGCCCGCGCCATCCCTGTGGACCTCGAACGCCTGCTCATCGCCGGTGATAAGACTGCGGATGTGGCGCTGGTGAACGGCGATTCTCTGGTCCTGCCCGCTGTTGCCGACAAAGTGCATGTCTTCGGGGAGGTGGTGAAGCCCGGCTCGTACGTCTACAGCCCGAACCGTCGGCTTCTTGATTACCTTGGGGACGCAGGCGGGCCGCTGAATATAGCCAAGTTGACCGAGGTCAGCGTTGTGCGGGGTGCCTCGGACAAGCCCGAGATCATCAGACTGAATGCCCGAAACGCCATGCGAGGCACGTCAACGAGCGGGAATCCCGTGCTCGAACCGGGAGATATCGTCTACGTGCCGTCGAAATTCATCAGCGGCTGGCGCGATGCGGTGCAGCTCGTGTTTACCAGCCTCAGCCTGGCATCTTTACTCAACCGACGCTGATTGCAAGCCATGGACGAGATCAACCTGCTGGACTACATAGAGGTGCTGCTACTCCGCAAACGGACCGTCATCGCGGTGACGGTAGCAGTTGTGTTGGTCGCCGGAATCGCACTGGCGCTCACGCCGAAAACCTACGAAGGGGAAGCCACCCTGTTGTTCCCGGAGCGTACGACAGACGGCCTCAGCTCCCAGCTTGCCCAGCTTGCGGGCATCCCAATGCTTGGGGGTCTTCCGAGTCTCTCCGGCCGCAGCGTCTACGTCACTGTGCTGAAGAGTCGTACCATCAGTGAGAACGTTTGCCAGCGCGTGGGACTCGACAAGTACGGTCTCGAGTACGAAGACCTGCAGGACAATCTCATTATGGAGACACCCAAGGAGGGCGGCTTGATTCTCACCTGCCAGGTGCCGACCTCCTGGCTTCGCGGTCACGTGCCGACGCGCGAACTCAGAAACCGGACAGCGGAGTTAGCCGCCCGCGTGGCGAATACCTACATCAGCGAACTTCGTATCTACGACCGGTTGAATGCGCTCTTCGTCAGCAAGAAGAACCGCCTCTTTATCGAAAAGCAGCTCCAGCGCACCAGAGCTGAGTTGGCGGATTCGGAAGCCGCGCTCCAGGAATTCCAGGAGCAGCACCCGACGCTGGTTCCCCCGGAGAAGAGCTCGGTGTATGCCGACCAGGCGTTGGGGATAGTCGCCAGGCAGACGGAGGCCGATGTGGCTTTGCACGAGGTCGGAGGTCAGCTTGCTCGCGCGCGCGCGACCTGGAAGGCGGGGGCGCCTCGGGACATCTCTCCGGAGGCCGTCACCGACAGCCCCGCCATAGGGGAACTGCGGGCACAGCTTGCCAGGCTCGAGGTCAAGCGCGCGACTCTCCTTGAGAACTTTACCGAGAGCCACCCCGATGTGGTTGGCCTTACCCAGGAGATAGAGAAGACTTACGACAGGATTCGTTCGGAGGTCGCGCAGGTTGTCGCCGGCAAAGCCGGGAGCACAAGCCCGGCGCATCAGGAGCTGCTCAAGCAGTTGGTTCTCCTGGAAGTCAGCCGCGGCGGTATGGAAGCCCGACGATCTGCGCTGGCAACGGCAATGTCGAACATCGAGCGGCGGCTGTCCGGTCTTCCTGCGAAGGAGATCGAGTACGCCAGACTGCTCAGAGACGTAAAGGCTACTGAGACCGTCTACACGACGCTGCTGGCCGAGCATGCCAAGGCCCGTGTGGCGGAAGGCCGGGAGTCCGAGAACTTCATCGTGCTCGACGACGCGATCGTGCCCGAGAAGCCCGCGAAGCCGAGGGTACTGCTTACGCTGGCCGCGGCGCTGGTGCTGGGCTTGATGTTCGGCGTACTCATCGCCTCGGTGCAGGGCATGCCCCCGGGCAAGCGGTAGATGTGATGGTGAGTCTCTAGTGAGCGCCAGGAAGCGACTTATCGAGAACATAAGCTCTCTCTTCGTGCTGCAGGCAGCGAACTACGTTCTACCCCTGATCACCTTACCGTATTTGGTCCGGGTGCTGGGGTGGGAGAGGTTCGGCTTGATTGCATTCGCGCAGGCATTCGCTCAATACTTTATGGTACTCACCGATTACGGGTTCAACCTCACGGCTACGCGCCAGATATCAATCCACCGAAAGGACAGCCGCAGGATCTCCGAGATATTCAGCACCGTCATGGTGGTCAAGCTGGGACTCATGCTGCTGAGCGGCCTGCTCATGGCTGGGATCGTCTTCGCGGTTCCCCGGTTTCGCGTGGATTGGCCGGTTTATTCCATCACTTTCCTTATGGTGGTCGGGGGCGTCTTATTTCCAGTGTGGTTCTTCCAGGGGATGGAAAAGATGAAATACATAACCGCCTTGAATGTCACCACCAAAACGGCTGCCGTCCTGGCCATTTTTATGCTGGTGCGCAGCAGGTCGGATTACCTCATGGCCGCTTTCCTGCTGTCAGTAGGTTCGGTCGGTGCCGGTGTGCTGGGACTGGCGGCAGTCAGACTCGTCAGCCGAGTATCGTTTATCGTGCCCACGCTCCAGGAGGCAAAGGGCACCTTGACTGAGGGACGGCATGTCTTCGTCGCCCAGATGTGCGCGTCAGTATTCGGGCCCACAAACGTAATCATACTGGGCTTATTTGCCAGCCATGGGGCGGTCGGGCTATACTCTGTAGCGGAGAAGATCGTTAGAGCAGGTATCGTCCTGTCCACACCGGTCACGACGGCTATCTACCCGAGGGTCAGCGAGCTGTTCGCCCAGTCACGTGAGGTCGCCATAGTCTTCTTGCGGAAGATCCTGCTATCCGGCGGCGCGGTATTCCTCGGCTTGAGCCTGTTCCTTTTCCTCGGTGCAGAACTTGCCGCTCTGCTGGTGTCGGGAGAAGCGAACCGCACGATCAGCATACTGATCAGGATCATGGCGATTTTGCCATTTACGATATTCGTGGACAATATCTACGGCACGCAGATTATGCTCAATGTAGGGATGGAGAAGCAGTTCAAGAGTGCCGTGGTGCGTTCGGCTCTGTTCTCGCTGATGCTGTCGCTGCTGCTGGTGCCGACCATTGGTGCCCTCGGCTCAGCATGTGCCTTTCTGTGCTCGGAAATACTCGTTCTCATACTCATGGTGCTGCCCGTACACAGAGCGGGCATAAGGTTGCATAGGGTCTCCCGATGAGAATTACTTTCGTTCTTCCAGGACACGGCGCGGTTCCTGTAGGCGGCTTCAAGGTCGTATACGAATATGCGAACGGCCTGGCGCGCAAGGGGCATACCGTCACTGTGGTCCATGCCAGTCAGGCGTCGCTCAACCCGTCTGCATATCGCAGGGTAAGAGGTCTCCTCAAATACGTGGCGTTTGCTACGGGGTACCGGGGAGGCTACAAGCCGGATTCCTGGTTCAGAATTGATCCGCGAATCAACATGCTGTGGGTGCCCTCGCTAGGTGAGCGATGGATTCCCGATTCGCACGCAGTCGTTGCGACGGCCTGGCGGACAGCCGAATGGGTCGCGACCCTTCCTCCGGAAAAGGGGCGCAAGTATTATCTAATTCAGCACAAAGAAAGCATATTCCCCAATGCCGATCCTGTCCGCGTGACGGAGACATGGAAGTTGCCCATGCACAAGATTGTCATTGCCAAATGGCTCCAGGAAGAGGCCGAGAAGTTGGGACAGCCTGCGACCTATGTTCCAAACGGCCTTGATTTCGTGACCTTCGGGCTTGATGTGCCGATAGATGAACGGCAGCACGCACAGTTGATGATGCTCTGTCACGATGCCGAATGGAAGGGTACCGATGACGGCATAGAGGCTATGCTGCTCGTAGCGCGAGAAGTGCCACAGATCAGAGCCACATTGTTTGGCGTTGGAAAGAGTCCGAAGAATCTGCCTAAGTGGATCACCTACCGCCGGAACCCACAGCAGAATGAGCTTCGAGCTCTGTACAATCAGGCGGCGATCTTTGTCTCTCCTAGTCTGGCCGAAGGATGGGGGTTGCCGCCTTGTGAGGCGATGCAATGCGGGGCGGCTGTGTGCGCAACGGACATAGGCGGTCATCGCGAGTATGCGATTCACGAAGAGACCGCTTTGCTCAGCCCGCCCAGTGACCCCGGGGCCCTCGCGCAAAACGTCGTCAGGTTGGTTCGCGACCAGGACCTCCGCATCAGGATTGCTCAGCAGGGGTACAGGCACATCCAGCAGTTCACCTGGGAGAAAGCTGTCGGCAAGATGGAAGAAACGTTGCTCAGCGGCGTAAAGCGATGAACCAGCCAAGCGTGTATGTGGTTATTCTGAACTGGAACGGCTGGCAGGATACCATCGAGTGTCTGGAAAGCGTCTTCCGGCTTGACTATCCCTCTTTCCGGGTGATTGTCTGCGACAACGGCCCACGGGACGGGTCGCCCGAACATATCAGGGCGTGGGCAGAAGGGAGTTTACGTGAGCCCGTTCAGTTGCTCGCTTGGAGGAGATAACAAGTGGGTCACATCGCGATTGGTATCTTTCCCACCGGTCGCTGCAGTGACTGTTACGTATGGCCGAAGATGGAAATTCCTGAGCCAAGTCCTGGATGAACTGGTGACAAATCATCCACTGGTAGGCGATATCGTCATTGTGGACAATGCCTCGGAGGATGATATCGAATCCTGCGTAAACCTCGTTCGCAACACGTGTGGAGCCCGGATTCACGCAGCACGTCTGGACACAAACACCGGATCGGCGAACGGATACAAGACTGGCATTGAAATCGCTCTCCGCGAGACTGAGGCGGAGTTATTGTGGTTGCTTGATGACGACAACAAACCGTGCGAGCAGAGTCTGGAAAGGCTGCTTTGCGCTTATCGCGCTTTGGGAGATGATCCCAATAATGCTTTGGCGTCGCTACGGCGAGACCGTCAGCAGTACCTGCGAGCGGCGAAAGACGGAACGATGGTCGGTCTCAAGCCCAATTCCTTCTTCGGATTCCACATCAGGGACGCAGGCTGCAAGTTTGGACGTAAACTTATGAGCAAGTCCCGCCAACACCAGGTTTCGAAGTTGCGTTTCCCACTGATCTCTATCGGATGCGTGCCTTATGGTGGACTTCTCTTCCACCGAGATTGGATCAGGAAGATTGGCCTGCCCGACGAGAGATTCTACCTGTACGCCGATGACATAGAGTTCAGCAGTCGGATGGTTGGGCACGGAGGCCGGATTTATCTCTGTGCCATGAGTGAAGTAGAGGATCTTGAAGTCTCCTGGCATCTCTGGACGTCTGCGTCACATCCTATGATGTCGTCAACTGCTGATTTGCTCATGCTCTACTATCAGATCCGCAATCAGGCTTATTTGGAAACAAGACGTTGCGTTTCCTGTTTTCCCATATACGTGTTGAACGTCGTCGCATTCTTGGGTTTTCTTGCCGCTTCCAGCCTTTGGTTCGACCGAAAGCCGCTATTTACAGCAAGACGAATCAGATTTCTCGTGACAGCAATACGCGACGGGTGGGCTGGTCGGTTGGGACAAGTGGAGATATAACCTGTGACACATCCTAAGCGCGACGAAATCAAGATTCTCCACGTTGATCCTGTTCACATGCTGGGCGGAGGACAATTGTCCCTGCTCGAACTCCTCAAAACGTTTGACCCCCGATATCTGTCCGGCGTAGCCTGTGGCGATTCTCATGCCGAGTTTGTCGGGGCCCTGCGTTCTACGCGAGCCGAGGTGTTCCCTACTTACGTTCCTAACTTGAAGCGAGTTCTGTGTATTCCTGCGCTAGCCCGTGGAGTGGCGAGTCTGCGAAAAGTAATCCGAAACTTCAAGCCGGACATTATTCACTCGAACGCTGGGCGGGCTCACGTTCTGAGCGCCATAGCCGGTAGGTTATGCGGCGTTCCAGTGATCTGGACTATGCGAGCGCCCGACCTACCGCTTCCGATATACCGTCTGCTCGTGGGAGCAGCTGAAAAAGTCATATTTGTGTCGCGGCACATTGCCAGCGCTTACAAGCGGCTACCATGTGACGATAAGGTATGCGTAATACTCAACGGGATTCTACCGCCGTCAATAAATGCCAACTTGGAGCGGGCCAGAATCCGGAAAGAATATGCGATTCCCCATAATGCGCCTGTAGTGGCCTCGGTCGGACGATTGGAACCGTGGAAGGGCCAAGACCATTTTATCAGAGCAGCGCGCATCGTCAAAGCCATGCTTCCAGACGCCCGATTCCTGATTGTAGGAGATGGCAGGAGTAAGCCATACCGGCAAAGACTCCAAGCCCTGGCTTCTCAAAACTCGCTGAGAGGTAGTGTGACGTTTACCGGATTTCGACCTGATGCCATATCTTGCATGTGCGCGTCCGATGTGGTGGTCCACACCTCAACTCTACCTGAGCCGTTTGGCCGGGTTATTGTCGAGGCAATGGCTGTAGGCGTCCCTGTGATTGCCTCACCGTATGGAGGACCGAGCGAGATAATCGAGCATGGTTCGACCGGCTTGCTGGCGCCTCCGGAGTCCGTCGACGAACTGGCCGATGCAGTTATCAAAATACTGTCAGACAAAGAGTACGCTCACAGACTGGCGATTAATGGTTGTGCTGCGTTCCAAGAACGGTTTCATCAGAGACGCGAAACAGAGGAAGTGCAGCGCATATACGACGAGGTCGCAGCTATCCACAGCGAGTACCATGGCAGATATTACGGCGCTTTTTTATGACGGAGTCCTGTAAGGCTCGGCGGGACACGGCAAACAATGATAGTCCTATCAGTGGTCGCCATAACGGTGGTTTTCACCATACTCTTCCTTTGCAGGCCCAGGGCATGGCTACCGGTATACGCCTTCCTTTTGCCGGTCGCCCCACAGGTCTCAGCGGGGGATCTGCCTATCTGCATTACGAATGTGGCGTTTGTGACCGGTCTGTTCAGCCTTATCACCTACCGTCTACTGCACAGGGAATTCCGGGTCATCCGCACTCCGTTTTTCTCTATCACCGCTGTTTTCCTACTGAGTCTGCTCTTTTCCACCCTTACCGCATGGCTTACGTGGGGTAGCCACTATGGCCAGCTCTCCGTGCTGAAATTCGCTCGAATGGCAGAGGCATTCGCCGTAATGTTTCTGGCGGCGGATATGTGGACCGAGAACGACCCCAATAGGTTAAGGCGACTGTTGTACTTCATATTCGTTGGGGCTTTCGCAGGGGCTGCATTGGGGCTCATTTCCATAGTGCATACCGACATGTTTTACTCTCTGTACAATGCAGAGCGATATGGATACAGGATATGGATCCCCGGCTTGGCGTTGTGGCGGGCGGTCGGTGTTTTCCTGGAGCCAAACCATTTGAGCTCATACATGGTCCTCATAATCATGCTTGGGGTGGCCACCTGGTCAGAGACGGAGCTCAAAATCAGCAAGCTACTCCTGGCAATGACACTGGCTATTTGCACGGCAACTCTACTTCTAACATTCTCACGGGCCGGTTGGCTGAATCTGCTAGTTGCCTCGACGACTTATGTCCTGATTTCGAGGAAATATCCGGTTCGAAGGAAACTGCGAGTTATCTTGGCCGGCGCAGGACTGGTGATACTTTGCGGGTTGGTGATTGGAATGATCGTGCCAGCTATGCAAGTCGGCCTTCTAAGTCGGATTCTTACAACTATTGATCTGGCGTCTTCCGGTGATTGGAACTTGGCGATGTCCGGGCGGCTATCAGTCTGGCAGCAAGCTTCCCAGGCATTCGTTCAATATCCAATACTTGGAATTGGGTACAAATGTCTTCCAGAGCTGTTCATAATGGGTGACAACACTTTCCTAACCATGCTTGCGGAAGGTGGAGTCGTCGGCATGTCCATATGGGCTGTTTGGTTGATTAGCATTACGGTATGTCTTCGCAGGATGGCTCGCAGGCACTGGCTGGGCGAGTATCTCTTCGCCGCCTGGTTAGGACTGATCGCCAATATGGCAACCGCTGATGTCATGACCTACTGGCGTACGGTAGCCCTGTTTTCTGCCTTGTTGGGGGTCGCAGTCATCAAGTCATACAGACGCAACGATCACACCCCGAGTATTCTCCTGACCCCAGGGAGGATATGAGCCACTCGTTGCAGAAACTCTTGGAGAAGAACTGTTATCCCGCTTACCTAGTTGGCACGCGCCTGGCGAAAGGACAAGAGTGGACACCGTCGGCGTCAAAACAGACCTGTCGGCCTCACGCCCGCTGGCAGGCATATCCAACTTGAGAGTTGCCCTGGTCCATGAGCGGCTCAATATAGTCGCCGGGTCGGAGAAAGTGCTCTTTGCCCTGCATGAGCTTTTCCCTAGTGCATCCATTTACACAACCATTGCAGACAAGAACCTGGTTTCGCAATACCTTCCGGGCGCTGAGATCCACACCTCCTTTCTGCAGAAGATGCCCCTGGTGGCCAAGCACCACCAGAAATTCCTTCCGCTGTATATGCTCGCCTTTGAGCAGTTCGATCTGTCCCAGTTCGATGTAGTCATATCCAGCAGCCACTGCGCGGCGAAAGCTGTCATCACCAAACCCCAGGCTTGCCACATCTGCTATTGCCACTCACCTATGCGATATGCCTGGGACATGCAGCACGACTATGCCAAGTTTCAGAGCAAGCTCGTGCGGGCAATATGGATGGTTTTTGCCAACTATGTGCGGGTATGGGACCTCGGCGCCTCGTTTCGCGTGGACTATTTCGTTGCGAACTCCAGGTACATCGCTCGCCGAATCGAGAAATTCTACGGAAGGCCTGCTGCCGCCATCATCTACCCGCCTGTGGACGTTGACAAGTTCTATCCGTCGCCTTCGATTGACGATTACTACCTCGTAGTCTGCCGAGCCGCGCCCTACAAGCGCGTGGACTTGATCGTTCAGGCCTTCAATCGCCTCAACCGGCGCCTGGTCGTGGTCGGCGGCGGCGAGCAGGGACGCTACCTGAGAAGGATCGCAGGTCCCAACATCGAGTTCAAGGGCCACGTCTCCGATAATGAGTTGGCACGATACTTCACCCACTGCAAGGCGCTGGTGCATGCAGCCGAGGAGGATTTCGGCATCAACATGGTGGAGTGCTTGGCGTCCGGCAGGCCGGTGGTTGCCTATGGTGTCGGAGGAGCGGCGGAGATCGTAGACCCCGACGTCAGCGGAGTGCTCTTCGCGGAAGCGACCGAGGACAGCCTGCTGAATGCTCTCAGGGAGTGCGAGTCGCGAACGTGGGATCCGGAAGCGATTCGACAGACCAGCCTGCGCTTCGGCGCGGAGCGCTTCAAGCAGGAGTTCGCTTCGTTTGTAGATTGGGCGGTTGACGATTTTGACCGGGATGTGCGCGGGACCCCGGCTGGCATAAAGTCGGTAGTTGCCCGGCGGCGTGTAGGAAGTTGAGCGCGCTTCGTTCCATGCCGTCGAGATTCGGCAGGGAGGCTAGAGATGAACGACTGCAGCAGACGCGCGGTGTACGACGCGTGCAAGAGATGTCTGGACCTCGTGGGTGCGGTCATCGCGTTGATTGTCTCCGCTCCCGTGATCGTTCTGACGGCTCTGCTCATTAAACTGGACGGTGGGCCCGTGTTCTTCAGACAGGAAAGGCTCGGCCGGAACGGCAGGCCGTTCAATGTGTTCAAACTGCGGACAATGGTCCGCGATGCCCACAAGATGGAATCACATCTGCGTCGCGAGCACGCGAGCAACGGAGGATACGGTGTTGAAGGTGAGTACTCTGACCCGCGGATCACAAGGGTCGGTGCCTTGCTCAGACTGCTGAACCTCGACGAGCTGCCGCAGCTTTTCAACATATTGAAGGGCGAGATGAGCCTGGTCGGTCCGCGGCCCGTGCCCCATGAGGAGAGCCTCCTCTACGGTGACAGGCGCGACGAGGTGCTCTCCGTCAGACCTGGGTTGACCGGCTACTGGCAGGTAAAGCGACGGGTCTCCACCGACTACGACGACCGTGTCAGAATGGATTGCCATTACGTCAGGAACCGGGGCCCCATCCTCGACGCGTACATACTGCTGGCGACTCCGATATCCATGCTTACGAGCGACTACAACAGCGTGACGAAACCGTTGCCGCCTCCCGCGGAAGGTGTGCTGGTCTCCGAGCGAGCTCTCGTCCCCTCCGAGATCAGCTCGCAGGCGCCCCGGGAGGAGTCGCTTGTCGAGTCCAGGCTCGAGGACGCCGGATCCTGACCGGAAGGCCGGACGTGCCGGCGAGCCGATTTCCGGCTCTCCCGCGATGGGAAGCGCGTGTGCACGGCTTTGCGCCGTGTGCTCTACCCCAACTTTCCCAATGCCGGCTGGTTGACGAGGGCCGAAGGCTTTGCTATACTCAGCAAGGCCGGTGTCGGAGCCTTGGGTCCGTCGGCAAGAGTTGCCCTTGCTGGAGCTTATCATGATCGAAGGCGTGAGAATCAAGAACCTGGAAGGCCATGCCGATGAGCGAGGATGCCTCACCGAGATCCTGCGCTCCGATGAGGAGATGTTCGAGCGGTTCGGCCAACTCTACGTGTCCTTGAACTACCCCGGCGTGATCCGCGCGTGGCATTATCACAAGAAGCAGGACGACCTCTGGGCGGTGGTGAAGGGCATGGTGACGGCGGTTCTCTACGATCCGCGCGAGGCTTCACCGACACGCGGCGAGGTGCAGGAAATCTTCCTGGGCGAGCAGAATCCGATACTCCTGCGTATTCCGGCCGGCGTGATTCATGGGTACAAGACCATAGGCGTTGAGCCGTCGCTCCTCCTCAATCTACCCACCGAGCCGTATGACGCAGCCGAGCCGGATGAGTACAGGCTGCCGTACAACACCGAAGAGATCCCTTACGACTGGGATATCAAGATGAGATAGCGGTGTCACGTGTTCGGTGTTCGGTGCCAGGGATCCACAACACCCAACACCCAACACCCAACACCAAACACCCGGAACCGACTGCGTCGCTGCGCCGTATCCTTAGATAGGGCACGCTCGGCGCAGGGATTGTGAGCATGAAGAATATCCTGGTTACCGGCGGAGCCGGTTTCATCGGCAGTAACTTCTGCCGCTACATGCTGGATAAGTACGCCGAGTACAATATCCTTGTGCTCGATGCGTTGACGTACGCCGGCAGCCTCGATAACATCAGCGACCTGCAGGACAGCCCCCGCTTTACCTTCATCCACGGAGACATCCGCGATCAGTCCATCGTCGAGGGCCTCATACAGACGGTTGACGCGGTAGTCAACTTTGCCGCCGAGACCCATGTGGATAGGTCCATCGCCGACCCCGGGGACTTCGTGCTCACGGATGTCTATGGCATCTACATACTCCTCGAAGCCTGCAGGAAGTTCGAGATCGAGAGGTTCGTCCACATTTCGACCGACGAAGTATATGGGAGCATCGAGGACGGCTCGTTCACGGAAGGGCATGCACTGCAGCCGAACAGCCCGTACTCGGCAAGCAAGGCAGGCGGCGATCTGCTTGCCAGGTCCTATTTCGTGACCTATGGGCTGCCGGTCCTGATCACCAGGAGCTCGAACAATTTCGGGCCATACCAGTATCCCGAGAAGCTGATTCCCTTCTTCATCACAAACGCCATGGAGGACGAGCCTCTGCCGGTCTATGGCGATGGGCAGCAGGTGAGAGACTGGATATACGTGCTGGACAACTGCGAGGGGATTGACCTCGTTTTGCATAAAGGTGAGGCGGGAGACGTTTACAACGTCGGAGGCGGCAACGAGCGCACGAATCTGGAGGTTACCAGGCTCATACTGGAGTTTCTGGGCAAACCGGAGTCCCTGATGAAGTTTGTGGCCGATAGGCCCGGGCACGACAGACGCTATTCGCTCGACTGCCGGCGCATACGCGAACTGGGATGGTCGCCGCGCTACGATTTCGAGGATGCTCTGAAATCCACCGTCCGGTGGTACGTTCAGAACGAGGTCTGGTGGCGCAAGATCAAGGAGCAGCAGCCCGAGTATCGAGAGTTCGCCCGGAAGTGGTACGCCGGGCGGTAAGGGATCGGTGTTTGGTGCTCGGTGCTCGGTGTTAGGTGTTAGGGATCCCCAGCACCCAACACCCAACACCCAGCACCTTTTGGAGTATCCGATGATTATCACACAAACCCCTTTGCGGATAAGCTTCGCGGGAGGCGGCACAGACTTCGCCGATTTCTACAGGCTGGACGGCGGCTGCGTGATCTCCTCCGCGATAGACAAGTACATCTACGTCATCATCAAGGAACGGTTCGACGATAAGGTTCGCGTCGGCTATTCGAAGACCGAGATGGTGGACTCGATTGATGACATCGAGCACGAGCTCGTGCGCGAGTGTCTCCGAAAGACCGAAATCACCCGCGGGGTCGAGATCTCCACCATGGCCGATATCCCGTCCGAGGGATCCGGCCTTGGCTCTTCCAGCAGCGTGACCGTCGGCCTGCTGAACGCGATGTACGCGTACAAAGGGGAGTTGCAGCCCGCGGACGTTCTCGCAGAGCAGGCATGCGAGATCGAGATTGACATACTCGGCAAGCCGATCGGAAAGCAGGATCAGTACATCGCGGCATTCGGCAATCTGAGGCTCATCCAATTCAAGCCATCCGGCGAGGTGCAGGTGGAGGCGGTCAGAATGGATCCCGAGAAGAAGCGGCGGCTGGGCGAGAGCTTGATGCTCTTCTACACGGGAATGACCCGCAGCGCCAGTGATATCCTTGCCGAGCAGAAGGAGAACATCTCGTCCCGCGTGGCTGTACTCGGGGAAATGAAGGAGCAGGCATACGAGATTTACAGGAATCTCCGGGATGGCAGCACGGATCGGATGGGGGAGATCATGTACGAGGGCTGGCTGCGTAAGAAGCAGCTCGCCGGCAGAATAAGCAGCGCCGCCATTGACGGCATGTATGAGTCGGCCTTGGAAGCCGGAGCGCTCGGCGGAAAGATCGCCGGCGCCGGAGGCGGCGGCTTCATGCTGCTGTACTGCCCACCGGAGCGCCAGCCTGCAGTGCGGGCCGCGCTCGCCGCGCTGAAGGAGCTTCCGTTCAGCCTCGAGCGTGACGGAACCAAGGTCATATTCAACGTCAGGAGATAAGCGATGGACCGGATTAGCGATTACCTGGACAGCGTGGCCGGTCTGCTGGCTCAGGTTCCCAGAGATGACATACGCAAGGCAGCCGATATGATCGTGAATGCCTACAAGTCTCGCAAGCAAGTCTTCATAATGGGAAATGGCGGAAGCGCGGCGACGGCATCCCACCTCGCATGCGACCTCCAGAAGGGCATAGGCTGCGGGAGAGACGCCAAGTTTAAGGTCATGGCCGTGACCGACAACATTCCCCTGATGACCGCGTGGGCCAACGACTCCGATTACTCCGATATCTTCGCAGAGCAGCTTTCTCCCTGGGTGGAGCCGGGCGACGTTGTGGTGGGCATCAGCGGCAGCGGAAATTCCCCTAACGTGATCAAGGGCATACAGCTCGCCAACGAGAAAGGCGCGCTCACGATCGGCCTGGCCGGCTTCAAGGGCGGACGGCTCGCGCAGGTCGCTCAGCACAGCGTCATAGTTCCGAGCGACGACATGCAGCACATAGAAGACGTCCACATGGTCCTTGCCCACCTCATATTCCGCTGCGTGCTGGAGGAAATCGCCGCTTGACCGTTGTATTCCTAGACAGAGACGGCGTCATTAACGAGAACAGAGACGACTATGTCAGGACCGTTGACGAGTTTGCCTTTCTACCGGGGGTACTGGAGGGCCTGGCGAAACTAAAGGAAGCCGGAATCACCGCCATCGTGGTTTCCAACCAGGCCGGCGTTGGGCGTGGATTGATTGATCCGGCGGAGCTGGAACGCATCGATCAGAGAATGCTTCGGACGGTCGCCGAGCATGGCGGCGAGATCTCAGCCTTGTACTACTGCATGCACCGCAGGGACGAAGGCTGTGCGTGCCGCAAGCCGCAGGACGGCCTGTTCCGCCGGGCAAGTGCCGAGCTGGGCTTCGATCTGGCCGACGCCTACGCCATCGGTGATGCCCAGAGCGACATCGAGGCCGGCCACAGGGCTGGATGCAGAACGATCCTCGTGCTTACGGGCAAATCGTCATCCGGCGATGTCGAGAGTTGGAGCTGCAAGCCCGAGCACATCGCGCGTGGTCTTTCGAGTGCCGTGGACTGGATCCTGGCCACTCGTCGCGGCGAAGGGTAGCGCACAAGGTATTCCGCCTGTATTCCCCAGACTGAGCTTGTCGCGGCGTTCGCGGTGTTATCTGTATCTCCCTTCTCGTGCCGACCAGTTCCGCCGTGTCATGTAGCACAGAGCGATGGAGTAATGGAGCATTGGAGTGTTGGGTCGTACGATTCCCGTGCTTCCCGAGTTGATTCCCTCGCTGAACGAAAGGAGTCCTCGATTTGAGAACGCTGACCGCTGCTGTTTTGCTTACCTTGCTGGTGATGTGCGCGTTAGGCGTGCCGGCATCTGCCGGCGGCAGGATCATCCCCTCTACAGATCACCTGCCGCTCGGCGATTGGACGTACGACGCTATGATGAGTCTGGCGGCGGACGGCCTTGTTCCGGGGTTTTCGGCCAGGGTGTTTCAGGGAGACAGGCTTTTCAACCGGATGGAAATGGCGGAGGTCGTGGCTTCCATCGTGGAGTCGTCCCAGGAGAAGGAGTTGGGGTCCAACCAGGTCGCGCTGCTCGATCACCTGGTCTCGGAGTTCAGGCCCGAGCTGATGTCCCTGGATCCGGAGGTTGTTGACAAGTGGTCTGAGAGGTCAACCCTGATGACGCTTCCGGCTGAAGGTGAGGCGTTTCTCCTTGGCTATGCCAGAGGCTCCGCATCGGATGACGCGGACGACGGCCACAGCCTCCGGGTGCCGTATCGAGCCTCCGGTCTGATGCATCTGTCCGGCAGCGGATTCGTCATGGCTACCGCTGCTGATGAGGAGGACAAGTTCTTTCAGGAGCTCCGCGATAGCCCGACTCCTGACAAGGCGTTCATCAGGGGATTCGACGGCAGCTTTGTGTGGTCCATCGGCCGCGAGTATCTATCGTGGGGGCCGTCGTACGCCGGTTCGCTCATTCTGTCCGACAACAGCCCGGCGTTCGTGCAGGCCCGCGGAGCCAAGGAGTACGACTTCGGCAAGCTGTTCGGCAGGGTGAAGATCACCCAGTTCGTCAGCAACTTCAGAGACTCCGGCGAGAACCTTTACCTGTTCGGTAGGAGGTACGAAAAGCGTCTATCTGGTCGCTGGCACGCGGGCATCAGCGAGACGGCGAAGCTCAGCTTCACGCCTAATCCTCTCATTCTGGTGATGCCTTACTATCTGTACCAGCATATCTTCGATGAAGTGGATGAGGAGTTCAATACGCTCTACGGCGCAGACCTGTCGTACCGAGCGCGAAACGGGTCTCAGGCATACTGTGAGCTTGTGATTGATGACATCACGCAGCCGAGAATACTCGGCCGGCCCAAGTACGGACGCCCACGGAAGACGGGCTACATTGCCGGGTTCTACATCCCGAAAGTGTTACCGGGTAACCGGTTGTCCACGTTCCGGGCTGAATACATATACATAGATCGCCTGACGTACGAGGCCACCCGGCCGAACGTCCCGGAGCTGGCCTACATGTATAAAGGCGACATCATAGGTCACCCCATCGGCCCGAATGCGAATGCACTCTATATGAGAGGCGAACAGTATCTCTCCGACAGGCTGAGCCTCATTGCTGAGTACTTCAACCAGCGGCAGACCGATCCTCGGGATCCTCAGCAGGGTCGCAGAAGGGTCGTGTCGCTCATGGCCGCTTATGATATTGCGCCGGACAAGTCCATCGCGGTGCGAGTCGCGCCTTATAAGACCGGGCCGCTGGAGGGCCCCGCGGAGAAGGGCACGGAGTACGAGCTTCGCGCTTCCTTTGCGTTCTAACGATTCGACCGGAAAAGCCCGACACTGAGTAGTGTGGGAGCGACCGCATGACCTGTCTGGTGCAGTCTGACTTCCGAGAGCCGGAACGTAATGCGTATGGAAGGGGGATCAATGCCTGGGATTGGCGAAAGAGTATTCAGGCTGAGGCCCTCTGAAGGCCTGACTGTGGAAAGGAAGTGGTAACGTGATCGTTACGAGCAAGGCTCCGGTGCGGATTGACTTTGCCGGCGGCTGGACGGACGTTGATATCTTCGCCAAAGGCGCCGGCGGCGCGGTACTCAACGCGACGATAGACAAGTACGTCACCGGCAGGCTGGAGACGCTGGACGGTAAGGTGAGCCCGACCGGGGCGCCGCTGGACGGCATAAACATTTCCTATAAATCGGAGCTGCCTGCCGGCTCAGGCCTGGGCACCTCGGCCGCATTGAACGTGGTGTGGCTCAGCCTGGTCAAGTCGCGAATCACCAACGTGGAGGATAAGAAGACTGTGGCCGGCCTCGCATACGAACTGGAAGCCATACTCGGCATACTCGGCGGCAAGCAGGACCAATATGCCAGCGCACTGGGCGGGTTCAACTTCATGACCTTCGGCGAGACGGTCGGAGTCGAGCGACTGGACGTGCCTGCCGACACTGTCAAGGAGCTCGAGAGCAGGCTGGTATTGTGCTATACGGGAAAGTCCAGGCTCTCCGGCAATATCCACGAAAACGTGTGGGGCGCATACCGGCGCGGCGTCGCTGAGACCGTGAACGCCCTCTACAGCCTGCGCAACATCGCCTTCAGCATGAGATACGTTTTGCTCTCGGGGAAGCTGGACGAGTTCGCCGTGCTTCTGAACGAGAATTGGAGCTGCCAGAAAAAGCTGGACGCCTCCGTAACGAACGAGCAGATCGAGGAGCTGTTTGCCGAGGTGTTCAAACACGGAGCGGTCGGCGGCAAGGCCTGCGGGGCCGGCGGCGGAGGATGCCTGCTCTTCTTCACGGAACCAAATCGGCGCGAAAGCGTAGAACAAGTGCTGGAGAAGCTCGGCAGCCGCGTGATCCCCTTCAAGTTCGAGTATGACGGTCTCCAGATCACGGAAGTATAATCCGGGTTGCTCGCGTCACTCTCATTCCGCTCGGGTGAGCGGAGAATCTGCCTTTGCCTGCGGTCGGCGAATCCGGATTGCCGGAATAGCGCAGTCAAGCCTGAATAAGTGCTTTGTGAATGCGACCCGGTATCTGCGCGTCAAGGATATGCGCTTGCGGCCGCCGAACGCTTCACCCGACGCCCGCTCCGAGGAATAATGCGGCAAACCACCGGGTCTGCTCGAATGAACCCACGGAGCTCGGGCGGCGACTCTGACAGCCGGAAATGTTCTTTCTCTTACCTTACGGAAGCGACAGGAGGACGTCCCGATTTCCAGCTATCACCTGTGCCCTGATAGCTGCAAACGTCGTCGTGTTCCTGTGGCTGCTGCCGGTGGATTATCGTTCCGTCATGCGCACCTTCGGGCTGACCCCGTATCACCCGACGATGGGCTGCATTCTCACCTCCATGTTCGTCCATGCCGACGTACTCCATCTGGCATGGAACCTGCTCTTCCTGTGGCTCTTCGGTCCGAACGTGGAAGATGCGCTGGGCCGTTTGGAGTACGCGATCTTCTACTTCGGCAGCGGGTTCGCCGCTGCCCTGCTGCACGTAGTCGTGGTCCACACATTCATTCCAGCGGCGGCAGACGTCCCGGTCGTCGGCGCCTCCGGAGCCATTGCAGGCATCCTGGGCATTTTCGCTGTGCGGTTCTACAGAACCAGGTTGAAGATCTTCTGGTACTTCGGCATATTCGTCTATCCGCTCCGGTGGGGAACGTTCACCATTCCGGCGATGGTCGGGCTCGGAATCTGGTTCGTTCAGCAGCTTGCCGGCGGTGTCCTCAGCATCGTGAACCCGGAGTCCGGAGGCGTGGCCTACTGGTCGCACATCGGGGGCATGGTATTCGGCATGGCGCTTGCCTACGCCCTGCACATGGGCCTGGCAGGCTCGAAGGAGTATCTGCTGGCGGACGCGATGTCCGACCTGGAGCGAGGGACCACGCGGGACGCCGTGGCAAACTTTCGGAGGTTGGTGGACCGCGATCCGGAGGATGCTGATGCCCACGGTGAACTGGCGAGGGCTTATGCCATGCAGCTGGATTCGGAGGGCGCTGTCTCACATTACCAGCAGAGCATCGCTCTCCATCTCGGCCGGGGGCAGCGCGATGAGGCCGTTGCCCGGTTCGCCGAGTTGAAGCACTACTACCGGAATGCCCGCCTGGACCTAAGGTCGGAGTACCAACTCGCCCGATGTCTCATGGAGGCGAACTGTCACGCGCCCGCGCTGCAGATCATGGAGGATATAGCCTCCACCTACCCGGGAACGCCGGAAGCCGAGATGGCTCTGATGAAGGCGGGCGACCTCCATCTGGACACGTTCGGCAATGCCCGGAACGCGCTCCGATGCTACGAGAGGTTCCTCCGCGAGTATCCGCACAGCGCGTATGGCACGATGGTCGCGAAATCCCTCGAAGAGGCACGCACAAGGCTTCATCAAGACGCCCCGGGTTAGTGAGGAGTGGAGAGATATGTCGGAGCACTCTACGGAATCAGCTTTACGGTCTCTGCGTAGTTCTTGAGCTGATCAATGGACTGCACGTACTGAAGTTCGCTCGCGCGAACAGCCGATGCCAGGCCCGGGTCCACCTGGTCGAGCTCGGCGATGTATTTCGACGCGGCTGCCGACTCGCCCTTGTACTCAGCCACCGATTTGACGCGTTCGTCAGCCCTGGGATGCGTGCGCATCCAGCTCGCTATCTTCGAGCTGGATGCAAGTTCCATGTCTTCGAGCTTGCCCAGCAAGGTAAACGTGGCCTCGGGGTCGTAGTCGGTCCGGCGAACGTACATGTATCCGTACGTGTCTGCCTCATTCTCATAGCGCCGGTCGTATCCCCGGAGCACGAGTTCCCGCACGAACTCGCCCAGGACGCTCAGGTCCTGTCCCGACAGAATGCTTGCGAGGATGCCAAGAGTCGCCGCCTTCTGCGCCCGCCTGTACTGCCTGATGCCGTGTTCCTCCTCGACGTGGGCGATCTCGTGGGCAAGCACCGAAGCCAGCTCGTCGTCGGACTCGATGGAATCCAGCAGGCCGGTCGTCGCGTATATGTACCCGGCCGGTGCGGCGAACGCGTTGATCTCATCGGAATTCAAGGCGGTAAAGACGTAGTTGCGCTTGGTGAAGTGATTGTCGGCGAGCACCTTCCGGCCGACTCTCTCAAGCCTGGCATGACGTTCGGGGTCGTTCGACACGCGGTAGTAATACTCTATGAAGCCGGCGACTTCCGCGCCGAGCATCGCCTCGGTGCTGTCGGGTCTGATGCCCTTCCGCAACTCCGGGTAACAGATCAGACAGGGCCTGTAGCCCGCTTCCACCGCCTCTGCGCGCGTGATGGTCTCTGCCTGCTTCGGCAGGTGGTGACAATCCGGCGAGTGGAACAGGCGGCTCTGCTCATTACAGACCACCATCTTGTTCTCGGCCCCGGATGTGCCGGACGACTGCATCCCCGGGACGGCGCGCTGCAGTTCGTTCACGATCCGACCGGCCGCCTCATTGAAGAATTCCTTTTTCTCGCTCTCGCTCTTGAAGTCAACTGTGCCGACGTCGAGTTCCTCGCATTTGCCATTTCGGAGATCGTAGAAAGTAAGGTCGGCGCTGATGTAGTAGCTCTTGCCGGACTTGCCGAACAGGTCAATTCGAGCCGTCAGGAGTCCGTCCGCGAGTATGTTTCGGCGAACGCGGTCGGTCCTTGCGATCAGATCGGGGAAGGCCAGCAGCCGCTTGATGTGATCTTCCTTGAGCGTGGACTTGGCCGCGGGAGACAATGCGGATTGGAAGTCCACGGCCTGCGCCTTTGCCAATTCGGGCAGGCGCGCGGCGAACGCCTTCCGCATATCCTCGTGGACCTTGCCGTCATCCACGTCTTCCGATCTGATGAAGATGGTGACGACGGACGCGAGCGGCTTCGGCGGAGGTGCATCCTGGGCGAACAGGCCGCGCGGGATAAGGAAAAGCAGCGCCAGGCCCAGCACAGATGTGCTGCGAGCATGTCTCGTCATGACGGAAGCTCCTTCCGGCCGTGATGCCGAACAGACTCGGTATTGTCAAGCTCCATTATACCTGCGTCAGTATGGCGTGTCAACGCCGATCGTCGGTATCCGTGCAGGGATTCCGGCGGAGATGCCTAAGTCTTAGGTAGCACATCGAATCAGAAACGGGGGAAGGCCATGCAAATCACGCACGTCATCGTCGCCTGTGCGCTCATCGGCATCCTGGCCGGCACGCAGGCCGACGCGAAAGACATCAACCTGGTCAAGAACGGCAAGTCCGAGTATACCATCGTCCTCTCGAAGGACGCTTCGCCGTCGGAGAAACACGCGGCAAAGGAGCTTCAGAGCTTTCTCTTCGAGATTTCAGGCGCGGAGCTGCCTGTTGTCACCGAAGGCGGCAAGTCTCCCAGGCGCATGATCGTCCTGGGCAGCGGCGATGCTCTTCGCTCGCTCAAGGTGCCCGTTGACTTCGAGGATTTGGGCGACGAGGGTTTCGCGATCAAGACCGCCGGGCCGCACCTGATCATCGCGGGCGGAAGGCTGAGAGGCACTATGTACGGCGTCTACACGTTCCTCGGAGAGGTACTCGGCTGCCGGTGGTACACGTCGTATGTGAGCTACATCCCGAAAAAGCCTACCATCACTCTGAGCACGCTCGATATCGTCCGGAAGCCCGATTTCGAGTACCGCGAGCCTTTCTACTCGGATGCCTTCGACGCCGACTGGGCCGCTCGAAACAAGGCGAACAGCAACAGCGCCCGGCTGGATGAGGCCAGAGGCGGGAAGGTCGAGTACCATCACTTCGTCCATACGTTCGCCGCCCTCGTTCCGGCATCGGAGTACTTCAAGGACCATCCGGAGTACTACTCGCTGCTGGACGGCCAGCGGAAGGTCGAAGGCGGTCAGCTTTGCATGACCAATCCCGACGTGGTGAGGATCGCTGCGGAGACGGTCCTGAAATGGATCGAGGAGAAACCGAGCGCGAAGATATTCTCCGTCTCGCAGAACGACTGGCACGGCAACTGCCAGTGCGACAAGTGCAGGGCAGTTGACGAAGAGGAGGGGAGTCCGTCCGGCCTCCTGCTCCGCTTCGTGAATGCGATCGCCGCCGAGGTGGAGAAGAAGCATCCGGACAAGCTGATAGACACGCTCGCCTACCAATGGACCGAGAAGCCGCCGAAGATCACGAAGCCCCGGCACAACGTCCGCGTGCGCCTGTGCCCGATCAGCCAGTGCCAGCATCACCCTTACGAGCAGTGCGAGCAGAACGCCGGGTTTGTAGAGAACCTCCGCGGCTGGAGCAAGATCACCGACAATCTCTACATCTGGCACTACAACACCGTCTTTCCGAATTACCTGCTTCCGTTACCCGACCTGGAGGAGCTCGCGGCAGATATTCCCATGTACAAGCGCACCGGCGTGAAGGGCATGTTCATGCAGGGAACCTACAATGCCGGCAACGGACCTGCAGGCGGCGCAGGCTTCATGGACAACCTGAAGGCCTATCTCATCGCCGAGCTGCTCTGGGACACGAAGGCCGACCCGAAGGCGGTCACGGCCGATTTCCTGAACGGCTGCTTCGGCAAGGCGGGGAAGCCCATCGGGGAGTTCCTCGATCTCCTCCACAATAAGGTTCGGACCGAGAACATACACGGCAACATCTGGCAGGATGTGAATGCTGCCTTCCTGACTCCCGAGGTCATGGCGGAGAGCGAGCGGCTCTTCGACGAGGCGGAGAAGGTCGCCGACGGTCCGGAAGTCCTGAAGCGCGTAAAGCACGCCCGGCTCTCCCTGGAGTATGTGAACGTTATGCGGGAGGTCGGCAAGGCGGGCGCTTCGGGCACGCCCGAGGAGAAGGCGGCGGCACTCAAGAACCTGGAGGCATTCGTCGGGAAGTGCGAGGCCGACGGCATCACGCAGTTGAACGAGGGGTCTTCCATCCGCGCCTACTTCGACCAGCTCGCGGCTCCGCTGAAAAAGTAAAGCCTGTCCCAGGATGCCACACGCAAAGGAAACCGCCTGGGGAAATACCTTCCCCAGGCGGTTCACGCTCGGTCACATGAAGCTTCCGATCGGTTGTCCCGACTAGCCCTTGCCGCCGAGTGCGGTTATCGCATCCGAGCCCCAGAACCTCTCGCCGCTCGTCAGGCTGCCGTAGAGAGCGACGCTCGTATCACCCGGCTGTATGCCTGTGTCGCCGCATCGGAAGTGGAACAGCATGTCCGCGATCCGATCCCTGTTCACGTCGTCGAGATGTCCTTTGCCGTGGACTTCGGTTGCCCCTGAGGTACCGAACACGACGCTCAGTGGGTCTATGCCGTGAACATCGAAGTCAGGTTCTCCCAGGATGGCGACCGTTATCATCCTGTTCGGCTGGAGACGGATGATGTTCGTGCTGTCTCCCGGAAGGACGTCAATCTGCAGCCTGAGAGGAACATACTCGTAAGCCCCGATGTCGGTGACCGGAATGCCGTCCCAGTCTCCGTCCAGAGGTCTCGGGTTGCCGAGGATGTCGGTAGGCGGAGCGCCTTCGTTCGTGCCGGCATCCACGCAGGGCGAGTCGAAGCGGAGTCGGTAGTCCCCGCCTGCCAGGTCGAGGAACAGCGGATCCTCGGAGATGTTCCCGTTCGTCCCGGTCGGGTCAGGCAGTCCCTTGTAGTTGTACGCCGCGTTGCCGTAGACTTCGTTGTTGTCAAAGGCCTGGTCGCCCCCGTAGCAGCACATCCCGGACGAGTTGAAGGCGACGACGTTATTCGAGATGTTTGCCGTGGACAGGCAGTAAATGCCGCCGCCGTCAAGGGACGCGCTGTTCCCGACGATCGTGTTGTTCGTGATGGTAGCCGAGTTCATGGTCCAGATGCGGATTCCGCCGCCCCATTGCTCGGCTGTGTTCTCTGTGATCACGTTATTCGTGATGGTTGCAGAGCAGAGGCTGTCGAGGGTAATACCCGCCCCGTTCATGGCGGCGTTCCCCCGGATGGTATTGTCAGCGATGGTGACCGACGACCTGTCGCAGTAGATCCCCTTGCCGATGCTCTCGCTGATCAGGTTGTTGGCGATCGTAGCAGACCCGCCGGAGCAGTAGATGCCCCCTCCGTGAACGTAGAAGCTATACCCGTTCTCGCTGATAACGTTGTTGGCGATTAGGGACAAGGAAGAACCCGCAAGTATCCCGAACGTGCTGTGTCTGATGGTATTGTTCGTGACTATCGGCAGGCTGCTGGAGCATCTGACGCCCGTGTAATGCCGTTCGATCGCATTGTTTGAGATGCGCGGAGAGGAGTTGGTACAGCCAACGCCATCGTACCCATCGCAAATCGTGAAGCCGTCAACGGTGTTCACCCTGTGTCCTGGCCCAATGCCGACCACGGTTTTCTTTCCGTTGCCGTTCAGGATCGTCTCATTGGCCTTCCAGTCTCTCCGGTCCCTTTCGCTCTCCGTTCCGTTGAATCCGCCATAGAGGTGAACGTAGGGCTGAAGGCCGATCCGCTCGTAGTACGTTCCGGCTGCGACCCAGACCTCTCCGCCGCGTGCATGCGCAGTATCTATCGCCGCCTGTACGGTGCGCTTTGCGAGCGCCCAGGAAGAGCCGTCGTTCGCGTCGTCTCCGACCAGCTTGACTCGAACAACGGCATACGGACCCTCAGGCCAGGTCGTGCCGTCGGCTTCGTCTGCTCCGATGTCAACGTGCGCGCCCTGTATCCTGAGCTGGCCGTCCATGTCCAGCCAGTCGGCCTGAACTGCGCTGTCATCGCCTGTGTCTACGCAAGGAGAGTCGGGCTGGATGTGGACGTTCCCGTAAGTTGTGCTGCCAAGCTTAGGATCCTGCAGGATGTCTCCGACTCCGGGAGAAAGTCCCTGGTAGTCGTACATTGTGTTGCCGTACACGCAGTTGTTCCGCAGGGCCATGCTGCCGGTGCCCGCGGCTTTCGATATCCCTGAACTGTTGAAAGCCACGATGTTGTTAGTGATTGTGCAGGATGTACAGTTGTTGCACTCTATTGCCCCGGCGGTCAGGCAGACGTTGCCGACCACCGTGTTGTTAACGATGGTCGCCGTGCTCAGGTATCCACAGCGGATTCCTCCCGTGTAGGTGCCGCCATTAGCGGTTATCACGTTGCCCGCGATGACCGCAGAACAACCGGACACCCAGAGCGCTTCGCCATAGTTCTCCTTGATCCTGTTGTTCAGGACCAGCGCCTCGCCGGTCAGGTGAACCGCGCCAGATGTGTTCCTGGTGATCAAGTTATTAGTCAGAACGGTCGAAGATTTGACACAGTACACGCCTCCGTAGATGGTGTTGTTGGCGATTGTCGGACGAGCGGACTGACACGTGACCCCTCCGTTGCGAATCGTGAAGCCGTCAATCGTGTTCGGCGGATGACTGGCCGGCACGGTCACCACGCTTCCGCCCGTCTGCCCATCGAGAATCGAAAGGTTGGTCGCCCAGTTTCTCTGAAACCTCTCCGTTTCAGTGCCTGCGAATCCGCCGTAGAGGTGAGCGTAGGGCCGGAGGGTGATCCGCTCGTAGTACGTTCCCGCTGCCGCCCAGACCTCTCCGCTCTGCAGGTATGCGGTGTCTATCGCCGCCTGCACGGTACGCTTCGCCTGTGCCCAGCTCGATCCGTCGTTCGCGTCGTCTCCCGACGGACTCACCCGCACGATCACGTAGGGGCCGGGAGTCCAGGTCGTCCCGTCCGATTCGTCTGCGCCGATGTCAACATGCGCGCCCTGGACTCTCGGCTGCCCATCCACGTCCAGCCAGTCGGCCTGAACCACGCTGTCATCGCCTGCGTCTACGCAGGGTGAGTCTGCTTGGATGTGCGCGTTGCCGTAGCTTGTGCTGGCAAGCTTGGGGTCTTGAGGAGTATCTCCCGTTCCGGGAGACAGCCCTTTGTAGTCATAGGCTGCGTTTCCATAAACGCAGTTGTTCCGAAGGGTGGGCGTGCAGTATCCCTCACCCCTGCATATGCCTGAAGAATTGAAGGCCACGATGTTGTTTACGACCGGCAGTGAATAAGTCTCACCGATGTACATCCCTCCACCGTCCTCGGACGCGGTGTTCCCGATGACCGTATTGTTGGCTACGGTCACGGGGCAGTTCCCGGTCGCGCAGCTGATCCCTCCGCCCTTGCGGGCACTGTTACCGGAGACGAGGTTGTTCACGATGGTGCTGGGTAAGGCGCTGTGCGACGCATACTCGGGGCAGGCTATTCCTCCGCCGTACTCCTCGGCGGTGTTGCCTGTAATGATGTTGTTGGCGATGTACCCACCCAGGCAGCATATTCCGCCCTGGGTGTTGCCCGTGATTACGTTGTTAGTGACAACAACCGAGTAGCGAGCACAGTATACGCCGCGGCCTCCGTTCCGGATTGTGAAGCCGTCTATGCGAGCGGCAGGCCCTGTGGTATTCCTGACCCACACAACGTTGCCTTTGTGCTCGCCGTCTAGGATCGTCTCGTTGGCCTTCCAGTCCCTCTGATCCCTTGTGGTCTCAGTCCCAGCGAACCCGCCGTAGAGGGCGACGCCGTCGTTCAGCGTGATGCACTCGACGTACGTTCCCGCTGCCGCCCAGACCTCATCGCCTGAGACGGCCGCGTGCACGCCCTCCTGGACGGTGTGATAGGCTGTTTCCCAGGAGCTTCCGTCGAATACCGGGCCCGGGGAATCCCACTTTACGTAGATCGTTCCTGCGGCTGCGGAGGAGGATATTACAAGAAGAATGAGAGCACAGATCGCCGCCGCAAGGAAGTACTCCAACTTGAAGTGCTTCATTGCCGATCCCTCCTGATTGTAGATTTGCTGCCAAGACAACTGCTGGTGAAACGTGTTACGGCGTGGATGCACCTCCTTTCAGTTGAAGCTGTGCGCTGCGGATTTCACTGTGGAACCGGCGGATGCGGCCTGGGAAGCCTTGAGCATGAATGTATGAAATGAATAAGAGAACCTCTGCCTGCCTCCCGATAGGCGGAACCAGTCTCCTCACCTCAGCCGGTTCTAAATAGAAAGACGACCAGGTTCGCTGCTTTGTTCCCGGCAAGGCAGTCAACCTCATCCTTCATCCGCTCGAAGGGAATCCCGGCGCACTAGGCTCGCACGGATACTCTGCGGTCGGTTGTGCGCATGAAAAGTAAGGGCTGGATCCCGGTCTGGGATCCAGCCCCTGTCGCACGTGGCAGGCTGAGCACTGTCTCTACTTGCCGCTTCCGCCGGAGATTCTCGCTCGTCAGTCGCCGTCCTCGTCGGCGATGACGGTCGGCGTGTAGCCCTTTGCGGAGAGGTCTTTGGCGAGTTCCTCGGCGCCTTGCCGGGTCTTGTATCCGCCGAGTTGGACCCGGTAGAGGGTACGGTCCTCCGACGGCACGGTCACGATCTCGGCCTTGTAGCCGCGGTTGCTCAGATCGGCCGCGAGGTTCTCGGCGTTAGTCCTGATGGCGAACGTTCCTGCCTGGACTCTGAAGGTGCTGGTGACTGAGGACGAAGAAGCAGGCGGGTGCGTGCGCTCGGTTGCCGCCCTCGGCCGCTCGATCCCGGTATCGGCGCCGGCGGGACGCTTCTTCGGCGCTTCTGGTTCTCCTGGCTGAGTGCCTGAACGCCCGGAGGAGGATTTCTCGCGGCCCTCCGGCCTGAGGGTCAGCGTGAGACTTTGCTCGTCCTGACGAACATCGCTGTCTGGCGAAGACTCAGTGGTCTGCTCGCCGTCTTCCCCACTGCGCTCCGTGATCTCGACGTCGAGCTCGGGCTCTTCATTCTTGTCCGCAGCGGAAGTCTCGCGGTCCGCCTCGGCAGGAGCATAAGCAGGCGACTGAGGTACTTCCTTCGGAGTTTGCAGGCGTGACCGAACCATCGGGCCGATGCACAGAAGGCCCAGGAAGAAGAAGGCGGTGGCGAGCGCCAGGAACCCGACCACGCCGAGCGCAATCATCCGACTGTCTATTCTCCGATCTCCGGGCCGAATGTCTCTGTTTGCTCTTCGCATTTTAGGTCCACCTTGCTGTGTTCCCTAGTTTAGGCGGTTGCGGATCAGTTGTCAACTTCACCAGCCTTCCGCCTCCGTTCAATGTACGCACATGAAGCCGAGATTGTTTCGCGGTCGGGCAGGCGCAGGACGTCGGCCGTCTGCGGCTCATTCTCCGCAGTTCGCATCAGCGTGCTTTCTGCTCCCGGCTGAGAGGAATGACGCAACTGTTTGGCGAACTGGTGCGTCAGATACTATTGAGCGACGTGTACCGACTGGAGGATACCTCGATGCCGGGAATGAACGTTGGGGGCGCGATCGCGCCCGCGTTTCAACACATGGTGAAGGTGTTGTTCAGGCCGTTCGAGTTGAAGAAATGGCTGGCGCTGGGTTTCATTACGGCGCTCGCGTCGGGAAGCGGGGGCAACTACAACTTCGGAAACTGGAGCGACTACGATCACGGCGCGCGGTTTCCGGACGTAGCGTCATGGGTGGCTCAATACTGGCCGCTGCTCGCTATCGGCCTGCTCTTCCTCATCGTTCTCAGCCTTATCTTCGCGTGGCTGGCGTCGGTCTTCCACATGATCTACATTGACGACATCACGCGCAGCTCTGGCGCCATACGCGAGCCGTTCGCCAGGCTGAAAGGGCTCGGAACTTCCTACTTCCTCTGGCGGCTGGTCTTCGGAATAGCGGTGACGCTGCTGCTCGGTGTGCTCATTGCGCTTCCTCTGGTGGCCGTCTTCGTCCTGGCGAGAGGTGATGGCGCCGGGCTCAAAATCGCTGCAGTGATATGGGCTGTGCTGGTCGGGATACCGCTCGTGATATTGGCGGCAGTGATTGACCTCTTCGCGCGTGATTTCGTCACCCCGGCCATGTACGTGCGAAACGTGGGAGTCATGGAGGGCTGGCGCACGGTGCTGCCGATTCTCCGGGCGAACGCGGGCCAGGTAGTGCTCTACATCCTGCTCCTGATCGCCATTTCGATCGGCATCGGATTGTTCGGGCTCGCGGTGTTCGTCGCGGCGGCGCTGGTGCTCGCAATCCCGGTGGGGCTTGTAGGTGCCCTCGGATACTTGGTGTGGCAAGCAGCGCATCTGACGTGGACATGGCCGGTGATAGCGGTCGCCATCGGCCTGGGAGTGGTGGTGCTTCTGGGCTTCGTGTATCTGCTGGAATGCGCGACCCAGCCGGCAGAGGTATTCCGGCGCTCGTTCTCGCTTGTCGTGCTCGGACAGGCGGACCCGTCGCTTGTAACGGTGCCTACCTACACTCCGCCGCCTGCTTCCGCACCACAACCTTGAAACCCGAAACCTGGAACTTGAAACCCGAAACCTGGAACCTGAAACCTGAAACCTGGAACCTGAAACCTGAAACCCGGTATCTGCTTCCCGGCTCCTGGTCTAGTCCTTGCCTTCTATCCTTCGCACCTCGACCAGAGCTCCGCCATGCGTGGGATTGATCCTGAGCACTTCGTTAAACTCGGCCACCGCCTCCGACTTCATTCCCTTCAGCCGGTAGCACCGGCCGAGCCGATAGTGGGCCTCGGCGGAGTCCGGGCTCTTCTCGATGACCTGCTTTAGATAGGTGATCGTGTTCTCTAAGCCGGAATAGTACATGAAGCGGTCTATGCCGTCCTTGGGTTCTGGTGGCATGACCGGCCCACCGGATGTGCGAGGCGGAAGCCAGGGCATCGGCGGCGTAGGCACCCAGGTGCGGAAGACCCGCTGCCTGAGCGCGAAGGCCAGGTTTCTGCGGGCGCCGCTTCTGTTGAAGGCGAACCCGCAGATGCCATCTGTTCCGCCTTTTCGACTCGCCTCTATCTGGGCAACCAGGCTGTCCGTATCATGGCCGGCGAGTCGCCTCGACCAATCGCGGCCGACGCTGATACCGTTATAGGCATGCCTATCGTGCCTCCAGCGCACCATTCCGTCTATCCAATCACGGAATGCCTTCGCCTGCTCCGGAATTCGCTCTCTTTTGTAGTTCATCGGCAACACGGCGTCAATGATCCCTTCCCTGGTCCAGCGCTCCCAGTCCTGCAACAGCATGTTGTACGGGTGTGACTTGGTGAAGTCCTTTGGGAGTGGACCTCGAGGATGATTGGCCACGACGGAGGCTGTCACCTTGACCCAGGGCTTTGTCGCTCTTACGCCCTCATAAACCTGACGCACAAGGTCCGTGACTCGGTCGCGTCTCCACTGACACCACACCGGGTCATCAACCTTTGGTATGCCTTTGCGCCCTGTCTCTTTGTTGAACCGGGCGACCGCCAGGTCGCTGTACCCATAGGTCGGGTCCCAATACCGCACGTAGTCGAAATGGACGCCGTCCACGTCGTACTTCCGGACCACGTCCATGTATACGTTGTACGTAAACTCCTGCGCTTCCCGGATGCCAGGGTCAAGGCCGTAGTTGCCGGACTTCGCCGTTTCGCCGGTGTTGGTCTTGTTCAGCC
>Ga0315294_10000762_pt1 | contig 34893 bp, 18 predicted proteins | sample YL17G13_40_MG_FD_203626 | JGI IMG/M metagenome (GOLD analysis project Ga0315294, IMG submission 203626) | Sediment microbial communities from Yellowstone Lake, YNP, Wyoming, USA - YL17G13_40 | ecosystem: Environmental > Aquatic > Freshwater > Lake > Sediment | place: USA: Wyoming | collected...
CGAACACAATGTTGCCGGCTATGTAGAGCGTCTCATGCATTGTGACATGCAGCACGCGCATCTTGCGCGTGATTCTTCTCGGATCGTAACACGCGCATCTTGCACGTGGTTCTTCTCGGATCACAGCACGCGCATCTTGCGCGTGATCCTTCTCGGATCACAGCACGCGCATCTTGCACGTGATTCTTCTCGGATCGTAACACGCGCATCTTGCGCGTGATTCTTCTCGGATCGTAACACGCGCATCTTGCGCGTGGTTCTTTCCAGGGACGGAATCGAAGAACCATGCGCAGGATGCGCATGTTACATATTCGGATCATTCACCTCCTCCGGGAAAATGTCCGGATGCAGCCAGTGCGCGAAAAGCCTGATCGTCGAACCCATGTGCGCTCCGGGTATCTGAAACCATCCATCCTGAGCGACGACGATCTTCCCGTTCCGCACCGCTTTCAGACCGGCGACCGCGCTCCAGTCCTCCCCCAGTTTGACGTACTCTTCTTCGGATGCGCCTTTCGCAAGGGTCGAGTCGATTATCACGTCCGGATCGGCCCCGATGAGCGATTCGACCCCCACCTGCGGATACGATACCGCCTGGTCGGCGAAAACGTTCTCACCGCCGGCAAGCTCAAGAAGCTCGTTCAGGAAACTACCCGAGCCCACCACGAAAATGTCCTGAAGCCTGCCCGTGTTCCTGCCGACGACCAGCGCGACCCTCGTCCGCTCCGTTCCCTCCAGCGCGTGACGAATCTCCACGCTCGCGTTCAGAAAATCTTCCGAGAGCTCTTCGGCCCTGGCCTTCTTGTTGAGAAGCCATCCCAGACTCTCGATGCTATCGAGGACATCGAGCACCGTGTCGTTCCTGAACTCCCTGTGCTCGATCCCGAGACCTTTCAACTTGTCCCCAAGCCCCTCGTCGGTCTCGACAATCAACACCAGGTCCGGCCGCGAGGCGATCAACGCCTCGAGGTCGGGGTCCATGTAACTTCCCATCCTGGGGAGCTCGGCAGCCGCAGGGGGGTAGACGGAATACCTGTCGACTCCGACGAGAAGATCGCTCGAGCCGAGCGCAAAAATGATCTGCGTGAGATTCGGAGACATCGACACTATCCGGGCAGGAGTTTCAGCGCTTTCGCCGTTTCTCCCGGCCTGTGCGACGGCATCGGGCGATTCCCGCTCCGGCGTTTCACTGCCCTTCCCGCGGCAAGCCACTGTCGCAAGCGTTATCAGCAAGACTATCAATGCAGCCGGAATTCTTCGTGCCATGATCATTTTCCCAATCGACGTCCGTCAAAAAAGCCCGCCGACGAGCCGGCGGGCGCGAGTCAAAGCAGTTTGCCTCTATGCCTTCGCGCCGACCCGTCTCCGGAGGTCGTTTCCGCGCGCGAGGTATCCTGGCTGAGGGTCATCTCCGAAGCCCCTGCCTTCTGGACATCAAGGTCCGTGGCTACATCCCTGGGGCTGCGAATCGCCGTCACAGTGGCCGGTCCGCCGGGGATTCAAACCCCGTTCCCTCGTGCGCGCATATTGTACTCTCCAGCATTCCCTCCGGCAAGTCGGGTCCGAAGCCTCTCAGATTCCGGGTGTACTATCGAGGGGGGCTGTTGAAAGAGTCGAATCTGTAGGGGCACGGCATGCCGTGCCCCTGCTTGATGCCGCATGAATGGCAGGCCTGCAAGCCTACCTCCAAAGAGTTATTTGCGGGAAGTGCCCTTAAATATGATTAGTAAGTTTTAATTGTACCGTCATTGACAAAACATTCTTGAGTGTCATTTAATCTGACATAATCAATATTATTAATTCATTACAACCTGCAATATCTTGCGAGGCATTAGGGCAAGGCCTCACCGTCGGGAACTGTTTTCATTACAAACGCAACACTGGTTGATTACTACCGGATCACTGCCGCTGACTCCCCCAAACCCGCTCGGAGCCCAAGTCAGTTCTTAGCGGAATGTCATGATAAGTATGAAAAACTAGTATTAAACGTGCAGTTATTGAGAGGCTGACATATTGCCCTGAAAATCTTGTCGCATTTAATACTCAAGAACTATTATGATTGTAGTGATGGCGCAAGCGACCCATGGAGTCGGATGACACCCAAGAACCGAATTCATTACAAACGTAACTGGTCTTGACTACCTCATTACCTGCCTTACGTACCGCATCCTGTCCTTACCCAGATCCACTCGCTGCGGGGTCTGCGAGAATTGATGGTATTTCGAGAAATACAGGTCGACAATGGGTTTGAATGGGCCCGAGCTGCCGATCCCCACGACAACTCCGATCTCGTTAGACGAAAGCACCACGGTGCTGCCAAGGGGATATCTGCCCGTGCGCTCGATGAACGTACGGAGGGTCTCCCTGTTGAACGACCTGCCGGAATCGCGCAGAAGGATTTCGATCGCCTGGTGAGGCGTCAGCGCCCGTCGGTGAGGACGCGGGCTGGCCAGGGCGATGTACGCATCGAGAACGCGCGCCAGCCTCGCCAGAGGCGGCACACCCTTCCCCGACCGTTTCAGAGGATAGCCGCTCCCGTCCTCGCATTCGTGGTGGAGCAGGATCATATCCTGCGCCGGCTTGGGAATTTCGTCACCCAGCGGAAGCAGCGCCCTCAGACCAAGATAGGGGTGACGCCTGATTTCGCTCATACCGGATGCATCGAGTGCGGATTCGCTCTCCAGTAGTTGCCTGGGCACGAACAGCAGACCGGTGTCGTGAAGGAGCGCGCCCAATGTCGCAGGCCGGACGGTGTCATCGAGCTCGCCGGCTCGACGAAGGTGCCAGCTCATGAGGACCGCCATGTCGACGGCTTTGTCGACGAGTCGGTCAATGACAGAGTCGCTATCGTGTCGAGGTGCCGGAAGCGGTGCGGACTCGACCAGCTCGGTGTCGTGGAGAATCCTGTCCACGATGCTGTTGAGCGAATCCATGTCGGGAAGCTCACGCAGCGAGATTTTTCTGAACATCTCCCCGAGCGTGCGTCGCGAAAACTCCACCGTGGCCCTGCCCAGGGAGGACACGATTCCGCTGCGGCGCTGCATCTCGGAGATTCTCGAGTGGATCACCTCGACAGTCGGTCTTGCAGCCACGACGTGGTGGCTCGCGTAGTCGGGCCTTCCGGCGACGAGACCAATAAGGCCGGCGGCCTTGATCCGTCCCAGGAGTTTTTGGGTAATGGAGGTTCCGGTCGGGATGGCAACCTTGCCGTCGAGATCCAGAAGATCGCAGGCAGTGGTTGCTCCCAGGACCAGTTGATCGATCCCGATAAGGGTTCCCTGTGACACGGTATTAGGGCCTCATTCACGCTCCCAAGCTAGAAAACGATCTCCAATGCTCGGCCTGAGGGAGTCAATGAGCGTCCGCGTCCAGGCAATTAAGTCTTATTAAGTTGCCGGGCAATACTTAACCATGCGGGACCGGGTATGTCAAGAGATTTTTGAGATTCTTATAAAAATGGACCGATTCCCCACTTTTGTTCACATTTCCCCAACAGTCCGAAAAATGCCAAAAGCTGCCCTTGCTTACATCTTTGGGAACCCGGCCGCGACCCTCCGCAGGACGACACGATACCTCTTCCCCAGGGGCAAAACCTGTCCCCCCGACCCAAAGACTCCCTTACATTAATGCCAATTAAGTTTAATAGTATATAAATCCTGGCGTGGAACCAACAATAATATGACGCTCCATGAAGGAGGAAGCTCGATGTCCAGACTCTGCCTCGGAATATCCACAGCATTCGCTGTTTTCCTGTGCCTGTTGATCGTCACGGCCTGCGGCAACAACGGCCCGATCGCGCCGGGAAGTCCCGGCTGGGAACAGAACGACCAGAACCCCCCCATTCAGCCGTCCCAGGACACCGACCAGAACACGGATGTCCGTCCAAAGGACAAGGACGTGATAGATACGCCGATCACGCCGGCCGGTGAAGCCAGCGCAGAGGCGATCTCCGATCTCCAGGCGGCCTTCTACTATCTCAAGGAGTCCGGAGGAGGCGCCCTGAGCATCCCCATGCCCGCTGGCACATTCGCAGTGCATGTATGGGATGCCGGCACCGGCCAGACACTCACGGGACAGGCAGTGGTCGTGTGCAGCGGCGGGCCGACAACACTCGTGGACCTTGGCGGGTACAATCTGTTCGTGAACGCGTTCTTCCCGCTCACCATCACGGTGCATGTGACGGGCTACGAGATGGCCACGTACGTTTCCACCGACGCCAATGTTCTCTCGTTTGCGCTGAACAAGCCCACACCGCCCCAGGCCGCATATGTATTCGGGGTGGCGGAAAGCTTCGGCGCCAGCCACATGCGTCTCTACTCCGATGACCTCCTGCCGGAGATCAACTACGCATTCCCATCGGAGGTTAACCCGAATTACATTCAGTACGAGTTATCCGTCCCGGTACGCGAACTCTACGGATTCTCGGCATTCCTGTTCGGCGGCATCCAGATAGGCGATCTCGACTCCGAGCTCATTCCGCCCATGCAGCCGGCCTTCTGGATGGCCAATCACTTCGCATGGGATCTCAAGCCGCTGAATCCCGGGGACCACAGGTTCTACGGCATACAGTTCAAGACGAAGGCGGGGCCGGAGGGGGTCGCCGACGGAATCGCGAGATTCCCGATGAGCCTTTGGGCCGACAAGGAATTCATCATGAAGTATGGTCGGATGATCGCCGTTCCGACCGGAGTGTTTCTTGACGGTGAGCGGTATTTCGCGGTCGGGCCGCACGTAGTGCTTGACGGATCGGATCCGTTGGAAGTCAAGTTCAGTTGCCCGTGGTTCGAACCGGACGAAATGCCGGACCGCTACGTGATGTCGGGGCAGGTGGTCACGGCGAACGGCGCGGCGGATATCGTGCACAGGGACTGGCATCCGGGCTCGGACTCGCCCGACCTGGTTTTCGCCGGAGTCCCCTCGCTGGGCGTATCCTCGCCGATGGGCGGCGGTTACTCGCTGCCCATGTTCGTTCTCATCGACCCGCTCGGCGAAAACAGCGACCTGGTGAGAATCGAGGCGAATGCGGTCGGTTACGGCTCTGTGTGGAGAATCACAATGGACAGCGGGTCGGAAGTGATCGACACCACCGACTACTCGGTTCCACTCACATGGATATCCGAGGCATACGCGTCGTACAGCATCCTCTACAGGGCGGAATGCGTCCATGCCCTCAGCCAGGAAGTCGGCAACTTCACCGAGGATCAGATTATCATGATGCGCCAGGAGGTCTGCCTCAGCCCCTGGACAGTCCCGATGCCATAGAGTCTGTATGCAGAAACCCACCAAGGCGCCCGGCTTCCCCGGGCGCTATTTTTGTCTACGGCTCGCCCTTGGCTGTTCCTGAACCCGAAGTCAGAATCTATTTCCCCATTATTCCCGTATCTTACCAACTGCCGTCCGGGAGGAACTTGACGAGGAAGGCGTCCTCCAGGCCATTCGATGTATGGTCATCCACGCCGTCGCCCGGGTCGAAGTCGACTGGGCCACAATAGAACCAGCCTGTAACATAAACTTTCTCTGAGCCATCCACAGCAATATCGTAGCCAGTGTCGCCTAAATCGTTCTCAGCGCCGCCCCAGGTCCTCGCCCATTGAAAGTCTCCAATAGTGTCAAATTTGCTGAGGAAAACGTCATAATTTCCATTTGCTGTGTGGTTATCCACCCCGCTCCCAGGGTCGAAGTCAACTGTGTAACTGGTGAACTCGCCCGTCACGTACACGTTACCTGCGCTGTACACCGCAACCCCGTGGCCACACTCGATTCCGCTGCCGCCCCAGGTGCGTGCCCAGTTGAAGGTGCCGTTTGAATCAAACCTGCTGAGGAAAACGTCCCGATCTCCATTCGACGTATGGTTGTCCACGCCGCTCCCGGGGTCGAGGTCAACTGTGCCCCTGAACGGGCCCGTCACATAGACGTTTCCTGAGACGTCCACGGCAACACCACAACCTTCGTCCGAGTCACTTCCGCCCCAGGTACGCGCCCACAGAAAGGTGCCCGAAGAATCGAACTGACTGAGGAAGGGATCCCGTCCCCCGTTGGATGTATGGTTGTCCGCGCCGCTCCCAGGGTCGAAGTCAACTGTCTGCCCGAACACGCCTGTCACACATACGTTGCCAGAGCCGTCCACACCAACAGCGTTGCCTTCGTCAGCCCCGGTTCCTCCCCACGTGCGCGCCCACTGGAAGGCTCCGATTGAGTCAAGCTTACTCAGGAAAACATCGAAGCCTCCATTCGACACATGCTTGTCAAGGCCGCTGCCGGGGTCGAAATCAACTAGGTCCATGAACCCACCTGTCACATACACGTCGCCTAAGCCGTCCACAGCAACAGCACGGCCCTCTTGATTACCGCTTCCGCCCCATGTGCGCGCCCATTTGAAGTCCCCTGAGGGATCGAACTTGCTGAGGAAAACGTCGGTGTACCCAGTATGGTTATCCACGCCGCTCCCGGGGTCAAAGTCAACCGTGCCATAGAAGAAGCCTGTTACATACACGTTGCCTGAGCCGTCAACTGCAACACCGCAGCCGGAGTCGGAGCTGTATCCCCCCCATGTTCGCGCCCACGCGAAGGTCCCTGATGAATCGAACTTGCTGAGGAAAACGTCGTGGAACCCATTCGATGTATGGTTATCCGCGCCGCTCCCGGGATCGAAGTCCACCATGTTTCGGAACTGGCCTGTCACATACACGCTGCCTAAGACATCCGTTGCAACACCATAGCCTTGGTCCCACGAGATTCCGCCCCAGGTGCGCGCCCAGCCTTCCCTGAAATCCGCCACAGCTACGCCCCACGCCTGAATCGCTCCCAGATTCTGGTCGGACTCGCTGTCAGTGACCTTCACAAGGAGCGGATACTCTCCATGACCGGCAGCGGTCTCATTTGTTATGAAGCCGGTGAACAGCCAGCTTTCTTCGCCCGTCTGCGTGGATAACGTAAGCGCGACCTCGCCGGAGAAAAGGTCGGGGGCTTCTGCAGTCACCGATGAAATCGTACCGACCCCCTGATGATCGGAAACGTCGACACTGACCAAATTCTCGCTCATCCAGCAAGAGTTGACTCCATAGGGGAGGTCAATGTTTATCTCATAGGCCTCCAGACAGTTCGCGTCCGGCGGGAAATCGGTCAGAGGATCAATCACGTTCTCAACCAGTTGCCAGGAGGCGTCGACCGCATAGCCGAAATGGATCGGCCCCTGTGGGGCGTAGAGCCTGAAGGTCCTCATCTCCGAGCCGCCTGCCTCGAACATGCGACGAGGGGCATCCCGCCGGTACGCAAGGAACGGGTTGAGTGTCGTCGAGAGGTCGCCGCCGGTTGCGAGCTTCCCCGGTATGTACCTCAGCGCGGGCGGTCCGGGCTGATTCTCCGGGAACTCGGTCGGATTGAACAGGTTCGTGTATCCATCGGCGTTCAACAGAATAGGGACATCCGTTCCCCATGCGATCTTCCTGCCGCTGACAGGGAACGTGTAATTCGCCTGTGAAATGAAGATGCCCCTCACATCGAAGCCGGTGTACTTCAGCAAACCGGGATACGGATGCGTCAGCGTCACATCGGCTTCCAGCACATTCGGCTCCACGATCTTGATGTTGCCGATTTCGAGGCAGTCGGCACATGGCGTCACCTCAAGGAGCCGAACCACGTTCACGTGCATTTGCGGGCCTCTTACGGGGACGATTTCGACCGCCGCGCGGTCGGAGCTGATGTCCACGACCCAGAGTCCCCAAAGGCTCCGGCTGGAGTTCTGCCTGACCTCAGCCTGCGATGACAACCCGGTGTCATGTTGATCTGACGGCAAAGCCGGGCTGGTCGGATGCCCATCAGCGCATCCAAGCGCGAGAAACGCCGCCGGCAGAACCACAGCGAGCGATCCGAATCTGTTTTTCATAGCATCTATCCTCCTGTCGCGCTGACAGTCTGCTCACCAAGTCCCGTCCGGCAGGAACTTGACGAGGAAGACGTCTTCGTATCCATTCGATGTATGGTTATTCACGCCATCGCCCGGGTCGAAGTCGGCTGTCTCACAGAAACCGCCTGTCACATACACGCTGCCCATGCCATCCACGGCAACACCGTAGCCCTCCTCCCAGCCGTCCCAGCCGCTTCCGCCCCAGGTGTGCGCCCACTGGAAGGTGCCTGAAGAATCGAACTTGCTGACGAAGGCGTCATAATATCCATTCGATGTATGGTTATCCGCACCGCTCCCAGGGTCGAAGTCAACTGTGTACCAGAACGAGCCTGTTACATACACGTCGCCTGAGCCACCCGCGGCAACACCAGAGCTCAATGCGGGTCCGCCCCAGGTGCGTGCCCAGTTGTAGGCGCCGTTTGAATCAAACCTGCTGAGGAAACCTTCCATCCCATTCGCCGTATGGTTGTCCACGCCGCTCCCGGGGTCGAAGTCTACTATGCCCGCGAACCCGCCTGTCACATACAGATTACCTGATCCATCCAGGGCCACACCATTGCCAAAGTCATACCCGCTGCCACCCCAGGTGCGCGCCCATACGAAGGCACCGGAGGAGTCAAACTTGCTGAGGAAAGCGTCTCTGTCCCCACCCGAAGCATGATTGTCCATGCCGCTTCCCGGGTCGAAGTCGACTGTCTCAAAGAACCCGCCGGTCACATATGTGTCGCCTAAGCCATCCAGGGCGACCTCACCGCCGACATCATATCCGCTGCCACCCCAGGTGCGCGCCCACTGGAAGGCGCCGTTTGGATCAAACCTGCTGAGAAAAACGTCTCGATCTCCATTCGCCGTATGGTTGTCCACGCCGCTCCCCGTGTCGAAGTCAACTGTCTGCCCGAACACGCCTGTCACACATACGTTGCCAGAGCCGTTGACAGCAACATCAAAGTCGGAGTCGTAGTCGCTTCCGCCCCAGGTGCGCGCCCACCGGAAGGCACCGTTTGAATCAAACCTGCTGAGGAAAACGTCTTGCCAGCCATGCGATGAATGCTTGTCCACGCCGCTTCCAGGATCGAAGTCAACTGTGTCACAGAAATCGCCTGTCACATAGACATTTCCTGAGCCGTCCACGGCAACATCCCGGCCGCCGTCATGATGGCTTCCGCCCCAGGTACGCGCCCACTGGAAGGTGCCTGAAGAATCGAACTTGCTGAGGAAAACGTCGGAGCTTCCATTCGATGTATGATTATCCACTCCGCTCCCGGGGTCGAAGTCGTCTGTGGCGTCGAACTCGCCTGTCACATACACGTTCCCTGAGTCATCCACGGCAACACCGCGGCCAACGTCGTCCCAACTTCCGCCCCAGGTGCGCGCCCAGCCTTCGCCTTGGACACCGATTTCAATAGGAGAATCGAGCATGTCTGAGTGGCCTGCGCTGTCGGTCAGACGCAGTTGCACCAGGTATATCCCGGGCGAGGAATAACTCGTGCAGGGATTCGGCTCTGTGCTTTCGGACCTGAACCCGTCGGCCGCGTCGTAAGAGAAGTCCCATTCCCGCAGGACTATTCTCGGAGGGCTAGGCGAATCTACGGAATCATCGAAGAAACAGACCTCTTCTTCAATCATGACCTGGGACGCGTCGGCATGGGCCTTCGCTATCGGGACGGACTCGGGATCGATCGGTCCGCCGCCGCCACGGCACCCGACGGTGACCACCAGCAACGCAGCCAGAACAATCACTACCTGCGATTCGAGTCTTGTTTTCACGGCATCTATCCTCCTGTCGCTCAGGCACAGCCTGACCGCTTTCCCGATCCGGCCACAGCGGTCACCTGAAAACCGCCGCGGCATCGGCATATTGGTATTCTACCACGCATTTTTCGACGCAATAAGTGGTGGTGGGGTTCAACAAGCTGCGGACTGTCCTTGTTCAATCAAGTTGAGGGTGATATATTCTATGATGTAACTAATCCGGATTTTCGCGCCGGGGGGTGCAACAATGGCAATCCGCCATATGGTCCGGCCACCTGTAATCCCTGCCGTGGTCGTCTGCATAGCGATTCTTGCCGGATGCGCCAAAGATTCCTCTCCGCTTTCCCCTGCCACAGCCGGCGACGCGTCCGTGGAGTCGAACGCCCTGCAGAATCGCGGATGCTGGGGATGGTGGCGCGTATCTCTCAACACAGACACTCTCGAGTTCGACGTGGAGCTCCTGAGGTCGGCGGCGTTCACGTGCAACGTGACACGATTCATGCAGCCCCCGTCGAGCCCGGTCCATATGATCTCGTTCTCGATCGACCCCACCGGGAGCGATTTCCCGAACGGCCTGTTCGACGTCACTGTCACCCTCCGGCACCCGTTCCCCGGATTCAACATGTACAGGGGGTTCGATGTCAGGGGTATTTTCATGTCCGACCTGGGCGAGTTCGCCCTCGATGTCGACGAGCACGATCCGACGCTCATGTACAACCGCTGGGACGGTCCGAGGCTTCTCAATCCGGACGGATACACCCGATGGTGGAACTACCAGGAATTCACGTCGTACGGGACCGTCTTCGGCTACACTCCACCGGCGTTCGCGGTCCCCAAGAACGCCGAATGGTTCGGCATGCTGAACCCGTACAAGTATTTCGCGGACGAGCTTGACGACGACGATGAACTGGGTCTCGACCCCGCCAATCGTGGGACGTTCTCCGCAACGCCCGGGGTAAACTCCCGCGACTATCTGATCCAGTTCGGCAAAGCAGGAATAAACCCGGTCATCAAGTTCACCTACGCGGTCGATGCATCCTGGAGTCAACCAGATCCCGCTTTCTCGCCGGATTATCCCGTGGAAGCGTTCAATATCTCCGCGAACTGCCAGGAGGCTTACCAGGTCAAAGCCACGATTCAGTCGAACAGCCTGTGGTACCAGGACGCCGGCAATATGGGTGGCGATCTTGGGCTTAAGATCGAGGTCTTCGACTGGCAGTCGGGGTCGAATCCTCTGGGCACGCCGGGAGAAGTGTCGGGAATATTTCTCTCGAGCGACATCGGCGGAATCGACGATCTTGAGATCAGCTCGTTGAGCACACCTGTCCCCGGCACCGGACCGACGTCAAGCGTCTGGACCGTCGATCTGCACGATCTTTCGCCATATCCTCCCGATGACGAACTCAACCGGATGCTCATAACGGTCGAGAGCTCGCATCCCGACAGCTATGCCCCGGATATCGCCAATCCGGATGTTTTTGACTACCCGTCCGCTCCGCTCTCCGCGTATCAGTGGCTGCAAGTGCCGGTGGGGAGCGAACCTGCAGGGCCGACGATTGTTGTGACGTACCCGAACGGCGGCGAGGTGCTTGATGTCGCCGAACAGGTCGATATCAATTGGACCGCTCCGCCCGAAGTGCTCGATGTGAAGCTGGAATATTCGAAGGACGGCTTCACGGGCGATGTCCATGAGATCATCGACTCGACGGCAAATGACGGGGCGTTCCTGTGGGAAATTCCGGCCGATCCGTCCGATACCGTGCGCGTGAGAATCTCCGAGGTGGGCAATCCGTCGAACGAGGACATCAGCGACGGGGATTTCGCGATTTTCGGGGAATGCGAGCCGGTCTTCACGTTGAAATGGAGCTACGATCTGCCTGGAAACGGTTATGTCGATTCATCCATAAATGGAAGCATCACGATCGCCGATCTGGAAGACGACGGGACGTCCGAGTCTCTCGTCTTCACCCACACTACGTACACTCTCCATTGCTTCGACTATGAGGGCAATTACAAGTGGCCTGCGTTCCAGTGCCCGACACCGGTATCGAGCTGGTACGGCGCTCCGGCGGTCGGGGAGTTCACCGGCGACGGGGTCCTCGACATCGTCGTGAGCAACACCGATCAGAACGGTCCTCAGCCGAACAGGCTTTATGTGATCGACGGGTCCGACGGCACCGAGGTCTACAACATTTCCTCCCCCGACATTTTCCAGTGCATGCCTTCTCTGGCCGATGTGGTCGGAGAGACTCCATCCGATCCGCCGGACGGTCAGCTCGATATTTTCGTCGGCCGCTATGACGGTGGGGATCAGTACAACGCCTGCTATAACGGCATCGACGGAAGCCTCGTGTGGCAAGCCCGGCGCCAGAGCTATTCGCTGGCCACTCCCGCCCTCGCGGACATGGACAACGATTCGATAATCGATTGCATCGCAGGAGGCGGATACTTCGACCAGCCTCCGAGCACGGCAGGCATATGCGCTCTCAGGGGAGAGGGGATTCCGGCGGACGGAAGGCTGATCTGGGAGGCGAGCTACGGGTCGAACATTCTCGCGCCGCCCAGCCTTTACGACTACACGGGCGATGACATCCCCGATGTGGTCGTCAGCGACTACGCGGGGGCTTCGAGCACGCTCAGATGCCTGGACGGCGCCACCGGCGCGACCATATGGCAATACCCGATCAACACATGGGTCTGCAATCCCGCGCTGGGAGACCTGAATTCGGACGGCTTCCCCGACATCGTCGTCTGGCCGTCGTACGATCATGTCATTGCGTTCAACGGGGATCCGAGTGCGAGCGACCGCGTGCTTTGGGACTGGACCGATCCCGAGACCCTGAACATGGACGCGCGTTCATCGGCGGTGCTGTACGATGTGACGTGCGACGGGGTGCCCGACGTTTTCGCGCCGATGCGCTACCTCGTTCCCGGCGGCCCGAATTTCGGGCGGCTCTGGATCATCAACGGCGCGACCGGCGTCGAGATCACCTACCAGGATTTCCCCGCCGACCAGCTCGGCTTCGGAGCCCCGGCGGTGGGGGATATCGATGACGACGGTTACGCGGACGTGGTCGTCGGGACGATGGACAACTCCATACTGTACGCCTATGACCTGGGCACGCCGGTGCCGGTCGAATACAGCGCCCGTCCCTGGCCGAAGTACATGGGGAACATCAGGAATACCGGGCTGTATGGGGAGATGTAGCACGCGCATCCCGCGCGTGGTTCTTTTTCGGGATCGATTCAAGAACCATGCGCAGGATGCGCATGTTACGTCGCCGTGCTTCACCAGCCATCCGACCGCCTTCGGATATTTCTCCACTATAAAACAGACGAAACAGACGGGACAGGAATCGACTGGGAATTAACCCTTCACCCAAATCGATTCAAAAACATTCAATCCGATTCAGATACTATAAAGGGGAGGAGTTCCCCCGAATGACCATGCGCGCAGTTTTGAAACGGCACAGGTATTCCCTCATAGTCGCCGCGGTATGCGGCATGCTGTATCTCGGCCTCTCGATCCCAACGTACGGGCAGCAGACGACGGACGCAGCCACTAACGCCGCCCGGCCGGCTCAGCAGACCGGTGGCGATGCGGGGGTTCAGTTCCCGCTTCCACGAATCACGGTTGATACCGGAAACACGGAAAATCGAGAGGATGTCAACCTTGCCCTGCAGATTCTGTTCATACTAACGATTCTGTCACTGGCGCCGAGCATTCTTGTTCTCACGACCGGCTTCACTCGCATGATCATTGTGCTCTCGCTGACGCGGTCGGCGATGGGCACGCAGCAGATGCCGCCGAACGCCGTGCTGATCGGGCTCGCGCTGTTCCTCACGCTGTTTGTCATGGCGCCGGTCGGGAGAGAGATCAACGACAAAGCGCTCGGCCCATATCTCAAGGGCGACATCGGCTTCAACGAGGGGGTCAAGCGCGCCGAGCTCCCCTTGCGGGAATTCATGTTCCGGCAGACCCGTGGGAAAGACCTGACCCTGTTCCTGAACGTGGCGAAGATCGAAGAGGTGCAGACCAAAGAGGACGTGCCGACCTACGTGCTCATCCCCGCGTTCGTTATCAGCGAGCTCAAGACCGCTTTCGAGATGGGATTCCTTATCTACCTTCCTTTCCTGATAATCGACATGGTGGTCGCGAGCACGCTGATGAGCATGGGCATGCTGATGCTGCCCCCCATTCTGATCAGCCTGCCGTTCAAGATACTTCTGTTCGTGCTGGTCGACGGCTGGCATCTTATCGCAAGGAGTCTGATCGTCAGCTTCTACTAGCCGGGCTTCGCGCGCGGATATCGTTCGTCAGGAGAAGACCGAAAATGCTCCCCGAAGACATATACTCGAGCGTGGGCCAGCAGGCCCTCATCACCGCAGTACTCATGTCCGTACCTCTGCTGGGTGCGACATTGATCGTGGGCATCCTGATAAGCATCTTCCAGGCCGTCACGTCCATTCAGGAGATGACCCTGACGTTCATCCCGAAGATCCTGGTGGTCGCGGCGGTGCTGTATTTCATCGGGCCCTGGATGGGGCAGATGCTGGTCACATTTTCGGAGGAGCTTCTCGGCAACCTTCCGGCGTATATCGGGTAGGCTTCGGCGACGCGGCTTGACATCGGCGGGGCGTAGTGTAAAATTGACGGATTCGCGGCCCTATCGTCTAGTGGTCAGGACACCACCCTCTCAAGGTGGCGACACGGGTTCAAATCCCGTTAGGGCTGCCAGATTGCAGTTTTCGACCCTTCGACCAGCTCGGCGAAGGGTTTTTTGTACTCCCAATGCGGCTTTCCCGAGGTCAGGGTGCAGTTCCAAAGTACCAGTTTCAGGATATTCCTCCTCACCTCGGTATCGCCGTGTAGAAAGACCTTTTCCGCATTAACAGCCAGTTTCAGGATCAATTCGGCGGTTTCATAGAAATTCGTGTTCGCCTTCGCATAAGCATCAATCTGATGCGCCAGATCCTGTCTCTGGGACACGTACTTATTGTGCTGTCGGAGCCAGAACTTCTCCTCGATTTTCCCATCGAGCTTGTCGTTGTAGGCTCCTCCATCCTGGCCTCGATATCGTGAATGCGTTTCTCCAGTCTGGTAACAGTCTCTGACATTTCATTGATCTCAGTCGTAAAAACTTCCTTTATCCTGAAGACAGATGCTCTGGGATTTTTCTTTTTTTTGGGACTGCAAGTAGTCTGTTCCCTGGATTGATACCCCCCTAATCCCCCCCCTTCGGGGGGGGAGGTGATGGGCCTGCGTTAATGGTTTGCCCGGTTTATACTGATGAAATCTTTAACGCCCGGCATCAGGCGACCGAAAAGTCGGGCACGTATCACTTCCATTCGGCCGGGATCGAGGCATAGTCGCTCAGGTTGGTGCAATTGTAGAAGCAGCCCGTCCCAACCGGGGCTGGACTCAGTTCCCACAATTTCAACCCCGCCGAGTTGGTCGGACTCGGTCCAGTCAGGTTTGTGCAATTGTAAAAACAGTAGGAGAAGTCGGTGACCAGGGTGTTATGGTCGAATAGCAGCGGCGGTATGCTGGTCAGGTTTGTGCATTCGTAAAAACAGTAGGAGAAGTCGGTGACCAGGGCGTTATGGTCGAATAGATTCGCCGGGATACTGGTGATATCGTAGCAACGGAAAAAAGTGTACGAGAATGTCTTGTTATTCGTGTTGGTATCGAACAGCCCCACAGGGATACTTTGCAGATCGTAGCATTTGGCAAACAACCACGCGAAGTTCAAGTTGTTTGTATGATTGTCGAACAGCCCAGGCGGGATCTGTGTGATTAGATCGCAATTGTCGAACGTGGCGTAGAATGAGGTCACATTCGTCTGAGCATTGAACAGTCCCGGCGGAATGGATGTGATATGCCTGCAGGCAAGGAAAGTATCATAAAACGTCGTGATTCCGGGGCACTGATCAAAGATCCCTGCCGGGATACTCGGGATGTTCTCACAGTGCTTGAACATCTCGAGTGCTGAATTCAATCCCGTGATACCCTGGATCGGGGTTAGGATTGCCGAGATAAGTTCCGGCGTTCCAAGGCCCGGGTCCGGGTAAATGAAAAAGTCGATAAGATTAACGTACCCGCTCATACTGATCGTATATACACCCGCCGTAGCGTAGGTGTGCGTAACATTAACTGTGGCATTGTAGTCATTGGTGCTTAGGTCCCCCCAGTCAACATGCAGGGTGCCCGGGTTGACGAACCGGCAGATGAAGTCCTGCGGCGAGTTCGTCGTCGTGACCTCGATCTGGAAATTGTTCGTAGCGTCCAGGATTTCGAAATCTGCGTCGGATTCGTCAAATATCTGGCCGGGATAGATCGCATCCTGAACCTTGATGCGGCAAGTCGAGCTTGCGTAATCTCCGAGTATATTCTCCCAGAGGAATTCCCCATCATTTGGAGTCGTATCAATAACCATCACTCCGTAATCGACTCCTGAATTCAGGGAAAGCATGATGGTTACATTGGAGATAGAAGGATCCGCTATCCAAGTGATTGTTTGATCGTAGCCTGCAGTAAAGCACTCGCTACCGTTCGGTGAGGTTACTTCAATTGCCGGTATCACAACAGAAAAGTCAGCATCGGACTCATCGAAGGTGTTTGAATCATCGTAATCTGAAATCTTGATTCGAAGCGTGCTTCCCAGAGCCTGCAGCGGGATCTGACTCCATGTGAAACTGCCATCATTGGGTGTAGAGTTGGAGATCTCATAAGGATATGTACTTCCCGAATCCATGGAGTACCTGATCTGAACATTCGTGATGCTGCCGGTTGAAGTCCAAGTGACTTCGCCTGAACCTGAGACTTTCCATTGCTCGCCACCATTGGGGGCAGTTAGATGGAGACCATTGATCTCTACATTGGAAATGGTATGAGGATACCGGAAACATGCGGTAATTTTGTCTCCATCCGCTGAGTTCGGGACACCGAACGGGTTCGTATAGTCAGCAGATGCATCCTCGATGATCACCCACATCTCATTTCCATCAATGCCGGTCACGTTGTCCGCCGGAATCTCAACATGGTACCGGTTCCAGTGGTCGCCGCTGGCGACAGGTATGGTCTCATCAGCGGTCAGAATATAAGGCGATGACAGGACAGTGCTCTCGACAATCATCGTGTAGTCCTGCATGTAACCACCGCTGAGTTCTGCATCCCAGTCGAAGACGAAGATGTCGAGCACCAGGTCCCCTCCATTGTTTGTTTCATCCACGTAGTAAAGAGTGCTATTGTTTCCGACATGGACAGCGACCGCTTCAGATGCATGCGATGGATGAAACTGCGGGGCTGTTCCGGTCCAGTTGGCAGTCACTGCATACCCGAATTTGACTCCGGGAATGGGAATCGGGAACCGTATGATGTAATTCCTTGTGAGTGATGTGCCTGCAGGGAAGTATCCCGCATTCGGGTTTCCTGATGTCATGTAACCCCAGAGATTGTCTGCTGCACCAAGCCCATCGCTGAAGTATCTATATGCATTCAGAGTCGCGGAAGGTGTGTAATTCTTCGATGCAAGGTTTCCAGGGATATAACCGAATATCTTCGGAACCGGGAACTCAGCCGGATTAAACCAGCGGGTATAGCCATCGGCATTCAGTAGAATCTGGTTGGTTCCGGCTACAGGATACTTCAGGTCGGAATTGTACGCCATTGTCCCGGAGCCGTTTCCCATGAATATTCCTCGGACATCATAACCATCGTAGGCATGATCGCTCAGCGGATGCTTGATGGTGATGTCCATGTCGATATCTATGTAACCCGTGCCCGGTGTCGTCCCATTGAATGCCACCTGTAACCCAAACGGGTCATTGTTCAGGAATTTCATTACGTTCGCCGTGAATTCTAACGAACGCGCAGGAACCACCTCGACCTGCTTATTCTCTATGTCCAGATAAACAGCATAAAATCCCCACGGGTAAGGAAGGTTCTGTTCGGATTGCGCAGCCGTGGCTGTCAATCCCTGAGAGGAATTCAGTTGATCCTGTGGAGCGGTTGGATTTCCAGCGCCACCTGAACAGCTTAATGCCAAGAAAATACCCAGCACTACCCAAAGGGATAAAATTGACCTTTTGGACATTTAGAACCTCCGTTCCCTCCGGGAGAAATTATAGCACATGCATAGTATACCGACAACCGTCAAACAGGTACTTGACCACGAAAATGGACTCGTCACCAATTAGAGATTACAGGGACAATTCGTCAAAGCAATCGCGGTAGACAGCAACGGTAATGCTTATGCCGGCGGGAATTTCGAGGGAACCGCGAATCTCGGAGTCGATGCTTCACCAATGATGCATATCTCCAATGGCGACTTCGATTGCTATCTTAATAAAATCAGTTCAGACGGGACCATTCAATGGGCATTTTCACTGGGCGGACCCGGTGCCGACGCATTAATCGACTTCGCCGTCGATAAATCCGACAACATCTTCGTGCTGGGCCAGTATTCCGGCACAGCCGATTTTGACCCGGGCAGCGGGACGCAGCTTCTGACCGCGACGGGTCCTGCGGATGCGTTTATCGCCAAGTTTGACACTGCCGGTAACCTGGTCTGGGTAAAGGACATCGGCGGGACGGGAACGACTTTTCCCAGGGGAATCAAATGCGATGATGACGGGCTTTTGTACGTAGCCGGCGATTTCACCGGTTCTGTGGATATGGACCCATCCGCGGATGAGGACATCAAGACCGCCGCGGGGGTCGAGGACGGTTTTCTGGTCAAGCTCCTTCCGAACGGGAACAAGTAATCGAATCCGCCGATAAGAAGTGACCTCGGTGCCCGTCACGAGCGTGGCGAAGCGCAGCTTGTTCGCGATACCCGCGGGATAAATAGAGCGATTGAGGGGATGGTCGCAGGACGTCTTCTGCACAGAACGGATATCTGGAAAGCGATCCTGATAGCGAATGTCCTGTCTTACATAATCCTGGTCCCGGCGACCTCGTTCTACGCCATCTCACTATGACTGTGACGCAGGCCGGGCCGGCTTCCAGTTGCGCGCGAAAGGAACTCTCCGATCCATCGGAAGCTCCCAGCTGGCTTACCAGAAGACCAACAGTATGAAATCGTTCGGTTCTTTCGAGGCGTTGAAACGAGAATTGTTCATCGCCGAGGGTTACACGCTCGGCAACATGATCGAGAACTACAGCATGTCCTGGGAAGTCAATAACGTCTCGACCGTGGCTACCGAGGAGCTCCCGGTCGGCGCCATCAGCGCGTTCACTATCATTGCGTGGCCGAGAAGAACCGGTCCCCGCTATCTCCACACTTTTGCCGTTATTGATGATCAGCAAGTAAGGGTTTACAATCCGGAAAACGGGAACGACCTCAGCAGGGTAAAGACCTGGGATCCGATATTGTGAGGGAAGGCGAGCTGTTCACCACAGCTTGATGATTCGGAGGCCCCAGCCGTCGGCCACGTAGGCGAAGCCGTCAACCACCGCGACATCGTAGGCTGCGCCGGGGACCGGGATGGTCATGACGATATTCATCGCCTCGGGCGGATCGACATCGATTATCACGAGACCGTCGGATGGATCGGCCACATAGGCGTAGCCGGCGGAAACGGTTATCCTCTCCGCATGATACGGCATATGAATGCTGTTGACCACCTGAGCCTGGTCCGGGGGATCTATGTCAACTGCGTAGATGCCCTTGTTCCATTCGACAACAAACGCATAGCCGCCGGAAACAGCGACGCTCACCGCCCGGGATTGATACGATGGTGCGAATTCGAGACTCATGACCACGTTTGCAGTCTCGGGGGGATTGATATTGACAATATTCAGCGGTCCGCCGGCGGTGTACAAATAGGGCCAGGAGACCGCGATTTCCCCGGCAGCGTAGGGAACCGTCGCCACGCTGTGCGCCGAATCCGGCGGAATGCAGTCAACGATTCCAAGAGCCGCATACATCTCCCCATCGTCCCCCACGTACGCGAATCCGCCTGCCGCGGTTACGTAATTCAGGTTGACATAGGTTTCCGGCGAGCTGACGATATGGGCATCCTGAGGGGGATTCGCATCGATGATCTGAAGCTTGGAGCCCTCGTCCGCAACATAGGCATACCCTCCCGACGCCGCCACATCGTTTGTGTAACCGGGTGTCGGCACTCCACTGACCACTCGAGCCGACTCCTGCGGATCAATATCGACAATCTCCAGGCCGTAGCCGTAGATACCCATGTACGCATAACCATCGATCACACTGAGGCTGTCCCCGCCGGGCGTCAGCAGGCTGTTCGCGACATAGGGCGACTCGGGGACACTTCCGTCGACAACCACCAATTCACACCCCGTGCCGACATACACAGTGCTGCCCGACACATCGACGCTTCGTGCCCAATCAGGGGTATCCAGCTCCGCGATCCAGTGCGTGGACTCCGGATCGCTCGCATCGAAGATCCAGAGCCCCGACCAGCCGACCGCCATGCAGACATAATCGCCTGCAACCTCGACCGAGACGCCGGCTTCAGGACCGATGCCCCATTCGACCACGTGCGCTGACGCGGGCGGGTCAACGTCAACGACAACCAGACTCGCCCATTGGCTGGCGGCAAAAGCGTAGCCATCCTTCAAGGCTATATCGTGAATGTTCCCCGTGAACTGCACTGTGCTGACGACCGAGGCGGATTCCGGAGGATTGATGTCCACTATGCTCAGTGATTCTGCCCTGCCAACATACGCGTGGCCGTCCGAGACGGTCACACAACGGGCCGCGACCGGCACGGTCTGCACAATGAACGGAGACTGGGGATCATGGACATCGACTATCACAAGGCTGTCATAACAGGCAAGGTAAGCATACCCCTCAGATGCATCCGCACCCATGCAACCTACCGGTGTAACAACGATGTTCTCGATGTGCGCCGACTCGGGGTCGCTTATGTCGATAATCTCCATCCCGGCTTCGTTCTCGGCCACGTAAGCGTACTGGCCGGACACAGCCACATGCTCTGCGCTGCCGGACGTCTCGACCTTGTTCACCCACTCGGGCTCCAGGGGCGTTGAGATGTCGAAAATGTGAAAACCGTTCACTCCGGCAGCGACATACAGGTAAGTTCCCGCGACACACAAATCGGTCGGAGAGAAGTTAAGCCACGGCGGAGTGACATCGACAGGGTTGAACTCAGTTTCCTCCTCGCCGACCTGGAGCGTCGCGACCTGATAGGCGCTTAGGTCCATCCAGGGCTTATTGATCGGATCGTTCTTGCTGTCCTCGACCCGGACGAGGCATCGATACTGACCGGCCGGAGCATGTTTCGGGTTGGAGAGCGACGCCTCCCATCGCGAGTAGTCCGCGCCGTCCAGCTTGAACGTGGCGTTCACGAAGCCGTCGAACAGCTCCGGGCACTCCACGGCGGGCGCGCTGACGCTGAACGGGCCCTGACGGTCGTACACGTCGATCACGAGGTCGGTCGTGCCCCCTGAGACGGTCAAGCCCGGTCCGGAATCGACAACATCCAGTCTCCACGGCTCAGGGCAGTTCGCGCCGGGACCGAAATCGGTCATGGGGTCAACCACGGGGGTTTTCAGAGGCGGCGCCCAGTTGGCGTCGACCGCGTACCCGAATACGAACGGGGCGGGCACTTTCACGATGTACGTTACCTCGACCGTATCGCCGGCATACAGTGCGTTGCGGGTGTTTGCGGGATTGTCCGTGACGTGACGCTTATAGCCGTTCAGGGTGGCATCGGGGAAAACCGAGGTCGCCATCTTGCCCTTTGTGTAGCCCTCCAGGGGGGCGTGGCCGATCGTCGTCGGATTGTAGAGCGTCGTGTATCCGTCCGCGTTCAGAAGCTCGCCGTCGCCCATGGTTGAGTCGGACATCCTGAGGCCCGACGCAGGGAACAAGCGGCTGCCGTTGAACATGACGATGCCGCGCACGTCGAACGCGGTCAGATTCAGGTTCGCGAAAGGGTGCCTGATTGAGACATCGATTTGCACGGAGCCGGACGGTCCGGGCTCGACATGAGTGATCTTTACGCAGTCCCCGCACGGCGTTTTCTCGAGGAACATCAGAGCGTTCAAGTGGAAAGACGCCTGCCTCACGGGAACGATCCGCCAGTCGGTCAGGTTCTCGTCCACGGAGCCCCAGTACCAGCCCATGAGGTAATGGCCGGTGCCATCGGGACCGCTCTGTCCCGCCGCATAACCTGTGGCTTCCGATACGGGAATTCCCGAGGGGCTTACAGGCTGAGAGGATTTCCCTGCACAGCCGCAAATGACACACCCGACCAGAAGAAGGGGAAAGAGAGCTCCCCATCGCGTTCTCGACATAGAGCACCCTCCTTGCAACAAAACATCATGCTAAATCAATTTACCATATGTTCCCGATTCGGTCAACGCCGCCGATCGGCCCCGGAACTGGGGACTGGCACGAATTTCGCTCCGGGCCGCATGGAAAGAGTCAAGCCAGTGATGAGCGAAATTCGAGCCAGTCCCCGGTCTCGTCCGGTCTCGCTGCTGATGTCCGTCCCCGGCTCTGAAAAACGTGGCACTCCAACGCATCGCCTATTCCTTCACCTGTTTCTCGAGTTTGAGGCGGATGTCGTCGAGGATGGGTTTGATCTCGGCGGCAATAAGGGCATAGCCATGTTCGGTCGCCATACGGTATGCCTCTTCAGCAAAGGCAAGACCCTCCATGGGTTGTCCCTGCTTGGCCAGGACCTCGCCCTGACGAGCCAAAGATCCAGCCAGACCCTCAAAAAGACCCAACTCGCAGCAAATCCGCTCCTGTTCTTTCAGTAGCTTCATTGCGCCATCAAGGTCACCGCGGTTCTCGAGTATTACCGCCTGGCAGCCGAGACTCTCCTGAAGTCCAGCTGGACGCCCCAGGTCGCGGCAAATCCGTTCCACTTCTTTCAACAGCCTCATCGCGCCGTCGACATCTCCGCGGGCCATGAGTATCGACGTCTGGTTGCCGAGACAAACATAAAGCGAAGAGGGACAGTCCACCTCACGGCAAATTCGCTCCGCCTCTTTCAGCAGGCTCATCGCGCCGTCAAGGTCTCCACGGGCCTTGAGTATCGACGCCTGGTTGTTGAGACAGTGCTCAAGCCCGGCAGGACGATTCAGCTCACGGGTAATCCGCTCTTGCTCTTTCAGAAGCCTCATCGCGCCGTCAAGGTCTCCGCGGCTCTTGAGTATCAGCGCCTGGTTGCCTAGACTCCGGGAAAACCCATCCTTGTCGCCCATCTCGCGGCAAATCTGCTCCATCTCTTTGAGAAGCTTCATCGCGCCGTCGGGATCTCCACGGGCCTTGAATATTAACGCCTGGTTGTTAAGACTCCGGTAAATCCCACCCGGATCTCCAAGCTCGCGGCACATCCTTTCTACTTCCTTGTGAAGCTTCATGGCGCCATCAAGGTCTCCACGCTGATACTGTATCAGCCCTTGGTTGTTGAGGCTGCGGGAAAGTCCATCCGGATTACCCAACTCGCGGAAGATTCGCTCCCCCTCTTTCAGCAGGCTCATCGCGCTGTCCATGTCTCCGCAGTCCATGAGTATCACGGCCTGAGATTGGATACCCATGGAAAGCTCAGCCGGATCACCAAGCTCGCGACAAATCTGCTCCTGCTCCTTCAGAAGCCTCCTTGCCTCTTCAGGGTCTCCCCAGTCCATGAGTATAGTCGCCTGAAGATTGAGACTCCTGGAAAGCCCATTTGCATTGCCCAACTCGCGGCAGATCAGTTCCTGTTCCTTCAGAAGCTTCATCGCGCCATCAAGGTCTCCACGGAGATAAAGCATGTTGGACTTGCTGCCAAGACAAGCCTGAAGTCTGCTGTGGTCACCCGTTCGACGAAATTGCCCCGCAAGGGATTCCTCAAGCAGGAGCGCTTCCGATGAGTGGCCGGTCTCTGAGAGGAGGATCGATAGGTCCATGACCGCTGTGGCATCCATAATCTCAATCGGACTGTCCAGCAGCTTCCTGTAAGCACTCACCATCCTCAATTCTGAACCGCCCTCGATCCTTGCCCAGAACGCCTTCACATCGAACTGGTTCCGCACCCAGGCTTCTTCAAGAAACTCCAAGTCCACCAGCAGGTCACAGAGCCGCTGCCATGCCTTGGCTTCAGCCAACTGCCAGGAAAGTTCGTCCACCTTGCGTGGTGTGATCTCGAGTATTGTGAAGTAATCCGCCAGACGCAGATGAGCCGCCTGCTCGCTCTCTTCTGTCTGCAGATACCTATTCTTGACAGCCTGACGCATGTACTCATGCGAGAAACCCATCAAGCCGGAGCGGCTCGTAAGCGATCTCTCCGCTGCAAGAGCTAGCGGCGCCCAGATCGCCTGTGGAAGCGGATTCCCGTCGTCCCCGAGAATCTCGAGGAGCTCCGCTTCGGTGAGCCCCCTGCGCGAGGCCCAGATGGCGGCCATCGCCTCCCGCACGAGTCCCGGGCGCTCGCGTTCGTAGTCTTTCTCGTACCGCTCGAGGATCTTCTCGAACAGCCGCGGGACCGTATCTGCCGAAAGATACTGCTCTATCTGATCCTCAAGCCGCTCATGCTCGCCGAGTATTCTCAGCTCATCCAGCAGCGCCCTCAGGTACAACGGATTCGCCGTCTGCTCCGCATTCGAAATCCAGAAGCTCTGGGCCTTGGTCATGCTCTTGCGGTAACGCGCAAGGTATTCGAATATCAATTGCTTGCGCTCTTCCGTCGTAAGCGGCTTGACCTCGATCGTCGGCCAGCCGCGCTTTTTCAGATCATCAAGCGGGCGACCGGCGAGGGTGGAAAGGAAAATACGGATTCCGGGCGGTATGAACGGGGGTAGCCACACGAGGTCGGGCGCTCCGTCCCGATCCTCAAGCTGGTTGAGCGCATCGAGAATCAGAATCACCCGACCCCTCGCCGCAGCCATGTGCAGCCGGTTGGCGAACGCCGTTCGCAACTTGTCGGGCTCGGCGGGAACATCCCCCTGGATGTCAAACCGTCGCCGGAACTCTTCCATGATTCGCCTGAGCATCGCCGCCCAATCCGTGGAATATGGCGTCGCGCCTGTGAAGTGCCTGATGAGCAGCACATCGGGATGCTCGTCTCGATACACTTCCGCCCAGTTCGCGAGCAGGGCCGACTTGCCGGATCCCGACTCGCCCAGAATCACAAGGGGCGGTCCGTCACCTCCGGCATGCTCATCCAACAGGTCGAAATATTCCGGGCGACCGATGTAGACTCGGAACCTGCTCTGGGCGAATGCCTCATGCTCCGTGGCATCCTTGTCAAGCGGGTCCGGCTCCGACCCCTCCGGAAAGAGCCTGTCAATCAGCTCGGTGAAGTCCTGCAGGACAAGTTCGCCAAGCTGCTCGGGATTCCTGTAGTTCTCTCTGACAGGGAGGCCGCTGCTTCGCAGGCGTTCCTTGAGATCGGCGAGTCTCCGCCTGCGCAGTTCCGCTCGATGCTCTGCGTCCTGGGGACCGAGATACCTCAGCTCCTCGACTGTGGGTCCTTCGAGGAACTCCCCACGCTCTTCCTTCGACTTCGACTCCACCCACGCCGGATCGCGGAAGTAGAAGTAGGCGTGATCCGCCATCTCCGGATCATTCAGAACGCCGTGGAGGATCTCAAGCTCCGTGACCGACTTCTCCAGATGTTCTCTAAGCCATTCCTCGCGCTCGAGAAGTTCCTTCGGGATCTCGAACGGCACCCAGCCGTAGCGCTCGCCGAGCATGCCGATGAAATACGGCCTGCAGCTTCTGATTTCCTCCAGGCAGATCGGGAGCACCTTGCCCTCGGCTTTTTCCTCGTCGGTTATGCCCCAGCGAAGGTCGACCTCACCCCAGACGACGCCGCGCTTCTCGCAGATCCTGCGCAGTTGCGGGAAGACGTCTCTGACCAGCTCGTCTCGCTCTTCCTTCATGTCGCGGAAGGTCGATGAAACGAAGACCCGGACAACCCGTCGCCGCGGCGCGGCTTCGCGATTGTGTGACATGTGCCACCTCGGCCCGTTCGGAGGTATGTAGAGATGTCAATGATACCGCTTGCTGTTGGATCAGGGCAACATGGACGCAGTCCCGACCGCGCTAAATGGAAACGACGACGGCGCTAACGACTTTTGCCACGGGAGGGTGCGCGTTCATTGCGATTGTGACTGACCATCGAGTCGATCGTGTTCATGAGAATGCTCGGAATCGACATGCAGGGAGGGTGACTTAGGGTCGACCGCTGGAAGCGGACGGCACACCGGTACCGCTCTTGCGAACATCGAGACGGCTCTTGTGAGGCGGATTCGCGGCTCCGTGGCGCGACCCAAGTCTACGCCTCTCCACCTGCCCGCTTCCGACCCGTTGTCTCATGCAGGATGACCATTCGCGCCGGCTGACCGTCGAACATGACAGTCATGCCGGTTGCCTCCAAGTCGATCGTGCGACCATCAAAAGACGTCAGGGTGTACTCGGTGTGCCGCACCTTCTCCGGAGATTCTTTCAAGAGGTCCAGGATGCCCGCAAGGGAGTCTCTGGACTCGGGTTTCATGAACTCGCTGATGTGTCGGCCGACCAGTTGATCCCGGCTCGAGGCACTCATGCCTTCCACGGCTGCGGCATTCACGTATATCAGCACTCCGTCCCTGTGAATGCCTATGGGGACCGGAGCATTATCGAGTAGGTTTCGATACTGCCACTCACTTCGCCTGAGCGCTTCCTCCGCCTGTTTGCGCTCGGTAATGTCCATCGTGATGCCCATCATCCCGACCGGCTTCCCGCTCTCGTCCCACATCAGCGAGGCCCTGACCTCCGTCCATACCGTCGACCCGTCCTTGCGGTACTCCTCCTGCTCGAACCTCACCGTCGGCGGACGGCCGTCCGGACCGACCGGACCCAGCGAGACCCCGTATTCAAGGAGCTTCTGCGCGTTCTCCAGCGACTTCGGCGGCAGGCTTTTCTCCATGGGCAGATCGAGAATCTCCTCGACCGTGAATCCTCTGATGCTTTCGATGGACGGACTGACGTACGTGTGCCGCCAGTTCATGTCCATCATCCATACCGCATCCCTCATGTTCTCGGTGAGATACCGATATTTCTTCTCGCTCGCCCTGAGTGCATCCTCGGCGCGTTTCCGGTCCGTGACATCGTTCAGAATGACCAGCTTAACGATCCCGCCTTCGTGCTTCACGGCCATCGACGATGTCACGACGTCATGCGCCTCTCCGTCCCGCCCAAGCAGCTTGAACTCGATCTGCCCGACCTCGTTCAAAGCCTTAGCGCTTGCCTGCAGATGATTTCGGACCCTGACCCAATCGTCGGGATGAACGAAGTCCATTATCGATTTTCCCAGAAGCTCGTCGGCGTTTTTCACCCCGAGAAGCTTCAGCGCCATCGGGTTCAGGTAGTCGAACCGCTGGTTGCGGTGCACGAATATCGGAAGAGGGGAATGCTCCACCAGGCTCCGGTATCTTTCCTCGCTCATGCGAAGCGCTTCCTCCGCTCTCTTGTTGCTCGTCGTGTCCGTCACGATGAGAACAAACCTGTTCACCTTCCCGTCTTTCTTCAGGGGAAGCACGCGCGTATACCACCATCTCGTTCCACCGGGAGTGATTATCGATACCTCGTAAGTGGTGTTCTTCCCCTTGACCAGGGACCTGTACAGAGACTTCCGGACCTTGCGGTGCTGATCCCTGGGTATATAGTCGAGAAGGCCGGTCCCGATAGCGTCCTCCTTCCGGGCACCCCTGAGCACCCTGTTGACATAGAGAATGAGCCCGTCGATGTCTATCTCCATAATGATGTCGGGACTGTTCTCGACGAGCGAACGATAAAGGGACTCAGACTTGGAGAGGCTTATCTCCGCCTGTTTCCTGCCGGTGATGTCCTCGATCACGCTGAGTATCATGGGTCGACCGAGGACCTCAATGCTGCGCATATTGACGTGGCAATCACGGAACCCGCCGTCTTTCGTCCTATAGGTGGTCTCAAACTCGTCGCTGCCGTCCCGGAGAACTCTTTCCACGTGTGTGATGATCTGCTCGGGACTTCTGGCGGTTTCCTGAGCGGAAACAGGCAGACGCGCAAACTCCTCGCGCGACCAGCCCAGTATTCTCAGGGCGACGGAGTTGAACTCGACGCTCAGCAGCGTCTCGGGGTCGACCAGCATCATGGCATAGGGGGAATGCTCGAAAAGAGTCCGGTAGAGTGCGTCATCCTCACGGGGCCTGCCGCCCGGTCGCCCCGGATCGCCGATATCGTGATGGACCGCGACTGCACCGGTCACGTCCCCCTTCGCGTTCCGTATCGGAAAGCAGCTCACCCTCCTCGCTTTCCCGTCGGAGTCCGCCGACTCGCCCCGTTGCGGACGCCCGGTCGAAAAAACCAGCTTCACCGGGCAGCCCTCGCACGGCGCGGTTCTCCGATGAAACGCCTCGTAGCAGCGGCGACCGCCCGCATTCTCGGACGATTCGCCGTTCGGGCTGTTAACCCATGTTACCCTGAGATCGGCGTCCACATGGGCCACAAATCCGTCCGAGCCGCACACCGCGGCCTCAGAAACGGCCATAAGCTACCATCTCCTGTTTTCGTCCCGGCCACCCCGTAATCTCCACGCCGACTAATCGCACGAATACCTTCCGGGGACAGCAATGATTCTAACCAATGCTCTGCGGCATAGTCAAAGGAATCGAGATATGCTGGACTTCCACCCGAGTTTCAGAGTAGGCTATGCCCACCTTCCGGCAATCCGAGAGGTGATCCCCGATGGACGAAACAGCCGCGCCCGGAACCACCGAGCGGTTTCGCGCAGTTGCGGAATCGATGCTGCAGTATATAGGCCCTCCGGGAGAGGACCTTCTGGAATTCCTGGCGAAAAAGGGCTCCGAGCTGGACCTCTGCGAGGACGAGGTCAACGCCGTGCTGTCCGAGATCCTGGCGACTATTCCGGACCGCGTGTCCGCCCAGGAAGCGCGATCGGAGACGATTCATGTCGCGGAAGACGGCAGCGCCCGGTTCAGATCGATTGTCGAGGCGGTCGAGAACGCCCCGGACGGGTCGCGCATCCTTGTTTCGCCCGGTGTGTATCGCGGGGCTCTGGCGCTGGACAAGAATATCGAGATCATCGGCGCAGGTCCGCGCGAACAGATCGTGATCGAATGCGACAGTACGTCCACCGTGCTGCTCGATACCGATTGCGTGACCTTGTGCAATCTCGCGATACGATGCCGTGCCGCGGTGGCGAAGGTCGGCGAGAAGGCATACGCAATCGATATCCGTCGCGGCAAGCATATAATCGAACACTGCAGCATCACGTCCTCTGCCGGAGCCTGCGTCTCGATCCGCGGACCGGCCTCCGAACCGACCCTGCGTCACTGCGCCATCCATTCGGGGAATTCAAGCGGAATCCGAGTCTGGGAGAACGCGAAGGGCGTTGTGGACGAATGCGACATTTTCGACCAGGCCCTGAGAGGGATCGAGATTTCCTCGGGCGCAAACCCGAGGGTCCTGCGATGCAGAATCCATGACTGCCGCAGAAGCGGCGTTTTCGTCTACGAGAACGGCAAGGGAAGTTTCGAGGACTGTCACATATTCGACAACGCTCTGCAGGGCGTCGCCATAAGGACCGGCGGCAATCCGGTGTTCCTCCGCTGCCGGATTTACGATTGCCTCGACAGCGGAGTGCTCGTGTCCGACGGGGGAGAGGGAAGATTCGAGGAGACGGAGATATTCGATCACGCCATGGCGGGGCTGGCGATCACCAGCGGTGGGAATCCGACCCTCCTCAGGTGCAGCATCGAATACTGCGATCAGAGCGGCGTTTTCGTCTATGGGAAGGGACGGGGCCGGCTGGAAGAGTGCGACATCCACGGCAACGAGCTCAACGGCATGGCGATAACATCGGAGGGCGAGCCGGTCGTCAAGAAGTGCCGGATTCACGATTGCGAAAAGAGCGGGCTTTACGTGTACGAGAACGGGAAAGGCGACATCGAGGCCTGCGAGATCTACAAGCACGCACAGCACGGCGTCGCGATTGGGTCCTTCAGCGATCCCACCATAAGAGGATGCACGATTCGGGACTGTAACGACAGCGGAATCTACGTGTACTCGAATGGAAAAGGCATGGTGCAGGACTGCGATATTTTCCGCAACAACGACAACGGCGTCGCGATAAGCACCGAAGCCGACCCAGTCTTCAGGAGCTGCTCGATCCACGATTGCACAAACAGCGGAGTGTTCGTTTACGACAAGGGTAAGGGGGAATTCGAGGAGTGCGTTGTGGGATCGAACGGTCTGATGGGCTTTGCGGTCAAGTCGGAGGCGGACCCGTCGTTGCGCAAGTGCCTCATCAAGTCCTGCGGTGACAGCGGGATTTTCGTTTATGACGAGGGCAAGGGTCGATTCGAGGAATGCGAAATTCTCCAGCACGCGAAGTACGGAGTGGCGATCAGAACGAGCGGGGCGCCGACGCTCAGCGGATGCTCCGTGCACGATTGCTCCAAGAGCGGGGTCATTGTCTACGATCACGGGAAAGGTCATTTCGAGAAGTGCGACATTTTCGCGAACGGGGTCGACGGAGTCACCATCAACAACGAATCGTATCCCGTGTTCCTCGATTCGAAAATCCATGATTGCAGGGAGTGCGGCATCTGGATTTACGACGGCGCGCGGGCCTCATTCGAACGATGCGAGATTTTCAACAATGCGTTGAGAGGAGTTGATATCAAGACGGACGCCGACCCGGTGGTCCGCGGTTGTCGAATCCATACATGCCAGGACACGGGGGTCTTTGTCTATGACAAAGGCAAAGGCACTTTCGACGATTGCGAGATCGATTCGCATTCGAAGTACGGCCTCGCGGTCAAAAGCCAGGGTAACCCGAACATCAACAACTGCCGTATCCGCGATTGCCGGAAGAGCGGCATATTCGTCCACAGCAGCGGCGTCGGCTCGATAGACTCATGCAGAATTTTCGGGCATGGAAACCAGGGGATTGCGATAGAATCGGGAGGCGATCCCTCGATCACCAACTCCACAATCAGCAATTGCGGCGACTCGGGCGTTTTTGTCTATGACAAGGGGAAAGGGAGTATTGTAGGGTGCGAAATTTTCCAGAATGCCAAGTACGGCGTCGCGGTGGAATCCGAAGGCGCCCCAAGCATACAGAATTGCCGACTTCACAATTGCGCGGACAGCGCCGTCTTTGTCTACAACAAGGGCATGGGCGTCATTGAGAATTGCGACATTTACGACAACTCCGACGACGGTCTTACGATAAGAAACGAGGGGGACCCGCAGGTCCGATTGTGCCGGATACATGATTGCAGCGGCTACGGCGTGAACATTTTCAGCGGAGGCAAAGGCACTTTGGCATCCTGCAAGGTCTACGGAAACGCCAAAGGCGACGTCAGAAGAGAGTAGCGATGCGCGTGTCCGCCACCGTTGTCCGATGTATTTACGTTCCATGACAGCACAAACCAACCACACTCGATCCCGCATTCATCCGGGGGACACACGATGAGCAAGGCCGTCATTGCAGGTCTGGGAATCCAGGGCGCGGCCATCGCATACGGGATGTCCGCTTTCGGTTACGAGGTCGTTGGGATCGACATTTCCCCCGATACCGCGGGCGCGTCGACCGAATTCCTCCACAAACTCGGCGTCCCGATAACTGCGATCGCGGGCGATGCCTCGTCCTTCATTGCCGCAATCCAATCCCCTCAGTCGTGCGATGTCCTCGTCTCCGCACTCCCCTTTCGTTTTAACACCGACCTGGCTCGGCTCTGCATAGAACGCGGCATCAGGTATTGCGACCTGGGCGGCAACATCCACACGTCGAATCGCATCCGAGAGCTTGCTGAGAATCGCGCCAGGCTACCGGTCATGACCGACCTCGGACTCGCACCCGGCATCGCCAACATAATCGCCGAACTCGGCTACCGCAAGCTCGAACAAGCCGACACCGTCAGGATAAGGGTCGGCGGACTTCCGGTTAATCCAAAAGGCACATTGAGATACGGCCTCACCTTCTCACCACAGGGGTTGTTCAACGAATACCACGACGAATGTCTCGTCATACGAAACGGCAAAATCCGTACCGTCGACCCCCTGGGCGAGATTGAGCATATCCATTTCGAGGGCCTGGGCGAGCTCGAGGCCTTCACAACAAGCGGTGGGATCGCGGGCACGCTCGAAACCATGCTGGCAAGAGGCGTCAAGGAATGCGACTACAAAACGATCAGATTCCCGGGACATGCCGATTTTGTAAGATTCATGCTGTTTGAGTGCGGAATGGACCTCGACTCATTCTCGGAAGCCGTCACCAACGTGTGCGGCTTCATCACTCAGGACCAGGTTCTTATTGACATCGATGTATCCCACAGCCGGAGACAAACATCCTGGACAAAACGCGCCCGCATTCTGCATGATGACAACTTCACCGCGATGCAGAAGACGACAGGTTTCGGAGCCGCCGCCGTTGCAGCGATATTGGGTTCAGGGAAAATGGACGGCAAGCCCTATCCACTGTACGCGGACGTTCCTGCCGACGAATTCATCGAGAACATGAACGCTCTAATCCCCGAGCTTGCGCTGGGATCATGACATCAACGCAGCACCTGTGGGTTTCATCCTCTACGTTACATAGCAGCCGCGCGGATGCGCTCCGATGCGCTCTGTGCGTGACGGCCGGACCGGTCAGGTGTAGAATGGACATCCGATGGACAAGCGTTTCCGCAGGCATATGGAATGCGTCGCCACCGAGGAAGACTCGAAGACGTTTGCTGCAAAGGATTACGTTCTCGATGACGATCTGATCGATCTCGTTTTGCGAGACCGTCAACCCCAATTGCGCATTTGCCGTCCGGACGAAGTCATTGTCGTTCTCGGCAGGGGAAGCAAGCCCGGGATCGAACTCAACCTCGATGTCTGCGAGGCTGATCATGTCAACATTTTCCGGCGAAGAGGAGGCGGATGCGCGGTCGTTCTCGATCCCGGCGACATTATCGTCTCTCTCGCTCTGCCCGCTTCAGGGTTCGGCAGAATCAGAGAGCATTTCGATGCCATATCCAACTGGCTGATCGACGGGCTTGAGGGCGCGGGAATCAAGGGAGTCCACCGGGAGGGAACGTCCGATCTCGCAATTGACAACCGCAAGATCGCAGGAGCGTCCATGCAGCGAAAACGCGACCTCGTGTTCTATTCGTGCTCGATCCTTGTCCGCCCGCGCGTTGATCTCATGGAGCGATGGCTTGGGCATCCGCCCAGAGAGCCGGGGTACCGGCATCATCGCACGCACTCCGATTTCGTGGGATCGCTCGCCTCTCAGAGAGGGGGTGAGGACATCGACGCTTTGGCGGAAAAGATGCGATCCCTTTTGAAGACGGATGCCCTGCGCGACATCTGACTCACGCCGGCGGGCAAAGAAGCCGCCGGATTATTGCCAATTATATTTGTTTATGGTAAGGTAGGAATCGCCCGAAACAATCCCTCGAGGGGAGGCATAACATGCATCGCCAGATCATTTTTGTGTGCGCACTGATCGCGGTCGTTCTCTCAGGTTGCGCGACCTCCGACGCTGTGGCACCGAATATTCCTCCGGCATCGCCCTACCGGTCCTCACAGTCCCCGATCGCTCTCTGGGGAGTCTGGAGAATCGAGATCGATCCGCTGACATGCGAGCCGGTGATCGTGCCGCTCAGGGGCGCCGAGTTCATAGCCAATGTCACCATGTTCCTTCAGCCGCCTGCGGGCAAACTGACGAACCTCATCCTTAAGAACATCGAAGTGGACCTCACGGGAACGCCCGGATTCATCGGGGTCGAGTGCGATGTGGGCCTCACCCATCCGTTTCCCGGACTGGACAGGTATACCGGGTTCGACGTTCGAGGGGTTTTCATGCACGACGGCGATCTTGTCAGCTCCGAGGACAGCGCCATTACCTACGCCGGGGACGGGTCGGCGAGACTGCTCAACGCCGACGGGTACACGCGCTGGATGAATGCGAGCGAGTTCACAACGAAGGGAATCCTCGGCTACACCCCCGGCGCGCTGGGCTCGAAGGGCTTCGTGCCGGACGCGACATTGAACCCGTACAAGTACTTCTGCGGCGGTCTCGAAAAAGACACCGAGATGTCCGCGTTCTTCCACGAACCGGCGAACGTAGATAACAGGGGCTATTTCCGTCCGGGAAGCACGAACTACAGGCACTATTCCCTGCTCTGGCCTGAGGGTCCGATCACATTCCAGTACGCGGCGATCGCAAGCTACGATGAGCCGAATCCGAACCCACCGCAGGACGTTCCCGATGATTTTCCGATCACCGCGAACTGCCCGGAAGCGTTCCTGATTGCGGTGGCCGACAACGGGTCCACGGCATTCTATGAGGACCCCGACAGCAAGGGCGGCGATCTTCATCTCGCCCTGGAAGTCTTCGACTGGGGAGCGCTCGGCCACGGACTTGGCGTTATCGGTGAGATTGAATCGATCACGTTCGAGAGTCCCGGACCGCTCATTCCCTCGCCCGCCACTTTCGATCCGTCGGAGCTTCCCGCGCAGGACGGAACGGCGGTTTCGAGCGTGTATATGGTCGACATCCCCGGCGTGCAGCCTTCAGCGCTCACCGGTCAGAAGGTGCTTTGCAGAGTTACATCGGCGATCCACACAACCTACGATTTCGGACTGGGCGGGGATTATCCCGATGACGCCGTTCTGGCATCGTACGTGGTCTTCGATGCCCCGATCCTTCCCACAGGCGGCGGACTGCCGGTCGCGGTGGCCGCGACATGCGACTGCCTGTGGATCGCCCCCGGGGAATCCATCACTTTCGACGGCTCCAAATCGTACTCACCGAACGGCCCGATTGTGTCGTGGGAGTGGGATTTCGACGGCGACGGCATCTATGGAGACCCTCACAGCGGTCCGGACGATAAGCCTGTCGCCACTTTCGCCAATCAGGGCACCTACACGGTCGATCTGAAGGTCACCGACAATCTCGGCAAGACCGATTCGCTTGACTCATCGGAGAAACTCCAGGTGCACGTCGGATCCTGGACATCTCCCCCGACCGCAGTGAGCGAGATTTGCCCAACCATCGGCTTCACAGGATTTGCGGGCGACTTCGAGGGTTCCGGATCGCTCGGGACGATCGACCTGTATGAATGGGACTTCGAGGGCGATTGCATCTGGGACTACCAGCATCCGACAATCGGCGACACAACTCACGCATACGATGACCCCGGCATTTTCAACGCCATCCTCCGGGTGACCCAGCAGGGCTGCGACACTTCGAGCACGGAGGTGAGA
>Ga0315294_10000763_pt1 | contig 34843 bp, 51 predicted proteins | sample YL17G13_40_MG_FD_203626 | JGI IMG/M metagenome (GOLD analysis project Ga0315294, IMG submission 203626) | Sediment microbial communities from Yellowstone Lake, YNP, Wyoming, USA - YL17G13_40 | ecosystem: Environmental > Aquatic > Freshwater > Lake > Sediment | place: USA: Wyoming | collected...
GCCGGTCAGGACGCCGCCGGCCAAGCCGGTCTTCTGCGCGAGGGCCCAGAGTTCCTCCGGGTCCCGGACCACCTGGTAGAGCGGCTTGCCTGTGTTGGGATCCGGGTAGGTCATGGCGTCCATGAAGATCTGCGCGGCATCGAGGCGGGTGCCTTCCGCCAGGCCGCCGAGTCGCCGGCCCCAGAGGAATCCCTTGGCTGCGCCCGCGGGACCCGCGGCCAGGCCGCCGATGCCGGCCCCCACGGTTCCGACGACCAGCTCAGCCAGACCCATGTCGAGGAGGTAGGGAGCCTGGGCCAGGGCCCGAGCCGGTACGCGCTTTACGAAATTCCAGAGGGCGCCCTGGTCCCGGGTGACCATCTCCGGCGGGATCTTGTCGAGGGTAGCCTGCAGCGCGTCGAGCTTCTCCCGGTTGAAAGGTCCCAGCATCATCTCGCTGGCCTGGTTGGTGGCCGCGTACAGCCTGAATGCCCGCTCTGCCTCGTTTTTCATGTAGCCGGCGTAGGTGGCGGGCATCTCGGTGCTCTTGAAGTAGGTTTCCGCGTAGGGGTTGCGGCCTTGCGAATCCCAGCCTCCGTAGACGTCTTCGGCCGGCACGTTGAGTCGGTCGCCGATGTAAAAGGAGAGCTGGATCTTCTGCATCTCCTCCTGCTGCTTCTCGGGGCGGTCCTTGTACTGGACCTCTGCCATGCTCTTCATGACCTGGTAGCTTTCCGCGTAGCGACTGGCGCGATACTCCGCCCAGAAGGGATCCGCCTGGGCTGCGCCGGCGCTGGTCATCGTGCGCAGGTCTGTGGGCGCGGCCTTCGCCCATATCTTGTTGGGATCCTCTTCGGGGAGTTCCGGCGGTCGGTAGATCCCGGCCCCGAAAGTGGAGAGATCGGTCGGTTTGGCGCGTTCCCAGATATCGGCCATGCGTTACTCCAGCACCTGGATGCCTTGGCTGCGCAGGATCCCGTAGGCGGAGGCCTCCGAGATTCCGGTCTTCTTCGCGGCGGCGCGGACGTCCTCGGCGGTGGCCTGCTTAGTGCGGAACTGCCGCGGCAGCAGAGTCTCCAGCCGATAGAGGGCCTCTCCGGGACTCGTGCCCAACTCGGCGCCGATCGCGGCCATGCCCAGACGTTCGGGTGTGGTGCCCAGGCGCTGGGCTTCGCGTTTGACGTCCGCGATGGTCTTTACCGCGGCCGCGGCCCTGCGGATTTCCTCCTCCTTGGCCGCGCTTTCCCGCCGCTTGAGCTCGAGGTTCTCGCGGGCGATCTGTTCCTTGGTCTTGATCGGAGCCGGGATGAACTTCGGCGGGATGCTGTCGTCTTCGAACTCGAGCTGCTGATTGCCCTTCGGATCCAGCCCGAAACGGTAGGTGTAGGGCTTCTTGGAATCCCGCGGATTGAGTCCGGTGATCGCGAAAACGGTCCGGCCTCTCTCGTCGACCGCCGTGCCCACGATCTGCACGGTGCCCTCCCCTACTCCGTACAATTCCAGCAGCGCCTCTCTGTCGTACTCCGCCAGGGAGGAGCGCTCTTTGTCGGTGATCCAGCGCGTTTCGCTCTCGCGCCGCAGGCGGGCAGCCCGGGTGCGGCGGTCGAGGCGGCCGGCCTCGTCGGGCGCCGGGGTGATCTCTTTCTTGTAGGGGTTCAGCAGGCCGTCGACCATGTCCTCAACGTCCGTATCCTTGGGGGCCTTCGTGGCCTGGTAGACTGTCTGCAGCTTCTTGGAAAAGGCTTCTTTCACCTGCTGGCGGGTGAGGGTCATGTCCTTACCGCTGTTCTTCTCCGCGGCATCGAAGAACTTGTCGATGCGCTCCAGGGAATCAACGACCACCGGCTGGTAGTACACATCGGAGTTGGCGTAATTGAGGTAGCGGTTCATCACGGTTGGGCCCACCCAGAATTCTCCGGTGTCGGGATCCCGGAGCTGACTGATCCGCTGAAAGGCTTTGATCTTGTCGCTCTTCGTCTGCCAGGGCCGGCGCAGGACCTCGTCCATGGCCCGCAAGCCGGCGGGGGTGGTGCCATCATCTTCTCCGCCCCTACCCTCGGCGGCCATCAGGCGGTTTCCGTAATTCTCCCAGAAAGTATAGGTCGAGGTGGTCATTCGGCCGGCGTAGTTATTCTCGCGATTGTACAGCGCTTTCAGCAGCGCCGCTCCGTTCTTGGGCTGGACGTTGTTGATGATCAGCATCTCCTTATCTGCTTTCTCGTCTTCGATGCGGAGTTTCTCGTTGTAGTCGGCACGCACCATCTTCTCGGTCTGGCCGCGGTAGGGCATGGGGACGGCCTGCAGCACCGATTGCATGGCGGCCTCCGGGTCCTTGCCCCCGGTGATCTGCTCGTAAAACTGGGTCGTGGCCTGGTCTTGGAAAGTGGAGGCGACCTGGCCGGCAGCGCCGAGAGCTACCTTGCGGAAGTTCTCGGCCTGCTCTGCGTTGACCTCGCTGGCGCCTTCCCAGGAGGAGATCAGGTCCATGCCGGCGGCATAGCCCTGCGCCCCGACCGTCTCGCGCAGCCGCTTGCCCTGGATGCCCAGATCGTACTGTAGGAGGAGATCTCCGCGCATCGCGTTTTTTATGTCGGGGGTCAAACTCTGGGATCCGGATAGGGCGGCATCGACCAGGGCAAAGTTTTCATGCCGGATGGCCTGGTCCACCGAATGGGTGATGGACTGCTGGTCGATGCGGGAGATGTCCTGCAGGGCCTTGTTTTCGAGGGTATCGGTGGCGACGCGCTTGGCCGTGTCGTAGCTGGCATACAGTTGATCGAGAGCCCAGGATTTGATCTTGGGAAACATCTTGTATTCTTCCTCGATCTCCTGCTGCTGGGTGTTGAACCAGGCATCGAAGTCCCCTGTCTTCGCTCCGAGTTTCAAGGATCGATATTCTGTTCTTGTGGAAAGTTCCGCGGCCTGCTGTCCCTCCCCAGAAGAATAGGGGATCTCGGGACGACCCGGAATCGGTGTGCTGATGATTTCGTAATCGTTATTGAAGACGAGCTCCCGGGCTTTCTGTTGGGCCACCTGATCCCTGGCCATAGCTCCTTTCTTGGCCTCTGCGAGTTTCACCCCGGTGACGGCCGCGACGATGGCCTCGCCGATCATTTCCGCGCCTTCGAGGACGAAACCGAGCGCCGCGACGCCGACGTCCTCCTTCCGGTGTTTCTCCGCGAGTTGCGTTCCCTTGGCCCCGCGCAGGGAATTGAAAGCGGAATAGATCGGGCTATAGTCGACTTGGAAAATTGGCAGCGCCATTATCGAACCCCCACTCTTCCCGGCCCAGAGACCTTCGATCCAATGGACGGCCGCCCGCCCAATCCCAGGACGTCTTCATAGGCTTCCTTGGCCACGTCCAAGTTCTCCAGGGTCGTGCCGTAGATATCGATCTGGCGCTGGGCGATCTCCTTCTGCGTCTCCACGAATCCTCCCACCTGCTGCTCCGCCTCCCCGCCGAGGGCCTGGCTGGTGGCAGCTCCTACCTGGCCGGTCAGCCCAGCGAGCACGTTGATGTTGCCGTAGTTCTGCAGCAGGGCGCGGTATTGAGTGTCAAATTCGATATCCCCGGTAGTGCCTCCCTGGATGGGTTGCAGCGCGGTGGGCATCTTCGCCAGGAATCCCTCGAGGGCGCCCTTCTTGGCTCCGGCTTCCGCGAGTTGGATATTAGTTTCTCCCAGGCCCAAGGTGGCCTGCAGCTTGAGTTCTTCCTTGCGCTGCTTTTGTTCTTTTCCGAACTTGAAGATGTTAAATGCCAGGTCCAGCAGACCCATCTCATGCCTCCACCGGTGCTAAGCGCGTGATCATGCCCAGCACCGTCAGCGGAAATGGTTCATCTTGCACGATCGTGATCGTGCCGTCCGGGCTGATATTGCCGGCCAGGGGAATCTCATAGTCTCCGGTAAACGGCGCCGGCCCTTCTCCCAGCGGCTGGTCCGGGAGGCCCGTATAAACGATCTTCTGCAGGCTGTCGAGGTCCGCGCCCACCTTGCCGGCGTAGCTGTTGTACATCCGCAGGATGGTCTGTACGACCTGCTTCTTCTTTCCTTGCCAGGTGAAGTTGGCCTGCAGCTCGGGCCGGGTGGGGGTGACTTCCATCGCGCCGCTGCCGACCGGCAAGGGCAGGCCGACATGAATCTTGGTAAAGGTCTTGGCGTAGACGGCTTGGCCGCCGGAAACCACAACTGCCGGCATGCTGGCGCCGTCCGCGATCGCGTGAACGGTCTTTCCCTCCAGGTGCCCCAGGCCGCTGACGGTGTCGGTCTCGGCGCCGACCCAGCGGATCCCGGAATCGACGTAATGGATCTCGCTAAAATCGTCGTCTTCCAGGATCCGGATGTGCTCGATGCAGTACTTCGTGCCGCGTTTTATTTCCAGCCACAGGATGTCTCCGGAGGGGGTGCGCATGACCGCGGCGCTCTCTAAGGTTCCGCTATCGGCAGGGTACTGCCGACCAAATCCCACATAGGTGGTCCCGGCCTGCTCCTGGTCGAAGGTGGCGCTGACCAGTACTCCATCCGTGCGAACGGCAAAGAGGATGCTGTGGGGGCTGATCATCGCGGCGAGCTGCTTCACGCCGGGTTTCAGGATGTGATCGTGTTCCCGGGTGACGTCGACGTCCATCAAGCCGCCTCCCTCCTGCGAGTAGGCCAGAAGATGAAGGCTGGGCGAGGGCGCCCCGACATAGAGGACGTAGTTTTTCAACTTCGCTGCCTGCAGGGTCGCAACGCCTTCGTAGCCGATGGCGTCCAGGTAGAAACTGCCGGCGGTGGGGAAGCCTCCCGCGTCGGCGTAGGTGCTTTGGTCCAACCCTGCCACCACACGTTTGTGGGCCTCCGCCCAGCGGATCCGGCTGCCCAGGCCGTCGGTGGCGAATCCTATAATGGCGTCGTCGGGGTTGGTCCCGGTAGTGAAATCCGTCAGGCGATAGATTCCAGTAGCCGCATTCGGGGCCCGGCTCACGAAATAAGTCTCTGTTTCGTTGTCCGTAGCTGCCAACATCAGCCGGGCAGCGACGACTGCGATCACCGATGGGTAATCCCCGGTCGCCGAGAAGGTGCGAGCCCCGGTGAAGGTCGGGGTACTGATAGCCAGGGGGGCCGGGCTGCTCTCGGCGATCTTCTGCACCAGATGGTTGTGGTGGACGATCCACAGCTCCCCGTTGATCACTTTCATCTGGGCTTCGAATAGTTCCGCCTCAAGAAGGGTGTGGGCCAGGGTGAAGTCCGCGGCCGAGTATTGCAGCTTGGTAAAATCGGATTTCCAGAACTGGACGATCAGGTTGCTGAACTCACAGGTGTAGATGGCTCCACTCTTGGCTGGGAAAAAGAACAGCAGGCCTTTCTTCGTGCCGCTCGAGTAGCCGTAGCCGTCGAAGTAGGTCCCCGGAAAGCGCCGGAAGCCTCCCCCCGGCATGGGGAGGGCGTTCTTCATGGTGCGGCATCCGGTCTGGTAGGCGATGCTGTCGACTCGGGCTTCCTGTTTCGGACTGATCTCCCCGGATCCCAGGTTATTAGTGAGCGTGGTGAGCTGCTGCATGCTCTACCTCTGCTCGTCCCAATACTGGGGCGGTTCTTCCTGCTGTCTGGCCGATGCATCCGCGGCCTCGGCCAGGTCTCTCTTGTCTTTCCAGAGCGCCAGGACGATTGCCTTGCGCTCGTCGGAGCTGGCCAGGGGAATGCTAAGGAGTATGGCCAGCCAGACCTCGATGGCCTGGCGCAGGTAGGCTGGCAGCTTGCTGGGATCCGCCGGCCGGGCGATGTACCGCAGAAAGGCTTCCTCCGCGTCAGTGGCCAGGCGGTCCTGTTCGATAGCCCAGGTGGCGCCGCCCACGTCAACGGAATCGCGGACCATCATGCGGATGTAATCGCCGGGGAGCTGGTAATAGTAGGCGAAGCCGTAGGCTGGCGCTTCAGTCAGGCGTTCCAGCTTCAGCCGCTTCGTGGCCGCCTGCCAATCGATTACGCCGTAGACGTCTTCGATGGCGCGGCCCATGAACTGCTGGCAGGAATTGGCCAGGGCGCTCCCGTCCAGGAGGTTGTTGATCCTTTTGCTTCCCAGATGTGAGAGCGCCTGATTGGCGACGTCCGTCCAGCCCGAAGGGTAGACGAAATCAGCCATGGTGTTCCGGCTTTAGGCGCCGGGTGCGGCCTGCGCCAGCTTCTCGGCGATCTGTGCCTTGGTGAGGCCCGTGGTCTTGATGCCCTTCTTCTCGGCCAACGCCTCGAGTTCCGATCGGGTAACGGGCTTAGCCTGGCCCTCCGTGGCGGGCCCGCTGTAGGGCGGTGTGCCGGATTGGGTGGCCGCCTCTGTGGTCTTGTCCGCTTCCGCCACCTTCTCCTCCTTGGCCTGCTCCAGTTTGTGCAGCCGATCGCTCAGGCCCTCACGCTCCTCGGCGTTCAGGTTCGTGAGGTTCTTGGCCAGCTCATCCAGGGGATCCGCGCTCGGCGCGGAGGGCTCCGCGAGCTCGGGTTGCAGGGCGCGGAGGTGGTGCATCTGCCGGCTGGCGGTGATGCGCTTCACTTCGGAGGGTTCCAGGTCATAGACTTCGCCCTCGTAGTACAGGCGGTCGTTGAAGAATCTGTCGTTGCAAAGATAACGTGCCATAGGGGTCTCCTTCTGTAAAAATGCCCCGGGCGTCATTGCCCGGGGCTTGTTCTCTTTCTTCCGGCTCCTCTTTACACGTTGTCGATCGGCCCATACTCGAGGTGAGCGTGGACCACTTTCGCCGTGAAGGTGCCGGAACTCTTCGGGGTGGCGCCTGCGCGCATGTACCGGGACCAGTAATGCGGCAACGGGAGCACCCAGGCCACGCCCTTTACGGGCGCGACGCCCAGCACGGTATCGACCTGGGGGCCGGTGATGTGCTTGGTCGTGCTGTTTATGGTCGGATCGCTCGTGACGAAGGGGATGAACCCATCGGTCGAGACGAAATCGGCCTTTGCGGTGAACACTACCTCCGGACCTTCCATGGAGCTCCGGTGAAACAGGGTAACCCCCGCGTTCGCTTTGAACCGCAGGGCCCTGGCGTCGATGGTGTTCCAATCCAGCTCGTCGGCGCTGTAAACGTCGGTGTCCTTGGTGGCGAGGGAGATATCGCCGAATCCTTCCAGTGTGCTTCTCATGGCCTTTCCTCCTTATGCCGCCACCGTGGCTTCGGTGTCGATCAGGGCCTCCATCATCCGTAGCGGGATGCCCGCGATCCGGGTGATGGGCCCGTAGCCCTCGAGTTCGACGACGCTGAACCAGACGTTGGTCTTGGCATAGGCGTCGTTGTCGATCTGGGCTTTCAGGGTGCGGTTGCAAAAGGCCACGGCGTTCTGCCCCACCATGGGCAGATAGTTCTTCGCCTTGATGAAGGTAGCGGGGCTGAAAATGTTGGAGGCCCCGGCCGTCTCGATGTTGGCGATGCGCTGCAGCGCCCGGTCGTCCCGGAGCACCATCGCGGCCCAGATCTCGTAGTGCCGGCACCAGGCCCACATGCTGCCGGTTCCCGTGGGGATCGGAACCAGATGCCTGCCGCGGTCCTCGTTGACCAGGCCAACGGCCGCGTCCTGCGGATATGCCAGGAAGAAGCCGCGCTTGGAGAACTCGAACAGCAGGATGGAGCTGGTATCTCCGCCAGATCCGCCGGCTGCCCAGGTTCTACCGGCGACGAGCTTGTTTCTCCGGCGGGTGATGCTCTTGAAGGAATCGGGATAATCGCCCTCGTTGTTGTACACGAGTTGCGTCATCCAGTCCTGCGTGAGCCCTTCCAGGTTCATCGCGTCCTCGGAATCCCGGACCTTGTAGGCGTCCTGCACTCCGCGGAAAACGCGCTCATCGACCTGGCTGTCGCCCTCGTACATCTTGACGGGCTCCGTGATCAGGTCGGCCTGGCTGGCGATTGCGGTGATCGCAGCATACGCCTTGGAGAAGGCGCCTTTGCCCAGGCGTTTGGCCTGGAGCTGCTTGTTGTAGATACCGTGCGTGGAGGGATACCAGGGGACTTCGTCGATGAATTCGTTGATCTGGCCGAGCTCCCCAAGAACCGCGGCCGCGTCGTCGAATCCCTCTCTCTTGGCAGTTTCCGCCCACGTCAGGTTCTGGTTGTTGACAATGACACCCATTGCCATCTCCTGACTTCAAGTGTGGTGCGGGTTCGGGTCTGGCGGGTTCGGCCGTCCTGTCCCCTGGTCGGGTGTCCCCTTACTCCCTGCCCGGTTTCGTGGGACGGCTCGTATCAGGTCTATTTTCGGCGCGTCCGTTCCCAGCCTTCCGCTGGTCACTGGCGCGTGACCTTTTTGGAGGAGGGACCGCTCAACGAGCGGCTGTCCCCCCTCCGGCTAACGTATCGTCATCTCGTCCTATCAGAGGTGACGATAACTTGTCAAGTCTTGCGCTCACCGAATGTTTTCTTGAACTGATCGCCATAGGTGTGGATGGTCTTGCCTGCGGGTTTCTGTGGCAACGGTTTGCCGTCTTCTCCCAGGGCCGGGGCGGCTGCGGGTGGCGTGGCCGGGGGAGTCGCCGGCGGAGTGATTGGGGGCGCTGCCGGCGGGGTGTTCGGCGCGGGCTTGGGAAGATGGGCGAGAATGTCGTCGAGTAGGTCCATCATCATGCTCCTTTCTGTGGGCGCTTGCCGAAGGTCGCCTGGAACTCTGGGCTGTAGTGGCCCTGGCCGCCCTGCGGCTTGGGCGCGGCCTCGCCGGCCCCGCCACCGCCCTTGACCATCTTCTCCTCGCCCAGCATGCTTGCGATCTCCGCGGTGACCAGAGCGAAGGTGGGGTCGTAGAGCAGGCCGCTATCGGCGATCTTCCGCATCAGCGCCTCCCCTTTCCCCTTACCCAGCTTTTCCGCGTTCGTACCCAACCGGATCATGTGGGAGCGGAGGAGGTTCTTGGCCGCGGTCGCTTTCGCCTCCTCCTTGCCCACGGCCTCCAGCAGCCTGGCGTCGTAGCTCTCCGCGGCATCCTTCCGGGCCTTGAGCACCTGGTCGCGTCCGGCATTGCTCATGCCCATCAGGGTATCCAGCAGCTTCTGGGCCTGGGTTTTGGAGAGGCTCATGTCCAGGGCCCGCTCGCGGACCACCTTGACGATTTCCTCCATGCCCTGAACGTCTTTATAGGCAGCGGTGTTCAGCGGATAGTCCTCCGGCTTATCCGGCAGGCCCATGGCCTCGCGGAAAGTTTTCATCTCCGCCGCATCCGGCTTCTGCGCGTTGGGCACGACAATCGCGCGCGCCAGACGCTGCTGGCCCTCGTCCCAGGAGCGCACCAGGTCGCTCATGCGGGGGTGCGCCTTCAGGGCCCCCATGAGCCGCTCGTCTTTGCGCTGCTCCGGAGAGAGCTGCGAAGCGTAGGCGACCGGGACCTGGTCGCCGGGCTTCGGAGGCCCTCCCGGGGACGGGTCTGGGGGTGGATCTCCAAACCACTGCAGGTGAACGTTGAACTTTTCCGGATCCATTCGATCCTCCTCGTTATTTTTCTGCGGCCTTGCGCAGCGCGTTGAGATCGTCGTTGTTCGATGCCTCCAGTAGCTTCTCGGTGATCACGTATAGGTTGGCGTCCTGCGTCTCATGGATCACTCCAAGTTCTACCAGAAGACGGTTGCCCAATGCAATCAGCTCCGGGTGGACCGCCTTGGGGTCGGTCGCCCGCATTCCGCATTCGTTGAGAAACCAGGTCACCAGGATCTTGCCGTCTTGCGTGTTCGCAGCCCGGATGAATATCTGGCGCCGGCGCTCCTTCTCCTGGATAGCGGCGAGTTGGTCTTCTTTGTCCTGTTGGTCTTCGCGGGTCAGCGGGGGCGCCGTATGTGCCTCCTGTCTTGTCGGATCATGCCGCGGATTATCTTCTTGGCCTGCTCGAGGATCTCCTGGATCCCGCGGCGGTCCTTCGTTGTGTCGATAACGATGTTGCACTGGCGCTCATGCCAGAGCACGGCCACGATAGCCTTGGGGTCTGCGTTACTCGTCGGCTGAAATGAGGACAAGCAATTCCTCCTCTTCGCTTTCGCGCTTTGAAAACCCGCCGCCGGGTCCCTTGCGGGATACCCGGATAGCATCCGGCTGGCGAGCCGGCGAGCTCGCGGCCGGTCTTGCCGGGGCCTTTCGGAACGCCGGCGGCGGTTGAAGTCGAATCGCTTCGGGTTTGAATGCTTCCGGCTGGTAGTCGAACGGTTCCCAGCCCTGCGCGGTCTTCGCCTGGCCCTGCTGCTCTTGTCGGGCCTGCTCCTGGTCGACCGCGCAGTCGATGCTCACTTGCAAAGGCGGCAGGATCTCGGAGGTCGTCTCCGGCCATTTCTCCGGCCAGCTCAAGCCGTGCGGGATCTTCTGCGGCTTGGCCTTCTTCTTTCGTTCAGGCTGCCGGCGCGTGTCCGGCAGAACGCGGGTGCTGTAGTAGCCGCCGGAGACGGGTACCGCGGGGGCCTGGGGCTCGAGAACGCCGCTCTGCTGCTGTTCGGCTTGGTCCTGGGCAACCGTGACGTCCGTGGAGATGATCGGATCGTGGACGTCCGCCTCAGCATCCTGCTCCTGTCGCTCCTGCTCCTGGGCTACGACTGCAGCGGCTCCGGTGACAGCATCCGAATCCTGCTGCTGCGGGTCTTGAGTCTGCGCTACGATGATCGGCGTGACGGTGACCGCGCTGGCCTGCTGTTGCTGCGGATCCTGCGCCTGGGAGCCGACGACAGGCATGGCGGTGATCGCGTCGGCATCCTGCTGCTGTTTGGCCTGCGCCTGGGCGACGGTGACTGCGGTGGATCCGGCTCCGCCGGCGGGCTGGATATTTTCTTGGTCGTACCAGCCCTCTGTGATAACGAGAGGATCAAACCAGCCTTCGACGCGAAGGAGAGGACTGAACCAGCCTATCATGCGTACTCATCCACGACGATCACGCCAGCGGTTCCGTTGCCTCCGGTGCGCACCGTCGATGCTCCCGTAGCCGCACCGCCGCCGCCAGATCCGAATCCGATAGCGGCAACTCCGGCACCCACGGCCGTAATACCTATTCCGCCTCTCCCGAATGGGCTGCTTCCACCCTGGCCAGAACCAATAACGGGTGTAGCCACAATCAATGTTTTGCCGCCATCCCCGCCCGCACCTGCACCGTTGAGATCTCCATTTGTGGCAATTGCCCCCCCGGCACCGCCCGCATAGGCCGTGAGCGCCGTGGAAGCTGTAGCCACAGGACCGCCGGTTCCTCCCGGCGCTGTGACTGTAGTGGCACCGACTGCGAAAGTTGTGCTGCCTCCGTTGCCTCCCGCCGCGCCTGACGCGCCAGCTCCCAGCGCGCCGATGGCATAGGTGTAGTTGGTATTTGGAGTGACTGTGAAAGTTTTCTCGGCATAGGAGCCGGCACCTCCGCCGCCGGCAGCAGAGGCGGCGCTGGCAACAGAAGTGCAACCTCCACCTCCGCCGCCTCCTCCCAGTAGGCGTACAAAAATAGTCTTCGTCTCTGGCCCTGTGGTGAACGTAGTCCCCGCGCTCAGTACCGTCGTCTTGAGCCATCGACCCGATCCGCTCTGCGCGACCTTGACCGCTCCGTTGGCATCCCGGACCTGGAATCCTACACCATCGAGATAGGATAGCGTCTCGCCGGCCTGCAGCGTAGCCTTGAACAATTCATAGGTCGTGGCGCTGCGGTTCAGAACGACCGTCAGGTCGTCACTCGAAGCGCCCTTATTCCGCGCCAGCAGGCTTTGTAGGTTGCGCTGCCCGGAGGCCGGCGAGGCGACGATGTCCGTGGTGGTGGCTGTACTGATCGCCGTGACTTGCGGGTTCTGCGGGGTCGGTGGAGTTCCGCTGTCTACAAAGTGCGCGGTAACGTCAATGGCGATTGCGGCACTGGTGACGAGCTGCAGCTTATCGGTGGTTCCCAGTAGTAGCATCGCCTTAGCCCTTGGTCACGGTGTGGGTGAAGTTCGAGCAGGTGACCTCCTGGCCGACTACGATCGTAGTCGTGGGCATCTCCAGGTCGAATCCTCCCGCTGTGACGCCGCAGGTGCCATCTCCGATCACCGTGGTGCCGTCGCTCTCCAGGCTCCTGTACCACTGCGCCGTTCCGCCGGCGGGCGCGGAATCCTCTTTGGTCAGCGCGTTCATGGTGATCAGGCCGTTGACCTGGCTGGCGTAGGCGGTGGCCGCGAAGCGGAGTTCCGCCAGGAGGGTGGAGGCACCGATCCCATCATCCGCACTGGCCGGTTTGGTGCCTTGATAGATGCGCAGATAGCCGTTGTTGAATCGGACCTTTGCGGCATCCGCTTCGATGTTCACGAAGTTGTTACTGATCTTCAGGTCCTTAGCCATTGCCTTGTCCCTCCGTGATCTGGGCACCGACCATCTCGCCCTGTGGGTTGCGCCGGATGGCGATGTTGCGGGTGGCCGCGGGGCTGCCCGGGGCGGCCGGCTTGGTGCTCGCCGCGTAGACCTTGGCCTGAGCCTGGGCCTGTTCGTTCTGCATCTGCTGCTGCAGCATCTGGGCCTTCAGGACGGCGCGGCCCTGCTGGATCCGCTTTACATCGGCCAGGTTTCGGAGGACGCGTTGGTCGATGTGATAAATATCTGCGGCGTTCCGCAGGTAGTTGTTGATGTCGACGTTGTCCAACCCCTCCGGGTAAATCTCCGCCAGGGCGATGACCTCCTGCAGGAAGCGGCGGGTGTTGTCCAGAAGCAGGTAGCGTTTCTGGAGCTGGGCCAGGGGGCTCACCAGGTCGACCTTGATCATCTGACCCCGGAGGATCCTCGGGGGCGGTGGCGCTCGGCCGGTGGCCAGTTCGATGGCGACCAGGTCCTCAATCGAGGGTTCGATGTACTCCGTGGAAAGCCGGCCATGAAATGACGTCATCATGGCAACCTGCTCGGCCTGGATCAGCTCCGCTTCCGTGGCGGTTTTCAGGCGCTCGATGTTCGCCGAGAAGATCAAGAATAGATCCGCGTGGTAGCCGGTGCGGACTTCTTTCTGAACCTCCTTTACCATCTCCCAGGCGCCCTCGATGTTGCCGGTGGCCAGGGCCGCGGTGAAATCCTCTCCTGGCTTCAAGAAGGTGATGCCATTGGGCTCCAGCCGGATCCGGCCCTGCAGGCGATCGGTGGCCTTCAGGGGCGGCTGGGCCGCGCGTTGGCGGAGACGGCTGATGTCGCGCCGCATGCCGTTGAGCTGCTTCACGTTGGATAGCTGGTGGTAGCCCGGTCCGTCGCCTCCGTATGGGCTGCCGTCCGGGTTGCGGCTGTGGCGCCAGGCCCAGAAAGGCCGGCGCTCGTAACCGCCTGCGCGGATGGCACGCTTCTCCTGCTGGCAAGTGTACAGGGAATAGATCGGCATGCCGCGGAGGCTCTTCTCGTCGATGTCCAGGTCGAACTTGCCGAATGGGAAAATGAACTGTTGAAACAACCATTTCTTCACCTTGTTGGTCCGGTAGGCGTCGGCGACCCTGGGGGGCACGTTGTCGATGCCGAACTCCGCGACGGCCTCAAAGGGCGCAAGCCATAGGTCCCGGATCAGGGTGTCTACCTCTCCCCAGCGGTTCTCCATAAGCAGGCAGTGCTTCAGGTGAAGGTTCTTGTAGCTGGGAATGCCGCGCTCGACGTTGTTCTCCCGCAACATCACCGCCGTGGAGAAATCGGCGCCAGTGCGCAGGAGGCTGCGCCCCTCGGTATAGTAGTTGCTCTGATTGGTCTGCCGGTAGCAGTGGCGGTCCATGGCCTGCAACCAGAGGCGTACTTCGTGTAGCTCGTTGAGGCGATCCTCCTCCATCAGCAGCCGCAGCCAGGGGGCGGTGCGACTGAAGGCGTTGGCCTGCACCCCGTCCGCGAAATCGCTTGATGCCGTTGGTCCGGTCATGTCGTAAAGGCTGCGGAAGTCGGGCTGGGGCTGGCTCTCGTCGCTGTCTTCTCCCCAATCCGCCATCGCCGGGTTGATGTAACTGGCGATGTCCTGCCACCTGGGGATCAAGGGTTGAACGCGGATCTTCTCCTGGGCCCGAATGCCGAAGAGCGCATTGGTGGCGCTCTCTGAAATCCGCGGGGCTCCCTCAAACAACTCCGTGTTGGCCCAATCGGTTTTCGGTTTTACAGGCGCGATCGGCATGGTTCCCCTCCTCATAAATAATCCATGGGATCCCACTCGGCGGTTCGCTTCCCGCTCCGGGCGGGTGGCTGGTCGGGAATTATATCGTCCTTATACAACCGCGTAAACCACCATGCGCCCATCAGGTAGGTGGTGACCATGTCGTCGTGAACCTCCGTCTCGTCGGCTTCCCAGGTCTTGCGCCTCTTCCCGTCTGGCGGCTTGAAGTGCTTGAGTTGCTTTTCGAACTCCTCCCGCCAGCGCAGGGCCTGGGCGATGCGGCAGCGGTTCTGCTGCAGGACGATCTGCCCGGCGGAGACCAGGTCCTTCTTGGGCACGTGGATCTCGGCCAGGCCGATGGCCGGCTGCAACTTGCCGGCCTGGGCCGGCTGCAACTGTCCGAAGCCCGCTTTGATCTCCTTGATCTTCTCCCCGCCGGTGGCGAGGATAGAAATGGGATTGAGCAGCTTGGCGCGCATCATGTCAATGACCGGCTCCCCGACGCCGGCGCCGTCCACCAGCAGGTCGTGGTTGTTGGCCAGCTCCTTGGTCCCGCAGAGAGTGACCGCGTTGTCGACCAGCTCCTCGTAGCTGCGCCTCAAGAACTTGTCGATGAAGACGATATCCATCAGGAATCGCAGGCGGTCGACGTTACCTATGGGCAGGGCCTTCTCGACGATCAAGCCGGTGTGCTTGGCGACCATGAAGATGGCGGAATCCCGGCGCTTGCCCGGGTCGCAGAGCACGGCGTACTCGTTCACCTGTGAACCTCCAGGACTGGGATATCGGCGATCTCCGGAAGACCGAAGCTCATCGGCTGCACCGCGTCGCTGAATGCTCGCTCGATATGGTCATAAGCGAAGACCTGCATTTCCGGCTCCACGAACTCCACCAGGTACTCTTGCCTGAATAAGCGCGGGCCCATCTCCTCGAGGTTATCGAGCTGCTCTTTCTGATCCAGGTGCCGCGGGCTGTGGAACGCCTGGATCCCCTTCTTCGCTCGCAGGGCCTGGTACTGTGCCTCGCTGAGCGCTGCCGGCAGCAGATCCCAGGCTTGATCGTCCACATCCCATGGCGCCCGGATCTCGTATTTCTCCCACTGCTCGCTCGCCTGGGCGCGGTAGAAAAATCCCTCCCGGCCGTTCGGGGTGCTGATGGCGAGGAGCTCGCACCAGGGGTTGTCCGTCAACATGGGTCGGATGCCGGAGCGATAGACGCCATCCTCGATGCGGGCGGCCTCGTCCAGGATGATCAGGTCGATCTTCCGGTTGCCGGTGATGTCCGGGTTGGAATAGCCGCGGGCGCCCTTCTCTGTGGCCGGGACCACCAGGATGCGCGTGCCGTGCTCCGTCTCGAGGAGGGAATCGGAGTCGCGGACGATCCGTGGGTAGTGGGGATCCCGGCTGATGTAGTCCTTGATTTTTTCCATGTCCTCGGTGGCCTGCTTTTCGGTGGCCCCGACGACGATGGCCATGCAGCCGTAGAAGAATCGGCCCAGGTGGGCGGGCTTGGCGGCGATGATGGTGCTCTTCCCGGACTGCCTGGCGCCGTTGATCAGTTTCCGCTTGTGGGTGCTGGCCAGGACGCGTTGCTGCCAGAGAAAGCGGTTGGGTGTCAGGCCCAACGTGTAACGCAGAGGGTCGAGCTGGTTGGCCAGGTCCTCGAGGCATCCTCTGGGCAGTGGACTGTAGTGTTTCCTCACCCTGAACTGCCGCTGCAATAGCGCCGGCTGCTCCTGCTTGGGCGGCTCCATCTTGGATCTTCCCGGGGCGTTGAGAAAACGGATCAAGTCCTCGTAGCTGCTTCGGCTCACGCTTCCTCCGCGTCGACGGGTATGGCCGCCTCAACTTGCTTGACGATGCGCGCGCGGACCTCCGGCTGGTCCATGGTGGCCCGGAAGATCGCCGTGCGAATGTAGGCGAATATCTGCACCAGAGCCCCGCCCTCCGCTACCTCTGCCCCGCTCGGGGCGCCGTCGCTTTTCTCGATCAGATACTTCATGGCGATCAGGTCCCCATCCTGGATGGCCTTCGAATAGAGTTTGTCGACGACCGCCCGGCGCCTGGTGATCTTCCGGCCGTCCCTTGTGTCGACGTCCTTCGCCTCCGCGAGCTCGCGGATCATCTCCGCATAGGCTTGGCCGCTGGGTGGCCGCCCCTTCCTGTTGATGCGCGGGTCGTTCGTCCCGAAAGGCCGGCCGGTAGCCGGTCTGCCCTTCGGAGGGCCCGACTTCTTATGCGGCAGCGGCTTCCTGCGCGATTTCCGGGGCGGACCTGGCTTCTTGTGGCGCCCCAGTTTCTTACGCGATTTCCGGGCAGAAGCGGCGCCACTCGAACGCCTTGCCATTCCGCGTCACCTCCGGCTCGAGGTGCCGTGCGTGGATCCACAGGCACCAGCGCTTTACTATCAGGTCCACGAAGCGCTTGTCTATCTCGATGCCGCGGAACAGCCTGCCGGTCCTTTGGCAACCGATCAAGGTGCTGCCGCTGCCGGCGAACATATCCAGCACGATCTCCCCGGGCTCGGTGTTGTTCAGGATGGCGCGCTGCGCGAGTTCCACGGGTTTCTGGTTGGGATGAAGGTAGTCGGCCTTGGTGTCGGGCCTGGCCTCCCAGACGTCCGATCCCTGCAGGGTGGTGAGCAGCAGCGACTCGCCGGGCTCGAGCATCATGCTGCGGTGTTTCTTACTGCGCGGCGGATCGTGCTGCAGGTAAAGATGGTTGCCCTCCGGGTCGGCCAGCAGGATCCCCTCGGCCAGCACTGCGAACGCCTGCGCCTTCTTGCGGACGGCCACGGTCCAGGTGGTGCTCTGGGTGCGGTCCCCGGTCCACCGCGGCGTGGTTTGGCCCTTGCCGGCGTAAAAACAGGGCTCATGCTGGTAGTGGTAGTTTCCCCGGCCCATGACGATCCAGGGCTTCAGCCAGATGATGTACTGCCGCTCCATCAGGCCGGCCGCGGTCAGGGCTCGCTCGAAGTACTTCCGGCTCACTGACGCATGCCAAATGTAGAAGGCTGCTTCGTCGAGGGTGTGCGCCACGGCCTGGCGGAATGCCGGCGCGAGTACTGTCTTCTCGAGCTCCGCGCCTCGTTTCTCGTCGTTGGAGATTCCGCCCAGATACTTGGCCTCCCCGCGGCTATCGTAGTCCACGCCGTACGGCGGATCGGTGAAAACGAGCTGCGCGCGCTCCTCGGCCAGCAGGGCCGTGTACGATGCGCGGGCCCTGTTGTCGCCGGCCAGGATGCGGTGCGGCCCCAGGCCCCACAGGTCCCCGTCCTTGGAGATCTTCGGGGCCCCGCCTGGCAGGTCGTCATCTCCTCTCTCGTCCCTGGTCGGCCGCACCGTCTCGAGGCGGATCTCCCCGGAGGGCAGCCGCAGGTCGGCGTCCAGCTTCATGCCGGCGCTGAAATCGCGGAGGCCCTCGAGGGTGAATTCCCCGTACTGGCTGGATATGCCCAGTAGCGCGTCCTTGGCATCCTCGATGTCCTTCGCCTCGATGATATCGTAGGGTAGCCGATCGGGGACGGGGTGGCCCTGGGCCTCTAACTCCATCAGCGCGAGGGTGCGCTGGTGGCCGTCGAGGATGTAGCTGGCACCCTGCTCGTCGATCCAGACGTGATAGGGCACGTTGAATCCCTTTTTCAGGATCCGGTTCTTCAGCTTCTCGAGGTTCTTGCGGCTGATCTTCTTGAGGTGGCCTTGCAGGGCGATGAGCTGCTTGCGGGCGATCAGGCCCTTCCCGGAGCAGGTGATCCGGATGGGCGTCTTCTCAGCCTTGGTTGGCATGCCGGTATAACCTCCGTTGGGTATGGCAGGCGGTGCCCCCGCGTTTGAACAGCCGGCAGGCGTCGGGCCGGGTTTCGTATATGTTGCAGTGGCCGCTGCCAGGCAGGAAGGGGCAATAGAAATTCCAGGTTGGGCTTTTTCCGTAGGTCTGCCCATCGTCTGCCCTTTTCCTGGGCATTAGTCGGTACTTGGCGGGCTCGTACTCCTCCGCCGCGAGCGCTGCCTTTATGTTCCGGCCCAGGTCCTGCGGCTTCAGCTTGAGCACCAGGTGGTGGCAGCAGGCATGGCACGCGATGCAGGATTCGCCAATCAACCGCTGTTCCACGGCTGTTTTGCTGGGCTTTTTCACCATGGCTTCCACCGGGTGATCTCGTCGACCATCTTGCTGGTGGGTTTCCAATCGTGAACCGTGATCCCCTGTGCGCTGTGGTAAACCGCGTAGGGATCCCCGCGCAGGGGCTTCACCAGATCAACATAGAAAGTCCCGCGGGCGATCGTGATCGTGATGGGGCGCTCGGTGATGGCCTTCTCCATACGGCTGCGCCTGGCTGCCTCCCACCAGTCGGGTCTGCGGGTGGTGTGCTCCTGGGAATCTGCAATCTGTTTGAGGTGTTTTTCGTCCATAGCTCATTCTCTCTTTCGCAACATGGCAATCAAAAAACGGATAGCCATCGCGCCGGTTTGTGCAATTTCTTTGATCAGGTCTCCCTTGCATCCGCGGCCATAGTAGAGATCAAGAGCAGCTCTCACGGCCTCTCCGGCTTCCTCTGCCATAATGCCGGCGCCGTGTACTGGATCCACGGGCCAGCCAGGGAATTTGATTTCTGCCTTCTTGAGTTCTTCAAAGATGATATGAATCGCAGATTCGTCCGCGGCCTGATATTTCAGCTCTATTTGCTCCATGGATTCTCCTTACGGTCGGCAGCGTAGCTGCCAGATGATCTTGTTCTTACCTTGCAGCTTAGACATGCGGCTGAACTTTCGCCTCGCCTTTGCCAGCTCCCGTTCCCAGGCTGATGGCGGCGGCTTTTTTTTCTCCATCGCTTGCTCCTCCGGATTTCTTGATAGCCCTGGCTTCTTTGTTCATCTCGTCAATCATCCGCTTGTGCCGGCGCAGAAGGATGCCGCCCAGGATCTTGCTTTGCTCGCACATGGCCTGCAGGGCGATCAGGTCGGCGAGCGTTTGGATGATTTCCTTCCGGCTCTCGACCACGGCCGCGGCGACTTCCAGGTCCGTGGCCTTCAGCTTCTGGCGTTCCGCGTAGCCGCCCATACAGCGCTGCAGAAAGAAGGCGTCTTCGAGGCGCTTGAGCCCCACGCCGGCGCGGGTCTTCACGAACTGCTTCAGTTCCTTGGTCTTCATCGCTCCTCCTGATGGAAAGATCGCCGGCGCCGTTTGCGCAGCGCCGGCATCGTGGTCATGTTTTCTCCGGCCAGTGCCAGGTGCCCGGCTTCAATTCTGCGTCGAACAGCACCGAGCTGCGCCAAGCGATCCCGCGATCGCATTCCTCCACGTTCGGTCCACAATACTTGTCGTTGCTCCCGTCCAGGAAAACCTGGAGGTTGCAACTTCCCCTGGGCGTGTGCCAGTTGCGCACGATGATCGCAGCGCGGTGGCCGCCGACTTCCGGCACGTAGTGAACGATGCGCCCTTCGGTGAGACCCGGCATTTCCGCGGGTTTCTGCTCCTGCATGAGCTCGGGCCCCTTCATGAATGCCCCGCTGCCGAGGGTTGCCTGTCCTTTGTTTCGTTCTGTTGGTCCATTCTGTTGGTCCATTCTGTTTCTCCTCTCTCCTTCGTGATGATTTATGAAAAGCCGACGCCGGTTGCGGCCAGCGCCGGCCCGGGCCCAGCCTCTTTGCGGGCCCTTGGTCCTTCGCGGGTTTTACTTCATCGGCGCCCCCTTCTCCCCTCCTGCGTTCAGGTGAGCCACCTTGCTACCTGGTCCCTCAACCCCCGGATCTTGGCCTGCAGTCCTCGGCAAAGGGCTGCCTCCATTTCCAGGCGGTAGATGAGCCAGCCTTTGTCTCCGTCAGGATTCCCTTGCTCGTCGTGGCGGGCTTTGATCAGCTCCAAGCGTTTTAGTTGGGCAGCGTTCATGGTCTTTCTCCTGGTAGTGGAAATCTGCAGAACCGCCATTCGCCCACGGTCTTACTCCTTTTCCTCGTCCTCGAAATATTGGTCGAGGATTGCGGCCTTGCCATACTCCAGCAGGCCCAGGGCCGTGATGGCGTCGAGGTTCGTCCAGTGGGTCTGATTGGTCTTGTTCTTCATTCGCACGACCATCACGCAGTTATCGATCTCGTTGGCGATGTAAAGCGCCTCGGACAGCAGCTCCTGCGGCGACGTCGGGCGGCCGTCTGGCTTATCGCTAAATGGCATCGATCGGCCTCCATGCATCGCATACGTTTCGCCCCCGGATGTCTGTCGCCGATGAGGCGCCGAGGCCTACCAGGCGGCATTTGTAGTAGCGGCCCAGATGCCGGAACATCTCGGCGCAGGTCTTGCGGCAGATCTTCCGGTCGAAGCTCCGGCGATAGTGGTACTTGCCCAGGGCCCGCTGGATCCGGGTCCTGGGGATGGGCAGCAGGTCGGCCTCGTAGACGAAGGAGCCGAAAAGGTCCTGGCCTACAATCGCGCCGCGGTCGATGTTCATTGTCCCCTGTTCCGCCCCGCCGGCCTTCCGCGGATTTTCGCCTCGTAACGCAGCGAGATCGTGTCGCCGCCCCCCAACAAGAAGCCCACGTCAGGCCGGTCTTCGCTCTGGAGTGGATGAATACAGAGATGCTGCCAGCGCACCGTGAATCCGTACTTGCTGGCCTGGAAGAAGAAAACGAAACGGGCGTCGTAGGGGGCATACTGCCAGCCCAGCGTGTCGGCAAAGAATATCTGAGCCGATCCGCCCACCTGCAGGAAATCGAACAGCTCCCCGGCGGCCTCCAGCGTGACGTAGGGAGATTCGATCTGGTAGCCGGCCTGCAGGCTTCCGCCGTCCCAGCCGGGCGCCGTGAACATCAATTCGCTCTGCGCGTGAAAGCCCGCCTCCAGGGCGAAGATGAAAGCCAGCCAGCTCATGGGGAGGCCTCCGCCTTCTTTGCCTGCGGCTTCTTCGCCGGCGCCCTCTTCTTGGCCTTCGGCTTGCCCGCCTTCTTGGCGCGCTCCTCCCTCGCCTTGGCTTTCTCGGTGAACTCCTTCCGGACCTGCGCCGCGATCGCGTCGATGTCCAGCTTGTAGATCGCGGCTACCTCCTTCATCCGCCGACATTCGGTGCCGTGCCAGCCAGGCCCGATCAGGTCCTGGGCCAGGGTGACGGTCAGCATGAACTGGAGTAGCTCGTCGCTTTCGTACTTGGCGATCCGTGTCCTGCCCATGCGCTCCCAGGGGTAGCCGTATTCCCCCGACTGCCTGGGCAATTCCTTCCAGCCCATCGCCTGGCAGTAGGCCCCTTGAATATCGCTCAGGGTCCGCTGCCATAAGTTCTGCGCAATCATGCGCAGCAGCTCGGCCGACATCGCCTTGAATACCTTCTTGGTCTCGAGCACCCGGATCACCGCGTCCCAGGTCCTCTCCCGGATGGCCACCTGGATCTTCGCCTCGAGGAGTTGTTTCTTGCGGGCGGTCTTCTCCGCGGCGGTGGGCTCGGAGCGGCCATAGCGGTTTTGCTTGCGCTCCCGGCCGTAGGTCAGCCGGCCCGGGTTGTCGCCGGCGACTACCAGCGCCGGCACCGCGTCCTCGTCGCTCTTCTTGCATTCCTCCCAGGCGGAGGATTCTTTTACGCCGGCTTTCTTTAGCCGCTGTTGCTCCTTCCAGTCCAGGCCATAAGCTCCCCGGTCCAGGACCTCGAGGTGCTTCTGGCCCTTGAGCTCCTGCCGGCGCCGCTGCACCAGGGCCTCCAGCTTGCCGTGGAAGCAGGGCGGGTCTGTGCAGTAGTCCTTCTTGCCGCCGTTGCAGACGTCTGCAAAAAGCGCCGGCTGGTAGCCGGTGCGCTTCGGGCAGGTGGTGCAGGGCCCGGCCTTCGGGTCCAGCTCCGCGTCGTCTCTCTTGAAGGCTGCCCTGCTCAGCTCCAGCAGGATGTGCTGGCGGATGTAGACGTCGATCTCGCGCACCGAGATCTCCTCGCCCCGCTGGAACAGGAAGCAGCCGAGGATCTCCTTCTGCTGGGCCGGTTGCAGGCGGGCGATCAGGATGGCGTGGCCAGCCTGGATCTTGCCTTCCTCGAGCTGCTTCTTCGCGGGCGGGATCAAGTCCTGCAGCTTGAGGCGTTGGTAAATGTAACTCGGGCTGCGGCCTACCTCCTTCGCCAGGAGTTCCACATCGTAGTCGCCTTTGGCGATCAAGCGGGCGTAGCCCTCCGCCTCGTCCAGGGGATGGATGTCCTCGCGTTGCAGATTTTCGATGGTCGCGATCTTCATCAGCGTGGCGTCATCGATCTCGCGCACCACGCAGGGAAGGGTGGCCAGGCCGGCCAGGCGGGCGGCCTTCCAGCGGCGCTCGCCGGCGACCAGCTCGTTGGGCTCATCGGCGTGGGGGTTGACGGGGTTCAGTCGCACCAGCGCGGGATGAAGGACGCCGACTATCCTGATTGATTCGGCCAGCTCCTGCAGCTTGGCCTGGTTGAATCCGCCGTGCTTCCGGTTCCATGGGTTGGGCCGGATCTGCCCCAGGGGGATCTGCTCCACTTTCTCGTTCATGCTTTCTTCTCCTCTCTCGCTTCGATTTGGGCGACGATGGCGTCCCCTCCGGGTAGCGCCCGAAGTACGGAACGCAGGCCGTGAATCGCGGCCTGCCTGTCTCCTCTGCTCTCTTGGCCGGGGGAGGGAGACGCAATCTCTTTAAGTAATTCTGAAGATGTATCTCGTTCGGGTTCCGACGCGGAACTACCCCAGTTCCGACGCGGAACTACCCCAGTTCCGACGCGGAACTGGTTACCTGGGAGACCAGTTCCACTGCGGAACTGGTTGTGGATAACTTTTTCTTCCTCCGGGCCTACAGTGTAGAGGTTCACCAGGCCTGAGCGGCGCTCCAGCGTCAGGTAGTGCAGGGCCTTCAGGTCGATGATCCCCTTGGTGATCGCCTGACGGCGAATCTTCAACCGGCGCTGCATGAGGTTGATGCTTGGGAAGGCCACGCCCGTATTGTAGTTGGCATGCCGGCAGAGGATCACGTACACCAGCAGGGCGGTGGCGGTGACTCGCTCGTCGTCGATGACCACGTGGTCGACCGCGGCGAAGGGCAGACCGCGGCGCTTGAGGATGGCTTCGGTCTTCGCCTTCATCCGGTCCTCCGCGCGGTAACCCTGCCCATCGGTGTTTCCGGGTAGACGAGTGCTACATGCTCGGGCTTCTGTAGTCCCTTGTGGACTGCGGCGATCTGGCCCCGGGCTTCCGCCAGCTCCTCGAGCAGCTCCTTCTCCCGCTTGGCCGCGCGGGCCTTCTCGCGCAGAAGCTGATGGATGGTGTCCCGGGCCTTGTCGGGTGCATACCGCATCCAGGCCACGTGGTAAAAATGCTTGGTAAGCTGCCAGACCATCAGGGCGATGATCACGCTCTCGGCCTGAAAGGCCAGCCCGGCCCATGGGACCTGCTGGATCTGCTGCCAGATCATTTCGCTTCCTCCTCCTCCTCGAATCGCAGGACGCGGTTGGCGACGGCATCCGGACTGATCTGCCGGCCCGTCTTGTCGGTGAGAAACTCGGCGAGTGTCTTCCAGTTGGCGCCGGAAACCCGGGCCTTGGCCGCGGCCGACAGCAGCTTGTGGTTCCAGGGGAAGGAGCGCTTCCGCTTCTCCCCGGCGGTCTTGTCCCCGCCGATGCCGCTGTGGGTGGCGGGGGCATCGCTGATCCGGATCCATGCGGGCACGCCCGGGTAACTCATGAGCGGGCTGCGGCCGGCTCCTGCTCTTCCTCGAGTTCCAGGTGGAGTTGCGGGTCGTTGATGCCGACCGTCACGCGGTCCCCGAAGCACTCCCCGAGCTGAGCAAACAGGCCGGAATCGAACTGCATGTCCAGTTTGATCTCGATCCTCAAGCCCTCTGTCTTGTCCTTGGGGGTGATCCCCGCCAGGGTAGCTGCGAATTTCATGTTTTTGCTCCTTTCGCGGTCACAGACCGCCTTCTAAACGAAGGTCGTAATACGCCTCCGTGGACTGTCTGTTCATCACTGATCCCCTCCCCCCAGTAGCACCCCTTGAGATTCCTGCAATAATTCTCTTAGTTCCGCTGGACTCGCTGCGGATGGAGCATCCATCAGTTTTTCATAACAGGACTGCGTCTTGAGCCACCCTTCCGGAATGAAAAATATTGCATAGTCGGGGAAGTTCGCCCTATACCAACCGAGGCGACTTGCCGATTTCTCTATCTCTCCTGAATTGGCAAAGTGATATGATTCAAGCCACTCAATGATGACTTTATTCTGCTCATCAAAATAATCCGGGTACAGAGGCATCCCCTTGCGTTCAAGGATTCTTTCGTGACCATTCTCTGCGTGCTCCCCATTCCAGCCGAGAACCTCGTTGAGCCGGTCAAAAAACTTGCAAGCCGCGCGATTGTACGTAGGGCATCTTTGATTTCTAACCCTTTCCCGGGCCTCTTCCCTTTGTTTGCGATACAGGTATGATTTCCGTAGATATTCAATGTTGTGGCAGCATGCTTCGCAAACCTGAAATATTTGCCAGTGACTAGTTGTTAAATCCGTCTCAAGTACACAACACGCCATGTTTCTGCCGCAGCCCTCACACAACATCCGTGACTCCTTAAATCCCGCCCACCTGACCCGCTGCGCAGTACTGCGTAGCGACGTTCAGGCTAAAAGCGATAAACTGCCCTCCGGCGATTTTGGGACCTGTTTGCGGCCCTTCTCTGCGCAAACAGGATTCCGCGCGATGAGTTGCCAAACGCCATCCCGCGCCAAGGCAGATGGGTTGCGCCAGCGTTTCTTTGCGCGGCAGTAGGCCTCGATTTCGGCCCGCTCTTCGTCGGTGATGGTGAAGGAAATCCTGCTCACATTCCCTCCTGTCCCATAGAGGATCCTCCGGTTACTCGGGGCGGCCTTCGAGCCTCTTTTGGATGCGGTAAAGCTCCAGGCATTTCAGGAATCGCTCACGTTGAAGCGCCGGCTCCGGCATCTCGACGTAGTCGAATCCCTCCGATTCCTCTCGGCCGATACGCAGGATCCGGGGTGTGGCGGTGATCTTGTGGCCGTTCTCCAGGGCGAGGATCGCGTAACCGGCCACCTGGCTCCATTTCTCGTCGGTAGGCCCGTAAAGCGCCTTGCAGGTCTTCAGATCGACCAGGGTGAGCTGGCCGTCGACGGTAGCGATGAAATCGCAGGTTCCGCCGAATCGGAACTGCTCGCTTACGAGCTGCAGCTCGCTGGCGACGACCTCGACGGTGTGTTGCTTCTGCCAGTTGTAGAAAGAGAGCATGGCGTTGGCGGCCCGGTCGTGGTCGACCTTGCTGAACTCGTCCTGGTAGCTCTGATCCGGTTCTTCTTTGAGTAGCTCGCAGGCTGCCAGGTAGTGGGCCAGGGTCCCGGCGTTGGCCAGGGAATCGACGTACCTGCTCGAATCGATCCCGTTGAGCCCTAAGTTGTTGGCCCATTTCACCAGGGCCGGCTTGTTAAGAACGCCGGTGATGGTGGTGGCTCCCGGGACGCGGGTGCCATCCTGCAGCCGGTAAATCTGATGCCCCTTGTCGCTCTTGCGGAAGGCGTCGGCCTTCCGCGCGGGCAGCGTGCCGTGAAATTCTGTCTTCGTCTGGCGCTTCATTGCAGTCTTCATACGTCTGGCTTCTCCTTTTTCGTAGCGGAACCATTCTTGTTGGGTGGGTTCTTTCATAGCCGGCCTACCAGATCTCGAGCTCGGCCTGCGGCTTGGCGTCCTGTTTCTTCTTCGCCGGACCGGCGATCGCTACGCCCGGGGGTGCATCATCCCAGCCTTGCTGGGCGAGCTGGTTGGTCACAGCGTCGATCAGAGCCTGGGCCTCTGCCGCTGGATCCGGGGGCGGAGCCTCCGGCGCGGGGATCGGCTTCTCCTTGGCCTCCTTCGCCCGCCGTGCCTTGAACTCGTCGGCGAAGGTCTTTCGCTGCTGGGCGAGCTGTGCGATCTCCAGTTTGAGGACCATGACACCGGCGGTGGTGGTCTTCTTGATCCGCAGCCTGTACTCCTCGCGCTCCTCCGGAGAGAACAGTTCGTCCTCCTTGACCAGCTCCGCGATTTCGTTGATGACCGCCTGGCGCTTGGGATCCTTGGGCTCCTTGCCGTTTCCGTTGCTTCCGGCCGGCGGCTTGGCAACGCCTGCCGACGGCTGGCCCTGCTCCGCGGCTGCGGGGGTCTGCCCCTGTCCTGCCGGCGGCTGGCCTTGCTTCGCTTCCGGAGGCGGCTCTTTCGGGGGTTCCGGCGCAGCTACTTTCAGACCCTTCTCTGCCCATGCCAGGAGTAACTTGCCATGCTCCTCGGTGAGCAACCCATAGTTGCCTTCAAAAATATGGGTGTTGTCCTTCTCCACGGTGGCCCCATGGGTGTCGGTGTCCAGCATGAAGCTGCAGGTCAGCTCGTACTCGAAACCGGGGCGCTGCTCTGCGCCCACGCCGACCTTCTTGGGCACTTGCTTGCCCTTCTCGTTTTCCTCCAACACGTAGAGGTCCTTCCCGCGCATGGTGAGGATCAAGTGCATCGTGCTGTAGTTGATTTTCTCGACGAAAGTGGCGTGCCGCTTCCCACAGGCGCCCCAGTTGATGTAGCTATTCCCGGGCATGCTGTTGTGGATCTCCAGGATCCCGCCGCGGCCGGCCCATTCGTGGCTGGCCGAATCGATAATCCCGATCTGGAATCCGGCAGCCTCCGCGGCCTCGAGGGCCTGGTTGAATCGCTCTGGCGTGAAGGGTGGCTCCAGATGAAAGACATTGAAATCGAATTCGTTAGCGTAGTATTCGCTGCGGCGGTGCTCCGTATCGATGAGAGCGATCTTACCGCCGATTCCCTTGGCCAGACGGAGGGCGGTGTAGGTTTTCCCGCTCCCGCTGGGCCCGATGATGCCGACGCGCACCTTCGCCTGTTTGCGCTCGGCTTTGACGAACGTTAGCTCTGCCATTCCTCTTCCTCCTTGGCAAAAAAATAGCGGGGCGCTACGGCCTCGCTTTGGATCCCAATGGTGCGTCGTCTAAAAACGCTGCGCTTTCGAAGCGGCCTCCTTCCGGTACGATATCGACTTCGTGCAGCGCCGCGACCAGGATATAGGCGTTCTGCTTGGCGCGGGCCATGCGCGGGTCGATGGGGTTGGGCCCGGCGGCCAGATCGATATCGCGCTTGAGGGCGAAGGCCCGCTCGCTGATCCGGGCGTACAGGTTCTGGCTGATTTCAAGTGTGGGCATCGGTGTGCTCCTTTCTGGTTTTCTCCTGCTCTCGCAGGAACTGCTCGACGTGTCCTTCCGAGAAGCGCAGGATCTTATAACCCAGGCGGTAGTAGCCCAGGCGCTCCTCCCGGCACCAGCGCTGAATGCTCTTGTCGGAAACATGCAGACGGCGCGCGACCTCCTCTGCGGTATAGAGGCGCTCGCCGGCACGGATCGCCAGCTCACTCATGGCCGCTCCTTTCGTTGAAAACGCCCCCTGGGTCGGCTACGCTGGGAGGGGGACTCACAACCATAGCCAAGGACAGGAGGCGTCGAATGACCGAAAGCGAAATCAGAATCAAGGCGCAGGAATGGACCTTCATGTTCTTCGCGGCCTTGCCCGACAAGGAAAAAGAAAGACTTCTGGGACTCCGAAAATCCGAAAGCGAATATCTGGATAGAATGCAGTCCGTGGGTAGGCTCATGCTTTCGTATGTCGCTCGTCTGTAGGGGGTTCCAGCGCTTCCGTTGCTGTCTTTAACCCCGCCGGCGCTGGCGGCTTGCCCGCCTCAATCCAGCTTTCGTAGGCCGTCTTCAGTCCAGGCGGCGCCGACGGCTTGCCCGCCTCAACCGGAACAGGTGCTTCGGGCGTTTTCTTCGGAGCTTCCGCCTCTGGATCTATCACCAGGTAGGGAGGGAGAAGAAAAGGCATAGAAGCCTCGATGGTCAGCAAGAGGCCCTTAGCCGTCCGCTGAACCGTTTTCACGTAGGATTCTTGCAGGTTCAGCTCTGCCAATACCTTCTGCAGCTTCCTGCCGTAGCTCTGCCAGACCGGCCAGTTGGCAGGAAGCGGCACCGGGCTCTTCCTGGTTTCCTCCGGGGGCGGCGCCGGCGGGGGCTTCGGATTCCCCCCAGGAAGATATTCAAGATCATGAGTAAGCCGATCTAAGCGAATCACCCCGCCAAGCCGGAACGCATTCTTCGTCTCTCCCGGTCTGGCCGCGCGCCTCTGGAATAGCCGCTTGAGTAATCGACGGATCGCCAGCTCGCTCATGCCGGTTTTCCCCCGGTTTCACCCTGGCCCAGGGCTTCCATCCCTCGCTCGATGAGGAAAATTACCTGGTTGGCCATCGTTCGCCTCTGCTGTTCCGCATCGCGCTTTACCTTAACCTTGAGTTCCTTGGGAACCCGAATCGTCATCACATCTGTCTTTGCCATAATGAAACTCTATATGACAATATATGACTTGTCAAGAGAAAAATAGCGAAATGTTGCCCATTTCTGTGCTATACTTCAGGCCATGAGCAGGGCAAGAAAAGACTATTTCGACGAGCAATTGAAAAAAGAACGCATCACAATCCGCATCGATGGGGATCTCCGAAAGAGCCTGGAATCCTTCTCGAAATCAGGAATCTACAAGGGGGAGGATCTACAGGTAGTCATTCGAATGTTGGTACGGGCAGGCATTGAGGTAGAGGAGCGTGTGAAAGAAATGCGAACCGCCGCGATACGGGAAATGCAACAAAAGGCGGCTGCTTTTCAAGCCGTGGGAAAGGCTTCCCCTGGGCGGACGTTGCCGCGTGGTTGATTTCGAATCAGCCCGCCGCTGGCTGCAAGAGCACGGTGACCTATAGTTCTATCGCTTCACGGGAGGGAATATGCCAGATGAACGATCGCGACGTTTCTTGGAGCAGCGCCCTATTTTCTGGATCAGTCTTGCCTCTGTACCATTCCTCTTGATTGCGGTCGCGCCCATTAGTTCTTACGGCTACTATGTCTTCCTCCGCTTGGTAGTACTTATCTCCGCAGGAATATCTGGAGTTGGTGCTTGGGGAGCAAAGAAATACATCTGGGCTGTACTGTTCTGGCTTGTAGCGATTCTTTTCAATCCGCTCATCCCGGTTCATCTGGACAAGGAAACTTGGGTCGTTTTGGATCTTCTCTGTGCGGCCCTCATGCTCCTCGGCTCCTTCGCAGTGAAACGGCCTCCGGGCCGGCCGCCGGAATGATTCGAACCTATGCGAAAAATCAGCGAAGATGAATTAACGTACATTCGGGATCAGGCCTATCGCAAGGGTTACCAGGACAGGGGAAGTGAAGTTGAAGAAGCAAGAGAACGCGGTTATGAGCGAGGAAAAAAAGAAGGCGCGCAGGAAGAAAGACGCAGACTCCTTATCGAAATATCGAATATCCCGCTCAAGAAAAAAGAATTTGGTATAGATTCTGTTGTCTATCTCACAAGATACAAAAAAGAAGTTCTCAAAAAGCTTGGCTGGCAATATTGGCCCATTGGCTCACCAGATTGACTCGATGCTCCCCTGGTACTGCTTCAACGCCGCGAACTGATCCGGATCGAAGCGCAGGTAGATGTCCGAGACCTCCAGGGAACGGTGGCCCATCATGTCCATGATCGCCCGCTGATCCAGGTTGCCCTCGGCCCGCGAGCGGAAGGTGTAGCGCAGGCTGTAGGGGACCAGGATACGCTCGCCCACGCGGATCTCGGCAGTCTTCAGCCCCGTCTTGAAGCGGCTTTTCAAGTACTCCTTGCGGATCGGTTTGCCGTCGAACAGGAACAGGTAGCCCTCCTGGATCCCCGCGAGCTCGACCCAGGAGGTGAGCAGCTCCATGGTGCGCTTGGGCACGAGAACCAGGCGCCGGCGGGTGTCCACTGTGGTGCTCTTTTTGGGCAAGGCAAGCGCGTCTTCGCTGTCGATCTGCCGGTCGATCAGGATCCCGTTGTGCTCGGCGTAGAGCTGCTCGAGGTGCAGGGCCCTCCCCTCCCCGGGCCGCAGGCCCGCGTGTAGCATCACGCGGAAGAGGACCCCGAACATCAACCCGGTGACGTCTTTCGGCGCGACCTTCCAGATCGTGGCCAGCTCCTCCTCCGTGTCCGGGAACAGGGCCCGGCACTCCGCGGCGCTCAGGATGTCCTTCTGCATCGAGCGCCGGGCGAAACGCCGGAAGCGCGGCGCTTGGCTGATCTTGCGGGCCCGGAGGGCCTCCTGCATCAGGATGTTGACGGTGTTCAGAATCCCGTTCTTGGCGCTGCCCGACAGACTCAAGCCCCGGAGCCACGTCTCTACGTCCACCGGGCCGATGTCCGCCAGGAGTCGCTTACCCAGCGCCGGCAGGATGTGCTGGGTGAGATTGTGCCGATGCTCGTAGACGGTGTGCTTCTTGATCCCCCCCTGCTCGGCCTTCCAGGCTATGTAGGGGCAGCGGCCGGGAATGAAGAAGTCTTGCGCAAACGCGGCCAACGTGCCGGAGATCTTCTGCCGGTCCTGGGCCTTCCACTTCTCCAACTCCCGCAGGGCATCGGTCTTGAGCCGGCAGCCCGTGGAGCGGGCCGTCCTCTTCTCCCCTTCCCACCACCAGGCGTACCAGATCCGGTTCCGCGCGGTGCGGTTGGGTCTCACATACAGGTGATACTTGTCGGGTGACGAACGTCGAGCCATGCGCCCAATGGTAGCCCCTCCGTGCAAGAAATCAAGGATTCTGTTGTCATTCTGTAGCGAGTTGGGCAAAAAAGAAGCCGCCCTCGTTTGGGGGCGGCTTCTAATTCTTTGCCGGCTTTGTACTTATTTCGGGCTGGACAGATTTGAACTGTCGGCCTCTCGGTCCCGAATTGGAAAAAGTCCTGGCGCACCCCTGGACATACCCCTTTGGGGGGGTCATCCGGTACACGTTTGTAAAGCGGAATGGCCGGTTCTGGACCTATGGCGCAAGATTCTGTTTACAGTTGTGTTGCGACCTATTTCCGGCCTTTGTGCTTGGGCGGCTTTCCGGTCTGCAAGCTCAGGCCGGTCTTGGCCTGGGCGATGCGGGCCGCGCTCTCCTTGGACTTCCCCTGTTTGAGTAGGTCCTCGTAAAGATGATGGACGGCCGAATTTTTGGGCATACGCTCCTCCTCACTTCATTGCGGCGTAGATCACGGCGGCGATGGCCGCCAGGATTCCCCCGATCCCCGCCAGGCGCCAGCCGTTGCGCTCTCGCTTGATCTCACGGACCTGAAGACCCGCCTCCATCCGGTAGTTGTCGGACGAGGTCTTCTGTGCGTTGTAGTCCCGCTGCAATCTCGCCCGCGAGCTGGAGATCTCCCTCACTTCCTTGCTCAAGGCTTCCCGCGAGATCTCTGCCAGCCTGAGCTGTTCCGACAATTCCGCGTAGCTGGCTGTCGAGTCGAGCCCCTGCTGCTCGAGCTGCTCGATGGTAGCCTTCAAGCTCTTTATTTCTTGATTCCGCTCGGCCAACCGCTGCAACAAGATTTTCGCTCTCGCGTTCGTAGCGATCACGGTCTGCAGTAACGGCAGCGAGGAGGGTTGCCAGATTGCGAGTTCGGGCCCGGTCTGCGGCTCCGCTGCCGAAGGGCAGGCCGGGTAGAAATAGGCCAAGGAAAAAACCAACCAGAACAGCGGCCACAAGGGCCAGCACGATTTTCCCTGCATTCTTCATGCTCCTTTCTCCCCGGCCGCTTGGACGGCCTTCTCTTCCACCGATCGCTGCCAGACCTTCAGGGTCAGGACCAGCGCGATCGTGCTTTGGCCTGAACCGATTACCAGCATCGATTCCTTGATCTCGAGGAAAAATCCGACCAGGCCGGCGCCGATGGTGGCCAGGCCGGCGGCCACGGCCAGCAGAACGCAGAGACGGAGGGTCGAGCTTCTGCCGGTGGCGTCCTCAAGCAAACCGTTCATCTTGCTGCCCTCCTAAGTCCTGATGATGAAGTTAATTCCGATCTCCGGCCCGTGGGTGTAGGCCCCGGTGCGGTGGGTGCCGTTGTTGCCGTGCATCGCGTTCCTCATGCGATCTTCCTAATCTCGATTTGCGAGTACACTTCGATCACCGCGAAGTTGCTCGCCGCGCCAAATCCATAATCTGCTCGCGCCGTTTGAACACGGTGCCGCAGCTCCACCTCTTTCTGGGCGGCCAGCGTGAAAGGACCTTTAACAAACGCTCTTGTCTGGACCATATTTGAAGTTGAATAAACAGCATATTCACTGGTCCCAATCGGAATGTCTAAGCTGTCAGTGTAATTATATAATTTTAACCTATGCCAATCCGCGTGATATGCCGGAGCAGACGCCTCTACAAAATATGTCCCTGCCGGCAGGGTGATCCTGTTTGACGCAAGGCTCGCGCCACTGATCGAGTTTAGCAGGATTGTATTCAAGTTCCGCTGGGTCCAAGAACCCGCGACAGAACTGCCGCCATCCGTGCCCGCTGGTTTCTGGTCCTCGATGTAAAGAAGCGCAAGCCCTGTCAGACCGTCGACATACCCCTTCGTGGCGATATCCGCGGCCACCGAAGGCGCGACGATCTGCGCCCGTCCGGCTCCGTCCCGAAGCACAAGCCGATCGGCGGTGGCCGCTGCCGTTGCACTATGCGGATTGGTCAACTCGGCGTGATTGGTGAGGTTGGTCTGTACCGCGTCCACGGTGTCCTTGCGGGCGATATCCGCGGTCACCGAAGGCGCAACCACCTGCGCGCGGCCGGCAGCATCCCTCGTTATGATTTGATTGGGCGTCGGGGCTGAGACGGCGCCATGCGCAGCGGATCCGGTCAGAGCGGCGTGTGCGGCTAATCCCCCTGTAGCTAAAAGAATCTGAAGTTCTCGGATTTTCTTTTCGATCAGATCTATGTCCATCGATTCAACTTTTCATCTGATGATGCGGGGGGTCCGCGCCCAGGCCGGTGGCCGGATTGATGGGCGGCCAGTCTGCCCCGCAGTTCCAACCGAAGCGCCGGGCAAGATCCGCGATGGCTCGGTACTCCCTGGAATACTCCATGTAGTTCCAGGTGGGCACCAGCTCCTTCTTCTTCGGCTCCCCCCGCTCTACCTCGATCAACACGGCAATGTCGATCGCCCTGCCCTGCTGGTGCTCGGATTCTCTGTTCACGCCATCGGCCTTGGTGACCGTGTACTTATTCTCCGATTCGTGCAGCTTGGGCATGCCGGCATGTTGCCGTAGGAGCTGCACGATCTCCAGCGGGGCCCGGCCCTGGCAGTAGAGCGCGATCTGTTCCTCGGTCGTTCTCCGCGTTGAGGTGACCTTGTACTTGATGCCGACCCGATCCAGCGCCGCGACCAGTTCCTGGGCCCGGGCGCAAGCTTCTGGGGTCAGCAAGTAGATGCTGGTACTCATGCTCATGGGCGTCAGGTCTTCTTTAGCTGCAGGGTGGCCTGGGCGATGGCGCTGGCGGCGGCTCCCTGTACACGCATGCGCAGGTCCTGCTTCTCCTTCAGCGTGATTCGGAAGCGTTCCAGATTCAGGACCGCGGCCGCTCCGGCAGCGAACTCGAATTGATACGGCGTGATCAGCGGGCCCCCGACCGGATAGAAGGCCAGCGCGATGATGGCGGCTTGAGTGCGAACGCCGACCGCCAGACTCATGGCCTGGTAGGCTTCTCCAGCCGGCGCGGTGAAGATCCCGCTCATGGCGCTATTGACGCCGATCAGCATCTTGCAGAGGGCGCTGGTAAGGGTTCCCGGGACGCCGGCGGTGTAGCTGCCGCCCGTGCCGGTCTTCACGATGTGGATATCGCCAGCGTTCGAACCGCCGGAACCTACAGTGAGAACCTCGGCCGCGAACAGGCGCAAATAGCTCAGTACGCTCACGACGATGGTCTGGCCATTCAGGGCGATATCCTCCCACTGCAGCCGGTAGTTGGCATCCAGGCCCACCAGGCGGATGGTGCGGGCTCCGGTGCCAGCGGTGTTCGTGTCCGCGGTGCTCGAGCTGGTGATGTCGACCTTGGCCGCGGCGCTCAAGATCGTCTCCCAGGCCAGGGCCTGGTCGTAGGCGTATAGTTCCTCCCAGCCGACGCCGGCGATGGCGTTGCGGCCCCAGACCGATACATCGTTTCCAAGAACTCTGCTCAAAATATCCATGCTCTTGCCCTCCTCATTCGATCAATTTTTCAAAGCTTTCTTGCAGGCCCCGCATCTGCTCTTGCAGTTTCTCCAGGCGCGAATCGCCCATGTACTTGTTCCCCAGGATCGAAAGGCCCACGATCAGACCGAGCACAGCGGTGGCGATGGATACCGCCCGGACGAGACTCTTCATGATTTCTTTCCCCGTCGCCGGGCAGACTTTGGGGCGCTTCGCGATCCATTCGCCCACCTGGTCCTGCCGCTGTTCTGTTTCGTCTTGGCGCTGTAGCAGTCCCTTGCCGCCATTGCCAACGACATGAACCTCCAATTTCCCGACGATCACCCGGATCTCGGTGAGCAGCGCGAGGGCCTTATTGTCGCCGATGTCGCTCATCGTTTGGTGCTCCCCTTGGGGCGCTCGTACATGAGCACATCCTGGAATTGGAAACCCGCCTCGAGGACGAAGATAAACGCAAGCCAACTCATAACGGATACCTCAGGCTATTCATCACGCGGTTTGCCGTGCCGGTGGTGGCCACGGCCACAAACAGTCCGTTGCCGTAGGTTACGGCGTACCACTCATTGTCTGCCGCGCTGGTGCGAATCGTCCAGGCGATCCCGTCCGGCGAGGTCATCACCCGGTTTGCCGCGCCGGTGGAGGCCACGGCCACGAATAACCCGTTGCCGTAGGCTACGGAGGTCCAGTCGTTGTCTGCCGCGCTGGTGCGAATCGTCCAGGTGATCCCGTCCGGGGAGGTCATCACCCGGTTTCCCGTGCCGGAGACAGCCACGGCCACGAATAACCCGTTGCCGTAGGCTACGGCGTACCACT
>Ga0315294_10000764_pt1 | contig 34767 bp, 36 predicted proteins | sample YL17G13_40_MG_FD_203626 | JGI IMG/M metagenome (GOLD analysis project Ga0315294, IMG submission 203626) | Sediment microbial communities from Yellowstone Lake, YNP, Wyoming, USA - YL17G13_40 | ecosystem: Environmental > Aquatic > Freshwater > Lake > Sediment | place: USA: Wyoming | collected...
AATACTGCACTTCGACTGCGCTCAGTGTCCTTCGACGAAGTGTCCTGAGCCTGTCGAAGGAAGCGTAGTCGAATGTATTCGAAGGGTGGTGAGCTAAGTCGAACCATTAATCCCGCCGAGTGCAGTAAAATTATAGTCCCTAGAAATTGCGCAGCAATTTCAGGGATTTAATCCCCGAAATTCTCCGAATTTCTGGGGAAGAAGAATTTTACTGCATTTTACGAGGCGGGACAGAGTCATGGAGGAGTACATGCAATTAGATGAAATAAAAATTTCTAAAGCGATAATAGAATCTTATAAGGAAAAGATGATAGGATCGCTTGATGTCGATGTAGCCATTGTCGGAGCAGGGCCCGCCGGCATGTGCTGCGGTTACTACCTGGCAAAGAAGAATAAGAAAGTGGCTATCTTTGAGCGAAAACTGTCCGTCGGCGGCGGCATGTGGGGCGGCGGCATGATGTTCAATGAAATAGTTGTTCAGGAAAAAGCGAAGGCGATAATGGACGAATTCGGGATAAAGACACGGCAGTACGAAAAAGGTTATTATACGGCGGATTCCATAGAATCCGTTTCGACTATCTGTTCAAAAACGGTTAAGGCAGGCGCCAGGATCTTTAACCTGATCAGCGCGGAAGACGTGATGATCAGAAAAGACAGGATTTGCGGGTTAGTTTTGAACTGGACCGCCGTAGAGATAGCGAAGCTTCACGTTGACCCCATTACCATGGCTGCGCGTTTTGTCGTGGACGCCACAGGCCATGCGGCCGAAGTAGCGCGCATAGTGGAGAAAAAATCCGGCATATTCCTGAAAACTAAAACCGGCAAAGTAGTGGGCGAGCAGTCCATGTGGGCGGAAGTCGGCGAAGATATGATAGTCAAGAATTCAAAAGAGGTGGCGCCCGGGCTTTATGTCTCGGGCATGTGCGCAAACGCCGTTTTCGGCGGGCCAAGGATGGGCCCGATATTCGGCGGCATGTTATTATCCGGCAAGAAGGTCGCCGAAGATCTGATTAAAAAACTTGCGAGGTGATTTTATTGAAAGCGATAGGGCTTTTATCGGGCGGCTTAGACAGCATCTTAGCCGTTAAGGTAGTTGCGCAACAAGGCATAGAAATTGAGGCCGTCAACTTCACAAGCGTATTTCACGAGGAGCAAAGAGACAGTGCCCCTGTTAGAATCACTGCCGACATGCTCGGAGTTCCTGTTAGGATTTTAGATATAAGCGAAGAACTCTTTGAGATAATAAAGAAGCCAAAACACGGCTACGGAAGCAATATTAATCCCTGCATAGATTGCCATGCGTTTATGTTTAGAAAGGCCGGCGGATACATGAAAGAAACGGGAGCGTCGTTCCTTGTTACCGGAGAAGTGCTGGGCGAGCGGCCGATGTCCCAAAAGAAAGATACTTTGCGGATAGTGGAAAAAGACAGCGGCTTGGAAGGGTTAATCCTGCGCCCTCTTTCGGCGAAATTATTGGAACCAACGATCCCGGAGAAAAACGGATGGGTGGACAGAGAAAAATTATTGGCGATAGAGGGCCGTTCGCGCAAACCGCAGATCGAATTGGCCAAACAGCTCGGTATTGACAAATATCCGACTCCCGCCGGCGGATGCCTCTTAACTGACAAAGGATTCGCGAATAGGCTTAGGGATTTGATGGAGCGCAAGTCCGATTTTACCGTTGGTGACGTTAATCTGCTGAAAGTCGGAAGGCATTTCAGAATCACAAAAGAGGCGAGGCTTGCCGTTGGAAGAGACAAAGAAGAAAACGGTAAGTTGTTGAAATTGGCCGTTGACGGCGATATATTTTTCTATCCGGTAAAGACAAAAGGGCCTACCGCGTTGGGGCGAGGGCTTTTTAACGAAAACGATATCCTGGCCGCGTCCGGCATAATAGCCAGATACACCGATAAAGATTCAAATATTTCGGCGGCAGGCCGATTGGAAATCGCGCATAAAATGTTTAATGAAAGAAGACCGACTCATATCAGAGTTTTACCAATGTCGGAAAAGGAATTAGAGGCCCTCCGCATATAAAGAAAGGCAATATGGAAAGAAAAAATACTGTTAAGGTCAAAGGTAACCCAGTTACCTTATTGGGCGAAGAGATAAAAGTAGGCCAGAGTGCCCCTAACTTTATGGTGCTAGATAATAATTTAAAAGAGATGAAATTGAGCGAGTATGCTGGTAAAATAAGGCTGATTGCCCCTGTGCCATCTTTGGATACGCCCGTATGCGACGCCGAAATACATAATTTCAACAAAGAGGCCGCAAGTATATCCAATGACGTGGTTATTTTGTTTATTTCTATGGATCTACCTTTCGCTCAAAAGAGATTCTGCCAGGATAATGACATAGAAAATGTTAAGACGTTTTCCGACCACCGCGATGCGGATTTTGGCATAAAATACGGCGTATTAATAAAAGAGTTAAGGCTTTTATCGCGGGCTATATTTGTTATTGATAAAGCAGGAACCATTAAATATGCGGAGTATGTACCTGAGCTTACTTCTCATCCTAATTATGAAGCGGCACTGTCAGCTTTAAGGAATTTGGCCAAGGGGTAGAATATGCCTCGCACGAAAAGGAAAATATCTATAATAGGGTGCGGCAACGTAGGCATACGTTACGCTTATGCCCTGGCCATAAAAGGTATTGCCAGAGAAATTGTCCTCGTGGATATAGATAAGAACAGGACCATCGGTGAGGCGGAGGACCTTTCTCATACAGCACCCTACACCTCTCCCGTAGAGATAATAGCGGGCGGCTATGCCGATATGCGTGATTCCGATTTGGTCGTTATTACGGCCGGCAAGAAACAAAAGCCCGGCGAGACCCGCGCCGATCTTGCGAAAGATAATGTAGAACTTTATAAGAAGATGATACCGGAAGTGATGAAATATGCCCCCGCGGCTATCTTTCTGATAGTCAGCAACCCCGTCGATGCCTTGTCTTACGCAGCTTATAAAATTTCAGGAAAGCCGTCCAGGGAAGTCATAGGTTCGGGTACGGTCCTTGATTCCGCGAGATTCCGTTTTCTTCTGGGCAAACACTGCGGAGTAGATCCCAGAAATGTCCACGCGTATATTCTGGGAGAACACGGCGACAGCGAATTTGCCGTATGGAGCGGGGCGATGATCGGAGGCGTTTTATTTAAGGACTACTGCCATGTATGCAGGAATGCCTACACCTGCGGCCACGAAAAAGGATTCCAGAAGATATTTTCCGAAGTAAAAAATTCCGGTTATAGTATAATAGAGAAGAAGGGCGAGACCTCTTCCTGCATAGGGTTGGCGCTGGTCAGAATAACACAAGCCATTATGAATGACGAGAATGCGGTATTGCCGGTCTCGTCTTTAGTGAATAATTATTTGGGCCTCGATGACGTGTATCTAAGTATCCCGGCAGTCGTTAATGGCAGCGGTGTACGGGAGATCTTAAGGGTGGAGCTTAACGACAAAGAGCGCGAAGAACTCAGGCAGTCCGCCGAAGCGATTAAAAAAATCATAAGCGAAGCGCATATCTAAGTGAAAAGGTATAAAGATGAAAGAACTGCCGAGCGAAATCCTGCAATTTTTCCAAAAGCAAAGATTTGTTATTGTTTCTACCATCGATGCTGATAGCACTCCGCATAATTCCTGCAAAGGTGTAGTAGATATAAACGGCAAGGGCTTAGTCTATTTACTTGACCTTTATCGAGGCAGGACGTTCGCGAATTTAAAACAGAATCCTAATATAAGTATAACAGCTGTCGATGAACATAAATTCGTCGGTTATTGCCTTAAGGGAAAAGCAAAAATAGTGGACAGAAAGAAGCTCAAGCCCGTCATAATAAATGCCTGGGAGAAAAAAATAGCAGGTAGGATTACACACCGCCTTCTTAAGAATATGCACGACGCGGACAATAAGGGGCATGCGCGCCATCCCGAATCGGTTCTTCCCCAGCCTGAATATATGATCGTCATGGAGGCCAGTGAAATAATCAGCCTCGCACCCGCTAATACATAATAGTGTTTTATCACAAAAAAGGAGGAGTACGGAAATGAAAAGTTTAAAAGGGACAAAGACGGAAAAGAATCTCTTGGCCTCGTTTGCGGGCGAGTCGCAGGCGAGAAACCGCTATACATACTTCGCCAGCGTCGCTAAGAAAGCCGGCTACGAGCAGATATCGGCGATATTTTTAGATACCGCGGATAACGAGAAAGAACACGCCAAAAGGTTTTTCAAACTTTTGGAAGGCGGAGAAGTAGAGATAATGGCTTCCTATCCTGCCGGCATAATAGGCGATACTCCGGCCAATTTGGCAGCTGCTGCGGCAGGGGAGAATCTTGAATGGACCAAGCTCTATAAGGAAGCGGAAAACATAGCGCGTAAGGAAGGGTTTGAAGAGGTAGCCAAACAGTTTAAAGAAATAGCCGAGGTAGAAGTAGAGCACGAAAAGAGATACAGGAAACTGCTAACTAATATCAAGGAAGGCAAAGTATTTAAAAAGGACACCGTAGTTAAGTGGAGATGCCGCAATTGCGGTTATATTCACGAGGGAAAAGAAGCCCCCAAAGAATGCCCGGCCTGCGCTCACCCCCGGGCTTACTACGAGTTGCTGTGCGAGAATTACTGAAATAATGAAGACCTCCGGCAAAATCAGAATTTTGGGAATAAACGGCAGCCCGCGGGCAGGCGGCAATACCGATATTCTTCTCGACAAAGTCTTGGAAGCCGTTAAAAATAGCGGCGCAAGCGCCGATAAGATTATTCTAAATGACCTTCAATTGCAGCATTGCCAGGGATGCGATGAGCCGAACAGCAGCGGCAGTTGTAATTTTGAAGATGACATGAGTATATTGTATAAGAAATTCAAAGAGGCAAATGCCGTTATATTGGCTTCGCCTATATTTTTCGGCAGTATCAGCGGCCAGGCAAAGATGATGATAGACCGCTTTCAATGCGCCTGGAGGGCGAAGTATATACTCAAGAAAGATGCATTTCCGGAGAAGAAAATAGGCGCTTTTATCGCCGTAGCAGCATCCGATAGAAAAGATTTTTTTGAAAACGCGAGAGCGGTTGTTAAAAACCTTTTTGCGACTCTTAATATAAAGTATAAAATGGAGCTTTTCTTTCCGGGTATCGAGGGAAAGGGCGACATACTAAAACATCGGGATTTCCTAGAAAAAGCATATAAATTGGGTGAGGATATGACCGGCATGCTAATAAGCGGAGGGAAGTAATGGCTAACGTATTTTCCGGAAGCGAAATAGTCGGGTTCGGCATTCAAATCGAGAAAAACGGAAGGGATTTCTACAATGCATTAGCTGATAAGGCGAAAACCCGGCAGCGAGAAGACATATTTAGATTCCTTGCCGGAGAAGAGGAAAAGCACATAGTTACGTTCCAAAAAATATTGGAGTCGGTAAAAGAGTACGAGCCGCCGGAGACGTATGCAGGAGAATATTTTGCGTATATGAATATACTGGCGGGTGAATATGTTTTTACGCAGGCTGATAAGGGTAAAGAGTTAGCGTCGATGACCAAGAATGATAAGGACGCGATCGACGTAGGAATAAAATTCGAAAAGGAATCTATCGTTTTTTACGAAGGGATGAAAAAAGTAGTGCCCGGGAAAGATGCGAATGTCGTAGAAAAGCTGATCGACCAAGAAAACAGCCACTTATTCAAATTATTGAAACTGAGGACCGATATTTAGCTCCAACCGCAATCATTATGGAGGTTGCCATGGCAAAGAATGTAAAAGTTTATAGTACGCCGACGTGCCCCTTTTGCATGAGGGCGAAACAGTTCTTGAAGGATAATGACGTCATATTCGAGGATATAGACGTTTCCGCCAACGAGAAGAAAGCCCAGGAGATGATAGATAAGTCGGGACAGATGGGCGTGCCGGTGCTGGATATAGACGGCGAAATCATTACCGGCTTCGACAAAACCAGAATAAAAGAGGTGCTGGGCATATAGTATCAAAAGCGTTTGCAATGAACCAATCCCTCGATGCTACTCGGGATGGTTCGAGGGATGGTGAGAGAAGTCGAACCAAAGACTAAAGAAATCGGCAAAGACGAGAGGGGGACATTTTCCGTTGGATTATACAAGTGACTTTAAAGGAAAGTGTCCCCGACAACGAGATTTATAATGACGAAAGACCCGGAAGCGCACTGCCCAATATGTCCCAACCCCCCTTTCTATAAGAATAAAACCTTCATCGTCTCCGCGATATTGGCATTATTGATCTTATCGTCATATGTCGTACCCTTGCTTGAAGCGTTCAGAAGGACCTTTTTTATGTACTTTAAAACAATATGGTGGGCTATTTTATTGGGCCTTTTTCTCGGCGGCCTCATGGATTATTATATTCCAAGAGAATACATATCGTCTATCTTAGCAAATCGGAGTAAGCGCACGATCCTTTATTCCGTGATTTTGGGTTTTTTTATGAGCACATGCTCCCATGGCATATTAGCTCTTTCGATAGAATTACATAAAAAAGGCGCGTCTAACCCGGCCGTGGTATCATTTTTGCTTGCAAGCCCGTGGGCCAACATGACCATTACAATAATGCTCATAGGATTTTTTGGCTTAAAGGCCTTATTTATTATATTCTCGGCGATTTTAATTGCTATAATCACGGGATTGATATATCAGGTTCTGGAAAAAAGAGGAATTATAGAAGAAAATAATAATGCTGTCCGCGTGAGTAAAGATTTTTCCATAACAAATGACTTCAAAAAGAGATTTAGAGCATACAGATTTTCTTTGCAAACGATAAAATCTGACATGAAGCACGTATCAAGCGGGATCGTATCTCTGAGTAATATGGTCCTATGGTGGGTATTGATAGGAATGGGCATCGCCAGTCTAGCCGCGGCTTATATTCCGCACTCCATATTCAATAGTTATATGGGGCCGACCCTAGCAGGCCTTATTGTAACCCTCCTTGTAGCTACTGTAATAGAAGTGTGTTCCGAAGGTTCCGCGCCGATGGCATTTGAAATATTCAGGCAGACAGGGGCTTTCGGCAATAGCCTTGTCTTCCTTATGGCCGGGGTCGTTACCGATTATACGGAAATAGGCCTTCTGTGGCACAATGTCGGCCGAAGAGTAGCCATATGGCTTCCGATAATTACGGTACCGCAGGTAATAATTCTGGGAATAATAGCAAATGCGCTGTTTTGATAGGCTAAAAACTATGGCAGAAATTTATGATATCGTTATTATTGGAGCCGGGCCTGCGGGCATAACCGCCGGCGTCTACGCCGCGCGCAAGAAGATGAAAACCGTGGTCATCACCGAAGATATAGGCGGACAGGCGGCTTGGAGCGGAGATATAGAGAATTATACGGGATATCAGTTTATCACCGGCCCGGATTTAGCGGCGAAGTTCGAAGAGCACATACGCAAGTACGACGTGACGGTAAAGGAAAACGAAATAGCCATTGCCTTTGCGAAGAAAGACAAAATAATAGAGGTAAAGACAAATAAAGGTATATACGAGGCAAAGACGGCGATAATCGCGTCCGGCAAAAGGTCAAGAGAATTGAAAGTGCCGGGCGAGAAAGAATACAAAAATAAAGGGCTTACATATTGCGCCACTTGCGACGGGCCGCTGTTTTCCTCAAAAGACGTCGTGGTTATCGGCGGAGGGAATTCGGCTCTTGATGCCGCTCTTCAACTGATAAATATCGCAAAACGCGTATATCTCATAGATGTAAATCCTAAACTTGGCGGAGACGCAGTAATGCGCGAGAAGATCAATGCGAGCGGGAAAGCGGCCGTTATGAATAACACTATTGTCAGCGCTATCATAGGCGAAAAGATGGTCACCGGCATAAAAGTCAGAACGAATGGCGTGGAAAAAACTATACCCGTTCAGGGCATTTTCGTGGAAATAGGCCTTATGCCGAATTCCGAATTTGCTCAGAGCGTAGAAAAGAATGAGCGCGGCGAGATAAAAGTAAACTCTTATAACGAAACCAATATTCCCGGTGTATTTGCGGCCGGCGATGTCACGGATGTGCCGGAGAAACAGATAATAATAGCGGCGGGAGAAGGGGCAAAAGCGGCATTGACGGCATTCAGGTATTTGAGCAGGAACAGGTTGTAGTCCCCTTCGGGGAGGGAGCGGAGCTCCACATGAAAAAGCTGATATCGGAATACGAAAAAAGGAAACACGAGATCAAAAAACGCCTTAAGGAATTCAGCAATATCCATAAGGCCAAAGACGAAGACATATTTCAAGAGCTCTGTTTTTGCATATTGACCCCCCAGTCAAAAGCCGTTTATTGCGATAAGGCGGTCAAAGAACTTACATGTTCAGGGCTGCTTCTTAAAGGAAATGAAGATACCATAAAGAACATATTAAGGGGCAATGTCAGATTTCATAATAAAAAAGCGGCGTATTTAGTCGGAGCGAGAGAGCTCTTTAGAGACGGAAAAAAGCTGGACGTAAAAGGAAGATTAGATACGCGCGATGCTTTTAAGGCGCGGGAATGGCTGGTGCGCAATATAAAGGGCCTTGGCTATAAAGAAGCGAGCCATTTTTTGAGGAACATAGGGCTTGGCAGGAATATAGCGATAATAGATAGGCATATCCTTAAAAATTTGAAGAGATACGGCGCTATAAAAAGCATCCCCGCGTCTATAAGCAGAAAAAATTATATCGGCTTAGAAGAGGCAATGAGAAATTTTTCAAAAAAAATCAGCATCCCCATGGAAGAATTAGATCTTCTATTCTGGTCCGCCCAGACAGGATTTGTGTTTAAATGAGCCCACAACTTACGGAACGGAGTGCCCTGCAGAAATCTACCGTTAAACAGTCATTGTAGATTTCTACAGGATTAGTCCCATGCAATCTTTCAGATTGCGTGGGAACGTAAGTTGTAACTTCGTGTCTGCGTTGTGGGGCGAATCCTTCGACTGGGCTCAGGATGGTTCGAAGGATGGTGAGCGCAGTCGAACCATTTATCCCCCGGAGCCAAACACAAAGTCTCTACGGAGCTAAACACGACAAGTATTTAGCGGAGTAGGACGATAAGTATTTGGCGGAGTGGGGATAAATGGAGTGTCGTAAATTTTCTTCCATTGGCGGTAAAGTTAGTGTATACTTATAAGGTGTAAAAGCCATAACGACCAAAGTAGGAGGGCGTATGAAAAAAGTGATAGCGGTTGCTATAGTGTTTGCGTTTCTTCTTGCAATTGGGGTTGCTTTTGCGGCGGAAGGCGAGACAGATAGTTGCTGCCCAAAGGGTACGGCGGCTTTGAATTGCGCGGCGCAATGCATACAATCTTTAGGTAAAGGGTTGTGCTGGAATAAAAGCGGCGAGACGAAGGCCCCGGCGGCCCCGGCCCCGGTCATTACCGACGAAGAACTAAAGATGCAAAGAGAGAGCGTCGGCATGGGGATGAGAGGCAGGACTAAATAATATATTATGCAATATGCGAAAGGGTCCATCGGGAGAGTATTTTTATTAAAGTTTTCTGACGATGATATCCTTCTTGAAGAGCTCATTAAATTTGCAAAAAAAGAGCGGCTTGAATCGGCCGCTCTTATCTTTTTGGGCGCTCTTAAAAAGGGTGACTTAGTAACCGGACCCAAAAAACCTGTTATTCCTCCCGACCCGAACTGGGTTAAATTCAAGGATGGCTGGGAAGTCGCCGGCATAGGGACTATATTTACGAACAAGAACGGCCCGCAAATCCATATTCACGCCTCTATGGGGAAAAAGAAAAATGTGCTTACGGGCTGCGTTAGGAAAGATTCAAAGGTATTTTTGGTCATAGAAGCGGTTGTGTTCGAACTAAAAGGGATAAACGCCACTAAGGCCATAGACCCCAAAACGGGCCTTAATCTGTTAAGGATCAAGTGATAGGCCGGCTATTAATTTTAGAAGTTCGGCATAATCTTGAGTCCGGGCAATTCGGTCGCGGGTCTTCGCCGCATAAGGAAACCCCTTCAAATACCACATAGCAACTTTCCGCATAAACCCTATCCTCGAAGATGAGTTTGAAGCCCTGTATTTCTCAATATAGGACAAGTGCTTTTTCAGGACTTTTTTCTTGGCCGATAGACTTGGCTCGGCAAGCGTTTCGCCGTTTTTAAGATAGTTTTCTATATTTTTGAATATCCATGGATTGCCGAAAGCGCCTCTTGCTACCAATATGCCGTCGCATCCCGTTTCGTCAAACATCTTTTTCGCCAATTCCGGAGTAAAGATATTGCCGGTTCCCAAAACGGGGATTTCCAAAGAATTTTTTATATCTCTTATGAATTCGTAGTCCACTTCGCCCGCATAACCCTGCGCCCGCGTTCTTCCGTGGACAAAGACGGCGGAAGCGCCGTTTTCCCCGCACTTTTTGGCGATATCAACGATATTTTTTATCTCCTTTTTATGATACCCAAGGCGTATCTTGACGGTGACGGGTATCTTAAGGGAAGACGAAAGTTTTTTTAATGTCTTGTACAGCGCCGCCGGTTTTTCCAGTAAATATGCGCCGGCGCCTTTACTTACGACCTTTCTTACGGGGCAAGCGCTGTTTATGTCTAAAAAAGATATGTCTACCAGACTGACGAGTTTTTGGGCGGCATCGAGCATGAGCGAGGGGTCAGCGCCTAAAAGTTGGCCCGCTATTGGCGCGTCCTTATCCGTGGTCTTTAATATGCCTATTGTCTTTTCATGATTGCGTATGAGAGCATTGGCATCTACCATTTCGAAAAAGCAGAATTTCGCCCCGTGTTCGCGGGCTATTAACCGGAAGGCGAGATCCGAACAGCCGGAAAGCGGCGCCAGGAATATATTGGTGTTTATAGTAGCAGAGCCTATCTTTATCATGTAGCTATTATAACCCAATCACCATATTTTTACCATAATAGATAAATATTGACCATTTCCCCTCGCTCAGAACAAAATTTTTAACGCCTTTCGCTGCGGGAAAAATTAACCCTGCCGGAGCGAGGAAAGTATCAATATTATTATGGAAGCAACCCCGAAATTAAACCTTGACCGCGTCCGCGCGATGGTTTAAAATATCTACTATGCATAAAACAATAAGCTGTATTTTGGTACTTCTCCTTATTCTTTCCGTAATGGGCTGTGCCACTATCGTGCAAGGTACGAAGCAAAAGATAGAAGTTTCTTCCGATCCCCCCGGCGCTACGGTTTTGGTAGACGGTGAAACCGCCGGCACCACTCCCATAAAACTGAAGCTCTCGACGCCGCGGAACCACATTTTAGTCTTTACGAAAGAGGGGTACAAGGAAGAGAAGGTCGCCCTTTCCCGCGCTCTCGGCAGCGCGGCATGCGGCAATATATTTATATGGGGACCGGCCGGTTGGGCGGTTGACGGACTGACGGGGTCGCAATATAGATTGGTGCCGGACAAAGTTCATGTTGAACTTAAGGCAAAAGAATCAAATGAAGACAAAAAAGACAGAGGACTCGAACGGTAAAGTAATACAGGCGCTGGCCAGAATAAGCGAAGCCATTACGTCAGACCTCTATTTAGAAGACATACTTAAATTAATTGTCGCCGTGACCGCCGAGGTGATGGGATCAAATATATGCTCCATACTTTTATTGGATAAATCCGGCAAAGAGCTTGTTGTAAAAGCGACCCAATCGATAAGCGAAAGGTATAACAAAAAACCTAATATGAAATTAGGGGAAGGGGTCGCGGGGAAAGTGGCTCAGGAAGGGAAGCCGATAACGGTTTTGGACGTGCGTAAAGACAAGCGGTACCTGAGCAGGGATATAGCGATTAAAGAAAACCTTTGTTCTCTATTGAGCGTTCCGCTTACTTTTAAGAAAAAAGTGATCGGCGTCTTGAATTGCTATACCGCCAAACCCCACCGTTTTAGCCAAAACGAAATAAATGTTTTTAAGTCCATAGCGAATCAGGCCGCTATAGTCATCGAGAATTTTAGGCTGATTATTGAATCTAAAGTTATAAGAGAAGAACTGGAATCGCGGAAGGTGGTGGAAAAAGCCAAAGGCATCCTGATGAAAAAAGAAAGCATGGGCGAAGAAGAGGCGTACAATAAAATAAGAAAATACAGCATGGATAACAGGCGCAGTATGCGCGAGGTCTCAGAAGCTATTATATTAAGTGAAGATATCAAAAAGACGGATACCTCTCGATGAAAACCAGGTTTGCAAATAATCTCGGCTATACCATGATCGAGGTCATGTTAGTGGCGTCTTTGATCGGAGTTATACCCGTTACCGTTTATGTTGAAGCGGCAAAATCAGCCAGATCCGCAAACTGCATTTCCAATCTCAGAAATATCTATATGGCGCTTCAGATGTATGAAATGGATTTTGAGAGGCTGCCGGACGCCAAATTTTACCCCGAATCCCCCAAAGACGACCCTAAAAGCATATCGAATATTTTAAGTAATTATATAGACGATAAGAGTGTATTCATATGCCCCTCCATGCCGGCAGAATTAACGGCCAAATCCCTTACGTATATTTGGAATGACAGCTATAACAATAAGCTTATGGATTCAATAAACAACAAGGGATTCAGTTGGCTTATTACCGACATGACGGCGGTTGATTCTAAAATACCGCCGCCGCATCAAGGGGCTTACAATGTAGTGTTTGTTGACGGCCACGCCGAAAGCGTGAAAGAGGCAGATTTTATAGCTCCGCCTTTGGCGAGATCAATAATCTTACCTAATATTGAGTACTATAACACTTTCCTGATATTCTAACTCTACATCCACTTTTGTGATCTTCTTTACTTTTGCGCCTTCAATGGTATCGCCTACTTTTACGAGCGTGCCGTTGATAAGCGCCGTAGGGGCATTGACATCATAAATAATGCCGTTGAGGGTAAATTGCGGTTTTTGGCCTTTAGCCGGTGTAGCGGCGGGGGCTTTATCTTTTGTTATTTCGGGACTTTTAGCAGCGGGTTTTTTAGTTTTTTTGAGAACCGAACTCATGATACCCGCAAAGCTGTTAGCGTCGCGATAGCCTACCACACGCTCGTCAATTTTGCCTTCGTAGCTCAGAAATATTATCGTCGGATAGCCTTCTATTTGGTATTTTGATGCCGCCTCTCTATTTTTATCGCCATCCACCTTGACGCATATGAACTTTTTCGCCAGCCCGTCGACCTTATTATCTGAATAAGTATCGCTGTCCAGCTTTTTGCACCAGCCGCACCATTCGGTGTAAAAATCCACCATGACCGGCTTTTGGCTCTTTTTGGCTTTTGCTAAAGCCGTTTCAAGATCGTCTTCCCACCAAACCGCGTATGCCTTAATAGAAATAACCAGGAATAACCCAAGCATCAAAAACGCAATCTTCTTTATATTTTTCATATTTTTCCTCCGTTTTCCTTAAGATATCCTAAATTATATCCCCTTAAGCGCGTTTTGGCAATATAATTTAGAAAAGCCGCCATTTTCGTAAAAATCGCTTTGGATTTTTACTTTTGTGCAGTATAATCTATACCTTGGGAGGATGGTTATGATAAAGACTAAATCTCTGGAAAGAATAGAAGAGAAGATGCAGAATATGGACGAAAACTCTCCGCGGTATCAGATACTCGAAAAAGTGAAGAATTTTAAGACGTCCTGGATATCGCTTGGCCAGGCGCTTTATTCGGTATGGAAGGACAAATTATATAAGGAATGGGGGTATTCGACCTTTGAAGCTTATACGGCGAAAGAAATAGGTATAAAGAAGACGACCGCTATGAAACTGCTAAGGTCTTATTACTTTCTCGAAAAGGAAGAACCGGCTTATCTTGAAAAAGATTACGCCGAGCGTCGGGAGGTAGTTTCCATACCGAGCTGTGATGCCGTCAATGTGCTGAGGCTCGCCAAGAACAAAAAAACGCTTGATAGAAATGATTACGCCGAGTTAAAGAAGAAGGTTTTTGAAAAAGGCCAGGACGCGCGGGAAATAAAGAAAGACTTGACTACCTTAATAAAGGAAAGGGAAGAACTGGAGCCGTTTGATGAGCGAAAGAGGAGAAAAATCGTTACTTTAAAAAGGCTGCTAGCCACGCTTAGGTCGGTGAAGAGGGACGCGGAAATTCTTAAAATATTGCCCGCGGGCATTATTAAAGAAATAGCCAGCTTAATAAACAAGATAGAAGCGGAAATTAAATAAGCACATGACTTATGGAACGATAGTGAACATAAGTCATTGTGCGCATTTAATCCTTGACATCTTTGATGTCAAGGATTAATTCGGCCACACAACTTACGTTCGCTACCGCTCCGTAAGTTGTGGCCTCATTAAAAAATACTTGACTAATTAAGACGGATTATATATAATCGCTTCAAATAGGTTTGGTACAATGCGGTATCGATACGAACAAAGACGTTCTGAGTCCTTTTAAAAAAGGCGGAGCGTCTGTTTTTTTAGGCCCGGGATTGCACAAAAATTAGGCAATGGCAGGCTGCGCCACAGAGATTGAAGTCGAACCAATCCCTCGACGTTGCTCGGGATGGTTCGAGGAATGGTGAGCGAAGTCGAACCAAAAGACATTAGACGGGGGTAAAGACAATATGGGGACACCCTCCGTCTGATTTATGGAAGTAACTTTAAAGGAGAGTGTCCCCGACTAGTAAACATACAAGGAGATTGCAATGGCACATTCAAAGGCAAAAGAGTTCATGGCAAGGGTTATTGAGAAAAATCCCGGCGAGGTTGAATTCCATCAGGCGGCTGAAGAAGTAGTTACTTCAATCATGCCGTTTATTGAAAAAAATCCCAAGTATCAGAAAGCGAAGATACTCGAAAGGATTATAGAGCCGGAGAGAGTGATTATGTTCCGCGTGCCCTGGTTCGACGACAAAGGAGAAGTCCAGGTTAACCGCGGATTCCGCATTGAGATGAACAGCGCCCTCGGCCCCTACAAAGGCGGTTTACGTTTTCACCCAAGCGTGAACCTGGGCATTTTGAAATTTCTGGCGTTTGAGCAGGTATTTAAGAACAGTTTAACGACGCTACCCATGGGCGGAGGCAAGGGCGGTTCGGATTTTGACCCTAAGGGAAAATCGGATAATGAGGTAATGCGCTTCTGCCAGAGTTTTATGACGGAGCTCTTCAGGCATATTGGGCCCGATACGGACATTCCCGCCGGTGATATCGGAGTGGGCGGCCGCGAAATAGGGTATCTGTTCGGCCAGTACAAAAGGCTCCGCAATGAATTTACTGGAGTTCTTACCGGTAAGGGGCTTACTTGGGGCGGCAGTTTGATAAGGTCTGAAGCTACCGGATACGGCTGTGTCTATTTCGTCGAAGAGATGCTCAAGACAAGAGGGGAGTCCATAAAGGGAAAAGTTTGCGCGGTATCAGGTTCCGGCAATGTCGCCCAGTATACCGTTGAGAAACTTCTGCAACTGGGGGCGAAAGTCGTGACTCTGTCGGACTCAAGCGGTTTTATCTACGACGAAGGCGGCATCGACCAGAAAGAGTTGAAGTGCGTATTGGAACTTAAGAATGTGAAGCGCGGCCGCATAAGCGAATGCGCGAAAGAGTTTAATTGTAAGTATCATGAAAACAAGAAGCCATGGGGAGTAAAATGCGACATCGCTTTTCCGAGCGCCACCCAGAATGAAATAAACGGCGAAGACGCAAAGACGCTTGTTAAAGGTGGCTGCATCGCTATTGGGGAAGGCGCTAATATGCCCACTACGCCCGAAGGTATTGAGGTCTTCCAGAACGCGAAGATTTTGTACGCGCCGGGCAAGGCCGCAAACGCGGGCGGAGTCGCCGTGTCGGGCCTCGAAATGTCCCAGAACAGCCTAAGGCTTTCATGGACGCGCGAAGAAGTTGACAGACGCCTCCATGACATCATGATAGCCATTCATGGGCAGTGCGTTAGATATGGCAAAGAAGGCAAGTATATCAATTATGTAAACGGCGCTAATATCGGCGGGTTTGTAAAAGTTGCCGATGCGATGATAGACCAGGGGTTGGTATAGATTATGCCGCGGCGAAACGATATCCGTAAAGTGATTATAATAGGTTCCGGGCCTATTATAATAGGACAGGCCTGCGAGTTTGATTATTCGGGAACGCAAGCGTGCAAGGCATTAAGAGAAGAGGGATATGAGGTAGTTCTTGTCAATTCAAATCCCGCTACGATTATGACAGATCCGGGCATGGCCGACGAGACTTACATAGAGCCGCTCACCGTTGAAAGCCTGGAAAAGATAATCGAGAAAGAAAAACCGGACGCTCTCCTGCCTAATTTAGGCGGCCAGACAGGGCTTAATCTTGCATCCGCGCTTCACAAAGCAGGCGTCTTGCAAAAATATGGAGTCGAAATTATCGGCGTTAAAGCCGATGCCATTGAACGCGGCGAAGACAGAATAGTATTTAAAGAGACGATGAAGAAACTCGGGATACCGATACCAAAATCGGAGCCATGTTATTCCGCTGAGGAAGCGGAAGCCATAGCCGAAAAGCTTAAATACCCCGTTGTCTTGCGGCCCGCTTATACATTAGGCGGAACCGGCGGCGGGGTAGCTTACAATATAGAGGAATTGAGGGTTATCGTTAGTCGAGGGCTTTCAGCAAGCATGATACATCAAGTTCTGGTCGAGGAATCCGTTCTTGGCTGGGAAGAACTTGAACTTGAAGTTGTCAGGGATGCGAAGAATCAAAAGATAACAGTCTGCTTTATAGAAAATATCGATCCGATGGGCGTTCATACCGGAGACAGTTTTTGCGCGGCGCCTATGCTTACCGTTCCGGAACCTTTGCAAAAACGCATGCAGGAACTTTCGTATAAAATAGTCGAGGCTATCGGCGTAATAGGCGGTACAAATATCCAGTTTGCGCATAACCTCGAGGACGACAGATTGGTCGTTATAGAAATCAACCCGAGGACATCGCGCTCCTCCGCTCTTGCCTCAAAAGCGACCGGATTTCCGATAGCCAGGATTTCTACAAAACTCGCGGTGGGCCTCGCAATGGACGAAATTCCTTATTGGAGAAAGGGTACGCTCGAAAAGTATGAGCCGTGGGGTGACTATGTAGTTATTAAGTTTGCGCGATGGGCATTCGAGAAATTCCCCCAAGCTAAGGATATTATCGGCACGCAGATGAAAGCCGTGGGTGAGGTGATGAGCATAGGCAAAACTTTTAAGGAAGCTATGCAAAAAGCCATACGCTCTCTCGAAATCAGTAGATACGGCTTAGGCGGCGCCAAGGACTTTGCGACGTTGTCTTTGCAGGAATTAAGAGAAAAACTGGCGTTTCCTTCGAGTGAACGCGTCTTTTTAATGTATGAAGCGCTGCGCAAAGGCATCTCCGTAGAAGAGCTTTACAAAATGACGCACATTGGCAGGTGGTTTATCAGCGAGATGAAAGAGATCGTTCGATTCGAAGAGGAGCTTCTTAAGTACTCGTGGAAAAATTTGCCAAAAGATCAATTGGCTAAAGCAAAAGAATGGGGGTTTTCGGATAAATATCTGGCAAAGATATTTTCCGCGAGCGGGACGAAGGTTACCGAAAAAGAGGTAAGGCAGAAGCGAATATCGATCGGCAAATCCGGGAGATTTGATGCTGTGCCGGTAAGCGGCGTCGAAAATGCGGCTTATTATTATTCCACTTACATAGGCCAGGACAGAGTGCCGGTATCGTCGGCGAAGAAGAAGGTTTTGATATTAGGCGGCGGGCCAAACAGAATAGGGCAGGGGATAGAATTTGATTACACGTGCGTCCACGCAGCCTTTGCTTTACGCGATGAAGGATATGAATCTATTATGATTAACTGTAACCCCGAAACGGTCTCCACCGATTACGATACGTCGAATAAACTATACTTTGAGCCGCTTACGGTAGAGGATGTCCTTACAATTTACGAAAAAGAGAAGCCCGAGGGGGTAATCGTTCAATTCGGAGGGCAGACGCCTTTAAACATAGCGCAGGAATTAAAAGATAACGGCGTAAAGATCCTCGGCACAAGCACAGAGAGCATAGCATTTGCGGAAGACAGAGAACTTTTCCGTAAAAAGATGATCGAGATGAATATACCGCAGCCGGAAAGCGGTACGGCAAGGTCGTTTGATGAGACCATCGCTATTGCCAAAAAGATAGGCTATCCTCTTATGGTAAGGCCGTCTTATGTATTAGGCGGGCGCGGAATGGAGGTAATTTACGATGAGGAGATGCTGCGTAAATACGCGTTCGAAGCTATTAAAGTAAGCCCCGAACACCCTATGCTTATAGATAGGTTTCTAGAACACGCCATAGAGACCGAAGTGGATGCGCTTTGCGACGGAAATGATACCTTTGTAGCCGCTATTATGGAACATATAGAATTGGCCGGCATTCATAGCGGTGATTCCGCGTGCGCCATTCCGACGAGAACGATAAAAGAAAAACATCTGAAGACCATAGAAAAATATACGGCGGCCATTGCAAAAGAGTTAAAAGTCGTAGGCCTGATCAATATCCAATACGCCATCTGCGACGATAAGGTATACATCCTTGAGGCAAATCCCAGGGCATCGCGTACCGTGCCGCTTGTTTCCAAAGTGACGGGCGCGCCCATCGCGCGGATCGCGACGCAGCTTATGTTGGGCAAAAAAGTAAAAGATTTTCCGGAGTTAAAAGTACATAAGCTTCCGTATGTCGGAGTAAAAGAAGCGGTGTTTCCGTTCAACATGTTTCCCGAGGTGGATCCTGTGCTCGGCCCCGAAATGAGGGCGACGGGAGAAGTTATGGGGATTGCGGATACATTCGGCCTCGCCTTTTATAAAGCCGAAGAAGCGGCGGGAGCAAAACTTCCGCTGGAAGGCAATGTTCTTTTGACGGTGGCCGATAAAGATAAGAAGTATCTTTTGCCCATTGCCAAACGCATCCAAAAACTCGGTTTTAAAATTTATGCGACGAAGGGCACAAGCGATTTTCTTAAGGAGAACGGTATAGAAAATAGTACCGCGCAGAAGATAAGCGAAGGCCGGCCGAATATATCGGATATGATCAAAAACAAAGAAATACACCTTATTATAAATACGCCCGTCGGTCGAGTCGGAAAATATGACGATAGCTATATCCGCATGATGGCAATACAGCACAAGATGCCCTATATTACCACCCTGACCGCTGCCGAAGCGAGTATCGAAGGCATCGAGGCGATGAGAGAAAGCAAGATCGTACCGAAGTCGCTTCAGGATTATCATAAAGAACTGGAAAAGAGACAAGGATGTTTAAAAAAGCAGGGTTCGACAACGATAAATATCTAAAAGAACAGACGGACGCCATTCTCGAAAGAGTAAAAAAGTTTGACAATAAGCTATATCTTGAATTCGGCGGAAAGATTATTTTCGATTATCACGCGGCAAGAGTTTTGCCGGGATTTGACCCTAATGTGAAAATGCGCCTTCTCCAAAAACTGAAAGACAAGGCCGACATCCTATTATGCATTTATGCGGGAGATATCGAGAGGCGAAAGGTAAGGGCAGATTTCGGCATTACTTATGATGTAGACGCCCTTAAATTGATCGACGATTTAAGAGAATGGGGCATAGACATATTGGCGGTAGTGATAACCCGCTTTGAAAATCAGCCGTCGGCAAAGATATTTAAAAATAAACTAGAGCGTAATAATATAAAAGTCTACACACATCGTTTTACAAAGGGCTATCCCACCGACATAGATTTGATAGTCAGCGATGAGGGCTACGGGGCCAATGAATATATCAAAACAAGAAATCCGCTTGTCATAGTGACAGGCCCGGGTCCCGGCAGCGGCAAGTTAGCCACATGTCTTTCACAGTTATACCACGACCACAAAAGGGGTATAAGATCCGGATACGCCAAGTTTGAAACGTTTCCTATATGGAATTTACCTCTTAAACATCCCGTAAACGTGGCTTACGAAGCGGCAACCGCCGATATAAGAGATTTTAATCTCATAGATCCTTTTCATTTAGAGGCCTACAAAGAGACGGCCATTAACTATAACCGGGATGTAGAGGTATTCCCCGTATTAAAAAGGATACTCGATAAGATAATGGGGAACGAGTTGGCATACAAATCTCCGACCGACATGGGCGTAAACCGCGCGGGCTTCGGCATCGTCGACGATGAAATTGTAAAGAAAGCAGCCAAACAGGAAGTGATAAGGCGCTATTTCAGGTACGGATGCGAATATATTATGGGCTTTATCGATAAAGAAACGGTGGAGAGAATAGAGATCTTAATGAAGGAGCTGGATATTAAACCCAGCGATAGAAGAGTTGTTGACGCGGCAAAAAAGGCCGCCAAGGAAACCGAGGATAAGAAAAAAGGGAATGAAGGAGTCTTCTGCGGCGCGGCCATAGAGCTGCGGGACGGCTCCATTGTAACAGGAAAGAATTCACCGCTTATGCACGCGGCGTCCAGCCTTATCCTGAACGCGATAAAAGATTTGGCCAAGATACCGGATAAGATACATTTATTATCTCCGACCATAATAGAATCGATAGGCAACCTTAAGAGGAACATATTAAAATCGAAAGCCGTTAATCTGGACTTGGAGGAGACGCTAATAGCGCTTAGTATAAGTGCCGCCACAAACCCCACCGCCCAGATGGTCATGGAAAAATTGAAAGAACTTCAAGGCTGCGAAGCACACATAACCCACATACCGACTCCCGGAGATGAGACGGGCTTAAGAAGACTGGGAGTCAACCTGACCAGCGAGCCCAGTTTTTCCAGTAAAAATCTTTTTGTAACATAAACCAATCCGCCCAAAGATATATTACGCAAAAACGATTGACAATTCGTAATTTTTTTTGTATAATCTCGCTATTCCGGTTAAAAATAAGGAAAACAGTTTTTATCCTATAAGGAGGGATGGAAGAAGATGAACAAATTCTTGATTTTGCTAGTCGCGCTTGTGTTTGTCGCAAGCGGCTGCGGTAAAAAGGCCGAAGAAGTAAAGATGCCCAGCGAATTTGAAGAGATGGCAACGGAAATAGAGACAATGCCGAGAGATGAAGCCGCAAAGACGCCGGTAATGCAGCCCAAAGAGGGAGAAATCATTCTGCCTCAGCCCGTAGAATCTAAGATAGAATCCGTTGAGTCATTAGAACAGTCTAAGCCGGCCCTGACTACGGCAAAACCCACAGTCGAAGAAATACAAAAGGCGCTGAAAAATGCCAATCTTTATCAAGGCAAGATCGACGGCGTTTTGGGTGCGAAGACGAAAAAGGCCGTAGCTGATTTTCAGACCGAGAACAGTCTTAAGCCGGACGGAAAAGTCGGCCCAAAAACGTGGGAAAAGCTAAAAGTATATCTTAATAAAACAGCAGCTTCGGCATCCTACTAAATCGAATTCTAAAATGGGGACAGCGCCCTATTTTCCAGGGTCAGACCCTAGCAGTTTTAATTCACTGTCAAGGGTCTGACCCTACACTTGGCCCGCTGTCCCCATTTTTAACTATATAACCTCACTATTCGATAATTATGGAAAATAGACTTATAGCTCTTTTAATATTTTTGACGGCATACGTCCTATTTATTTTCCTGCCTAAAGACAGAGCCCGCGTTGCCGTTCTCGCAGCGCTGTCAATCCTTTTGACAAGGACCATTACTTTAAAAGATGCGTTTTTTGCCGTTAATTGGAACGTCATGGGTATTTTTGTAGGCACTTTGATAGTAGCGGATATATTCATGGAAAGCCGCGTGCCGGCTTATATCGCGGAGATAATAGTAGATAAGGCGAGAAATACAGCATGGGCGATATTGTTTATTTGTCTTTTAACGGGCTTCATTTCGGCCTTTGTTGAAAACGTGGCCACTGTCTTAATCATTGCGCCTGTCGCTCTTTCTCTTGCGAAGAAGCTCGAAATAAGCCCCGTAAATATGATGATAGCCATTGCTATCAGTTCTAACCTGCAAGGCACCGCGACTTTGATAGGAGACCCGCCGAGCATGCTTTTAGGCGGTTTCGCTAAGATGAACTTTATGGACTTCTTCTTTTATAAGGGCCGGCCCAGCATATTTTTTGCGGTACAATTAGGAGCTTTAACCTCATTTGTGGTTTTGTATTATGTATTTAGAAAACACAAAGAAAAGATGAAGCTTGTGTCGGTAGAAAAAGTCAGGTCTTGGATACCGACGATTATTTTAGTAACGCTGATTTTCGCATTGGCCATCTCCTCATTCTTTGACGTCAAATTTTCTTATATGGCCGGCGGAATATGCGTTTTATTCGGTATTTTTTCCATAATATGGGCAAGGTTCATAAACAGAAAACCAATTCGGGAGGGGATAAAATCGCTTGATTGGGACACGACCTTTTTCCTTATGAGCGTCTTTATTATCGTCGGAAGCATAACGTTGACCGGGTGGATCGACATAATTTCGAGTTTTCTTTCGAATTTGATAGGTAGTAATATCTTCTTAGGATATATAATGATCGTGTTTCTATCGGTATTTTTATCGGCCTTCATAGACAATGTGCCGTTCTTGGCGGCCATGCTTCCCGTGGCTATCTCCATGTCCAATACTTTGGGCATCAACCCATCTCTATTTTTATTCGGCCTTCTTATAGGCGCAAGTTTAGGCGGGAATATAACGCCTATCGGCGCCTCCGCCAATATCGTCAGTATGGGCATACTTAAAAAAGAGGGTTATGACGTAAAATTCGGCCATTTTGTCAAAATAGGCCTGCCATTTACATTAGTAGCGGTGACGTTTGCTTCTCTTTTTGTCTGGTTTATATGGCGGCCGTGAGCTTTGGGTATATCTCATCCCGCATTAAGTGATTTGTAAACAAAATAAGTTGCATTACAGCCTTGATTGGTATATAATAACAACTTACCTAAGAATTTATTAATTCGACCATATGACTTAGGTTTCCCCAGAAATTCGGAGAATTTCGGGGATTAAATCCCGGAAATCGCAAAGCGATTTCTCGGAACACTTCGTTCCCTAAGTCATGGTCTCATTGAAGGAGTGATTTCCATGATAAGAACTAAAAAAATCCTATTATCCTTAATTGCTATAATATTTCTGGCGACGTCGGTATTTGCATTAGACAAGGAGGAGAGCCGGAAGAAAGAGATGGAGCAGTTCCAGAAAAAGTTCGAGTGGTGGCCGACGGACGCCAAGCCCGCCCCCGTAAAAGATCCTGAAAAAAGCGGATATTGGTGGTGGCCTACCAAGCCCGGCAAAATAGGCCCTCTATGGGGAAACAGAGGATGGGTCTATGTATATAAAATTATATTCGATTATAAAGAAGAAGAGCTTCCTCCGCCTAAAGCCGAGGAACCCCGGCCGTCGCTTTTGATCAGGAAGATAATAAGGAATGTCAAAATTTACTTTGATCTTGACAAATCGGATTTGCGCGAAGACGCCGTAAAGGTATTGAGAAAAGCCGTAGAGACCTTAAAGAGAAACCCGGAGTCAAGCATTCTCATTACCGGTAATTGCGATGTGCGCGGCTCCGAGTCATATAATTTAAAATTAGGCAAACGCCGCGGCGAAACGGTGAAGCAATTCATGCTTGATAACGGAATTCCCGAAGAGCGCATACGCATAATATCAAGAGGCAAGCTTGATGCGATAGCGCCCGTTACAGACATAATGGGCATGCAAAAGGACCGCAATGCCCAATTTATGATCGCCGAAGTCCAGGAGGTAATGATACCTTATCCCGGACCCGGCGGAATCGAAGCAAAGCCGATAGAAGAAGGCAAGTACCTGGTCGAAGAGAAAGAGAGCGTCGAATCGGCCGTCAAGGTTTCGACGAGAGAATATGTTGTCCAAAAAGGCGACACATTGTCTGAGATAGCCGCGAAGGAATACGGCGGCGCTCATAGATGGAAATATCTTTACGAACTAAACAAGAGCAAGATTAAAAATCCGAATAAACTTGAAGTAGGGCAGAAGATCATAATTCCCATAGAATAAAAAATAGAAAAATAGGGACAGCGCCCTGTTTTCTAGGGTCAGACCCTAGCAGTTTTAATTCAGTGTCAAGGGTCTGACCCTACACTTGGGCGCTGTCCCTATTTTTTTTCTAATAAATAATAAAGCGGAAAAGTAATCATGCGCGGGGCGGATCAGAAAAAATCCAAGAGCCTTAGGTTCTCATTTTTCGACGGCATATTTGCCAGCGCGATGGCCGGTTTTACGCAGGATTATTTTGCCCCCTTTTTGCTGGTCATCGGGGCGACGGCAAGGCATATAGGCATACTCAATGCCCTTCCTAACTTATTCGCCTCTTTAGTGCAGCTCTTAAGCGCCGATTTTACGGAAAAGACGGGATCGCGCAGGACGATAATAAATGTTTTTGTCTTTTGCCAGGCGCTTATCCTGGCCCCGATGGCTATTACTGCTTTTCTGGGATGGCCATCCGTCGCGTTTTTTATCGCGCTCGTAATTTTATTTACTTCGCTCGGCGCGTTTTTCGGTCCGGCCTGGGCCAGTTTAATGTGCGATCTGGTGGACAAGGATAAAAGGGGCGAATATTTCGGATGGAGAAATAAGGCCTTGGGGTTCATACTGGTTGGCGCCACACTCATCGCGGGTTTTATCCTAAACCAGATGAAAGCGGTTAATATCTTCTACGGTTTTGCGGTAATTTTCGGATGCGCCTTCATTTTCAGGATAATATCCTGGTATTTCCTGACGAGGATGTACGAACCGAAACTGGTTCATAGAAAAGAGGACAGATTTACATTACTCAATTTTCTCGCGAGAATCAGGGAAAGTAATTTCGCAAAATTCGTTTTATTCGTTTCTATGCTTAACTTTTCGGTAAATTTAGCGTCGCCATTCTTCGCGGTCTTGATGCTGAAAAACCTGCACTTCAGTTATCTTCTTTACACTTCGATAACCATTACGGCGACCCTTACCATTTATCTCACCATAAGCAGGTGGGGCAGGCACGCGGACAAAGTCGGCAACCTGAAGGTGATCAGATTTACAGCGCCTTTGATCGCCATACTTCCTCTTTTGTGGGTCATAAATCGCGACCCCGTGTTTCTATTTTTTGTGCAGATAGTTTCCGGATTTGCCTGGGCCGGCTTTAACTTATGCGCCTCAAATTTTATATATGATGCCGTTACGCCGGAAAAAAGAACCAGGTGCATTGCGTATTTTAATGTGCTTAACGGATTAGCGTTGGCGGTAGGCGCCCTTTTAGGCGGGTTTTTGGTAGAAAAGATGCCCCCGGTCTTAGGTTATAATATTTTATCGCTATTTATCATTTCGTCCGTTCTGAGGCTTATTGTAGCGCTCTTTGGGCCGATGAAGTTAAAAGAGGTAAGGCCTGTGGAGAATATAAGCAGCGATAAATTATTCTTCAGCATGATAGGCATGAAGCCGCTTTTAGGGGTAGATCGCAAAACCATACGTTACGGGGAGGATTAAGGGGTCGCCGGAAAGACATGGTTAAAAAAGATATAAAAAATTTTACGCTGGCGGAGCTTGAAGAGGAAATGACAAAGATCGGCGAAGCCTCGTATAGGGCAAAACAGATATTTTTCTGGCTCTATAAAAAGGGCTCGCCGAGTATCGGTGAAATGATAAATATGCCACAGGCCCTGAGGAAAAAGCTGGATGACAAATATAGCGCGGGCTCACCGGGCGTCGCCGAACATCTTAAATCTTCGGACGGAACCGAAAAATTTCTGCTCAGACTCCGAGACGGCAATTTCATAGAAACCGTGCTTATATATGCCAAGGCCAGAAAAACCATATGCCTTTCCACCCAGGTGGGCTGTAAATATGGATGTTCTTTTTGCGCAAGCGGCCTTAAGGGTTTTATAAGAAATTTGGATATTTCGGAAATATTAAACCAGATTTTATTCTTGGAGCATGACTTGAGGTGCAAGATAACGAATTTCGTATTTATGGGTATGGGCGAACCCCTGGACAATTACGAAAATGTATCAAAAGCTATTTTAATAATGACCGAGCCCGACGGGATGAACATAGCGGCAAAAAGGATCACGGTCTCGACGTGCGGAATAACGCCGGGAATAAAGGCGCTTCGTACCTTAAAGGCTGATATTAATCTGTCCGTTTCGCTGCACGCCGCAGATGACGGCCTTAGAAGCATACTTATGCCGGTAAATAAAAAGTATCCTCTTAGGGATGTTATAAAAGCGTGCGAGGACTTCCGGAAAACCGCGAAACGCGAAGAACTGACTTTCGAATATGTGCTCATAAGAGGCAGAAATGACTCGAAAGATGTCGCCGATAAACTTGCCGCGATAGCCAAAAAACTGAACGCAAAAATAAATCTCCTTCTTTATAACCCCGTACCGCAATTTGACTATAAGCCTTCGACCGAAAAAGATGTAAAAGCGTTTATGGAGCGGCTCGCAAAGAGGAAGGTAAAAGTGACTTTGCGTCAATCGAAAGGCAAGGATATAGCCGCGGCATGCGGACAGCTGGCTATCAGGGTATCAGGGTCAGACCCTTGACAGTGTGGGTATCAGGGTCAGACCCTTGACAGTGTGTATTAATAATGGCTAGGGTCTGACCCTGAAACAAACGAAAAATAAAGTTTGAAAATTACCCTTTTATATGGGATAATATATAAAGATATATAGGTAGTCCCGCCTCTGGCGGGACGATTTACACACCAGTCAAAAACATGGTAAATCGGAGGTCTAAAGATGTGGTTTAAAATCCTGCTTAGTATTTTAGTGGTGCTGAATTTAGCCGGTTGCGCAACTACAAAAAAGGAAAGCCGAAAGGCCGAGATCCAACAATTGCAGGGCCAGGTGGGCGATTTAGAGACGCAGCTTAAGCAACGAGACGAAGAGATCCAAGGGCTCGAAACGGAATTAGAAAAAGCCGAAAGCGCTAAAGGCGCAGAAGCGCGGGCGTCGTCAGCAAACGTAGGCAAAGCTTCTCCCAAGCAGATTCAGGCGGCCCTAAAAAACGCGGGCTTTTACGATGGGCCCATCGACGGCAAAATCGGTAAGAACAGCAAAAAGGCCATAAGGGCGTTTCAAGAAGCCAACGGCTTGGCGGCAGACGGTATAATGGGAAATAAGACCTGGTCAAAATTGAAAGCGTACCTACAATAAGAGTCCTTTATGCGTTTTAGGACGAAACTCATACTAGTAACCATCGCCGTTTTAGCGGGCTGGTTCGTTTTCTCAAAGACTTTCGAATCGTTAAAAGAGAAGTATTTTTATAAATTTGCCGCGAATAGACTTCATGTCTACGCAGAAAAGAACTGGGGCGTAGGTCTATATATCGGTTATGCAAAAGGCAGTATTTTTAAAGACCTGTCGCTTAAAAATATATCCGTAGATAACATAAAAAACCTCCCTGGCGGTTTTCAAATCAAAGCAGATTCATTGGACCTCACTTATCCTGTGTTCGGATTATTATTCGGGAAATTTGACGGCAAATTTGAAAATTTACGCATAATTTATAAGGACATCGTCATACCTATTGACGCATATCAGCGCGAGGGATTAGCCGTTATAGCCATAAGGAGAAATGCTATAAATTTAGGCAGGTTTTCGGATGCTTTCCCGCCGGGCGTTTCGTTATCCGGCACGTTAAATGCCGAAGGTGAGGTTATCCTTAAAAAACTCAAACCGCATTTGATAAATATATCCGTCGATTCAAAAGATTTTCAGCTGAAGTATAAGTCGTCCCGCAAAATGAAAGGGATTTTTAAAATAGAAGCGTCCGGTAAGGCGGATACCCCCCGGATTTCCGGCGGTATAAAAGTAACTCAGGCGAGCGTTGACGGCGGGCTTTCGTTCTTATCTTTATTTAAGACCTTAAAATTCCCAAACAATTTGCTCGGCAGATCATCGATGGATATAGATATAAAGGGAGAAAATATAGCCGCTCTAAATAAATATCTGAATGCCGATTTAAGCGCTACTTTAAAACTTAAGAAAGAGTCCAGCGGAAAGCCGTATATTCTCGGAGCCGCCGTTATTAATGGCGGCACATTCAGATTTCGCGAAAATCAATTCCGCATAATTAGGGGTGAGATTAGTTTTACTTCTTCCGATAAAGACCCGCTGTTCGATGTTGACGAAGAAACAAATATCGGCTGGTACAGAATATCAGCCAAGGTGGAAGGCAGCGAGAAGAATATGCGTTTTACGCTTTCCTCGCGGCCGGAACTGCCGCATTCCGAGATCGCTTCTTTGCTTCTTTTCGGAAAAGAGACCAAAGATCTCGCTACTTCGGAAAAAGATAAGTTGACACAGGCAAATTTTAATGATATTTTAATTAACAATCTTTTCTCGAAATAAATGAGATCCTTCGAACGCTCTTGCTCATCGCGTTCTCAGGATAAATTCGCACTTATAACTTATGTCGCAATAGGCCGAATAAATGCTCCATAAGTTATGCGCTCATTTAAAAGAAGGGGGGTGAAAGTGGGCTGCACGAGGATCTCACTTTATGTACTGATCATTGTTGCCGCACTTTTTTCGCCATTAGCGTCTCCTGCCGCCGACGAAACGGAAGAGACCGAGTATGCCTACGGAACCGTCGAGACCATGGACCTTTCGGCAAATACCATTGTTATAAAAGAGCAGAATTATGACGATGATACAGAGACTATCGTCACTTATTATTTAAACTCCGATACCGCTTTCGAAAATATAAATTCATTGAGCGAAGTCGCCTTAGGCAACGATGTGGATATTTCGTATCTAGTGAGAGACGACGGCAAAAAGATCGTGAAATTTATAAGTGTCTATAAGCCAGAATTGGAAGGCGAGGAAGAATAATCGTAGCCCGGCCATACAAAAGACCTCAGTTACTTATATCCCGACCCAACGGCAAGATATACAACATCCCGCACTTGGAAGCCGCAGGGATGAAAGGCGGACGGTTTTTCAGATTTAATTCCGATGACCTTATAAAACTGCCGCCCGCGAGCGAGATATTTATGCTGCCCGATAGGACCCCCGTAGGTTATGACCCTCAACATAACGACTTCGCAAAACTAGACGCTAATCCGTTAAATGGGAAAAAAGAAAAATGTTTCGCCGTCGCCGCGTTTATCTCGCCCGGATTTACCACGACTTATAACAGTCCTTATCGGGAAATCGGCAGTCCCGGACTATTGCCGCTTTTCGCGTACGCGGCAGTCGCGTTTTACAAAGGTGATTTTTACGCGGCGGCCGCAAGGGTGGACAAAGAGCGCCGGCAGGATTTTAGGTGCATAGATATAAATGCTATACGGAAAAATGCCAAACTGTTTAAAAAAGTATTTCCGAATAATAGACTTTTAGACCACCTTAGGAGTTGCGCTTTAGTTTACGGCTGCCCCGCCGCCAAAAATTTTTTCCTGCATAGATATGAAGCACCGCTTCCGACATCGCCTCTTTGCAACGCGAGCTGCGCCGGCTGCATATCATACCAGCCGAAAAAAAGATGCCCCATAACGCAGCCGCGCATAAAATTTATTCCTACACCGGAAGAGGTCAGCGAAATAGCGTTGTTTCACATCCATAATGTTAAAGATCCCGTTGTAAGTTTCGGGCAGGGATGCGAGGGTGAACCCTTACTTGTTTGGGGCTTGCTTGAAAAATCGATAAAGTTAATAAGAAATACCACTCAAAAAGGTATCATAAATTTAAATACTAATGCCAGCAAGCCGGATATCGTAGCCAGATTATTTGATTCGGGGCTCGATAGTATCCGCGTCAGCTTAAACAGCGCGCGAGAAATTTATTACACCAGATATTATAAGCCAAAAGGTTATAGCTTCAGAGATGTAATAAAGTCGATAAACGCTGCCAAGGATAAGGGCGGTTTTGTTTCTATAAATTATCTCACCATGCCCGGTTTTACCGATTTAAAAGATGAATACCTTGCGTTCAAGGGCTTAATAAGTGCCCATCGCATAGATATGATACAATGGAGGAATCTAAACTTTGATCCGCTAGCATATTTTAAAGATCTGGAATTATCGCCCGACATAACTTCTATGCTGGGCATAAGAGAAGTTATAAGCCTGATTAAGAGAGAATTCCCCGCCATAATGATGGGGTACTTCAACCCCTCAAAATCAAGGATAGGACGGCATAGGTAAAATGGGGACAGATACTATTTTTCCGTGTTTCTTTTCGTGAAAAATAGTATCTGTCCCCATTTTATGCACCCTATAAAATTTCACTTGACAAAGTTAACGTTATGTGTCATAATCATAAGTCCTTTTTCAGCACATAATAAAAAAGGCATAAGAGGACAATATGTACGGCACGAATATTAAGAGAATAAGGGAAAGGAGGAAGATAACCCAAGAAGACCTAGCCAGGCAAATAGGGGTATCGCGCCAGGCTGTCTGCATGTGGGAAACGGGTAAAAGGGAACTTAAGGGCACTACGCTGAACAAGATAGCGCAAATATTCAGCATCCCTGTAAGCGAAATCCTAAGCGAAGACACTATTAAACTTTCGTTAACCGGAAAGGGGGATAACATGAAGGAAACGTTGATGTCAATCACAAGGAAAAAAGAAAAGGAGGGTGAGGTAATGAAGAAGTCGGAATCGAGCGCAACATTTACGCTTGCAGCACCTAAGGCGTCCAAAGTAGCCCTGACAGGGAGTTTTAATTCTTGGAGCAAGTCCGGAACACCGCTAAAGAAGGATAAGACTGGTACATGGAAAGCCGATTTAAGCCTTAAGCCGGGCAGGTACGAATATAAGTTTATCGTTGACGGGCAGTGGTGGACTGATCCGGCAAACAAAAATACCGCCCGCAATCCATTGGGATCGGAGAATTCGGTAGTAGAAATAAAAGGTTAATATGCGTATAGCCCTACTCTCGTGGGAATCCCTGCACTCGATAAGTGTAGGAGGCGTAGCTATGCATGTTACGGAACTGGCATGTGCTTTAGAGCGTAAAGGGCATGATGTCCATGTGTTTACGCGTATGGCGCATCCCGGCCATCCTCAGTATGAATGCATTCACGGCGTTCATTACCATAGGTGCCCTTTTGCATGCCACTCCGATTTCGTGGAAGAGATAAATAACATGTGCCGCGCCTTTGTGAATACGTTATTCCACGTGGAAGACTACATGAGTGCTCAATTTGATATAGTCCACGCTCATGACTGGCTTGCCTCAAATGCCATGGTCTGGATAAAACAGGGAAGAGGCAGGAAGAGTATTCTTACGATGCACTCCACAGAGTATGGCAGATGCGGGAATAACTTCTACGGAGGTAATTCCGCAAGGATCAGAGACCATGAGAGGCACGGAACATTTTGCGCTGATAAGGTAATCGCTGTTTCAAATGCGATGAAGAATGAGATAGCGTGGATGTACAACCTGCCGGACTCGAAAGTCAACGTTATTTATAACGGCGTAAGCCACAGGAATTACGACGGGTGGGTAGATTCGGCGGGTGTTAGAGGGCAATATGGCATAGGCCCCATGGACCCGATGATAATGTTTTCCGGAAGAATGGTTTACCAGAAAGGGCCCGATCTTCTCGTGGAGGCCATCCCGCATGTACTGAAATATTACGGAAACGCCAAATTTGTTTTTGCCGGTGACGGCCAAATGCGCTGGGACATCGAACGCAGAGCGAATCAGATAGGAGTGGGCCACGCGACAAGATTTTTAGGTTTCTTGAACGGTTGGCGCCTGACAGACCTTTACAAGGCGACAGATTGTGTTTGCGTGCCGAGCAGGAACGAACCCTTCGGAATAGTAATTCTGGAGGCGTGGAGCGCCGGAAAACCCGTCGTGGCCAGCTCAAACGGCGGGCCGGCGGAGATCGTTTGGCACGACGTAAACGGCCTTAAGATTTATCCGAGTCCCGAGTCAGTGGCATGGGGAATAGGGACTTTGTTTTCGGATTTCGAGCATGCTCGATGGATGGGCAGAAACGGCCGAGTGGCGGTAGAAACGGCTTTTAATTGGGATGTTATTGCGGACCAAGTACTTAATGTATACGCCAGCTAAACACGCATTTATTTTAAATAAAGGCGGCATATTTAATGGCAAAGAAGGGCGTTATCGACATAAAAAATGGGAGAAATCCTGCCTTGACCAAAACTACGACGAGAACCGTAGCGGATAAAAGAACGAGGGCCTTTTTACCATTTAAAGCAGGCGATAGTACGAGGATCCCTGTCAAAGAAAAACGCTCCGACCGTTTACCCGTTTCCAAAATAGAAGAAATTAATCGTTACGTAAAATATATTCCCAAAAAAGATTTTGTCGATACCTACGACTTGCCTTCAAGCTACAATACCACAAATCTTACGCTTATACCAAGAGATCCTCGTTGGATACACGCTTATTGGGAAGTATCCCCGCCTTCGATAGCAGAGCTCAAAAGCAGGCTTAATACCGAGACCGAGAATATTATTTATACATTACGCATGTATGACGTGAGTTGTATTCATTTCGACGGAAATAACGCCAATCACTGGTTTGATCTGGATTTTGACCCGAATGCCACCAATAATTGGTATGTCAACCTATGGCGCGACAATGTGACGTATTGCGGAGAGATAGGCGCGCGCTTGCCCGACGGTAGATTTATCCCTATAACTAGATCGAATGTAGTTACAACGCCGCGGCAAACCCAGTCTCACCGCTCGGAAGAGATTTGGATGAAAGTGGATGATAATTCGAGCGGAGCGCCTTTTGTTATCGCCGAATTGCAGTCGGGCAGGAAAAATAGATCCGACCGTAGTAATGTACCAGTAGGTACAAGAAGAAGGATTTATTTAACCGAAGACGATATCAGGACTTATTATTCTAGATTATCTCCGCTGTTGCGCAATCTACTGTCCCAACGTCTCGCTAAATTGGGCATGAGAGAGTATGGATTAGTACTTAAAGACGGCAAGATTGTGCTCGATGAAGTGCTGCGCCGCGGTTTGGCAAAAGGCCAGTTTCTTAAGCGGCTGCTTCTGGGCGCGTCTGAGGAGCTAGTACTCATAGGAGGCGCAAGCGAGTTTGGGGCCAGCGAGAAAATAGGCGCAAGCGAGAGAGAAGAAATAAAGCGCAAGTTCTTTTTTGAAATAGGCACGGAGCTTATAGTATACGGCCGCACGGAACCGGACGCGGCCGTATCTTTGGGCAGCAAAAATGTACCGCTGCGCGGCGACGGAACATTTACCTTGAGATTTGCTCTTCCCGACGGCGGAAAGATCCCTCTTGATTTTACAGCCCGGTCGAAGGATAGGGTCGATAAGCGGAGAATAGAAACCGGCGTTGACCGCAAATTCACGAAGTACGAGTAATTGTTATGCCGAAAGGGTACGTTTGCCTGGTATTACATACACACCTTCCTTTTGTACGCCATCCCGAAGAAGAATATTTCCTTGAGGAGAACTGGCTTTACGAGGCCATCACCGAGACCTACATACCGCTCATACATGTCTTTGAGCGCCTCGTAGATGACGGCGTAGATTTTCGGATTACCATGTCGTTGACCCCCCCGCTTGTCTCTATGCTTAAAGACCCGCTTCTCCAGAACCGCTACATACGCCATCTTGATAAATTAATAGAACTTTCCCAAAAGGAGATCGAGCGCACCGGCTACCAATCCCATTTTCACGGTCTGGCGCTGATGTATCATCGGATGTTTCTGGAAGCAAAGGAGACATTCGTACAAAGATATAAGAAAGACATAGTTTCCGCGTTCAAAAAATTTCAGGATAAGGGGTTCGTGGAGATTATCGCGTCGTGCGCAACCCACGGTTTTTTGCCCGTATTGTCCGTTAACCCTTCTGACGTGAAAGCGCAGATAAAAGTTGGCGTCGATCATTATAAGAAGACTTTCGGAAGGCCTCCGCGCGGTTTCTGGCTGCCGGAGTGCGGTTACTATCCGGGCGTCGACGAAGTCCTTAAAAAAGCGGGCATAAGGTATTTCTTTATAGATTCGCATGGCATTATTAACGGCGATCCTTCGCCCAAATTCAGCGTATACGCGCCGGTCTATTGCCCGTCGGGCGTGGCCGCTTTCGGCAGGGATTGGGAGTCGTCGAAACAGGTTTGGAGTTCGAAAGAGGGGTATCCCGGCGATCCTGATTACAGGGAATATTATCGGGACATAGGCCATGAACTCGATTACGAATATATAAAACCTTACATACATCCGCAGGGCATAAGAGTCAACACAGGCCTTAAATATTGGCGGATAACCGGCAATACGGAATATAAAGAGGCGTATATACCCGACTGGGCGAGGGAAAAGGCCGCTATGCACGCGGGAAATTTCATGTTTAACCGCGAAAAGCAGGTTGAGCACCTTTCCGCGCATATGCCGCGCAAGCCCATTATCATAGCCCCGTATGACGCGGAACTATTCGGCCACTGGTGGTTTGAAGGTCCGATGTGGATCGATTTTCTTATGAGAAAAATGGCGTACGACCAAAAGACGGTAAAGATGATTACTCCGTCGGAATATCTTTCGGAATACCCGATAAATCAGTTGTCGCTGCCGTCCGCTTCGACATGGGGCTATAAGGGTTATAGCGAATTCTGGCTGGAAAGCGGAAACGATTGGATTTACAGGCATTTGCACAAAGCGGGCCAGAGAATGGAGGAGTTGGCTAAAAAATTCTCCAGATACGCCAAAAAACAACCAAAAAATAAACAGGCGAAAAAAACGATTACCCAGCGCGCCCTGAATCAGGCGGCGCGCGAACTTTTATTGGCCGAAGCCAGCGACTGGGCCTTTATTATGAAGACGGGTACGATGGTGCCGTATGCCCACAAAAGGTCAAAAGTGCACATCAGCAGGTTTACGCGCTTGTATAACGACCTAATGAATGGTAAGATAGACAAGGATTGGCTTAGCGAAGTAGAATATAGGGATAATATTTTTCAA
>Ga0315294_10000766_pt1 | contig 34759 bp, 24 predicted proteins | sample YL17G13_40_MG_FD_203626 | JGI IMG/M metagenome (GOLD analysis project Ga0315294, IMG submission 203626) | Sediment microbial communities from Yellowstone Lake, YNP, Wyoming, USA - YL17G13_40 | ecosystem: Environmental > Aquatic > Freshwater > Lake > Sediment | place: USA: Wyoming | collected...
TCTGGGCGCCGCTTTCGTGCACCTTGCGGAGCCTCACGGTGACGTAGTTAACGTAATTGGCGAAATCCGTCGCGTTTTGGCCGTCCAGGTACACGCTGATCTCGCGCTGCTTGAAAACGGGATCGTCTAGGTTGACCTCAAAGAAGTGCTTTCGGTCGTTCATGAGCCTGGACAGGTTTCCTATGTTCTCGTCGAAGCGGAGCTGGAGCGTATCGCTGCTGTACTTCTTGAAGCTGAGCTCGAACTTGCCCGTTCGGCGAATCGTCTTCATTGTGTACGAGGCGAGGAGTGCGAACGACGGCTCTGACTTGCCCGACGGTGTTCTCTGGGCGGCGGCTGACGTCGCTGACGTGCCTGAGGGCCGCTCCTCTGCCGCCTCTGTTGCCGGGGTCCTGCCCTCGAGGCTCTGGCTCTCGTGCGGCTTGAAGGTCCGTGGGGGAGCGGACTCACCCTCGGGTGCGGAGACTTCGCCGGGCTGAGTGGCGGTGCCCGGTTCGCTGGGTGCAGTCGGCCCAGTGGAAGTCTGCTGCTCGGCCGCGGATGGAGCCGGCTGCTTCTCGGTGGACGTGGACTCGTCAGTCGTGGAGGAACTTGGCTGGCTCTTTGCCTCTGAGTCGGGTTCCTTGCTTTCGCCTTCCGCGGGCGGGTTCTCGGTGGAGGAAGTCGGGCGTTCCTCAGAGGTTTTCCCCTGCCACGGCACGGATAAAGGCAAGCTCATTATCCGAGGAGATTCGCCTATCTGTTCGACAGAGGTTTCCCACCTGGGCGAAACGTCCGCGCCGCCGCCCATCAGCTTCGGATGACGGAGCGCCGTCGGGGTTGCTGTCCAATCGTGCCAGATGCCCGGGATGAGCCTGCTCGTGCGCCGGGACTGCTCGCGCTGGGTCTTCAGGTAGTCCGACGCCCTGTCCAGCATGTCTCGCTGCCCGGACCCTGACTCGCCTGTCTGTATCTTATCGAACATCGCGTCGCAGATCTTCCCATAGGCCATGGCAACGAGCGTGTCGAGCTTCGCGTCTTCGCCCTTTTGCACGAGCTTGATCGCGCCCTTGTTCGAGAGATCGTCGAGGGTGTCGCGAATCTGGAAGCCCAGATATGTGCTGGCAAACCCGAGCGAGAAGTCGCGGTGGCTGTAGACTTGCTCCCAGTCGGCTTCGAGCGAGGCCTCGTATGGATTGCGATACCCGGCCATCTCCATCTCGAAGGTGAAACTGATGTCCGGCGTAGCGGTCTTGAAGCTCTGCCAGAGGATCTTTGCCCCCAGCTTGGTGAGCCGGATGCTCACGGCCGCCTTCTCGCCATCAAGGATGGGAGCGCTTCCGAGCCCGAGCACCTTGGTCGTCCAGTCGCCGTCCTCCTGCTTGAAGCTCGAGACGATCCCGAACTTGCCGGACCTGAATATGATCGGGCCGGCAATCGTGGCGCCGGGAACCTGCCTCCTCAGCTCTGTTCGGGCCTCCGTGATCTGGTCTTCACTTGCGCCGAGCTGGACGAGGCAGTGGACGATGCCGCCGCCTTCGCCTTCCTCGGCTTCCTCTTCGCCGGGCTTGCCGGGCACATTGGTGACGAACTTGAGGAAGCTGAACTGCGGCTTCCCGTCTTCGCCGACCCCCAGACGCGCCTTGTCAGGCACGTAGTAGTAGGTCTTCGCATCGTGAAAATCCTGGAACAGTATGAGCTCGCCCGCCTTGACGCTCTTGTCCAGCAATATCTCCTGCCCCCAGCACGAACCGCCGAGCAGTGCCGTGACGAGAACGATAAGGCCTGCGAGGCGCAGAGTCGCGTGTGTCACTGTGCGTCAACTCCTTCCGATGTCTGTCGTCCGATTGTGCCAACTCGCGAGATCGGCCCCTCGGTTCTCCGCCGCATCTGTGTGCATCGGACGCCGAGGGACCGACTGCCTCGCGACTTCCCGTTGTCACTTCATCCCGAGCTTCTCGAGTATCTTTTCGATGGTTCCGCTCACGATGGACTTTGCCCTGTCTTTGTAGGACTCAGCGGTAAGCACGTCCTCGGGGATGGATGCGTAGACGTACTCATCGCTGACGTTTGCCACCCATGGCCCGGCCAGCTTGCCGGCGGTCTTCTGGTTGAAGATCAGGCGGTACGCATAGTCCTGCTGATCGCGATCCATGAATATCTTGGCGGAAGCAAGCGGCTCGCCCTTGGTCGGGGATATGTGGATGTTCGTCTCCGCTTCCTTCCCGAACTGGTAATAGTGAATCTGGGCGGTGCACCTGGTGATGTTCTTCTGCCTCATCTCATCAAGGTCACCCTCGAACTCGATGGTCATGGGACGGACCGGCGGAGCGAGCGTGACTCCTTCCCAGTTTCCCTGCTGCCACGGTGGGCTCTTCGGATAGATATTGCCGCCCTTGAGACTCCACTGGGCTTGATACTCGTAGAGGTCCGGGTTGGTGTCATTCCCGCGGGAGTAGGTCACAGAGGCGGTGACGCCCTCGTTCTTGAGATGGTTGGCGTCTATGGTCACGTGATCCTGGAACTCACGGCCGCTCGACCGCTTCTTTCGCACGTTGACCGTGACGTAGTTGACTGCCTCGTCGAACATTTCCTTCGCGTCCAGGTCCATGATGAACCTGATATCTCTGTGCATGAAGAACGGGTCGTTCAGGTTGATTGCCGCGACGCACTTCGGATTGTCCCTCACGCCGTCGTACCACTCCGCAAGGTTTGCCGTGAGCTGCAGAGTCTCCCGGTAGGGGAGGCTGTACTTCATGTGCCAGGTGCGGTCGCGCATCTGCTGAGAGCTGGAGAACCTGTAGCGGGTCATGGAGTACTTGTCGCCCCCGACGGCGGGCGCCTTCGGGTCGTTGTCCGCCGACTTGTCGCGGTCTTCCTGATTCAGCATGTCCTCGGGGGCCATCTCCTCGCCCTGGGAGAAGCTGTTCATGAAGAACTGGAAGAAGGCATCTCGTATCTTGGCCGTGCGCTCGTCGGAGATCTTCTCCTTAAAGTCCATCTGAACGATCTCCTTCTCGCACATGAAGTCGAACATCTGACGGGTTTCGTTGTAGGTGTACTGGTGGTCCTTCGTCCTGCACCACCAGAGGAAGCAGCTCTTCTTGTATTTGTGCTCATACTCGACGCTGAGCAGGTCGGATTGCTGCTGGAGCTTGGACCAGTTGAATGTGATCGTTCCTTCCACGGCGGGAAGCATCGTGAAGTACGCCAGGTTGAACGAGAGAGACAGGTCCGTGATGCTCCTCGTTTTCTCGAACGTGGCATCCAGGAGCTGAGCTCCGTTCGCAGTGAGCCTGGCCGCGGCGGCCACTCTCTGCCCAGGCATCAGGGGCGCCTTCCCGGAGGTAACGAGAGATTTGGTCAGGCCCTGATCGCTCAGGGTCGCGGAGGTTATCTGGAACGTGCTGGTTTCGCCGTCCCCAACCACCGGCGCCGGCCCTATTATCTCGGCTTTGGGTTCCTCCCTTCGCACGAGTTTGAGCAGTTCGTTCTGCTGTTCCTGCGATAGGCCGAACTCCATCAGGAAGTGCATCAGCCCGCCGCTGATGCCGCCTTGCTCCTCGCGCTGCTCGGTCGTGAACTTGAGGAACAGGAACTGCGGGGTGCCGTCCTCTTTTGTCGCGAGGTGCAGGTTCGTCGGCAGGTAGTAGTACTGCGGCTTCATCCGAGTGGAGGATTCCGACTGCAGGAGCGTGACGACGGTGCCATTGCTCAGGGCGACGGATTTCCTCCCATCGTAGATCATGCCGGCAACGCAGGCAGACCGTGCCGCCAGCAGAAGCGACGACGCGATGAGCGCCGCCAGAGTGAATCTTGCGTAACCTTTCATCCCATACCATCCCTTTCTGTCGCTGAGATTGACTGTCTACGTGCCGCCCGTCAGGGCAGTTCATCAACGAATATCAACCCGCTCGCATCAGTTGAGAGCGGCCTGGTGACTTCCTTCCCGTCGGCCATGTGCCACTTGATCTCATACTGGTATTGGTATTCGCCCCTGGGCTGTATGATCTCGAACTTCTCCTCTATGGGCGTTCCCTTGACCTTCGCGAGCACCTGCCGGCTGCGCGACCTGCCGAAGAAGTCGTAGTTGACCCTCACCAGGGCGTACTTGACACCGGCGTCTTTCATGGCCTGCGGATCGCCCTCAACGCTGATCTCACGCCGCTCGTACGGCGGCATGACGTTGATCATCGGTGAATTGGTGGTCCGCCAGTCCTCTTCGAGCGTGCCGCCGTCTCGGAAGCTCCACTTGACCCGGTAGCCATACTCCAGCCACTTGGACCTGTCGGCGTCGTTGTTCCATCCGTAGATAACCGAGAATCGGTTCGCCTTCTCTGCGAACGTGCCGCGGTCCACGACGACTTCGCCCACCGTGGAAGTTCCGCTCTCGTGGTCCTTCTTCACGGTCACTGTGACGCTGTTGATGTACCTGTCGAAGTCCGCGAGGAGGCTGCCGTCCACGCTTACCAGCACCTCGCGCTGCGAGTACACCGGATCGGCAAGGTTAACCGCCTTGAAGTAGTCTTCGCTGCCTCCGTACCGCTTGTACAGATCGCCGACGTTGAAGGTGATGAAAGATGCGCGCTTCGCAGGCGCCTGGTGGTTGAAGTTCATCACGGTGTGGCCGCTGGAGTTCATCTCCTTCAACCGATAGGAGCCGGTCAGCGAGAACACGGACGTCTTCGAGCCGCCGATCAGCTTCATCAGCGAGTCCAGAGCGCCTTCCCTCTGTGCCGGCGGCGGAGGCTCGTCAACTTTCCGGAACAGCAGTTCCAGCAGCTTGCTGTACACCGTGTTGAGGAGTGCCTCGGTGGAGGCATGCTCTCCGCGGCTGGTCAGCTTTATCGTGTTGTTTCGCATCAGACGCTGGAAGGCCAGATCAACGTCTGCGCCGACCCAGAATAACTTCACCCCCGCCCGGAACTGCTGGTCCTTCTGAACCTCGCTCCAGTCAACGTCAACAGTCGCATCGTAGGCGTCGGTCACCCCTTCGAACTGCATCTCGAACATTACCGAGACGTCGGGATTCGCCATCTGGAAGCTGTTGTAGAGTATCTGGGCGTCGCGCTTGTCGAGGTCGAACGACACTGCAATCTTGTTGCCCTCGAGGACGGGAGCATTGCCGACCGCGATCATCTTTCTCACGGTTCCTTCCGAGCCGGCTTCCTCGGTCGGCGCCTCGACTTTCGCCACAGACGATATGATCGCATATCTGCCGGACGCAAATACCACGGGCCCACGGAGCTTGACCTCCTTGTCGTCGAGTATTTCTCGAAGCGCCCTCCGGGCCTTGCTTACCTGGTCCTCCGGAGTACCGTATTCGGCCAGAAAGTGCAGAACACCGCCCCCGGCTCCTTCAGTGATTGTGGAGGAGGTCTCGCCGGATTTCACGTTCTCCACATAGCGCACGAAGCTGAACTCCGGTCCGCCGAGTTTGTCCACTCCCAGGTGCCCGTCGGACGGCAGGTAGAGATACTCTTTCGGGTTCGTGACGAGCGGGAAGCACCAAAGTCCGGCCGCGCGTACCCCGCGGTCGAGCAGAATCTGCTGCGAGGCACATGGCGGACACAGTGCCAGGACGGCCAGCGCCATGCAGGCAGCCATAGCCATCGGCCGCTTTGAGACTGATCTTCCGAAATGCCGGGCCAGAGCCATATCACATACCTGCCGTGGGCACAGCCAGCACGAAATAGGTCTCGTCCGTCTCCCCCAGGTCCTGCGTCACACGCTGGCCGTTCTTGAGGTACCAGGTGACTTTCGCCTTCACCTTCGGGCCCGGATCTTTGTAGAGTGTGACCTGGGACGTGCTTTCGGTATCCCTGGCGCGCAGAGTCACCCGCGTTCTCTTCGCCTCATGGAGCAGCGGGTACTCGAAGACCAGGTTCGCGCTGACGACCCCTGCATCGTTGAACGCCCCGCGGTCGGCGTCTACCTCGATCATCCGCTTCTCGAGCGGCGGCGCGAGGCTTATCGCCGGGTCGTTTGCCGAGAGCCACTTCTGCTGATCAACGGGGATGCTGACCGTCTTCCTGTTGCGCACACTCCACATAACCTGATACTCGTAATCCAGCCAACTCGCATCCTGTTCCGCAAGCCGAGGGTAGGATATCTCCTGTACCAGCTTGCCGTCCTTCACGTTTTCGTGGCTGAATCGCAGCGTGCCGGTGAACTCGGGGTTGTCTGTAAACTTCTTCCTGAAGTTCACCGCCACGAAATTGACCGAGTCCTGGAAGCTGCTGGCGTAATCGCCGTCAACCTGGAAATAGACCGACCTGAACTCGAAAGCCGGGTCCGCGAGATTCACGATGCGGAAATAGCGCGGGTCCTCCTTGAACTCATCGTACAGCCCGCGGATGTTCCCGGCTGTGTTAACGGGAACCTTGACCGTCGAGTTCTTTGTGAGCACCACGGAGAATATGTTCTGGCGCACGTCTTCGCGCTTCTTCATCACGTACTGGTTGTCCGTGTAGTACTTCTGATCGCCGCTGCTGGTGAATAGTTTCGCAAGCCAGCCTTTTTCCTGACGGCCCTTGATTTGACCCGGCTCCACTGCGACCTCTCGGGGCGGATCGGCCGAAAACCCGGTCTTGGAGTCGAACATCAACTCGATGATCTTGTTCGTGACGGTGTCCACGAGCGCCTGGAGATCGCCCGCTTTGAGATCGAGCGCCTTGCTCCGGTCCAGCACCTCGACCTTGATGTTCCCCTTCCTGTACAGATCGTCCGTGATATCCCTGAGCTGCCGGCGCGTGTAGTCCTGCTGAACGTTCATGAGGCTTGAGAAGTGGTTGTAGATGGTCGTCACGTCGGCGGTTATCCTGGCGTCGAAGCTCATAACGGCCGCCTCGTAGTACGCATTGATCGCGATGGATACGTCGGAAGTCGGCCCGCTCAGGGAGTCCCATAGAAGCGTCGCGCCCTGCGGGTTAAGTATTGCCGCCAGGGCGGCACGGCTGCCGGGTGTGATGGGAGCTTTTCCACTGGTGATCACCTTGCGGGTGAAACCGCCGATGTCGCTCAGCACCGCCGATACGACTTCAAAGCTCCCCGGCTCGTCCTCGCCCTCCGCAGGTTCTGCCTGCATGAGTGGAACCGGCCCGACGATCTTCCCGTCCGGGACGCTCTTCCTGAGCTCCTTTTCCAGATCGGCCACGATGTCCCCCGGCAGCGTGAACTCGACAAGGGCGTGGAAAAGCCCGCCGCCGGACTTGCCCGCCGGGTCCACGTACTTCAGGCACAGGAACTGGAAGGTGCCGTCCTCGTTCGTGGCCACCCTGGGGTAAGTTGGCACGTAGTAGTAGGAAGTCGGATCGGCGTAGTCTTGCAGGAGTTGAATCCCCTTGACCGTCATCCGGCCCTCGTCCATCTTCACGAGGGCGTCAGCGGGACGGCAGATGCCGACTGCGATCAGAATGGCGAGAATCAACACTTTTTTCATGGCTTGTCTCCTTCGTCTTCCGTATCAATATCTTCATGCGTCTGCGGCTGTTCCTCCGGCGGCGTGGTCACGTCGAGCATTTGCGCCCACGGCTTGCCGTCCTGCCACGGCTTCACCTTCTCCTCACCGGCCGTCGTGATTTCGCGAATTCTGTATCTGTACGGGTGCTTCAACGACACGGCGAATTGGAAGCGCACCGTCGCCGAGTACACGTCCGGCGAGGACTTCGAGAACACTACCTCCTTGGCGAGCGGCTTGCCGGTGACGGACGTCGCCTGAATCTCAACGACCTTCATGTGCAGGTCGGGTCGCAGCGAGTTATTGAAATCGTAGCAGTAAACGGAGAGCGCGGCGTAATTTGCCGGCACGCCCTCGTTGATGTCAATCTGCTTGAACCGATCCGGGTACTTCGACGCGTCAACTGTCACCGCGATCGTGTCTGCGAGAACCAGGCGAGGATCCTGCTTCTTCTCCTCGGTCTCAACTGACTGATCAGGTTCATCGGGAATCTGGACGTTGCCTTCCACCTTCGGCTTTTCCTCCTCCGGAGGAACGCCGTCGGAGTAGAACGCGTACGACAGGCTCAGCATGACCTTGCCTGTGTTGAACGCGTCCCAGAGCGCCTGGCTGGTCGCATCATCCGGGGCTATAGTGAATACTCGTTCAGACCAGTAGCCCGCGCCCGGCTTCGCGCCCTCGACGCTCTCAGACGCCGCCGACCCGATGGGAAGAGCGTCATTCTCGCCGTCTGTCTTCGGCGGCGCCGGCGTCTCGGATTCGATGAGCGGCGTGTAGTTCAGCACCGCCTCGACCCTGCGGATCGGGAGCGGATTGAGAAAAGAGATCCTGACGCCCTCACCGCGGAGCCTTGTGCGGACGGATGCCAGGTCTTTGGCGGTTATGCCGGCCATCTCCACCCCGAAGCTGAGGATGCTGCGGGTGCGGAACTCCCCTTTGTCGCCAGTTACGCTCGTGCCCATGTACCGCATCTGCAGGAAGCTGATCTCCGGACAGCCGTCCTTGTCCAGCCCGAGTGCGAGCTTCCCGGGGGCATAGTAGAACATCCTCGGATTCCCGCTGTCGGCGTAGACTTGAATCCCGTCCACGTCGCGTACGCTCCCGAGAAGGGGCAGCGAAAGCGCCGGACATGACGTCAGCAGCAGGGCCGCAGCAGCACAAAGGCATGCCGCGCACCTTATATCTCTCCGGGGCTCTCCTCTCCCACGATGGGCCGGAGCTGAGCGCTTCCTATGTATACGCTCAATCTGTTCGATTCCGTCCACTCGGCAGCTTCCTTTGTCGTGCCGTCAGCTTTAACGGCAGTCAGCTTGAACTTGAACAGCGGGTCGCCCGGCTTCTCCTGTCCGTCCTGCCGGTCAATGAGATAGATCGGTCCGACCTTGTATGCTGTCCCATCCTGTGTCAACTCGACTGTCTTGGTGGTCTCGCCGGAGGCGCGCGGGTCGAAGTACTTGGAGGACACGGTTGCCACTATCAGAGCGACGCCGGTATCAGCCAGCGGAGACAGTGTTCTGAAAGTGATCTCGCCGTGGGCGATGGATGTAACGCCGCCCGTGACCGTTTCTAATGCCTTTGCAGTCGCCTCTTCGTCGCTGACCACGCCATAGTCCACCCACATCTTGATCGCAGACGAGTCCAGCCAGCTCGGGATCTTTGCCGAGTCAATGGTCGCGCTCGCACTTCCTGGGAGAGAGGTGTCGCCGAGATCGTAGCTGTAGACCGTGGGCGTGGCCTCGCCCATCAGCACGTCCACGCGTTTGAGCTTCACTGGGTACAGCGCAGTGTTCTTCAGCTTCGTGCCGCGTGCGAACGTGCGCGTGCCGAATGAGTGTCGGTCGCCGAACTTGATCAAGATCGGGACTGTGACCTGCAGAGATCCGCCTCCCGAATCGGAAGCGGACTGGTAAGTGACCGTCCCGGAGATGCCCAGGCCCTGCGTCAACACCATCTGCAGGTTCTCTTTCGTGACCGGGTCAGTCGTGAGAGACAGGTCAATCATCCCCGCGATGTCGGTGATGCCGGCGACACTTATGCGCTCGGCGGGTATGCTGTATTGACCCAGGTCGCTCTTGAGCGACACGGACATATCGCTGAACGGGAAGGGCTTCAGTTCCCTGAACTTCTGGCCCGTGCTTCCGCAATACTTCTGCAGCAGGTTTCGCACCAGCGTGATATCGGTGACGTCAATGCCCGAAGTGAGTCTGGCTGCGACGGAGACCGTGTTTACGTTCGACTCGTCAGTCGAGGCGCCATACAGCATGCGGAGAGCGTATCCGGAATCCTCATCCCAGTACAGGTAGTAGCCCCTCGGCAAGTAGTAGAAGTAGCCCGAATCGGGGTTGGCGTCCTCGTAGATATTCGGGTGCAGGTCCACCACGTCTTCGGCGGTGAGGCCCACGTCCGACACGAGAGTGTCGAAAAGCCTGATAGCGTTGGCGCTGGGCCCTCGTCCTTCATTCTTCTTGACGTCGGACGGCAGTCCGACCACCAAATTGGGCGCCCTGAGTGCGACCAGACTCGAGGCAAAGGTGGCGATCGCCGGCTGGCTGATGGCGCCCGTGGAGACGCCGGACGGCGGCCGCGGAGCGCTGGGGGCGGCCTCGGTCGCGATAACAACCGGATGCCGCATCGGCGTGGCCGGAGTGGTCTTTGGGATCGCCTGGACGACCGGACGCGAAGGCTCCGCGGGCTTGGGAGGCGGAATCTTGATCGCCGTGAAGATCCTCGGACTGAGCGTACCGACAAGAATGGTCTTGGTGGCCGGAAGCGCCTTGCTCTTGCCGATCGGCTCGGCGACAACCGTGATCTTCAGCTCTTCAGGCGGGACGGCCTTTTCCCACTTATTGGCGCACTGGAAGGACTTGATCACGCTCTTCTTCACGGTGCCTTCCTTCCCGATCTGAACGAGCAGGAAAGATTGGTCGAGCTTCGTGCCGCCGGGAACACCCGGAGCGAGTTCCAGCTTGAGCGTGACTTCGCCTTCGGTGGAGGTGAGTGTCGTCTTCGCCTCCGCGATGCCGTTTATGCGGCGGTGCTTGTTGTCTTCGGCGGCGGCCGACATGACGAGGTCGCCCGATTCCAGACCACTGTAAGCGATCTGGACGGTCAGTGACTCTGCCCGATCCTCCACTACGTGGACACCCTCGATCTTGCCCTTGTTCTGCGAGAGCAACTGGCGCAATAGGTCCGCCACACCCGTGCTTGGGTTCAAATCTGTGCCCTGGAGCCCACCGGGGTCTGCGGCATGTGCGAGGGAAGCCCAGGAAGCGGCGAGAATCAGGAGGACGAGCGCAGGGATCAGAGCCGTTGGAATCCGAGAATGTCGTGACATAGCGTAATCCTCCTCGCTCGGAAGTTGTATGAAACTCGGCTGGAGCAATCTGTTCTCGGAACTGCCGTATGCCCGACTATGGAGTGCCCGAGTTGTCAAAGGTGCCTGTAGCTGATCGTGGAGCACATCGCATCGTTCCGGGCACACACTTCTCAACGCAGATGATACAAGAGGATGAAAGCTTTGTCAAGGGGTAGGTCGTTGCTCTGCATAGAGGCGAGGCCGGGATGAGCGAAGGATGGCATTCTGAATGCCTGCGAGGCTCGTCGCATGACGGCTCCAGGTTTGCGGTCTGGACGTCATCCGTTGACAATGCGTTCAGCCGTATACTATACTTATGGCCGGGAAGGTCATCAGTGCGGGACGAATAGTCCGCTTTCCACAGCAGGTGGCCGTTTCCGCTGCACCGGTGCTGTGATTCCCGGGCGAGACCGTCGTTGAACCTGAACCCCGAGCTGACCAGCTCCTGCCTCAGTTCACTGGTCAGCTCGGTCGGACGTGCGGTAGACGGAACCGCAGTATGACTAACGAGGGGAGATGCGTAATGCCCAAGATTTATATCATAGATGTTACCAACAGGGACGGCGTGCAGACATCGAGAATAGGCGCGTCCAAACTCCAGAAGACGCTGTTCAACGTGATGCTGAACGACATGGGAGTCTTTCAGAGCGAATTCGGGTTTCCCTTCGTCCGGCACGAAGCGAACTACCTCAACACGAACCTCGAGCTCTGGGAGAAGGGCGTCTTGAAGCCCTTGAGACTCGAAGGCTGGTGCCGGGCGATTTCCGAGGATGTCGAGCTGAGTTTCAAGTACACCAACGTAAAGCTCCTCAATCTCTCTATCTCCACCTCGGACCAGATGATCATAAACAAGTTCAAGGGCAAACTGGACCGGGAGAGTATCATCTCCGAGATGCAAGAAGCCGTCAGTGCTGCACGCGAGCACGGGGTCGAGTGGGTGGGCGTGAACTCAGAGGACGCCTCGCGGACCGGAATGGACTATCTGATTCAGTTTGCCCAGGCGGCCAAGGAAGCAGGGGCTAACACCATCCGCTACTGCGACACCCTCGGATACGACGACCCGAGGACCATCTACCAGAGGGTCAACCATCTGGCAAAGGAGGTCGGGATCCCGATAGAGCTTCACTGCCACAATGATCTCGGCATGGCGGTGGCGAACTCGATAGAGGGTGCGAGGGGCGCCATTGACGCGGGCGTGGACGCGTTCATAAACACATGCATCAACGGGGTAGGGGAGCGCGCCGGGAACGCCGACCTGGTATCATGCATCCTCAGTCTAAGGTACTCCAGCGGCTTCAAGGATCTGAGCCTGCTCGACGATCAGGTGGATCTCACGAAAGCCTGGAAGCTGGCAAAGTACGCGTCCCACGTGTTCGATATTCCGATCCCGCTGAACCAACCGGGCGTCGGTGCGAATGCATTCGCCCACGAGTCGGGTATCCACGCCGACGGCGCGCTGAAGGACAGAAGGAACTACGAGCTGTACGACTACGAGGACCTGGGCCGGGGCGAGCCGGAGATCATCTCGACGGGCCGCGTCATCACGACGGGCGCCTACGGCGGCATGAAGGGCTTCCTCAAGGTCTACAGCGATCTGGGTATCGAGTTTGAAAGCCCCGAGAAGTCCCAGAGAGTTCTCGATCTGGTCCAGTATGCCGACCTGCATACCAGCAAGCCTCTGCACGAGGCCGAGCTGCGATTCCTCGCAGCTTATCCCGAGGAGTGCGCCAGGATAATGGCCGTCGAGCCTTAGGAGCCGCCGGATAAACTGGTGCGGCCGGGTTTCGCCCTCACCCTAACCCTCTCACGCAAGCGGGAGAGGGGACGGCCGGAGGCCGGGGTGAGGGGATCCGCTAGCCTTTATCCGTTTCCTGCGAGGGCGGTTGTGCCGGTCGGCGGTATCATTGTAAAATGGAGACCAGTGGCGCGAACGCTCGTGCCACTGGTTTGTTTCTCAGTGCTCATACTCTCGACGCGTCGCTCAGTGAAAGCATCACTGAGAGCAGGAGTTCCGGCATGAACATTGCGCAGAAGTTAATATCCAGCCACCTTGTCTCGGGCGAGATGGTCCCCGGCAGAGAGATCGCTATCTCCGTTGACCAGACCCTGACTCAGGACGCCACCGGGACTATGGCCTACCTCCAGTTCGAGGCAATGGGCGTCCCGAGAGTCCGGACGAAGCTCTCGGTCAGCTACGTGGACCACAACACGCTTCAGACCGGATTCGAAAACGCGGACGATCACCGCTTCCTTGAGAGCGTGGCGGCCAAGTACGGGATCTACTTCTCGCGGCCCGGCAACGGAATATGCCACCAGGTGCATCTCGAGCGGTTCGGCGTTCCGGGACAGACCCTGCTCGGCTCGGACAGCCACACGCCGACCGGCGGCGGGATCGGCATGCTCGCCATAGGCGCGGGCGGCCTGGACGTCGCGGTCGCGATGGCGGGCGGCCCGTTCTATCTCACGATGCCTAAGATCGTCCTGGTGAAGCTCACCGGACGGCTCGGCCCCTGGGTTTCGGCGAAGGATGTGATCCTGGAGATCCTGCGCCGGCTGAGCGTGAAGGGCGGCGTCGGCAGGATCATGGAGTACGGTGGGGAAGGCGTCAAGTCGCTGGCCGTCCCCGACCGCGCCACCATTACAAACATGGGTGCCGAGCTCGGCGCCACCACATCCATTTTTCCGAGCGACGAACTCACGGAGGAGTTCCTGAAAGCTCAGGGCCGAGAAGATGCCTGGATTCCGCTGGAGGCGGGTCCGGATGCGGAATACGACGAAGTCGTCGAGGTCGAGCTATCTGCACTTGAACCGTTGATTGCCCAGCCTCACCAGCCGGACCTTGTGGTGAGAGTGAGGGAGATCGAACGCCTGAAGGTGGATCAGGTTCTGGTAGGAAGCTGCACGAACTCGTCCTACCGCGACCTGATGACCCTCGCGGGAGCTCTCAAGGGCAGGAAGGTTCATCCCGGCGTGAGCGCGGGCGTCTCGCCGGGTTCGCGTCAGGTGCTCGAGATGATCGCGAGGAACGGGGCGCTGGCCGATCTGATCGCTTCGGGCGTGCGGATTCTGGAAGCGACCTGCGGCCCGTGCATCGGCATGGGGCAATCCCCGCCTACCGGCGGGGTGAGCATCCGGACGTTCAACCGCAATTTCGAGGGTCGAAGCGGTACGCCGGATGCGGGTGTCTACCTCGCCAGCCCGGAAGTTGCCGCCGCTGCCATGCTTACGGGGGAGATCACAGACCCGAGGAAGCTCGGCGAGCCGGTGAAGGTCGTGCCGCCCGAGAAGTACGTCATTGACGACGGCATGATCATACCGCCGTCCCGGCACCCGGAAGCCGTTGAAGTCATCCGCGGCCCGAACATCAAACCGCTTCCCGTGCCGGAGGAGCTTCCGGCCGAAGTGAAGGGCAGGGTTCTCCTGAAGGTTCAGGACAACATCACCACCGACCACATCATGCCCGCGGGCGCGAAGCTCCTGCCGCTCCGCTCGAACATCCCTGCGATCTCCCAGCACGTGTTCGAGGGAGTGGATCCGACCTTCGCCTTGCGTGCCAAGTCGGCTGGCGGCGGCTTTATCGTCGGAGGCGAAAACTACGGCCAGGGGTCGAGCAGAGAGCATGCGGCACTCGCGCCGATGTACCTGGGCGTCAGGGCCGTGATCGCGAAGTCGTTTGCCCGCATCCACAGGGCCAATCTGGTGAACTTCGGGATCCTGCCGCTCACGTTCAGCAATGCCGCGGATTATGACAGCGTTGCTCTGGACGATGAACTCCGGATTGCGGACATTCGGACGTGTCTCAGGGAGAGCCCGACTCTGGTTGTTGCGAACAAGACGAACGGCAGGACGTTCGAAGTCACGCACGACCTGACCCCTCGGCAGATAGACATTATTCTCGCTGGCGGGATGCTCAATTACGCGAAGAAGTAGGGGCTAGGCATGCCTCGCCCCTACGCGGGGACCTTGCCTCCACGAGGCATGCCTCGCCCCTACTACGAGGAAGTTCGGATTCGTCTGGAAGGAGAAAGGCATTGCCACACACGATCACCCTGATTCCCGGAGATGGCGTGGGACCGGAGCAAACTGCCGCCGCGAAGCGCGTGATCGAGGCGACCGGCGTGGACATCGAGTGGGAAATCCACGACGCCGGCGTTGACGTCATGGATAAGTACGGCACTCCGCTGCCGGAGCACGTGCTGGAGAGCATTCGGCGGAATAAGGTGGCGCTCAAGGGGCCCATAACCACTCCGATCGGCGGCGGGTTTCGCTCCGTGAACGTTGCCCTCCGCAAGGAGCTCAACCTCTATGCGTGCCTGCGCCCGTGCAAGTACTACCCCGGCATCCGCTCGAAGTACACGGACGTTGATCTCGTGGTCGTGCGCGAGAACACGGAGGATCTCTACGCCGGCGTGGAATACGATCTCGGCACCCCGGAGGCGAAGCACATCATCGAGATGGCGGGCGGCAGGATACGGGAGGACTCCGCGATCTCGATCAAGCCGATCTCTGTGACGGGCACGCGGCGAATCGCCAAGTTCGCCTTCGAGTACGCGCTGAAGAACAACCGCAGGAAAGTCACGGCGGTCGCAAAGGCGAACATCATGAAGTTCACCGACGGCCTGTTTTACCGCGTGGCGCAGGAGGTCGCCCGGGATTACGAGGGAAAGATCGAGTATGAGGAGCGCCTCGTGGACAATATGTGCATGCAGCTCGTCCAGAAGCCTGAGCTGTATGATGTCCTGGTGCTTCCGAACCTTTACGGTGACATCCTGTCCGACCTGTGCGCCGGTCTTGTGGGCGGACTGGGCGTCGCGCCGGGTGCGAATATCGGAGACGATGCCGCGGTCTTCGAGCCTACTCACGGCAGCGCGCCCAAGTATACCGGCCAGAACAAGGTCAATCCGACCGCCCTTATCCTGTCCGGCATGCTGATGCTGAGGTACATCGGCGAGAGGGACGCCGCCGACCGCCTGGAGAACGCGGTGGCCGCCGTGATCGCGGAAGGGAAGTACGTCACCTACGATATGAAGCCCCAGCGCGATGATCCGACCGCCGTGGGCACCTCCGAAATGGCCGATGCGATCATCGGGAAGCTACAAGCTCCGTAAGCAAGCCAGGAGTTGCCAGTAAGCAGTGACCGGTGAACAGTGAACAGTGAACGGTGAACAGTGAACGGTGAACGGTGAACGGTGAACGGTGAGACTGGTGACTGGTGACTGATCACTGTTTACTGGTCACTGGTCACTCAATTCCCGCCTTCCTGGTTTCCTTAGAGCATAGAGTCAGAGCCTGGCGTAGGCTTTGACGCCGTCGGCGTATAAGTCGCCCCCGTAGGCGTCGTTGATGACGACTACCGGGAAATCCTCGACCTCCAGCCGGTGGATCGCCTCCGGGCCGAGATCGTCGTATGCGATGATCTCGGCCTTCTTGATTCTCTGTGCCAGAAGAGCTCCGGCGCCGCCGGTCGCCCCGAAGTAGACGGCCCTGTGTTTCTTCAAGGCATCGAGAACGCTCTGACCTCGACTGCCTTTCCCGATCATGCCCTTCAGGCCGTGTGCGATCAGCACGGGGGCGTAAGCATCCATTCGGCCGCTCGTTGTCGGGCCTGCCGAGCCGATCACAGCGCCGGGCTTCGCAGGCGTCGGGCCGACGTAGTAGATGACCTGCCCCCGCAGGTCAAGCGGAAGCGGCTTCCCGGCCTGGAGCAGCTCGAACAGCCGCTTGTGAGCAGCGTCCCGACCGGTATACAGCACTCCGCTGAGCAGGATTCTGTCGCCCGCGTACAGCTTCACGATGTCTTCGTCTGTGAGAGGCGTCTGGAGTCTGATCAGGTCGGACATGGTACAACCCCTTATGATGGCGCACGAACAGCCGGGAAGAAGTCCAGCAAACCCGTCAAGTCGTTCACCACAGCCAGCGCTTTGTGCTGGGACAGTTCATCGGCTGTAGTAGTTCCCGTCAAAACTGCGATGAACTTGACACCTGCGGAGGCAGCCGCTTCTGCATCAATGACGCTGTCCCCGACGTACGTTGCCGACTCCTTTTCGCATCCAAGCCTGCGAAGGGCCAGTTCAATAGGTTCCGGGTCTGGTTTAGGCTCGGCAACATCTTCGAAGCCAACAATGACATCAACAAGCTGGGTGACGCCGCCTTTCTCCAGGATGCGCTCGATCCTGCGCCTGAACTTGGTGGTCACGATACCGATTCGGTAACCTCTATCCCGAAGAGCCGACATCAGCTCGGGGACGCCGTCGTACAGCCAGGCTGAATCCACCATAACCTGATCACCCCGCTCGATGAAGAGCTCTTTCAGCCTTTGGAGTGGTGCTCCGGGCGCGAGCAGCGAGAACGTGTCATTGAGCGACATGCCGACCGTCGAAAGCATGGTCTGCTCATCAGGAACGGGCAGGTCACATGATTCCAAGGCGTACCTGATGCATTCCAGAATAGCCTTTGAAGAATCGCCCAGTGTGAAGTCGAAGTCGAATAGCACTGCGCTCATCCGCTAGAGCACCACTTCCTTATGCCGCGCGGCGTGGCATTGGATATTCACCGCAACAGGCAGGCTGGCAATGTGGCACGGGTACGTCTCCACGTTCACCGCGAGCGCCGTTATCCTGCCGCCGAGGCCCGCCGGCCCGATGCCGGTATCATTCACCAGCTTCAAAAGCTCCTTCTCCAGCGCCGCGTCTGCCGGATTCGAGTCGTGCTCGCCGATTTTGCGGAGAAGCGCCTTCTTCGCTAGAACCGCCGCCTTCTCCATCGTGCCGCCGATGCCGACTCCGATGATGATCGGCGGGCACGGATTCGACCCCGCCGCCTTCACCAGCTCGACGACGAACTTCTTCACGCCTTCCACGCCGTCCGACGGTTTGAGCATTCTGACGCCGCTCATGTTCTCGCCGCCGCCGCCCTTCGGAGCGACGGTGATTTTCAGCTTATCGCCGGGAACGACGTCGGTGTGAATGACTGCCGGGCTGTTGTCCCCGGTATTCTCTCGGTCCAGGGGATGACTCACAATTGAGTTGCGGAGAAGGCCCTCGGAATAACCCTTCGCCACGCCTGCATTGATGGCACCAACCAGAGAGCCGCCGGTGAGGTGCACGTCCTGGCCAAGCTCAACGAATACCACTGCGAACCCGGTATCCTGGCACATCGGGACCCGTTCCTTCCGAGCGATGTCAGCGTTCTCGATGATCTGGTCGAGAACGTCTCTGCCTGCGGGAGATTCCTCGTTCGCCGCCGCGTCTGCCAGGGCCTGGTAAACGTCGTCGGGGAGCTCGTAGTTCGCGCGCATGCAGAGCTCAGCAACCGCATTGGTGATCTCTGAAGCCTGTATCTCTCTCATAACGGGCCTGCCGCGTGCGCAAAAGCGCTAAAGCGCGTGTCTCAGGACAATGATCTCCCTCTGGTCCGGGAGCTGCTCTCTCGTGATCTCGTATTCGGACGTATCCAGGCGCCTCACGTTTTCCTTCCCGCTCAGGAAGTCGTCAACCGGCGCGATCGGGAAGTTGCACTTGTCCGTTTTGTAGTGCATCGGGATCACGACTTTCGGGTTCAGTTGGCCGATGACCCGGTCCGCTTCCTCGGGACCGATGGTATAGTAACCGCCCACCGGAATGAGGAGGATGTCCACCTCACCCAACTGGTCAACCTGGTGACCGGTCAGCACGTGTCCCAGGTCGCCGAGATGACATGTGCGGACGCGGTCAATGTTCATGACGAACATGACGTTCCGCCCGCGCATTGTCCCCTGCTCGGGGTCGTGGAACGACTCAACGCCTTTGAAGTCTATCCCTCGGATGTTCTTGCTGCCGGCGCTCGACACCAGGCCGAAATGGTTCGGCAGCCCTTCGGCATAGCCGTGGTCAGCGTGATCGTGGGAAACAGTCACGATGTCCGGCGGGATCTCGATACGTCGGTAGCCCAGCCCGCCGCTGAAAGCATTTGGGTCGTACGGGTCAGTGATGATCTTCGTTCCGTTGGCAGAGATGATGAGAAAACTGGCATGTCCGAGCCACTGGATTACCATTCCGACTCCTCCTTTTTATCGCGGATTTCGGATTGCGGCTTGCCGGACCAAGTGCGATTCCGCATTCCGCTATCGGAAACGTTCACTGCACCTGCTTCAGGGTTTCCTTCAGTACGTTCGCTGAGTAGAGCATTGCAGCCTTCTCGTCCTCGGACAGGGCGATGTCAATCAGCTTTTCCACGCCGCCCCGTCCGACGACGGTAGGCACGCTGAAGCACACGTCTGCGATACCCATATACCCCTGCATGAGCGAAGATACCGGCAGAACCGCCTTCTTGTCGAGAATGATCGCGTCCACGACGGCCTTGATCGCCAGGCCGACCGCATAGCCTGCGCCGCCCTTCAGGCGGATGACCTCGGCGCCGCTCTTTTTAGTGACCTCGAAGATGCCCTTGACCTTCTCGTCGTCGCAGTCAGGGAAGCTCCTCAACGGGACACCGTTGACGTTCGCGCTGCTCCATACGGGCACCATGCTGTCGCCGTGCTCGCCGAGAATGAGGGCGTTCACGCCGGTCGGGTCTACCTCGAAATGCTCGGCCAGCAGTGAGCGGAAGCGAATGGTGTCCAATACCGTGCCCAGTCCCATGACCTTGCTCGGTGGGAGTACGGCGGACTTCACGGCCATGTACGTCAGTATGTCCACGGGATTCGAGACGACCAGCATGATCCCGTTGGCTGCGAGTTTGACCTTCTTGAACGCTTCCAGGATACCCTTGAAGAGAATCACGTTCCGGTTGATCAGCTCCAGGCGGCTCTCGTCCGGCTTCCGGCGGAGGCCGGCCGTGATGACGACGATGTCCGACCCTGCGACGGCATCATAGCCGCCCGCGTAGATCTTCTGCGCGCCGGCGACGGATGCGCCGTGGCGCAGATCCAGTGCCTCGCCGCGCGCGAGTTCCTCGGCGACGTCAACGATCGCGATATCCCTTGCCAGGCCGCCCAACTGCAGGGCGTATGCAGCGTTCGATCCTACTCGCCCACCGCCGCCGATGATGCTCACCTTCATGTGCCTATGCCTCCCGGTTGGCTGGATGTCACACGCGCTCTTCGCGCGTCCCATGGGCTGCCCGCCGATTCTGCGGTATTATAGCCTGCCTCCATTGCCTTGTCAAACGCCGGAAGCTCCTCATTTGTCAGCCATCCCGGGGTCAGCAGTTGAATGCAATCAACAGCCACTCAAGTCAACGGCGCTTTCTCCCGATAAATATGGGTTGAGAGTGAGGGACACGCATTGCACACCGCCGCCATCGAGGCAAAGGGCCTGACCATCGAATACAGGGCCGGACGCGCTCGGAAGAAGCTGGCAGTCGCCGGCCTGTCGTTCCGCGTGGAGCGAGGCGAGATCGTCGGGTTCATCGGCCCGAACGGCGCCGGCAAGACTTCCGCCATCAAAGCCTTGCTGGACTTCATCCCGGTGCCGCCGGGCACGTGCTTCATATCCGGTATGCCGAGCGGCGACCCGCGTGCCCGCCTGTCTGTGGGGTATATGCCCGAGGTCTCCTATTACCCGAAGTACCTGACTCTTTCGGAATTCCTGCACACGTGCGCGGCGATTTCGGGGATGCCGCCCCGTTTCCGCCGGGAAGCGGTGGCCTCGACCGCCATGCGAGTCGGTGTGCACCATCATCTGAACGTGCGTCTCTCCAGCTTTTCGAAGGGCATGCTTCAGCAGGCGGGGTGCGCTCAAGCCCTCGTGCACGATCCCGACGTACTGATTCTGGACGAGCCGATGTCCGGTCTCGATCCTGTCGCGCGCATGCGAATGCGCCGCCTTCTGTCCGCACTGCGTTCTGACGGCAAGACCATACTCTTCTCGTCGCACGAGTTGAGCGAGATCGAGATGATAGCTGACCGCGTCCTCTTGCTGAACGAAGGACGTCTGCTTTACGACGGGCCCATTTGCGAGGTGGTAGACAGCGACCGGAACCTGGAGCAGGCGTTCTTGCGACTTCTAGGGGAGGAACTGCCGTGGGTAGCCTAGCGATTGCGCGCCTGTCCATAGTTGAGATACTGCGCCGGAAGGAGTTCTACGTCGTTCTGGTGCTTGTCATCGGACTGGCAGCGTGGATGCAGACGATGAATCTCGGGGCGTCGGGCACAGGCAGGTTTGCCAAGGACATCGTCATGCAGGTGGTCTGGCTCGCATCCTTTGCTCTGGCGGTTCCCCTGGCTGCGAGGCAGATCGTTACCGATGTGGAGCAGAAGACGATCTACGTGCTGATGTCGAGGCCCATTCATCGTTGGCACTATGTCTTCGGCAGAGTCGGCGGCGCGGCGGCCGCCTCGGCGATCTGCTTTACGAGTCTGTTCCTGGTGCTCGTATTGATGTTGTTGGCCAAAGGAGTCGCCGGCATTGCCGATCCGGGTCTTTGGCAGGCGTTCGCTCTTCAGATCACGGCGCTGGTTATGATCTGCTCCATCGCGGTATTCTTCTCCACGTTCGCTACGTCGGCTGGAACCGTTACGTTCTCCCTGCTGCTTCTCCTCATGACGCGATACGGAGGTCCGTCCATTCTCGATCGGATCGAGTCTGCGAGCAATCTCGGCATATTCCGGGATGTGTTCTGGGGCGTGTATCTGGCTCTCCCGCACTTTGAGTTCTTCAACATATCGCAGAGAGTAGTTCACGGCTGGGGCGTGCTGCCGTCAGGCGTGTTTCTTCAGATAATGGCTTACGGCGTTGCTTACTCAGTATTCGTCGCCGCTTTGGCGGCCGTGGTTTTCCGAAGAAGGTGGCTTTAGTGGAAGCGCCGGTTTTCAGGATGCTGCTGGCCGCAGGTGTCATAGCTCTGCTTCTCACGTCGGTTCTTGTCCCGCGTCTCAAGGCGGCCGATCCACGCGATGCCGATATACTCATGCAGGTCCTGGGCGGAACAGCAGACCTCGCAGCAGAAAAGGCTTACCAGGAGGCAGATGTCTATTTCCACGGCGGCATTGCGGGCGGCTGCCCTGACGAGGCCGTCTGTGTCCACGGTGCCATGCCTCATAGAGGCGAATCAGCACCCCTGCCGCTGGCCCGCCTGGTGAAGCGTCTCCACGGAGAGACGGCCCCAAGGGCTCACAGGCACCTGCAGGGGAAAGAGGAGAAGGAACTGCTCCCCTGGTTCGTGGCCGCCGTTCGCCTGAATCCTCACCATATCGAGGCATGGCGTACCGGGAGCTACTGGTTCTACCGCACCGGCGATTTCCAGCGTGCCGAAGAGTTTATTCGCGAGGGTATCTGCCACAACCCCAAGGACTACCGGCTCTATCTCGACCGGGGGATCTTGTACCACCGTCTGGAGAAATGGGAAGCGGCGGCGACGGACCTGGAGCGCGCCCGTCGGCTTTGGAAGAACAGCTCCGAAGACGCACCGTACGATCTGAGCGCGATCCGTACCTATCTCAGGGATTCCCGCGAGCGGCTTCAGCAGCCAGCCATCAGCCGTTAGCACTCAGCACCCGACGCTCAGCCCTCAACGCTCAACTCTCAACTTTCACCTCATCCATGCAGGGAGTACGTCACCCCCTGGCGAAGGTTACCGTGCCGATACGTCACTACATATCGAGAGGAGCCGAGGTACGGATGAAAATCGGACTTATTCCCGCGAACAGGAGGTTTTTCAGCGACGAGCTCGCCGTCAAGATGCGGAACGAAACCATCGCCGCGATGCAGGAGGCCGGGCTGGAGGTGATCGTCCCCGACGGGAACCTCACAAAGCTCGGCTGTGTGGAAACCTACGAAGAGGCGCAGAAGACCGGACGCCTCTTCCGGGATGAAGGTGTGGAGGGCATCATCGTCGCGGCGGTGAACTTCGGCGACGAGCAGGCGGTCGCGTTCACGATCAGGGAATCCGGCCTGAACGTGCCGGTCCTCATCTTCGGCTGCCAGGAGGAAGAGGTCTTGACGCGGACGACTCCACGGCGCGACAGTTTCTGTGGCCTGCTCTCGATCGGCGAGGCGCTTCGCCAAATAGGCGTGAAGTATACCGTCGCCCGTGTCCCCATCTGCTATCCGAGCGACACGTCGTTCCAGGACGAACTGCGCCGTTTTGCCGGCGTATGTCGCGTGGTCAACGGCATCAGGAGTGCTCGATACGGGCAGATCGGCGCCCGGCCGGACAACTTCTGGACCTGCCGCGTGAACGAGAAGGCGCTCCAGAGGCTGGGGGTTACTACTGTCACCCTCGACCTTTCCGAGGTAATAGCCGCCGTATCGAAGATGGACGCGGATCTGCCCGAGGTGAGGAAGATCGAGGCGGACATGCGCGCTCAGTGCGACCTATCGGGAGCACCGGAGGCAGCGATCAATAAAATCGCGCGGTTCGAGCGGTTTTTGAGAGACTTCGTCGCGGAGAAGAAGCTGGATGCGCTTGCCGTTCAGTGCTGGACCAGCCTGCAGTACAACCTGGGCATCTGCTCCTGCTCGACGATGGGACGCCTGGGAGATCAAGGAATCCCGTGCGCGTGCGAGTCGGACGTCATGGGCGTGCTCTCGATGCATGCTCTCAACCTGGCTTCGGGCGGGGCGGCGGCCCTTGCGGATTGGAACAACCTCCACAACGACGATCCCGAACTCGCCAACCTCTGGCACTGCGGCGTCTTCCCGCCGAGTTTCGCCAAATCCAAGCCTAAGATGGGCGTCCAGGAGATCATCGCGGAGACCGTCGGTCGAGACAATACCTGGGGCCTGTTCGAGTTCGAGGTCCAGGATGGTCCCGTGACGCTTCTGCGCGCGACCCAGGATCCGGGCGGCGACTGGAAAGCTGTAGTCGTGCCCGCGGTGGTCGAGCCCACGAAAGCGAAGACCTTCGGCGCATACGGCTGGGCGAGAATCAAAGGTCTGCAGAAGCTCTACCGCGATGTTCTCGTCCGCTACTTCCCGCATCACGTGGCGATGACCAGGGGCCAGGTGCAGGACATCATCTGGGAGGCGTTCGGGAACTATCTGGACTTCCAGATGTACGCGCCAAACCAGGCTGTCCCCGGCATGTGGACACCCGAACCGCCGTTCTAATGCGAAACTCGAAATCCGAAATTCGAAGCACGAAACAGACTCAAAACTCAGAATTCCGAACACTCCAAATGGCTTCCCAGCTCCGCTGGCCGGCAGGTCGTTTTGGATTTCAGTATTCGTGCATTCGAATTTGTTTCGCATTTCGTGCTTCGAATTTCGTGCTTTGACAATGGACCTTGCCTACAAACCCGATTTCGATGAGGCAAAGAAGTACTGGCGCGCATACTGGGCCGGCGAGATCATTGATCGGCCGTGCGTTTGCATAAAAGCGCCTTGTGGGGAGAACCGCCCTCAGGGAACTCTTTCGCTCAATGGTTTCACCGATGCCGACGCGGCGCTCAAGCGGTGTCATGAGTGGGCTTCCAGCATGCTCTGGCTCGGCGAGGCCGTCCCGTTTTTCCAGCCGAACTTCGGCCCGGATCAGTTCGCGGCGTGGCTCGGCGCAGAGCTCAAGTATTGTCCGTCCTCAGGCGACACCAGTTGGTCCGAGCCGATGGTGAAAGACTGGGATACCGATGCCGGGGACATAGACCATCCGCACGGGGCCTGGTGGGAGAGGGCACTGGACTTCTACCGGCGGGCGGCCGAGTATTCGGAAGGGAAGTTTCTCCTCGGCGTTCCGGACATTCACAGCAACATGGATGCGGTCTCGGCGCTCCGCGGTCCACAGCGGCTCTGCATGGATCTTCTCGATGCGCCGGAGAAGATTGACGGAGCGATGAAGGCCGTCCGCCGAGCGTTCGCGCCGGTCTTCGAGACAGTCGAGGAGGCCGGGCGGATGACGGAGCGCGGGTACGTCGGTTGGCTGCCCTTCTACTCCGACACCAGCTATGCTGTTCTCCAGTGCGACTTCGCCTGTATGGTCAGCCCGGAGCACTTCCGCCGCTGGATTCTGCCCGCGCTCGAAGAGGAGTCCGCGTACCTGGAGCACGCGGTCTACCATTACGACGGGCCGGATGCGCTGGTCCATCTGAAGGACGTCCTCTCGATCCCCGGGATTGATGCGATTCAGTGGGTCCCCGGCTCCGGGAACCCGCCGGTGATCGAATGGATGGATCTCCTCCGCGAGATTCAGAAGGCGGGCAAGGGTCTATACCTGGCCGGCTCGCCGGACGAAGTGAAGGTATTCCACCGTGCTCTTCGCCCGGAAAAAGTCCTGTACGATACCTGGGCCTCCTCGGCGCAAGAGGCGGAAGACCTGCTCGCGTGGCTCAGGGCGAACACGTGAGCCCGCGTCGCCTTGACAAGTCCATGCGGTCAGTGGTATCCGGTAAGACATACTTTATCCGCATGGGCGCCGTAGGTATCACTGGTGGCTAAACGATTCGGCTTCTTACCCTACGTATTCTTCACCTTGTCCGGCGGCTGCGCGCTGGTCTATGAGGTAACTTGGGCCAAGTACCTGGCGCTGTTTCTCGGCAATACCACGCTGGCGCACATGTGCGTTCTCACGGCCTTCATGGGAGGTCTGGCGCTCGGCAGCGTGTTGATTGGAGCAGCGACCGGCAGGCTCCGGCGGCCGCTCGCTCTATACGGATGGCTCGAGATCGCCATCGGCCTCTACGCAATCACATTCCCCATGTACATTCGCCCGGTGCAATCGCTCGCGCTGGCAGCAGCGTCCGGGATAGAGGTCGGCGGTCCCGCTTGGATCGGGCTGAAGCTCATTGTCGCCATCAGCATGCTGCTGTTTCCCACCTTCCTGATGGGCGGAACGTTCCCTGTGCTCATGAGGCACCTGCAGCCGTCCTCCTCGCAAAGTGACGACAAGGCCGAGTGGCTTTACCTGGCGAACTGCGCAGGCGCCGTCGGCGGCGCACTGCTCGCCGGATTCCTGCTGATCCCCGGTTTTGGGCTCGAAGCCACTCTCACCGGAATCGGGGCCGCTAATGCCGCCCTGGGCGCGATCGTGGTGTCTCTGGCCCTTATCGAATCGCCAGCGATCGGCGTTGAGAAAAGAAAGATCGCAGCATCTGTGAGAGGCGCCGCGAGCCGTGCGACCTGGGCAGTCTACGCCGCGATAGCGGTGTCAGGTTTCGCCGCCATGGTCTACGAACTGGTGTGGATATGCATGTTCGCGGTGACCCTGGGCAGCTCCACGTACTCTTTCACTCTCATGCTGGCGGCCTTCATATCCGGGCTGGCTCTCGGCAGCATGGCGGTCGGTCTCTTTTCCGGAGCGCGCAGGAAGCCGCTGATCGGTTTCGCTGCCGCGGAGATTGCCATAGGATTGATAGTTCTCCTCAGCCTGCCTTTGTATGAGAGACTTCCCTACGTGTTCTGGAAATGGTCCTCACTTCTGCGTCCGTCCGCGCAGAGCCTCGGCCTTTACAACCTGATGAAGTATTCGCTCTGCTTTGTCGTGATGCTGGGCCCGACTTTCTTCTTCGGGATGACGCTGCCTCTCGCCATAAAATCGGTCATCCGCCGTGACGAGCGAATAGGGAAGGACACGGGATTCGTGTACGGAGCGAACACCGCCGGCACTGTGGTCGGCGTTCTGCTTGCCGGGCTGGTGCTCATTCCTCTGCTCGGTCTCAGGCACTCCCTCGAATTCGCGCTGGTGGCGAACGTGATCGCGGGCCTGCTGCTGTTCGGGGTGTCGGATCTGCCGCGCAGGCGGTTGGCGTCCGGGGCCATAGGTGTCGTTGTGATCGGCGTTCTGCTTGCGATGCCGGACTGGGGACCGATGAGCTTCGTTCAAGGGACCTTCCGGCACCAGGGTTTGGCGCCCGCAAGTTGGGCGATCTTTCGGGAGAATCGAAGCAGCATGAAGCTCTACTACTACAAGGAGGACGACGACGGAATCGTGGCCGTTGCGGAAACAAGCAGAGTGCCCGGCCGATCGCTCTACATAAACGGCAAGGCCGATGCTTCGTCGTACGGCGACATGCCCACTCAGGTTCTCGTCGCTCAGCTCCCGATGTTCTTCAAGCCGGATGCGCGAGAGGCGCTGGTGGTCGGATTGGGAAGCGGCGTGACCGCAGCCAGCGTGCTCACACATCCGAAGACGCGCGTGGATTGCGTGGAGATTTCGCGGAGTGTCGCGGAGGCGGCGCGCTGCTTCGACGATGTGAACGGACGTGTGCTGGAAAACAGGCGATTCAAGTTGATATTGGAGGACGCCAGAACCTATCTGCTGGTCACGCCCAAGAAGTACGATGCGGTAATCAGTGAGCCGAGCAACCCCTGGGTCGCGGGGATGGGAAACCTGTTCTCCGTGGAGTACTACGAGTCAGTGTCAAGGGTTCTGAAGCCGGGCGGGATCGTAGTCCACTGGGTGCAGGCGTACGAAATATCGGACGACCTGGTGAAGATGATAATCCGAACGATGCGCAGCGTTTTTCCGTACGTCTACATCTTTGAAGGCCGCCAGATGGACTACATTCTGATGGGCGCTCGCGAGCCGCTCGACCCCGATTTCGGCGCGATGGAACATCGGATTCGGCTGAGCTCTGTTCGTGAGGACCTGGGTCGCATCTCAATAGACTCGGTGGCTGCGCTGCTGAGCCGACAGGTGCTTTCGGCTGAGCGGGCCGCGTCTCTCGCGGGTGATGGAATCATCAACTCCGATGATCTGCCGGTGCTGGAGTACAGTGCGCCTGAGGCCCAATACCTCAGGGCCGAGGCTCCCGTAATCGCGAGGGCTGACGAACGCTTCCGCGGTGGTGACAATCTCTTCGGCGTCCGGTATCTAAAGTCCAGGCCCCTGGACCGGGCGACTTGCCTGTCGCTCATTCGTATGTTCGCGGATGAGCGTATGGCAAACCAGGGCCTGCAGTTGGCGTTGCTTGGATACTACGTGTCTCGCTGGCAGGATAACGCCTCGGTGCTCAGCGAGTACGGAAAGCTGAGGGCCGCGACTGACATCTCAAGCGCGGTCGAAGCATCGCAGGCCGCCTCCCGTCTGACTTCCGATCGGCAGACACTGTGGCTGCAGGCCGACCTCCTCCTGACCCAGCAGCTTTATCTGCATTCCGCCTTTACTCCGCAGGACTTCTCCGCCGTCTTAAAGCTGCTCGACAAGGCTCTCGAAAAAGACCCGGCCAACGAGCTTCTACAGCGCCGTCGTGACGAGACCGCCCGGCTGGCTGAAGGCGAATACTAGCAGGTATCGGATAAAGTCCCGGTTGTTGTAGGAGGGGTTTCCGGACCCCGAAACCCACGCGTCGAATCGGCGATCCCGAAAGGCTCCGGGACAGGTCGGAGTCGCCTCCTACAAAGCGAAAGGCACTTTATCCGGGAGCTGCTAGAGCCCCAGCACTCGCTTCAGGAACGGGGAGAAACCCTTGGCCCCCAGGTAGAAGCCGAGCGAATTGGGGTGAGCTCCGTCCACCAGGCCGAAGCTTGTCTCCCTGGAGATCATCTTCCGGCCGTCGAAGAAGTGGATATTGCGGTCTCCCTGGCGCTGCATCTTCCTCACGAAGTCCTCTCCCGCCTTACGCTGCTCTACGTGAAGGGAGTCATCTATGTCATCCCTGCAGAAGTAGAACGGGCCGACGACGATTATGGGCACGTCCTTGTGAACCTTCCTCAGCTCGCCGATGAAAACCGGCAGGTTCTCCCTGTAGTCAAGGCCCTTGTTCGCCCAGTGGTCAACCACGATGCAGGAGCAGTCAATCTCGTTGATGGCTCTGGCCACCTCCGGCTCTCCCTGCCCGTTGCCGGAGAAGCCCAGGTTGATGAAGTCAACGTTCAGCGACCGCGAGATGAAGTCCTGGTACGTCGTTCCGGGGGTCGAGGCACACCCGCCCTGGGTAATGCTCGAGCCGTAGAAGAGGACCGGCTTCGAGAGCGCGAACGGCCTGTGCCCCTTTATGGCCGCTCCTTCATCCAGGCCGATCTGGTCCAGGGCAACGGGCTTGTACAGCGGCATGTGGATCATGATGTTCCGGAGCTTCGGCGGCGCCTTCTGGATCTGCCACTGCGCCTCGATCTTCCCCTCCGCGTTCGGGGAAACGCTCCCCATGAAGTTGCCGTCCACATAGACATCAAAGCCGCTCTGCCCTATGCGGGTAATGTGGTTCATGACGTAGTTATCCGGAACCTTGGCGCGTACACCTACGTGCAGTGAGTCCGTGCTGAAGAGGATGCGTCCACCTGCCGGACACTGTGCGAGCTCCCACACCGGCGGCCTAAACGTGTCCTTCAGCCGTCTGGGCAGGCGGCACAGAGCCCGATCCTCCTCAAACCACGCGAGTCCGTGAACGTTGAATCCGTCGTTCGGAAAATCTATCCAGTCCATTTGGAAACTCCTGCATCAACCGCAAGGCGCGTGTCCCGGGAGGGCGAGTGTCCTCACGAGCCGTTGCTCTGGCTCGACGGAGTCTCGCCCTCCCGATGGGCGTTCACGATAGCGCCGATTGAGCCTGGGAGGGCGAGTGTCCTCACGAGCCATTGATTCGGCTCGACGGAGTCTCGCCCTCCCGGTGCGTTGTCCTCGCCGCCATTTGGCCCCGGGAGGGCGAGTGTCCTCACGAGCCGTTGAGCTGGCTCGACGGAGTCTCGCCCTCCCGATGCACGTCACCCTCACCGGTTTACCACGACAATACGTGGATCTCCCCCTGATAGGGCCAATCGTCAGAGTGCTCGACCAAACCCTGCCTCACGGGATTGTGGCGAACGTAATCCCACTTCTCGGCGTAGTTCTCTGACCGACGGAGGCGTGTATCCCAGTAATCGGTCTGCCAATGGTGTTCAGAGTTCTGGTGTTGTCTGCTGAACTGCCGTTTCCAGTAGCGCAGCCAATCATCAAGCGATACGCGCATATCCCCGGGTGCAACGAACAGGTGGATATGGTCTGGCATGATGACGTACCTGCCTACCAGCCATCCGCATGCGCCAGCCCATACTGATGTGAGTAATCGGTGTACCTCAGGATCAGCAAGCCATTTCCCTTTATCCCTGGTGCACACGGTTAGAAAGACGATGGTAGGTTGGCTACTGTATTCGTGTACGCCATGCGAGGGGTGCTTCCGCCCCTGAAGGGCGGGCTGGCGCTCAGGATCTCTGTCTTCCATGATCGTATTCTCTTTTCCGGGACGGCAGGTGTCCCGGGAGGGCGAGTGTCCCGGGAGGGCGAGTGTCCTCACGAGCCGCTGATTTGGCTCGACGGAGTCTCGCCCTCCCGATGCAGGCCGTCCTAAATCTTCGTCCCAAGCATCAACTTCGCGTTCTCCTCCGCGCCGTTTGGTCCGGGGAGGGCGAGTGTCCTCACGAGCCGTTGATTTGGCTCGACGGAGTCTCGCCCTCCCGATGGGCGTTCACGATAGCGCCGATTGAGCCTGGGAGGGCGAGTGTCCTCACGAGCCGTTGAGCTGGCTCGACGGAGTCTCGCCCTCCCGATGGGCGTTCACGATAGCGCCGATTGAGCCTGGGAGGGCGAGTGTCCTCACGAGCCGCTGATCTGGCTCGACGGAGTCTCGCCCTCCCGATGTGGGCTGTCCTACATCTTCTCCCCCAGCATCAACTTCGCATTGTCCTCCCCGCCGTTTGCGAGGTAGAGCAGGGGAAGCGGCCGGTCTACGCCTTCGATGAACTTCGGACGAGCCGCCCAGTTCGCCTGCGAGAGCACGTTGTTCAGGTCCATCCAGTATTCGAGCCTGGCGGGGCTGAGACCCTGGATCATGTGGAAGTGGTTCGCCGGCGGATAGTGTTTGTACTCGTACATGCTGGCGTACTTCGGCACGACGAAGGTGTGCGGCCAAGTCGGAGTCGTCGCCTGACCGAGCGCCATCGCCAGCTTCTCCGGGACCTCGGCCGTGGTCGCCTCGTCCCAGCTCATGCTGAACATGTCGGCGAGGCTGCTGAATGTGAGCCTTCCCGCGATCCCGTCGAGCCCGCCAGGGGAGACGAACGTGACAGAGTTACCCAGACCTGGGAAGTACCCTTCATCTGCGATCGGCATGCCGACCCCCGCCATTATTTCGTCCACGCTCGCGCCGGGCTTCGCGGACCAGTCGAGCGACGCGCTGCCGGAGTTGTCGCCGTCCACCAGGCCCTTCTGCGCCCATACCTCATTGGGCAGCTTCACCCCGATCTTCTGAGCGAGCGCTTCGAGCTCCCACTTCTCCCACACCTTGCGGAAATCCATGAAGAGCGGCGGGTTGCCGCCGGTCAGCGCGGTGAAGAAGAGCATTGTCAGGAGGCCCTGGACGTCCGCTTCCGTCGCAAACGGTACGGGCACCTTCCGCCCATTGTGGTCGAACGTCGAGTTGAAGAACGACTCCATCGCGTCGGCCACCGGGAGAGGAATCCCGCGCTTGTCGGATCCCCACTCGAGCTGGCTCATGAACCCGCCGCCGACCGCATTCAAATCCCTCATCAGGTTGCGAACTATCAGGTAGAGCGCCAGGCTCTGGTTGAACCTCCCGGAGTCCGCCTGATCCCTGATCTCGAGCCGCTTGCCGAGGTGCTTATCAATGAACGCGCGGAATCCCTTCAACTCCCCCGCGTCGTAGGACTTTTTCTGCAGCATGTCCGAGAGCAGCTTCATGTCGAGCCGCGTGATCTCGATGCCGAACTGCCGGCGTGTGGGCAGGATGTGCGCCAGCGCCGTCTCCATCCCCATGGAGTCGTGGCCGAAGATCACGACCCTGCTGCCCTTGAGCGCCTGGGTCGTGACCGCCGCCGATGCCCAGTCCACCAGGGCCTGCGCCGTGCTCTCCGTCATCACGGGCTCCAGGCCGGTATCGGGCCAGGTGCCGACGTTCAGATGCGAGAGCCTGCCATATTGCGCCAGGGCGCCGTTCACCGCATGTGCAAACACCACTCCCGGCTTCGGGCCGCTGTTCCCGCAGGTGAAGTTGATCGGCGTGTCCTTGGGGAACTGCTGGAGGAGCGAGATCACGCTGAGCTGAGGGAATGCCCATGTGTCCGGCGTGCAGACCAGAACCTTTACGCCCGCGTCCTGAAACTGCTTGGCCACAATGTCCGCCTGCTTCTCTCCGTCCACGAGTATCGGGGCGTAGACGACCTTCACGGGCGAGCCGTCCGGGAGCTTCACCCGATCCGCCAGAATGTCCGCCGCCATTCGCACGATGTTGCGGCATCTCTGCCGGCTCTTCGCATCTATCCTCGGGTCGCCCGCCACGAATACTCCGATGGCAGGTACATTCTTCTCAGACTTCTCCACCGTCTCCGCGAGTCCTGTGGCTGTGCTGCTCATGACATCGTCCTCCCTGTCCGAAGGTGCTTGATGGAAAACTGTCGGCGCAATTCTAGCAGATGATCGAACCGGAGGCAAGCATCCGCGCAGGAATCGCGTGCTTGACGAGCCGGCTGTGAAGCACGCAGGCATTCTTTCCGGCTAAAGGCGGTGCGATTGCGTTGCGTGTTGGGAGGCTTGGCCGAGGAATGACACTGCGGCCGTCGTCGTCAGGATTTGGATTCGGGAGTGCGGTGCTTGCGGGTCGCGGATTCAGAGGTGGGATGTGCACTCTGGCTCTTGGCGGCGGCTCCTTCTCCCTCTGCCTTTCCCTCGTCCCCGCCTGACGGCTGCTGCCGCTTCACGCCGTATTGCAGCATTACGACTATGCTCACGCGCCTGTTTGAGAAGTGCGTTGGATCTCTCGGCTCGCGGGGTTGAGTCGCTGCGTATCCTCGGATCTGGGCGATCTGTTTCTCACTTACGCCCGCGGCCTGCATCACGCGCCTGGCGCTGTTTGCGCGGTCTGCGGAAAGTTCCCAGTTCGTGTAGTTGTCGCGGCGAGCAAGAGGGCGAATGTCGGTGTGTCCCTCGACTATCACCTTGTTAGGCAGCTTCCTGAGCTCTGCCGCGATGCGGGACAGGAGTTCCCGCGCCTCCGGCTTCACCCGCGCGCTTGCCGCATCAAAGAAGAGAGACTCCTTCGCCTCCATCAGGTCTATCTTCATCCCGTCGTCTACCAGTTTGACGTCCACGTACTCTTTCAGTTCCTTGAACTCGGGGGCGGCTGCGACGATGTTCTCTATCGTCTGCTTTGCTGCCTTGAGCCTGGCGATCTCCTGGGATTGGGCGTCAAGCTGGCTCGTGTCGGCTTCACTTCGCTCTTCGAACCCGGCTCGTTTGAGAGCATCTTTCTTTGCCTCAACCTCTGCCATGAACTCCTTCGGATCTTTGAAGTAACCTTCCACCGCCGCCTTTGCCTCCTGGTTGAGGCCCATTATCCACATCACCAGGAAGAAGGCCATCATCGCGGTGACGAAGTCCGCGTAGGCCACCTTCCATGCTCCACCATGATGGGCCGCATGCTTCTTGCCCCTCTTGACAACTCGAATATCCGCACTGTGTTCCTTCTTGCGACTCATGGCAAATGTTTCCTCTGATACTAGGCGGCCGCCTTCTCTTCGTCTGTGCTGGTGTCTGCCTTGACTGTCTCAGCCTTGATCGCTGTGCGTCCTCTGCATGTGTCTTCGAGTTCCGAAAACGTCGGACGCACCTCGGGCTCAATACTTCTTCGTGCGAACTCTACGCAGGTCAGCGGCGTATCGCCCCTCGCGAAGCCAAGGACCGCATGCTTGATGCAGGCTAGGTACTGCTCTTCGGACTTGGCGACCGTCTCTGTTGCCTTGGAAAGCGGTGAGAATACCCCGTAGGCCAGGAGAACGCCGAGAAATGTCCCGACAAGTGCCGCCGCGACCTTCTCTCCGATCTGCTCGGGTGGGCCCCCGATAGCCTGCATCGTGATTACGACGCCCAAGACTGCAGCCACAATGCCGAAGCCCGGCATGGCGTCCCCCACGGTGCCGAGAATGTTCGAGACCCTCATCGTTTCTTCGCGCTGAGCCTCCAGATCAATATCCATCAGGTCGGACAGGTCGTAGATGCTTGCCCCTCCCATGATGATCAGCTTCAGGGTATCGGCGCAGAAATCCACGGCATGGTGGTTGGCTAGAAACGAGGGGTACTTCTTGAATATCTCCGACTGATGGGGGTTTTCCACATGCCTCTCCAGGGCCAGGGCACCTTCCTTTCTGGCCATGGCGAAGAGATCGTACAATGTCTGCAATAGCTCGAGGTACGTCGCCTTCTTGTACGGATTGCCCTTCAACAGGGTTATGCATGCCTTGACGACTCCGAGTGCGCCTTTGGGGGAATAGCCTATGACGACACTCCCTAGGCCGGCTCCGCCGATGATGATGAACTCGGAAATCTGCATAAGGGCGACGACTTTCCCGCCATGCATGGTGTAACCTATGAATATGCTGGCGAAAACAATGCCGACGCCCACCAGTATGAACATCTCTATTGATACCTCTGAGGTCGGAAGCGCAAAGCCGTGAACCTGCAAAGAACCTGCGTCCGGCAGGTCCGGATGCCTTGGATCGCCTTGTACAACGCCGTCCGAGTGCGCGAGGCACTCTATAGACTATTCCATACAGGGCCGCATGAAGCCAAACAGAATTCGGGCTGCGGCTAGCACGGTGGGAGGTCAGGCTGCGGACTGCCGGCATCGGCGTCAACCAGCCGCCTGACACGGCCCTTGAACAATACGGCTAGCGGTAGTAGAATCAGTCAGGCCGGCACGGCGGGTCACATCGAAAAGGGTGGTCAAGAAGATGCCTCTTCGTTCAACGGCTATCGCTTTCCTGATTCTGCTAACGGGGGTGGACTGCATGGGTGCACAGCGCAAACTGGAAGTTCGGCAAGTCCCGGGCCAGGCGGAGTTCGGCACGGTGGAAATCCACGGCGTCGCCGCGGGAGACTTCAGGCCGGCCCTCTGGAAGCAGGGGAAGCTTCACTTCGTGCCCGACGTGCGTTCTCCGTTCATCGAGCCGCGGAAAGGCGGGGTGTTTCGCAACATCTATGCTCCATCGGCAGTGGAGGTCGCGGACGGCTGGCGTGTCTTCTACGGCGCCTGGGACGGCGTGGACTCCGGCAATGATCGGATCTACTCGGTGCACACGCGGGATTTCGTTGACTTCATGGGCCGCCGGACGGTGATCGAGCACGGCGAC
>Ga0315294_10000770_pt1 | contig 34652 bp, 34 predicted proteins | sample YL17G13_40_MG_FD_203626 | JGI IMG/M metagenome (GOLD analysis project Ga0315294, IMG submission 203626) | Sediment microbial communities from Yellowstone Lake, YNP, Wyoming, USA - YL17G13_40 | ecosystem: Environmental > Aquatic > Freshwater > Lake > Sediment | place: USA: Wyoming | collected...
CGAAGACTAACTTCTAATTATAAAAACAGCGTCGAATATGCGTCCAGTACCGCAGTTAAAAAATAAGGCGGGACAAAGATACAATATTCCTCAGTCCCGCCTATATTACTTCCTATTTTACGCTTGTTATAACGTTTATTCTGTACTGAAAGTTTATGTCGTATATTGCTATTATACTGCCGATGTATGATGTAGGTAATGATGATTTAGTACCAAGAAGAGTAGGAATTTGGTCATAGATACGGCAAAGTCTCGGAAAAATAGTTAAAATATGAGAAAAGGTGTCAGTAATACAATGTGGTTGCTATAGATATAGACCTCTGTTATAATCCCGGCAAGTTGGGGATTAGTCTAGCGGTAGGACAGCGGACTCTGAATCCGTGAGGCCAGGTTCGAATCCTGGATCCCCAGCCAGTCATTACACATTCCGAACTCCTATTTGAGAAGAAGGGACTTTTCCCAGCTCTAAAACAGCTCCTCGCGTCTTATTCGAAGCCGTCAAAATAACGAAACGATGGATTGGTTAGTCAGAAACTCATCACGTTAGCAAACTCTAGGCGGAACGTTGACTTCAACCCACATTGTGGCATAGGATAGCATTGTGCGGATTAGTATTCTGCGGATTAGTATTCTGCCCAAAAGTTCTCTGGGTAGATGGTCGGTTGGCTTAGCTGCCGCCTTCATTCTGCTCTTCATATTATTCCAAACCTTTGCCGCATCTGTGCGGCGCAATCCAGTATCCAATCCGGGTCCACCTAGTCCGGTTATTATTATGGCGGTCGTTGCTGATTATATCTCAGGCATAGCTGCTTTTGTAACAGGACTCATCAGTATTATAAAGAGCAAGGAGCGGTCTATTCTTGTTTTCTTGCTTGGCGAAGTCATATTCCCGAATTGAAGTCCTTTTTAGGCCTGGACCAGTACAAAGACTTTTTCTGATTTCTTAGAGTAGGCTCCATCTATTTATCTCACCACCTCCCCGTGCCAGTTACAAAATGGCTAATTGTTACCCGACGACTCTGAGACAAGGACTTACGCCTTGAGAATCTCCTTGTGTCGTAGGGCGCACTCCAGTGACAGCTGCATTTTCATATCGCGGAACTCGGCAATGTCAAAGTCAAGGTGCTCCAGTGCCTCATCTCGCTCCTTCAGATAATGCTCCAGGAGCAGCTCGGCAAGCTGGAGTCGGGTGAGGGCAACTTCAGGGCGGAATCTCATCTCGCTGGCCACCTTCAGCGCCTCCTGGTAGTGGGAGCGAGCCTCATCGGGCCTGCCCAAGAGGACAGCGGCAGCGCCTAGATGGCGGCCTGCGCATGTCGTGTGCCACAGGCCACTGGTGCGGATACTGCTGCCAGCCAGTCGGCGAAGAAGCAGCTCAGCCGCCTGGCGATGTCCCACCAGCACCGCGGCTTCCAGTGATGTGATAGCTTCCCACGCTCCGGTCTCGTCCTCGGCCGAGCCAATGCCAGGGCGTGCCACAACCAGCCGTTCCAACATCTCCGCCACCTCGGCATATCGGCCCAGGTGCGCCAGGCAGAACAGAATCATCAAATCAGAGGCTATGCTCTGATTGCTTTTGCACTTCTACGTCTGTAACGACGGGACTTGGCATTGTCGGGGCTGAATCTCGCAATCTGTGTATTGCATCTTCTGACCACTCTAACAGAAGCTTGCATTCCCGAACAATGTAGCTAGCGACTAAGTTGTGATACATCTCTTCCAAGTTAGTCCCGCCTCCTCTGGCATGTTTCTTAATATTCGGAATGGTCTCTAATTCATAATACTTGAGTTGTTCTCTGACTTGCTCTGCGAATGCCTCAAGGTTGTTTATCATGTTTCTAGTATCGGTCTCGCTTCCAAACCACATTTGTCCAAGCATCCGAAGACGTGGCACACGGTGCGGTTGTGGTTCTTTAAACCATTTCTGCAATTCAGCATGCCCAGCCTCTGTGATGCGAAACATGTTTTGATATGGCTGCTTCTCTTTGTAGACCGTGTCAAATTCGACGAGGCCTTCTGCGGTCATCTCACTCAGAGCCCGGTAAATTTGGCTTAACGCCGGGCGCCAGGGGGTAAGAAAACTTTTGTGCATTGCATAGCCGCTCCTGGACCTATGGTAAAGGAGTCCTAGTAAAAGATGTTTAAAAGCCATATCATCTCCAGTGTGCGTGTGATTACGACAACTCCAAGTGTGCTATCGCAAGATATAGACAATTACATAAGCATATACCATGATATCATGCATATCTATGCTCATATAGAGCATATTATATATTATACTTGTGCTTCGCTTAGAAGTGTACCGTAAACGCAAGACAGTGTCAATGTTTTTTGCCAGTGAGGCCACAAATACTGCGGCCGGTGTCTCTGATATGAGAATTGGCCAAAATTACTCTTCAAAATTTCTGGTTTAGGTATTGACATTCTTCACTGACTCTGTTATCATGCCTAACGTAGGTATGTCTAATGTTATGCATGACTAGTGATATATACTATCACGCGACGTGCGATTTGGTACGTACCACCGCAGTTTCGGATATCTTCCAAAAGGTACACATGGGTATAAGTAGGCGTCGACGATGTAGTTTATCCGTATTCGCGTTTTACTCGTAACGTTAAGTAAGTCTTACCAAACAAAAATAACTAATAAGGGAGGTGTCTAAGATGTATCAAGTAAAAAGAAGGGAAGCGAAGATGAAGAAAGTGTTAATGGCCGGGTTGGTATTATGCCTAGTTGCTTTATTGCTTTTGCCGATGGGTTTAGGCTGCGCCGGACCGAAAGCTAAAGTACCCACGATAAAAGTCGGCATTATTGGACCGATGACGGATATTCAGGGCAGAAACCACTGGCAGGGCGCAACAATGGCAATGAACGAGATAAACGAAGCTGGTGGTATAAAAGTCGGGGAAGCCAAGATGCCAATAGAACTGATCAAAGCTAATTCCAACGAGAATGTGAGTGTTCCCGATTCCGTGACAGCTATGGAAAAAGTCATAACACGGGACGGAGCTGATTTCGTGGTCGGGGGTAATAGGACAGAAAGTGTCCTTGCGATGCAAGATGTTGCTATGGATAATAAAACGATTTTTCTGAACTGTGGTTCTGGTGGCGTAGAGGTCTGCTCCCGTGTAGCAAAAAATTACGACCGTTACAAGTACACGTTTAGAGTAGCCACGCTAAATTCGAACTATCTGGCTCAAGTTCTGGTCCTTGTTCTAAAGAGTGTCAGTAAACAGGCTAAGGCACAGCTTGGTACTGACAAGCTGAAAGTTGCCCTCTTGATGGACAAGCTGGATTGGGCTGAGCCTATAGTTAAAGCAGCTCCACCAATTATTAAGGGGCTGGGTATGGAGGTGGCTGGAGTATGGCGACCGTCAGCAACAGCCAGCAGCCTGAGTGCCGAGTTGACAGCGATAAAAGGTTCTGGCGCCAATATTATCTTGACCGGATTAGCAGGAGCATCTGGAATTGTCTACGCCAAGCAATGGGAGGAACTTGAGATCCCAGCCTGCTCAGTTGGTATCAATATTGAAGCTCAGTCGACATCATTTTGGGCTGCCACTGGGGGAAAGGGGAACTACGAGACCACTCTAAACTTCTATGCTCCTGTGGCAATTACTTCCAAGACCCTACCCTTCATTGAGAAGTATCAGAAACAATTCGGTGAGTTTCCGCCTTGTTATGCCAGCACCTATGATGCGCTGTATGTATTGAAGGAGGCGATTGAAAGAGCTGGGACTCTTGATGCCGATACTATAGTGGCTGAACTTGAGAAGACCAAATATGAGGGCGTAGGCGGTACAATAGCCTTTTACCCGCTTGACAATCCAGCTCCTCACGACCTGGTTTTCGGGCCTGGATATGTGACCGCTGTAGCTATTCAGTGGCACGACGGTAAGATGACGTGCGTGTGGCCCGACGGCGACTGGCAAGGCGTAAAGTATCCTGGCACTGTTGAATATGCTGTTCCGCCGTGGGTAATTAAGAAATAAGTAAGTATTTCAAGGGAGCAGCAGCACTGCCAGCCGCGCCGGCGGAGTAATTAGGTAAGGAATCTCGTGTTTGGAGCCCGGTCAAATGCCATGCGCGGGCTCCAGTGTAGGTGTATTGTATATCCTACTGGTAGGTGCGCAAACGAAAGGCGTGAAAGGTGAGACAAACGGAGGCATATTTAACAGTATATCATATATTAGCTTCAAGGCTCGCTATTACATGTTGGAAGCAGACAGGGATCTCGAAATAGGATTGGTTCAGGCTCTGCATGCAGTTGAATTCTGGATTTTGGTACATACCTGTCACGTAATGCAGAGACCATAGAGAGGAGGATTCAATGGATTTCAGGTTCACCGAGGAAGAAGAGAAGCTCAGACAAGAAGTACGGCAATTTCTTAGTCAAGAACATGTAGATAAATTTCCAGTGGAGCTCGAAGACGAGTATTACGGCATGGGCGCCGGTTCACCGGCTTACAGTCGGAGGCTTGGGCAAAAGGGCTGGCTTGGCATCTCATGGCCTAAAGAGTACGGGGGCTTGGGCCGACCTCTTATGGAGAGATTCATCCTGCTTGAGGAGTTAACATATCACAGGGCGCCACAGGCCTCCCATTTCTTCAATGACTCAGTTGGCCCAAGCATCATTCGCCACGGGACTGAGAAACAGAAACAGGCTTTCTTGCCGAATATGTCTCGGGGAGAGCTGTTCTTCTGTACAGGTCTTAGTGAGCCTGATGCCGGCTCCGACATGCTGGCTACGAAGACAAAGGCTACAAAAAATGGCAATAGCTACATCGTAAGCGGTCAGAAAGTATGGATCTCCGGTGCCCACGTCTCCCATTGGATGCTTACCTTGGCAAGAACTGACCCAGAAGCTCCGAAGAACCGAGGTCTGAGTATTCTCCTTGTTGATTTGAAGAGCCCGGGGGTAACAGTCCGGCCTATCACCAACATGGCATCGCTTGAATCGTTCAACGAAGTCTTCCTTGATGACGTCCGTGTTCCTCAAGAAAACCTCCTTGGTGAAGAGAACAAGGGATTGCGAGTAGTTTTTGAATCACTTGAAGGCGACAGATTCTGGGCAAGAGCGGGAAGGGCTCCGTTAGCTAAGAGGGACCTTGAGGACCTTGTTGAATATGTGAAGGAGACGAAGTTTTGCCGTGAATCGCTAGCTGCTAACCAGACAGTCCGACACATGTTGGTTGAGCTCGCGGTGGATATCGAAGCTTGCCGCCTGCTCACCTATAAGGTGGCCTGGTTATTAAGTAACGGAGCCAGCCTCACACACGAGGCTTGTATCGTGAAGACCTTTAGTGACCTGCTGGCGCACCGGCTTGCCAATATAGGGCTGCAGATTTTGGGGCCTTACGCGGAGCCGAATTCTGACTCTAGATGGTCGGCGTTACAGAAACGGATGACACGCATGTACGCGTTCAGCCCAGGCTACCTGATCGCTGGCGGTACAGTGGAGATACAAAAACAGACGATTGCAATGAGAGGCTTAGGACTAGGCACACCTCCGAGCCGGTAACCTATTACCTATCCGAGCTTCTGGAAAAGGTTTGTTCGATAGGTCATGTGATAAAGAAATGGCCTATTGACCTAAGTATGGATTAGGCAGATTTTAGTGATCGTAGAAATCTTAGTCAACGGAATAGTGATCTCAGCGATATATGCTCTTCTGGCGAGTGGCTTCGCTCTTATTTTTGGAGTTGCTCGAATCATCAATCTGGGACATACTGCATTTTACATGCTGGCTGCCTATTTTTTGTTCACATTTGCTAACCTGCTTGGCCTAAATGTGTTTCTATCAGCAATTCTTTCTATAGTCATAGTTGTCCTTATGGGAATAGGCGTCTATGAATTACTTATTGACCCGATACGTGAGCATGAAACTACCGTGTTGCTGACAACTATTGCCCTTGCCATATTGATACAATCATGTATGCTCGAGGCATTCGGCGGTCAGTATCGTGGCGTTTCCAGTTTTTTCTTCGGGTCTGTAGAGTTGCTTGGTGTCAGCGTGTCCTATCAGCAGTTGTTAACGATTGGGTTAGCTCTTGTGGTTCTTTTTAGCTTATGGTTGTTTCTATCTAAATCGAAGCTCGGTGTCGCCATCAGGGCTACTGCTCAAGACAGAGAAGTGGCTAATTTGATGGGCATAGATGTGGGAAGAATATGTCTGACAACTATGGCTGTTGCAGTAGGTTTAGCAGCCATTTCAGGCGTAATAGTAGCTGCACTGTTTGTTGCTGGGCCGACTATGTGGATGGAACCACTGATAATCGTCGTCGCCATCGTTGTCCTTGGAGGTTTAGGGAGCGTAAGGGGGAGCTTCGTGGGTGCTCTCATCATGGGGTTCGTTGAGACCATGGTCGTTGTATTTTTACCCATGGGTTCCTTCCTTAAGGGCGCGATTGCCCTAGCTGTCATGGTTGTCGTTCTCCTAATAAAACCAGAGGGAATGTTTGGTGTGGTTTTCGAAGAAGAGAGATTATGACGGCACACTATTTCCGACGGCTATATAAGATATATCAAAGCCAGGTATTAGCCATCCCGGGAAGGGTAATAGCCGTCTTTTTCTTTTTGTTCTTATTGCTTCTACCTATTTTCGTAAGAGATGTTTACATTTTACGTATTTTTATCTTTGCCAATGTGTTTGTTATTTTTGCCGTCAGCTGGGATGTACTAGGAGGCTTTACTGGGCAAATAAACTTTGGTCATGCTCTCTTTTTTGGGGTTGCTGCCTACACTGCAGCTTTGCTGAATATACATCTGGGTTTAACGCCTTGGCTAACTATACCTTTAGGTGCCATAGTGGCAGTAGCAGCTGGATTGCTTGTTGGCATACCGGCACTGAGGTTGAGAGGACATTACTTAGCCCTGGCTACACTAGCCTTCCCGTTGATGCTCACCGGGGGCGTTTTCGCTTTTTCCAATCTGACCGGTGGTGAGCTAGGGCTCTCCGGAGTAACTCCTCTGCCCGGCTCACGTATGTCTCAGTACTATGCTTCTTTCCTTCTGATGGCAGGCTCAGTCTTAATAATGTGGAAACTTACCGACGCCAATAGCAGCATTATCAGGATAGCAGTCATCTTCCATGCCATCCGTGAAGATGAGATCGCAGCTCGAGCTTGTGGAATCAATACCATCAGGTATAAGCTGCTAGCCTTCGCTATCAGTGGATTCTTTGCTGGCGTTGCCGGCGGCTTCTATGTCCATTTCCTGAGAATTGCTGGACCGTCAACATTAGAACTTATGTTGTCGTTTCAGGCAATTATCTGGACTATCTTCGGTGGAATTGGGACGATATATGGGGCTGTAGTTGGCGTCTACATCCTTTACCCTCTTATGGAAGTCTTGCGGGCAGCGCCGGAGCTACGAATGTTCGTCTTCGCTCTGATTATCATGGTCATACTTCGGTTTATGCCCGAGGGGATTGCTGTTTGGGTACGAGATAAGTTGGAAAAGGAATGTCCGCGCTGCAAGTTGGCTAACGCAGCATGGCGTACCAACTGTAGAGCCTGTGGCGCCGCCTTATACCTGGAAAAGGCCAATTCCTCACAGAACCTAGAAATAGAAAGAAAATAAAAAGGAGGTTACTACGTTGGACTATTCACGGTACAAAGCCATAAAGGTGGAGAAGGAGGGGGCGGTAATAGTCATGTATTTAAACCGTCCCGAGACCTTTAATGCATTTGATGAGGAACTGCATTCCGAGCTTGAGGACATACTTGAGGACATTGGAAAAGATGACGAGGTGAAAGCTGCTGTTCTTACTGGAGCGGGGAAGGCTTTTTCGGCTGGAGGCGACATCAAAATGATGCATCGAATGCTGACTGAGCCATCAGCTGCCGTGTCCTCAACCATGTCACATACCATAAGATTAATCAATAACATTGTTGACTTGGAAAAACCGCTAATTGCTGCTGTCAATGGTGATGCGATAGGCCTTGGAGCCACTGTGGCTCTCTTTTCTGACATTATCATTGCATCGGAAAAGGCTCGCATTGGCGACCCTCATGTCAGCGTGGGCTTGGTCGCTGGAGACGGTGGAGCGGTAATATGGCCACTCTTAGTAGGCATCGCGCGAGCAAAAGAATTCCTATTGACTGGGGACCTAGTCCCAGCTCCCGAAGCTTGGCGGATGGGATTAGTAAATAAAGTAGTTCCCCATGATGAGGTCATGCCTAACGCTATCGCAATTGCCAAGAGACTAGCTGCCGGGCCTACCTTGGCAATCAGTTGGACCAAGCACAGCATAAATAAGTGGCTTAAGGAGATGGTCAATCTTATCCTCCCCACGTCTATTGCCCTGGAGGCTAATTCCTTCCGCACTGAAGACCATAGAGAGGCAGTAACAGCTTTTTTGGAGAAACGTGTGCCCAAGTTCAAAGGTCGATAGGAAACATAATGGAACACGCGGGCTTCAGTTTCACTTTTGCAGTACGCTTTAGTATGGATGCTTTTCCCTTGCCAATTCACTCGGTGACTGATGAGTAAAAGCTACTACATCCTTGGCCAGTAGTCAATAAATGTGGTTGAATTATGCAAGGCAAATTGCAAATACCAGAAATCTGCAACTGGGGAACAATACTTCGATCCATTCTGGTAGGTAGGCACTCTTGTGCTTGGAGATTGGAGAGAGAATAATCACAAACCCAAATATGCCTTTCGAATGGTCTCTCGTCTGTCAGTAGCTCCTGAGCTGTTCCCTGCGCAATTACGTGGCCTCTAGACATGACGTAGTTTCCTCCTGACAGGTCGAGAAGGCGAAACTGATGTCTTGCTCAGCCAGGAGTATGGTAACCCCAAACTCGTGGTAAATCTGTTCAATGCGTTTAAATAGGTCTTCCTTCAACCTTGGCGCTAGCCCACTTGAGGGCTCATCAACCAGCAGAAACCTACAGAAATTTGGTTTTCTCGTTCCTTCAACCTTGGAAACAATTTATAGACCTTGTCACGACCTTCATCGACCTCTTTCTTGTCTTTACACAGGTAAGCTCCGGCTAGGAGGTTGTCTTTGACTGTCATTTCAGCAAACGGTCTGCCCCTCTCGGGGCACAGCAACAAGCCCTTCTTAGCTATTTCAGATGCCGACAGTTTTTCGATCCTCTCACCCTCGAACTCTATACTGCCTTTAAAGGTTATATCGGCTTGTCTCGTCCCTTTTAATACCTCCTTCTCCCAATTTATCAGTCCAGCTATAGAACGAAGCAAGGCGGTTTTCCCAGCACCATTAGGACCGACCAGTCCAACCAGTTCGCCTTTGTCAACTTAAATGCTCGCCTCATCTGGCACCGTAGCGGTATCATAACACGTAGTTACATTCTTAACTTCGAGCAATGAGCATCTCTACCTGTCTGTTCTTGGCTATTTCTTCAGAAGTACCCTGGGCAATAACCTCACCAAAATTGAGTACGATTAACCTGTCGACTATTTTCATTAGTTCGCTTAGCTTGTGCTCTATAATAAGCATAGCCGGCCCTTCGCTGTGTAGCCTACCGAATCTTCTCCTTTGTGCAGTCTCTTCATCGATTTGACAACAAGCTCTGTTTCTGCCGGATTGAGCCCGCCGAAGCGTTTGGTCAAGTTTTCCCCTTCGAAAAACGTTGTACTCATCTCAAACCTCTTCCAGCTCTTCCCTGAGCTCGCGCCGTGACACCTTACCTACGTCCGTCTTTGGGATCTCTCCCCTAAACTCCACAATCTTAGGAACCTTATAGTGAGCCAGCTTTCCCTCACAATATTCCATTATCCCTTTCTCCGACAATTTTCCCCTGGCGTCTGATTCTAGAACAACAATAGCTTTGATGTTTTCGCCTACCATGGGGTCTGGGACACCGATAACACCTACTGCTTTGATTTGGGGATGGGCAGCTAAGACCTCCTCTATTTCTCGAGCAAATACCGCGAGCCCCTTGTATTTGATTAGATCCCTCTTTCTATCATAGAAATAGAAATAACCCTCTTCATCCATGCTGACCAGGTCGCTGGTTCGAAGCCATATCTCACCGTCTATTTCGACAAAGGCGTTCTTGCTTTCCTCTGGTCTCCTCCAATATCCCTTCATCACTTGCGGACCTTTAATTATGGCCTCGCCGATTTTCCCCGGAGGAAGAAACTCATTGGTTTGGGGGTCAACCACTGCGGCCATAGTGTTAGGTAGTGGAATTCCAAATGAGCCCTCTTTGTTTCTGCCAATTGGGTTAAAATGGGTTCCGCCGCTGCTTTCAGTCTGTCCGTAACCTTCGTGTATTGCAACTCCGGTTCGTCTTATCCAATCCTTACTCGTAGACTCAAGAAGAGCGTCTGCACCTGACATAACAAACTTAAGCCGCTTCCAATCCACCCAATCGGTCTTCTCATGTTGATTAAGGTATTCGTACATGCTGGGAACTGAAAAGAATGCTGTGGCGCTGTATTTTTCGATAGCATCCAGGATGTCACCAGGGTCAGGAGTGGTAAATATCACCAGTGTATAACCTCGGACTAGGCCGCCAACCATGAGTATACCTTGGCCATAAATGTGGTAGAACGGCAAATAAGCTATTATAAGTTCTTTGCCTTCTTTAAGGACTGGAGACATGAAAAGGTAGGTTTGCAATTCATCCGCGAGCAGATTGTAGTGGGTTATCATGGCCCCTTTGGGTGTCCCTGTGGTGCCACCAGTATAAGGCAACGTTGCTACATCTTGCTTAGGATTAATCTCTATTTGTGGTGGCTGTGGTGGGTATTTCTTGATCAGGTCTTGGAATTTATAAATGCCCTCTCTTTCGAAGATCTCAGGAGATGGTGCCGACATCTTCTGATATACAGCTCGGAGCACGCTTTGGCCCAAGAATTTCTTCAAAGCGGGTAAGTACTCTGTGATGTTTGTTAGAATGACTTTTTCAAGGTTGACCCCTGAGCTTTCAACTCTATCATAGAGAACATCCAAGCAGATAATAGTTGTAGCTCCGCTGTCTTCAATTTGGTGCTTGATTTCCGGGCTAACGTAAACCGGGCTGATCGAAGTCACGGTTGCACCGGCTTTAAGAGCTCCGAAATAAGCTATTATGAATTGAGGAGAGTTCAAGAGGAGCAAGGCAACTACGTCCCCTTTCTTGACTCCTAAATCACATAGGGCGGCAGCGAATCTATCGACATGGTCTTTCAGTTCACGGTAGCTTATCTTTTTGCCGTAAAAAATGACAGCGGTCTTGTCTTTCCATTTCGCCACCGCTTCATCGAAAACTTGTGGCAAGGACTTCTCCTGAACTTCGATTTCGGCGGGTACACCCTCAGGATAGAATTTCAACCAAGGCTTTTCTTCGTGCTTGGCTTTGTGTGACATAGCTCTGCTCCTTTCTATACTTATTAATTTGGGTTACTTAATGCCCCAGGCGGTCGGTGCCTCCAGACCAGCTGCCAGAGTGTGTGGGACAATTTCACAAAGTGCATCCACCGTCCACAATCCCCTAGTGTAGATAGTCTTTGCTGCCACCGGCTCCTGGTATATGGATACGACGTTTCCATAGACGAGAAAGATATGGCCGTTGATATTGACAGCCTCATCTGTAGATAGATAGACTACCATAGGAGCGACTTGTTCAGGTAGCCATCCTATCATCTGCTCCGTATCCGGTGCAGCTGAACGTCCAGTCACCCTATCTTTTTCCCAGCCTTTCCTGGTTTCCTTAGATAGAACCAGTCTTGTAGTAGCACGAGGCCGGATAGCATTACAGGTTACCCCATATCGTGCCATTTCGATGGCCACTGTCCGTGTCAGGCCTACAATGCCCTCCTTTGCAGCAGCGTAGTTAGCTTGTCCCGGACTACCAAACCCGCCTTCTGATGCCGTATTTATGATTCGCCCACTCCGCTGCTGTCGAAATATAACACACGCTGATCTGATGCAGTTAAAATGACCGTAGAGGTGAACTTTTATAACTGTATCCCATTCTTCAGGCGACATGTTAAATATCATTCGGTCCCTGATAATGCCAGCGTTGTTGACCAGTATATCTAGTCGCCCAAAATGCTCCAGGGCCGTCTGAATGATATTCTCACCGCCTTCGCTAGTGGCAACGGTATCGTAGTTGGCTACGGCAATGCCACAGGCCTTCTCAATTTCAGCGACTACTTCATCAGCCGGGGACACGGATTCCCCAATGCCGCCGGTAGCACAGCCAACGTCGTTAACAACCACTTTGGCTCCCTCAGCAGCCAAGGCCACCGCTTCTGCCCGGCCAATACCCTGACCGGCTCCAGTGACTATAGCGACCTTACCTTCAAGTCTCTTCACCATACATGATCTCCTTACCGTAGTAACATATCGACTTACAAAAGTCTGACATTTGCCCTTTACCCTGCCCTAGCAAGAGCGCCATAAAACAGCTCTCTCCAACCTCGTTAGATGTCCGTATTGGGAAAATGCCTCCTATTTGGTGCGCACGTTCTGCTTAATGTACTTCACAACAGGTCCTGGCAGAGAGCCCATGAAAACTTCGTCGACTCCCATTTCCTTGAGTTCAGGTATGTCCTCTCTGGGAAAGATTCCCCCTACTAATAGCAAGACATCGTCCAGGTTGCTCTCCTTCATCAACCTTGCTATCTCACCGACCGAGAAATGTTCACCTCCATGGCAACTTAATCCCACAACGTCTGCGTCCTCCTCCATCACTGTCCTCACGATGCCTTCGGCTATTTGATGGCAGCCAAGATAGACCACTTCCATCCCTGCTTCCCTTAGAGCGGATGCAATTACTCTGACTCCCCTTTCATGGCTGTCCAAACCAACCTTGGCTAATATTACCCTGATTATCTTATCCGACGCCATATTGCTTACCCTCCCTAATCCTGACTACGCTGAAGTGTCAATAAATAGCTCGTATGCCATCAAATACATCATATGTGTAGCCGTAACCCTGCCGCATCATCCCACATATTTCGCCCAGTGTGGCATAGACTCTAACCGCTTCGATTATCGCAGGTATCAGATTGATATTGTCCCCCCTCTCTGATTGCTCCGCTTGCGCTTGTATCTTTTCCAATGCCTTTCTCACCTTATCATTGTCTCGCCTTTGCTTCAATTCTTTAAGCTGAGCAACCACCATCCTTTCTGCTTCTGGGTCATATCGGTGGAAGGACCCTGCCGTTTTTTCCTCGTGCATAGTGAAGGCGTTTACCCCTACGATTATTCGCTCGCCTGTTTCTATTTCCTTGATATGTTGAATGCTTGACTTCTCTCCTTGTTTATCAAACCATCTTGTCCTCAAGGCTTCTCCAGCGCCACCTAGCTCTTCTATCTTCCTCAGCACCGCATTAGCCTCCTCTTCTACCTTGTTGGTGAGGCTCTCCACATAGTATGACCCCCCTAGAGGATCAGTGACATTCGTAATTCCGAGCTCATGGGCCACAATCTGTTGAGTTCGAAGAGCCAGTCGATGGGATTCTGCTGTTGGGGTGGATACCGGTTCGTCAAAACAGCAAGGCACTATTGCTTGAGCACCACCCAGCGCAGCTGCCAATACTTGATATGCAACCCGAACAATGTTATTCTGAATTTGTTGGGGATATAAGGAACAGCCAGCAGTGTGAACACCAAATCTGAACCGCCAAGATCGCTTATTCTCAGATTTGTACCTTTCCCTGATAAGCCTTGCCCACATCCTCCTTGCTGCCCTGAACTTGGCTATCTCTTCAAAGAAGTCGACTTGGCAGGAGCAAACAAAAGCTGTCCTGGATACAATCTCGTCTATGGTCAACCCTCGCTTCAAAGCCTCATCCATGTAGGCTATAGCTATTGAGAAGGCAAAGGCTATTTCCTGAGGTGCTGTGACGCCAAGTTCACGCATGTCGTAGAGATTCACTTGGTTATAGAGCTGTATTCCCTCTCTCACGGCATATTCCAGCACATCTGTACGTACCTTTAAGGCTAGGTTTAAAGGCCTTTCTTCTCCGGCCGCGCCGCCACCACACAAGAAGATATGCCAAGGGTCATTCTGTATTGTGAAATTTAGTTTGTCCTTGCTTATCCCACGCTTTTCGTTTGCGACCAAATATTGAGCCAATGTGGTTGAGGCGAGATGAGCTGGTGAATTGTCAAAGACGAAGGTGATTTGGTCACACGGGATGCCGTCGAGCATTTGCTCCATCTCGAGCAAGGTGGTCAGACTTGCACCAAGCCGCCCAACCTCCCCTTTTGCCCGGGGATGATCGGTGTCTATCCCCATCTGTCCCGGCATATCACTGATGACATCCAGTCCACGAGCACCTGATTCCAGCTCGAACTTAAGCCTTTCATTCGTTTGTGTCGGTGTGCCAAGGCCGGTAATCTCTCGACTTGTCCATAGCCTGCCACGGTACATGTCTCGGTATATGCCACGGGTAAAAGGATACTCTCCACTAGCGGCTATGTCTTTGTCATAGTCAATATTTTGCACATCCTCCGGGGTATACAATTCTTTCAATGTTATGCCCGAAAAGGTTTTCCTTGCCTGCTCCTGTTCAAGGTTACTCCCAACAATCTTAGAATCCTTTTTTTTCATAGTCTGCTCCTTTCGCTGGCACGATTTCTTTCTGAAAGTACGCAACCCTGAATCGCTGTGACTCTAAGTGAATCAAAGTCCTCACCGGATTGTACGGCCTGCCCCAAGTCCCATCTCCGTGGCGATCAGATCCGCTTGATAACGGTTATCCCCAAAAGCGAACTCACCAGCTTTGCTCCGCAAATAGTACAATGGCAGCTCGTGATCCTCGGTAAAACCTATAGCACCATGGATTTGGTGCGCCAATAAAGTCAACTGCCTGTAAGTTTTGTTCATCCAGAACTTTGCCATGGCGCTCTCTTTCGCATACGGCAAGCCCTCGCTGATTTTCCAGGCAGCGTGGAAAACCAGGTTCCGCATAGCCTCCAAATCAATCTTCATCTCAGCACAATAGAACTGAATGCTTTGAAAGCCACCGATGGGCATTCCAAACTGTACTCTCTCTTTGGCATATTGGACGGAGAGTTCGAATGCCATTTCGGCCCCACCTAGCATCTCCGCACATTTGGCCACAGCTGATTTTCGCAAAACTGCCTCAATGTGCGAGGTACCCAAGCGAGGTTCTCCAAGGAGGTTGTGCGAGGGACATCTAACATTGTTGAAGAGTACTTCGCAGTACTTATCACCTCCCAAAATGTTGAGCAATGTACTGGTTATACCAGTACTCTTCGCACCTACCAACAGAGGGATAATGTTCTTTGATCTAGTAGTAGTACCTGACTTGACCGTGACTATTGTTATTAGGAAGTCAGCGATATGCCCGTTTTCAACAAAAAGTTTGGTACCATCTATGATATACTCGTCTCTTTTCTGGATTGCTTGCGACTTAATAAAGTTCAGATCGTACCCAGTCCCTTGCTCGCATAAAGCAAGTGTCAAGAGCAGTCCCCCTTCGGCTATTCTTGGCAGGAATTCCTGTTTCTGAATCTCATTGCCCCCCTCTAGGATAACCAGAGCCCCAACCAGATTCGAGAAATACGGCCCAGGCAAACAAACCCGGCCCATTTCCTGGAGAAGCACCACAAGGTCTAAAAAAGTTGCTCCCATTCCGCCATATTTCTCAGGAATGATTAGCCCCATCCATCCTGCGTCTGTCATCTTCTTCCACAAGTCCACCGAATATCCCTTCTCGTCCTTCAGCATCTTTCTGACCAGGTCTTTGGGGCATTCCTTTGTGAGGAAGTCCCGAGCTGTTGTTCTTAACATTTCCTGCTGTTCGCTAAGTGATAAATCCATGCTAATTACCTCCCTTTCTAGGTTAAAACTGCGAATATGAACAATCCGCATAAAAAGTGTGTCTGCTATTTTCTTAGGGCACTAATCAGAGCGCGATTTGCTTCACACTCAATCAACTCAGTCATCACACCATACGTATCCCCAGGATGGAATATTGCTGCCCTCACTTTCTCATGTTCTGTTTGTTCCACAAGTCTAATATCACCCAAGATTTCATCTCAGCCATCGCTCCATCAACATGTGTATTTAAAGTTATTTCTATTGCCCCATCTGGAAGAAGAGACTCAAATATTTCTATACTTGAGTGTTCTATCACAATTCATACATCCATTTCTCCATCAATCTTCATTCTATTTATCTCGTATCACATAGATCTACTGAGGTATAAGACTGTGTTTTCTCCAAGGTCTAGGGAGCTGTCCTTTATTAGCCAGGGTTTCCAAAGTCCTTATTAGGACTGACCTAGTGTCACGTGGGTCAATTATGTCATTCACCATCGCTTGTTTCAAGGCATTGTATGGGAAATCGAAGTGATTCTCAAGCAACCCTGTAAGCTTATCCCTTCGTACTCTATCAGGTTCTTGAGATGAACTTATTTCCTTTTCGTAAATAACTTCTACTGCCTCTTCAGGATCTATCCGTGCAACTTGAGCGCTCGGCCAACAGTACGCAACGTCGATTCCCATCCTTAGCGTTCCCATAATTAAACGAGCTACCCCGAAGCACTTTCCAATGTGTACTGTGATCATGGGAACACTAGCCTCACAAATAGCAAACACGGGCTTCGGTACGGTGCGCAGTAGCCCATCCCTCGATTGCTCCTGCTCAACACTCGATAGAAAGCCAAGTGTATCGACAAGAAAGATTATCGGCACATTGAAAGAATCACACCATCTTATGAACCGTGCTTGTTTATCACAAGTGTTAAGGGTTAGTATTCCGTTTTCCTCTGCTGGATTGTTGGCTACAATACCCACAGTTTGCCCATCGAGGCGGGCAAAACCTATTGTGAGACTTTTGGCAAAGAGCTTCTGTAACTCAAGGAACTGACCGTTATCTACTATACAGTGGATTATGTCACGCATGTCATAGGCCCCTGAAGAGTTGGCAGAGACTATTTCCAGAAGGCGCTCATCCCTACGATTAGGGTCATCGCCCGTATCAATAATAGGAGATTTTTCTGCATTGTTCAATGGAATATAAGTTACCAATTGGCGGCATATTTCTATGGCTTCTTCGTCGGTTTCTGTTAGGAAATCAGCGGTACCCGTGACAGTTGCATGCAACTCAGCCCCACCTATCTCGTCTTGAGTTACGTCTACATATGTTACTGCCTTGAGCAGCGCAGGTGAGGCTACTGACATGAAGGCAGTCTTGTTCCGCATTATCATAAAATCGGCCATGGTCGGTATGTACGCTGATCCAGCATACATTGGCCCCAAACTGAGCGTGATTTGGGGGACTACCCCTGAGATAATCCCTGGAGCGTGGTACATATTTGATGTACCAGCAATGCCTGTACCACCCAACACGGGCCTATGGGCTGGCTTGCCAAACCAATCTTGGATTCTTTCCCCACCAGAATCAACAATTTGTATATAGGGGATTCTCTTTTCTAGTGCCATCTCCATGATCCTTGTCACCTTGTGGTGGAAGGCACGTCCGAAAGTCCCACCAGCGACAGTGAAATCATGGGCACAAACATAAAGCGGCCGCCCATGAATTCTTCCTGAGCCAGTAATAACTGCATCAGCAGGAAGCTCTGTTTTGTCGATGTCAAAGCCTGTAGGAATCGGACGAATCCACAAATCAATTTCCTGAAAAGTTCCCGCATCGAGCAGTTTTTCTATCCTTTCCCTTGGTGTCAGTTTGCCCATTGAATGTTGTCTCTCCACCATCGTTGCAGACCCGCCTCTTAGAAGATGGCTTCTTTGCTCTTCAACTTCTCTGATTCTATCTAACATCATTCTGCTCCCTACTCAACATTTATTCACATCCTGATGTTCTCGTGCTTCTTGTGTGGCAAATCTTGCTGTCTGTTTCTGAGCCAGTTTAATGCACGGATCAAGAATGGCCTTGTGTCCCTTGGGTCTATGATCTTTTGCGTTGCTTCCCGAACTTGCATATCCAGACTCCACTGCATCTCCTCAATTCGCCTTTTTTCCTGCTCTTTTTTAAGAGCTTCATCTGGGATAGCCATAAGCTCCTTTCTGAACAAAGTGGATACCGCGCCTGGAGCCCCCATCAGTCCTGGCTCATAAGTTGGCCAAGACACTAAGAGGTCACCACCCAAGAACGGGCCGGGCATGGCTAGACGACCTCCACCGAAATGTTTCCTAAGGGCAACCGTAATCTGAGGAACGGTCGCTTCACTATTTGCCATTATCATACGACTCCCATGCCGTATCAGTCCTCTTGTCTCTTCATCAACGGCTGGCAAGAAAGCAGGTGTATCAGCTAGCCAGATTAACGGGATATTAAAGGCATCACAAAACCTAACAAAGCGAGACATTTTGTCAGCGGCGTCAAGAGTCATGCAGCCCCCCATAAACTTGGGCATGTTCGCTATGATACCAACCGTGTGCCCATCAAGACGAGCAAAGGTGGTTATCAGGCTTTGGGCGAAATCAGCTTTGATCTCAAAAACGTCTTTGTTATCCACTATCATCGAGATTACCTCATACATGTCATACGCCTTTAAAGAGTCAACTGGAACAATCTCCAGCAGTTTCTCCTCGCGGCGATTTGGATCATCCCCAGTATCAATCGTTGGGGGGGCTTCTGCATTGCTTGATGGTAGATAACTCAACAGCTGACGGCATTTCAGGAGACAATCCTCTTCACTCTCGGCAAGTATGTCACATGATCCAACCTTGGCCTTTTCCAAAGCGTCGCCTAATTTCTGGCTGTCGATACCTGGATGGCATGGCATAAGGTGCATGTAGCTGGTATTCTTAACCATTAGGATGAAATCACATAGCCCGACAATGATGGCTAGCTCACCAGCGCATGGACCCATCACCAATCCAATTTTAGGGATAACTCCGGAAGCCAATACCTGCAGACGAGCCATAGAACCGAAGGAGTAAACGTCAGGGTATTTTATGGCATCGTGAGCTCTCAGACCTTCGGAGTCAAAGATTCCAATCAGAGGTGTCCTAGCGATGAGTGCCTTCTCCATAATCATGGTTATTTTTCTGGCGTGAACCGTAGCCACAGTCCCACCCATGATGGTAGCATCTTGTGCCCAAACAGTTACTGGCCGTCCATCAATAGTTCCGTAACCCACAACCACACCGTCTCCTTGGCCTGCCTCCTCACCAATATCAAAGCCGGTTTCGTACGGTCTATGCCATAGGTCAAGTTCCTCAAAGCTATCCTCGTCCACAAGCTTTTCAACTCGCTCCCGTGCTGTCAGTCTTCCCTTCTCGTGCTGTTTCTCGGTCATCTCTGGGCTGCCTTGTTCAATTAGACTTCGCTCTTTAGCGAATGCCTCCGCTTTCTCGGACATGCTTCTAGCTTGTCTGATTTGTAGTGTTGTCTCCACAAGCTCCGCTGAAACTCCAAACCGCTTGGCCATTTCTTCTACTTTCGTTCGCTCATCGTTCTGCATTTTCTTACCTCTCAGTTCGACTTGCCACCTCTGATAGCAACACCTCTATTGTCCATTATAGTCCTTTGAACACTGGCGCCCTTTTTTCCAAGAATGCACTTACTGATTCCTTGTGGTCTTCTGTTTGACGGCATATGGTCTGCGCGTAACTCTCAAAATACAGCTGTGATTCGAGCTCATCATGAATTTTTCGATATACAGCTTTCTTAATAAGCTCAATTGCTACTGACGGCCCTTTAGCGAGCCTCGTGGCAATTTCCCTAGCCTTTGGGATCAATCCATCATGCGGAACGACTTCGCTTACTAAGCCTATTTTGCCCGCCTCGTCAGCGCTGATAGAATCGCCGGTATACATGAATTCCAGCGCTTTGGACAGCCCGATCAGTTTTGGGAGGTAATAAGTTGCTCCGCCATCTGGGATTAGCCCCCTATTTACCCATACTGGTATGAACCTTGCCTGTTCTGATGCTATGCGGATATCGCATACTAAAGCCAAGGAAAGACCAACGCCTGCTGCCACTCCATTCACTGCGGCTATAGTTGGCTTCTCCAACCTTGCTAAAGGTAGAAGAAAGCAAGCTACCGGCTCAAGCGTCTGTTGGCGCGTTTTTTCAATGGCCGCGCCGGCAATACGAGTTGCCTGCCCGGCTACATCTGCACCGGAACAAAAACCACGGCCGGCCCCAGTGAGGATCAGTACTTTTATCCCATCATCCTGGCGCACTTCCTTGATTAAGTCTGGTAGCCTCATTCTAATCTCGTCGTCTATGGCATTCAGTTTTTCAGGACGGTTCAAGATTAATGTAGCTACTCCTTCACCATCATTTTCAAAAATCAAGCTTTCATTAGACATCTCTCATCTCCGTATTCGTTAGTTTCTTCATAGTTCTTTTGGAAGGCCTTACTTCTCCCACAAACTCAATCTCAACAACGTAGCGTTCTCTTTTACACCAAGCAGTCCTAAAGGCCCATCTCCTTAGCAATTACCTCTCGATGTAAATCAGCATCTCCAAAAGCAAGCTCTGCAGCTTTAGCTCGGCGAAAGTAGAGCTGGATATCATGCTCAACAGTTATACCAACGCCGCCATGAATTTTGATACCGAGAAGGCAGACCCTTCGTGAAGCATCGCTAGCTCGGGCCTTTGCCATTGAAATTTCTTTATTCGCTGGGAGCCCCTTGCTTAATTTCCAAGCTGCTTCGTAGCATAAGAACTTGACTCCATCAATGTCCATAACCATGTCGGCACATTGATGCTGAATGATTTGGAAGCTACCTATCGGCCTTTCGAATTGTATCCTTTGCTTGGCGTGTTCGACGGACATTTCTAACACCTGTTCTAAGCCACCCAGAACGAAAGCCGCCCAAGCTAGAGCACCCCACTCTTCTAACTTGGTAACTATTTCTTCCCCGCTCCTTCCTAAAATATTTGCCGGTGGCACGCTTACCTTGTCCACAACTATCTCCCACTGTTTATCTAGGGCGATAGTCTCCAAAGGGGTGAGACTTATCCCGCGGCTCTTGCGGTCAACGAGTAACAAAGTTCTTCTCCGCTTGTTCTCAGCCAAGTATAAAAGCCAGTCAGCCACATGTGCATAGGGCACGAACAATCTCGTCCCGCTCAATACATACATGCCATCCTCCCTGCCTATTTCATCTTTCATGGCAACCGCGGGAGGAATAGGCCTAGTGAAAGCAGAGGTCAAAATGAGCCCGCCCTCTACTAGCTTGGGAAGCAACTGTCTCTTCTGCTCTTCGCTTCCGTACCGAAGGATAGCAAGCCCAGAACAGACAGTCGGGATAAAAGGCCCCGGCACTAGAGCTCTACCCATCTCCTCAAGAAGCAAAACTAGATCTAAAAAGCTCCTTCCAACCCCTCCATATTCCTCCGGGAAAATAAGCCCCATCCATCCCAACTCGGCCATCTTCCGCCACAAGTCTAGGGAATACCCTTCATCGTTCTGCTCCGACTCACGGACAAGGCTTTTGGGACACTCTTTTTGAAGAAAATCCCTAGCCGTCTTTCGAAGCATCTCCTGTAGATCAGAAAAACCGAATTCCATAGCCTCCTTTCCCGGTGACTCTCTAAGATCTGGGCAAACCTAATCCTCTCTGAGCTATAACATTCCTCATAATTTCAGAAGTACCTCTGGTAATTAAGCCCTCGAGAGACTCTCTATACCTCCATTCAAATTTCCCATTTGTTGGTGCCCATTTTGATCCTTTCTTAAGCTGGCCGTATGAACCGAGGATTTGCATTGCGGTGTTCACCAGCCTTTGTTCCGTTTCGCTAACCACAGCTTTCAAGATTGCCGCTTCATAATTTGGAATCCTATCGTTATTCAACATCGAAGCGACTCTTAGAGAGAAGAGCTTAGATACCTCGAGGTCTATAGCTAATTCAGCCAGTTTTTGCCTTTCTAGTGGCGTGGATTCACCTCTCTTTTTGACATAATCTACGATTTCCTGAAAATCCCGCTCAAGCCCACTTGCTGTGGAAATCCTTTCATAATCTAAGGCCTCCAGTATATAGTAAAACCCGCGGTTCTTCTCACCAACGATGGCTTCTCTAGGTACTTTGACACCGTCATAGAAAACTTCGTTTGTTCTTACGCCTCCTACTGTCCAAATAGGCCGAATGGTTATTCCTGGGGTTTCCAGATCGACTATAAACAACGAAATCCCCCTATGTTTTGGGGTAGTTACCTCAGTTCTGCACGCTAGCCAATGATATTGAGAATAGTGAGCTCTGGTATTAAACATCTTCTGCCCACTAATAATTAAGTGATCTCCCTTATCTTCGGCTTTCATATCTAGGGCGGCAAGATCAGAACCTGCCTGAGGTTCGGTATAGCCGAGGGTGAATTCTATCTCACCATTGGCGATACGAGGCAGATATTCCTGCCGTTGCTGCGCGTTCCCGTGGCGTAGAATAACAGGCCCCGCCATCCCAGCCCCGACTGTCGAATAGATGTTAGTGAAGTAAAACATTTCGTCCATCAGGATATACCGGTAGATGAATGGAAGCTCCAGCCCCCCGTATTCTTTAGGCCAGGTGGGACAAAGCCACCCACGCTTGCCAAGTTTTCTTAGTACATCCCAGCAAAATGGACCAAATCCCTCGCCGGAATCCCACTCCCTTCTTGCTCCGTTAACCGAGTTCTCCTCTTTCATGAAGAACTCACGAACCTGTTGTCTAAATCTTTCTTCTTCCGGTGAGAACTCGAAATCCATATTAGCCCTCACGAACGAACTTTTCCCCGAATTCTCAATCGTTGAATATTGAATATTAGGCCCTTAACCTTTGGGTCTTTTACGTCCTCGTGGTTTAGGAAACCGCCAAGGCTCAGCGCTTTAGTCAAATGACTCCTCTGTTCTAGTAATGATTTCGTCCTGAACAGCCTTTTCTAGATCAACAAAGAAGGAGGCAAGTCCTGCCTGTCTTACAACCAGTGTGGGATACTTTTCTGGGTTTTTCTGGGCATGTAGCAACGTCTCATGGTCAATAATATTAAATTGGATGTGATGGATCTTCAGGTCCACCCAAGTCTTCAGGTAAGCAATGAACTTGTTTTTATAGCGTCCTTTCAAGTATTGGGGCAAGAACTTTTGGTTAAGCAGATGGGTAAAAGTCCCAATGTGGTCTATTTTTCCTACGGATTTCAACACTGCTGTTGGCCCCTTTTTGTCTGTGCCAGGTATGGGGGAGACTGTACCGTCATTAAATAGGTCCTTGGCTTTCCGGCCATCAGGAGTTGCCCAAGTTAGACCACTGTAGGCAAAATAGCTCGCGCCAGCAGTCCCATCCTCCATAAATGGCCCCCCCCATATGTTCTTGAAACTGCGGAAAACCTGCGTCGTCCTTGAATATACATCTTTGGCTAATAGATCCACGTAGTCATCATCATTGCCGAATTTTGGAGCATGGACGCACATCTTCCTAAGCTCTTCTTTCCCTTCCCAATTATTCTCAAGGGCATCTATTAACTCAGCGATAGATATCTTATGTTCATCAAAGACTAGCTTTTTCATTGCTGCTAAGGAGTTGACTAAGGTTACTTGTCCTGCCGGCTGGATGATAGTATTAGCGAAATACTTGTATTCTCTGCAATCCTGACCACGTTCGATACAGCCATCCAGCAGTGAAGAGAGGAAAGGCTGGGGAAGGTATTCTTCATCAAGAACGTCAACGATATTGTAGATTGTAACCAGTTTTCCAAGAAAAAATCTTACCTGCTCCAAATAGGCGTGTATTACGTCTTCGATGGAAGTAAACGTGATAGGATCGTGTGTTTTTGCTCCCCATTGCTTCCCACTAAATCTATCTATGCCCTGATTTAAGGCGTAGTCGAGGCATTTAGGAAGAGCAAACGGGCCTCCTAGTGCACGAAACGCTATGGCCCTGCCGGGGATTTGCCACCTCATACATCCGTCCGTGGAGTAGTCTCTAGCGTCTTCCAGGGGTATACCTAGACTCACCAGATAAGGAATCATCATCTCGTCATTAAAAAATGAATAGACCCCGGGTTCTCTAAGCAACGACTCGACAATCTTATCGTATAGCTCTGAAGGGCTCTTCTCGTGGAGTCTGACAGCAATCGCCGGCTGAATAAGCCCCACCTTGTTCTTCGCATCCATGATCACATAGGTCATCTCATTGGTTGCATCCTCTCCTTCGGATGTTTGCCCTCCAATGGTGGTAACCCTGGTTATCAAGGTTGATCCACCAGCTCCCTGTGCCGGCGGCTTCAACTCTGGCTCCTCATTCATCTTGATGAAGAGGTGTGCCACCAACTCGGTAGCCTCCTCCTTGGTAATCCTTCTTTCCTGCACACCCTTTTCGTAGAAAGGATACATTATCTGATCGAATCTCTCGCCTAAACCAGATGACTGGAGGTCGAGGATGCGAGTCACCAAATTTATGAACCAATAACTCTGTAGGGCTTCATGAAGCGTCCTCGGCGGATTACCTGGTACCCAATCACATATCTCTACGATCTTTGCAAGTTCTTTCTTCCTCATTTCATTTTCTTCAACCTCTGCATCCTCTCGAGCTTTCCGGGCAAACCTCTCTCCAAACCGAACCACTGCTTTTAGGGCTATCAGGGCAGCTTCATAGAAGCGCTTCTTCTTTAGATATTCCCTCGGATTCGCAAGAGCATATGTGCCTTTGGAGATTTCCTCTAGCCTACTCTCTACTTCCCCTATTATTCCATTCAATCCCACTCTAAATATCTTCTCATAGTTTGGTACCCCCACATGGCCCCCATGAAGCCACAAGAAAACCCCGTGGTTGTCATACCGCCAATATGGCTTCACATCTTCAGGAAGGATATCGCGCTCCATTCCGTGAACCGCTATATTTCGCCAATACTTATGAATTTCGTGTAGCTCGGCTCTTCCTTCATCATCTATCAGATGGGCATATTCTTTATCAATGGTTCTGTCTAACCATCTCCACCATAACTCTGGAAAAGTGTTCAAAGTATTAGGCTCACTGCAAACGTTGCCAACTATTAGCTCATCGGGCAGTATATATAGAGTTTTGTTATCCAACAAGTGTGCAACAGCCTTGGCTCTTCTCAAGATTATGGGTTCTCCCTCGGTCTGCTTGTAAGATTCAGTTATCAAGCGTGCACGTTCAATCTCAAACTTAACATCGGAACGGTATGGGAGCCGCTCGCCTTTCTCCGCTTGTTCCTTACCTAGCATCTCCATCCTGCCTAAACCTCGCATAACCTTGCTTTGGTAATACGGCCTCTTTTTCATTTCCTCCACCGTTACCATTTTTCCCTCCTTATTTTAAATTTTGAGTGGTGTATCCAACAGCTGATACTTCGCGGTATACCGTTGGTGTATCGCATAGTCGCTCGTAGGAATGCAATCCCAGTAAGAAATATCTAGAACCTATATCATCTTTCCTGCCCGTGTGGTTAACCGCACTGGCAAATCTGCCTTTCAAATATTTGCGACTACAGTAATATGCATATGTAAGGTCGTGCGCATCATATATATCATTAGCTATGCATAACAATAGTCATACCACCTGTGCTAATCTAGCATAAATGCAAAACAGTGTCAAGTATTCCTGGGCTCTATATTTGACGTTGCGGAAAAAATTTTAGGGGGACTTGGTAAGGTGGTAAGAACCCTGGGACAAGAAGGTTCAATGAGAGGCGGTCTTGCCACCAACGGCTAGGAATCAAGTGGATAGCATAACAACCTTACCGGGGCTTGAAGGATACGAGAAAGGCGAGGTTTCTCTATTCACTTATTGTAGCATCTAACATTTCTGAATGTTACATTCTAATGTACGGGGATGTTCGGGTCTCAGGGCAACAAAACAACTATTAGGAAATCGGAAAGTTAACTCTCCGATGTTTAGTATATGGAATAACCAAAGGAGATGGCTCCGGCTACAATAGAACGGTGCAGCTTACAAACACCAAATCTAAAGTAGGAGGAGCCATCACAAATGGAGAATACCGCAGCCAAGAAACGAATGCAAGTACCTAAGGGATACCTGATTATAGGGGTTGACCCTCACAAAAAGAGACACGCCGCAGTGGCCATAACTCAAGATTTTACTACCCGGGACAAATTCAAGTTCGACAATACCAGAGAAGGACTCGAGATAATGTTACGCCGAGCCAGGACGGAAATTGTGAAATCCGATTGCCTTGGTGTCATGTTCGCTATAGAGACGGGGGGCCACTACTGGCGAAATGTGGTCTACTTCCTGGACGAGCAAGGCATTCCGTGTCGTTTCATCAACCAGTTTACTTTGAAGCGGAGGCGCGAGGGCAAGGATCTCAATCGTAGAAAGAATGACTATCGAGACAGTGAGGTGGCCGCACAGCTCTTATGTAACGGTGAGTTTACCGAGAGTAAATTGCCACAGGGCATTTATGCTGAACTGCGTACCGCCCACAATGCCTATCGTCGGCTGGTTAAGGAAAGGGTCAGAATAACGAATTTAATAAAAGGGCTTCTGGACGCGCTTTTCCCTGAGTTCACCCAGGTCTTTAAAGACCCTTGTGGATTGACGGCTCTGAGCGTGCTATCCACCTGCGCTATACCCAGGGTGATTGCCAAGATGACGGAGGAGAAATTTGTGACTACAATTGAAGCGAAGCATCAAGGGCGCCTTATGCGAAGGAAACTAAGAGCGCTTCATTGCTCGGCAAGGATATCAATCGGGATCGATGCAGGTGCCTGGTCGGTGTCCTCCGAAATTTCATTCCTGGTAGAGAAACTCGAGCTCATTATAGACGGCATCGGTCGCATTATAGAGAGAACGCTAGTCAGGCTGGTGGATGAAACAGAGGAAGGGAAATACCTGCTCTCTATAAGGGGGCTCAACTATATTGCTGTGGCCGGGTTACTGGCAGAACTCGGCTGCTTCAAGGCATACCGGCGTGCAAAGCAAATGATAAAGATGGTTGGCAGTAATCCTGCTGAATCAGAATCCGCTGGGAAACGAAGTTCCCATACCCCAATGAGCAAGAAAGGGCGTCCAGTGCTACGCTATTGTGCCTGGACTGCTGTTATTCCGATGCTACGACTGAATTCAGACTTTCGTGCCTGGGCCAAGCTGAGGCGAGAATGACCGGCCTATGCCAACCCCCTCAATGGAAGGGAGATTGTGGGAGTAGCACTCAACAGGCTGTTGCGGTTGGCCTTTGCCATGGTTAAGAATCAGACCTACTACCAGGTTTCAAAACCAGAACTAACATCGGTGGCAGTCTAAAATATTGGAGGTAATGATAATGCATCAGGGTGGGCAGGGAGACGCCGTTCGATGTTTTGGGAGCTCATTCGAGCAAACCCGTGTGCACAACATGGTGCCCCTGCTCTCCTGGCCAAACCCGTATGAGGTATGATGGGACCTTCTATAAGGAAGTGAACCCGTATCTAACCGCTAAATTGGGAGCCAGGTAAAAAGAGGCTGGGGTATACCCACCGATGCGAGAAGGAGCTACAGAAAATTCAGCCGGGGTCGTTGACTAGAAGAATATAGTATGTTGTTCACCGGTGGATCTAAAATTTGCTTAACTGATAAAAACTAATTCTAGCCTGATTCGAGGCATCAGGTTACACTACTACACTCGACTTACTACACTTGAACTATAAAATACTAGACGTGAGGCGACGTATAATTTTTGATTCTATTCACAGGCACGGTTGCTGTGCCAATCTAACGATGGTATGATATGCCGCGAATGTTGAATTAGGAGGGCACTAGGTGTGTTATTAGATTTTCATTTTGTGGTAAGGTCAAATTTGGCATGTTGGTGAAGGATGTTGTATATGGATTGAGAGGCAGTCCTTTCACGCACTTAAGGCAGCTTGGTAGCCCAGCTATGCTTGATGGGAACTCTTACAAGTTGGAGGAGGTGATTTCAGTTTACCACAGATTGATGACCAATGAGACGGAGAAGGCTGCTTATGACTACTTCGCCGCTATCGATATGTACGGTGGCGTTATACCGGCTCTGGAGGCTGGTTTCTTTCACCGGGAGATTGCTGAATCAGCCTATCGCTATCAAAAAGAGGTTGACGCCAGAAAACGTACCGTCGTTGGTGTCAACGATTATGTTGTGGGCGAGCCGCTTTCCATCCCTATTCTGGCAATGGACAAGGAGGGGGAGAAGAAGCAGTTCCAGCGTCTCAGCCGAACTGCGGCGGGAAAGGGGCAACGAGATGGTTTCAAGCCGGCTTGGTGCCCTGCAGAAGGCGGCAAGGGGCAAAGGGAACATCATGCCCTATATTCTGTGGAAGCTGTGAGTGCCTATGCAACCTTGGGTGAAATTTGCAGTGCGCTGCGCAAGGTGTTTGGAGAGTATCGGTTGCCAACATTCATATAAGGTGCGGTTGGGGGATGCATGTCTTTGTGTGCCTGAATATTATCGCACTAGTAATGAGGAATAACGACGACTGCCCAGCCCTTTTGGTATCGTATATAGTGACAATGTTCAATGTTGGTACTACTACTGGAAGCAAAGTCGCTAGATGAGAGACGTTGTCTATGCGTGATTTCCGGTCTACCAAGGAGGATAGTAATGGAACCACAAGAATCTCCCATCGATTTTCGATGTCGAGAGCCAGCGGACAATATGGGTTGGGTATTCAATATACAGAGGTACTCGATCCAAGATGGCCCGGGAATCAGGACAACCGTATTTTTGCAGGGATGTCCGCTAAAATGCCTTTGGTGCGACAACCCCGAATCGCAGAGCGCCAGACCACAGTTGTTTTATTTCGATTCCCAATGCACTAAGTGCTATCGTTGCATAGAGATATGTCCCAATAAGGCAAACACAATCAAATCGGATGGCAGCATACAAATAGATCGCTCTTCCTGTGTTGTCTGCGGAAAATGTGTGGAAGCATGTTCAAGCGAAGCCAGAATTGTGTCAGGAAAGCGAATGAGCGCAGATGAGGCGTTGGAGGAAGTTAGCTCGGATGCACTGTTTTATCGTAACTCAGGTGGTGGTATGACATTGTCTGGTGGCGAGTCTCTTTACCAGCCGGAATTCGCAGTGGAATTGCTCAAAGGGGCCCAAATGATGGGCATACACACTGCTCTCGACACGTCTGGATTCGCAAGTTGGTCGGTCTTAGAAGAGGCGCTTCGATACACAGACTTGGTTCTGTATGACATCAAACACATGGACAATGTGAAGCATATGGTCCTTACCGGGGTAGAGAACCGCTTAATTCTTGAGAATGCTGAAAATATCGGGCGCATGGGCAAGGAGATCATCATTCGTGTTCCCTTGATTCCCGCTGTTAATGACTCAGAGGAAAACATCAATGCCCTGGGTAGGTTCGCTGCAGGTATCGGATTGCAACGTATAGACTTGCTTCCGTACCATCAGCTAGGTTTAAGAAAGTATCATTACCTAGGCAAAATCTACGAGCTAAGTAGTCTCCGACTTTTCAGGCACGAAGATGCTGAGATGGCAAAGCACCTTCTAGAGAGATACGGTTTGCAAGTAGACATAATCTAGCGGACGAGAAGTTAAGTATGAGAAAGTGGACCGGGCGATGAAAATAAAAATAATGCACTTCGGAAAGATTTTCTTAGCATGCCCTCTCGATTCTGTTTGATTGTAGAAATCAAGAATCAGCATGCGGTTCAATATCTACATTGAATTGCTAGAGTCCAAATTGTAAGTACGCTGGACACGCAAGAATGCTTCTTGCCAAAGGCTGTATTCGAAATTAATGCAGTCGTGTGAAACTCTGAGATGTCAGCCTTTGAGGGCTCGGTAACGGTGACGATGAACCAAAAAACTATGAGCCGCCACATGGTCCTCTGGACGAATCAATGCAGCTTAAGATGCAGCTTCGCAGCCAGTAGCTCAATGACCTGCCCCCAAGATAAATGAGTCCGGCGTTAATGTCAGACATGAGATAATGGAGATGCACAAAACGCTAAAAGGTGCAATCGAACACGTCCGTGTAGTGAGTAGTTATCGCTGCACAAAAGTCAGAAATGTTCACTAAGCCCCTGTGGGAGCAAACCAACCAGAGGCAATCGTTGCCCGATTAAACAAATTAGTACGTTGTTACGCTGTAACTCTCTACTTATTCTTCCCCCAACCAGCGCGGACGACTCGCCCGATGCCTATCGGGCCTGCTGGCCAATTGAATTCCAACACCATGACAGTGTCGACATCTTCCGCGGAAGCAATTCCCTCTTCAACGATTTTTCGTGCCTCTCGCACCACCGCACCAAAGACACGGTTACCCACGAACCCAGTGTCTCCTAGTACATCTTTCACGCGGACGCTGGTCTTACCGACCTTCTTGCAGAGTCCCTCAATCAGCTGTATAGTTTCTTCCGACGTATCGGCCGTCCATATTATCTCGACCACTCTCATAATGTTAGCTGGGCTGAACCAGTGCATTCCAATGAACTTGTCCTTACGTTTCGTTACCGCAGCCAAGTCGGCAATGGTAAAGCGCGAGGTGTTGCTAGCGAAAATCGTTTCCTTTTTGATTATTTTGTCCAGTTCAGCAAATACCTTCAACTTCGTGTCCTTGTTTTCCAATTCGCCACTTGGGCCACCATCTATGGCTTCAATTATGACATCGCAATTCTTTAAGTCCTCAACCTTTGTTGTTAGAGTAAGGTTCGTTAGGGCCTTATCCATCTGCTCTTGAGTGAGCTTGCCGCGTTCAATACCGCTCTTCAAACCAAATCTACCATTAATGATGGTGTCTCTCGTTCGTTTGATTATTTTTTCGGTGAGGTCGCGGCAAATAACCTTGTACCCAGCAAGAATCGCTGTCTGTGTGATGCCACTGCCCATGACGCCCCCGCCCATCACACCCACAACTTTGACGTCTTCTAGCTTCATTCATCGCCTTCCTCTTTTGATATTCTTTATAATGCTATGCGAGTTTGTGGCACTTTGCAAATTCATACTTGGTCAGTTGGAGAAAACCGTTCGTTGAACAATAAGGATGAACATGAGCCAGTTCTTTCATTTGAATTAGGCAATTACGCCCAGCTTATTAAGATCGGCAACATCGTCCCAAGTGTAGCCAAACTCCATATTCAAACCTCCTTTTGAAATCTCCAGATTACTACATAAGAATCAAACCTAAACCCCTTCTCGCTTCCTCCCAATAGGCTAATACACTGCTATCCAAAGAAAACTCCATGATAATACTATTGGCATTTATTATGGGTCAATTCGCGTTCTTGACCTTGTTAAGACTTAGTGGTAAGCTCTCTACACCGATTAGGGAAGCTTGATAAATATCTCTGTGGTAAAAATCAATGATATAAGGAGCGAAAATGGCGGGTATCGTATCATATGGAGCGTATATACCATACTACAGATTACCCCGGAGCGTAATCAATAAGGCTTGGGGGCAGTCCGGGGCACGGGGAGAAATAGCCATGGCTAACTATGACGAAGACCCCATTAGCATGTCAGTAGCCGCTGGTATGGACTGCCTCAGAGGAATTGAGCCTCGGACAGTCGATGCTTTGTTCTTGGCTACAACCAGTGCACCTTATAAGGAAAGGCAGAATTCAACAATAGTAGCCACCGCTCTTGACATTTCCCGTGAAGCTCGAAATGCTGATTTCACAAATTGTCTCAGGGCTGGAACTACCGCCATACTATCAGCTTTAGATGCGGCAAATGCTGGCTCCGCCAAGAGCATTATGGTGACGGCTGCCGATATGCGCCTTGGAGCACCCTCCGGTGACAATGAGCTGAACTTTGGTAACGGAGCTGCTGCCCTTCTGCTGGGAAAAGAAAGGGTGATAGCAGAGATTGAAGGCAGCTATACCATATCTGAAGACATGGCAGATACCTGGAGAGCACATGATGACATCTTTGTCCGTAACTGGGAAGAGCGATTCGGTCGGGAGGAAGGTTACAGCAAGATGCCTGTCGAAGCTGTGGCCGGGGTCATGAAGAAGTGCAGTTTAACTCCAAAGGATTTTGCTAAAGCTTGCTTTTATGGCTCCAACAGTAGAGCCCATAGAGCTCTGGGTATGGCAATGGGCTTTACGCCAGAGCAGATTCAAGAGTCGCTACTTGACACGGTAGGCAATACCGGGGTTGCACTTCCCTTAATGATTCTGGTGGCAGCCCTGGAACAAGCTAAGGCGGGTGATAGGCTTCTGGTGTGTAGCTGGGGGAATGGCTGTGATGCCATAGTGCTCAAGGTAACTGAGGAGATTGAGAAGAGCCGGGACAGGCGGGGTATAAGGCGCCATCTCCAGATTAAGAGAACGCTCGACAACTATGAGAAACTGCTGCGCTGGCGGGGGACGGTACCAATGGAGGCCGCTGCCCGCCCAGCGAAAGCGCCGACCTCCATGTCATCCCTATGGCGGGAGCACCGGTCTGCCTTACCCCTTTACGGTGTTAAGTGCAAAAAGTGCGGTACTCTTCAGATGTTCATGAATTTTGCCTCGACCCGGGCGCGAATCTGCCTGGAGTGCCTGAGCAGGGATGATTTTGAGCCCTACAGGTTTGCCGATAAGAAGGGCAAGGTAGCCAGCTTCAGCCACGATTACCTGGCTCTCAGTCAGGACCCGCCCAACACGCTGACTGTTGTTGATTTTGACGGAGGCGGCAGGGGGGCTTTTGAGATGACCGACCGTGACCCTGAAGAGTGTCGCGTAGGCATGGAAGTAGAGATGACCTTCAGAAAGATATTTTTTGACAAAGGTGTCCACAACTACTTCTGGAAATGCAAACCGGCCAGGGAGTAGGTTGAAACAAAGGAGGTAAAGAAAATGCCAGGAAGTATCAAGGATAGAGTTGCCATAGTTGGCATGGGCTGCACCAAGTTCGGGGAGCGCTGGGATGCCAGTGCTAATGACCTGCTTGTAGAGGCTGCTTACCAGGCCTTTGAAGATGCCGGGATAGAGCCCAAGGATATTCAGGCGGCATGGTTTGGGACCACTTCCTCAGGGCAAACAGGGATGGGGTTGGCCGAGCCGCTGAGGCTCCAGTACATTCCCGTTACGCGGGTAGAGAATGCCTGCGCTACTGCTTCTGATGCCTTCAGGAATGCCTGTTATGCGGTAGCCGCCGGCATATACGATATAGTTTTAGCCATCGGCGTTGACAAACTTAAAGACACCGGCATCAGCGGCCTGGGCGGAGCGCAGCCGAATCCCAGCCACGTATTGTCACCGGAAAGCACAGCGCCGGGCAATTTCGCCTTGCTGGCCACCACGTACTTCTCCCGATATGGCTTGAGCTTCGAGGAAGGCAAGCATATGATAGGCAGGGTCTCCTGGAAGAGCCATAAAAATGGTGCTTTATGCCGCAACGCCCACTTCCAAAGAGAAGTGCCCATGGAAACAATACTAAATGCGCCCATGATTGCCTGGCCACTTGGACTGTTTGACTGTTGTGGAGTCAGCGACGGGTCGGCGGCAGCAATTATTGCCACGCCGGAGATAGCTAAAAAATTGAGAAAGGGCAAAGAGCCGCCGGTATTTGTCAAGGCACTGCAGATCAGCGCGCATCCTCGCGATGGAAAGTACAACTCCAAATATGATTATACTCATGTTGAGTCTACGGTCCGCGCGGCGCAGGCCGCCTATAAGGAAGCAGGGATAACCATGCCCCGGGAGGAGATAAACATGGCCGAGGTGCACGACTGCTTCTCCATAACCGAGGCGGTTACCATGGAAGACCTTGGCTTTAGCCCCAGGGGAAAGGTAAGAGACGACATTGAAAACGGCTTCTTTGACCTGGATGGCAAACTGCCGGTTCAGCCCGATGGCGGCTTGAAGTGTTTTGGACATCCGATTGGCGCCAGCGGAATAAGAATGATTTATGAGATGTACAAGCAACTTCAGGGCAGAGCAGATGACATATTAAATCCCGGCATGCCTTCGCGGCAGATAAAGAATCCCAAGTTAGGACTGACACATAACCTGGGTGGTACTCCGGATGGCTGTATGATTTTCGTGGGCATCGTAGGATTAGAAGGGGTCTAACTCAGCAGCTTAGTATTAGACATACAATGAGCCTCAGCGAAGTTCTCCTTCGCGCCAGCCCAAGAATACTGGCACTGAGTTGGTCCATAGTGTTGGCATGACAAGGTTAATTATTTGTGAAAGGACCTTGGTTTAGAAACAATAGGGTGGCAGCCAAATTTTCTACAATACCAGGGATATCGATGAGCAGATGTGCCGTGTTGCCGGTGACATCACCATAACAGATGAGAAACGCACCGAATTAGAGAGAGAACTCGACAGGTGGTTTGAGAGAGAAGCTAATGGTAACGGTGAGTTGGAACAGGCCCAAGATCGGCTGGCGAAGCTGGAGCGTGTAGAGAAAAACCTACAACGGCTAGCTATTGGGGAGGAGATATCCATCGAAGACTTCAAAGATCATCGCGCTAGAATAGAAGCGGAGAGAAGAAATCTCAAAGATCTCGTTGAGATGATAAGCTGCCGGCGGAGTCTGGTGAAGGGTGACTTTCATATTGCGCTACAGCTATCAAGTGAGCTTGACAATCTATTCAGCGGAGGGGATAATGATGAACGGCGCTTGCTCTGCGAGACAATTTTCAAGCGTCTCTACGTTCAGAATGGGAAGATTGTCAAGACGGAGCTGAACTCCCCTTTTGTTCTTATAGCCGGCAGAGCTAAAGGTTCGGAATCTATACTGGCTCGGCAGCCACTGCGTAGCCATCACAAAACCCCATTTTGAGAACAAATTAAATATAGTACCGTGCCAAATTGGGCTGCACTAGAACCGGAAGACAATTCGATTATCCACGAAA
>Ga0315294_10000771_pt1 | contig 34624 bp, 30 predicted proteins | sample YL17G13_40_MG_FD_203626 | JGI IMG/M metagenome (GOLD analysis project Ga0315294, IMG submission 203626) | Sediment microbial communities from Yellowstone Lake, YNP, Wyoming, USA - YL17G13_40 | ecosystem: Environmental > Aquatic > Freshwater > Lake > Sediment | place: USA: Wyoming | collected...
GCGGCGTAGGTTTGTCCTCCGAGGGAATGAACCGCCGCCGCCCTCGCGTCCAGACCTTCCCCGGTTTCCACCAGCACCGCCAAGGGAGGCCCCATCACCTTCCCAACCGCTGGCGGCAGTTGGCCTTCGGCGGAAGGCTCCATCCAAACAGCCCCCTCCGAAAGTCCTTCCACCATCCGCAAGGTGAGCGCCTGGGCAAGGAAATCCGCCCCATCGGCTATCGCCGCCTGCCCAAAGCCATGCTCGTGGATGTCCCTCAACTGCCGTTGGTAGGCCGCCAGAGTGAGCCTGCCCTCCCCTCCCAGAGTTCCCCGGTAATTGACCGCAAACCTTTGCCTCGGCTCCACCAGGCGGAACGGCAGCACCTCCACTTCGATCGGCAACTCATAATCTTTCCGTTCGGCTTGCCTCAGGACGACCTTCCCCCGGTAACTTCCCGGCTCGGCCTCCTCAGGCACCCGGATGGTCAGCCAGAATTGCTTGCTCACCCCCGCAGGCATGTCGGTCACCACCTCCCCCTTGAGGCGAAGCGCCGCTCTGTCCCCCGCCAGCGGCTCCCGGTCATCCTTCGCCAGCAATTCCGGCACCAGCACCTTTTCCTCCGTCCCCCCACCCTGATACCAACACTTAACGACCCACAACTCCTCCGATTCTTTGGTGATCTCTCCCTTTTCCCCTGTGAGGTCGGTCACGTCCAGGCTGACGTTCCGCAAAGGCTCTGCCGTCGCCACCCGAAAAGTCACCGCCTTGTATTCGCCTGGGCAGGCCGTCGCCTTCACCTCCCTCAGCACCTGTTCCGGCCCGGGCATGGTCAAATAGGTCGCCATCTCGAACGGGGCAAGGGAGAAGAAGGCGAACTTTCGCCCCATCGCCCCGGCGGTCTTCTCCGTCAGCGAATAACTCTGCAATATGCCCACCAGAACCCCCACCCGCGCCGTTGCGTCCTCGAGCTGCTTGAGCGACCCTTCGCAGCCCGAGCGGTCGCCCTCCGCCGCAGCCACTTGCCGCTCCAACTCTGCGGCCTGTTCCCCGAGCCGCTTCAACTGGCCAGTGAAAACCTTAAACTCACCAAGGAAGACAATCTCCTGCGACAGGTAGCCGGCGTTCTCGTCCAGGGCGCGCTCAGTTTTTCTGAGCCTCGGAAGCAAGTAGCGATCCTTGAGCGGCCGTTCAAATGCCCACCAAGCCGGCCCGCTCTCCGGCCCGAGGAGCACTCTCATCCGATTGCCGAACGCCTCCTCAACTTGATACTCCCATTCCAGATTCCTCTCCTCTTCCGGCGCCAGACTGAACCGGGTCAGACTGACGACTTCGCCCCCAGGCTCCGTCACCGCCTTCAGGGTAACCTCCGCTCGGGCCTTCGAAGAGTTGCGCACCCTTGCCCCTGCCCGCGCCGCTCCGCCCCAATCTCCCCTCTCGTCCCCCAGGTCCAAGTCCCTCAACATGACTCCTTCTTCCACGAACTCCATCTGCGGGAAACTGACCACGTCCTCCAGCCCCCCGTAAGTGCAAGCCAGGCTGCCGGCCGCCTCTTGCCAGGGGGAGGTTCGCCCCAGGTTTATCCGCCATACCTCGCCCGCACGGGCAGGTTTGCCCGCAAACGGAATTGCCAATTCAAACCGCAAACCGTCGTCACTCTTGGCAACTGCCGCCTTGCCCCTGGGATAATCGAGAAGCGCCCCCTCTGCACCCGATAGCTTCTGAATCGTGCCCGACGCATCCACAACGAGATGCAGTGGTTCGACAGGCTCACCACCCTGAGTCCGCCCAGGCTTGGGCGGATCGAAGGGCGGAACATCCGAATCCAGCCTGGCCACCAGCAGGTGCACCTTGTCGTCGCTGGTGAGCCCTCGACCTCCAACATTGGCCGCAGCCGGTCCCGCCTGCGGCCCTTCGCACAGGAGGGCCACGTATAAGTTCGCCTTGTCATAGGCGATCCAGGCGGTTGTCTTCGCCGGCGAGGCAATCTGGGTTGTCTCCGATCCCACCGCGCTGGATTCCTCCGCCACGAAATTGGACAGCCTCCCCGACCGTGCCCAACATTCATCATCGAGGGCACCGTCAATCTTCGGAGGTTTCGCTGCCTTGAGGCACAGCACCCGGTCCGGCTCTGCCGGCGCGGGTCCCGTTTCCGCACGTGCCCCCATCGTCCACACTCCCACCCACAGGAGGCAGGCGACTCCCCAGGTCAGCCTTCTTCGCTGAGCCGCCGCTTCAGTACCGCCCATATTCCCTGGTGGCCTCGATCATGGCAACGTAATTCCGCTCTGCCTGCGGAGTCAAAATGGGGCTATATGGCGAACAGGTGGGAGTGACCATCAATCTCCCCCCCTCCCCTCCCTGCTCAATTATCTTTCTAACCCTGTCCTTGATTTCCTCCTCCGTTCCCCTCTCCAGACGGTCATATTCAATGTTGCCGCAAAGACAGACTTGACCTCCTATCCTCCTCTTGGCATCGCCCATATCCACATCTCCCATCGGCGGCCCTTCCAGCACGTTCAACCCATCCATGCCTATCTCCCCAAATCTCTCGAGGAATCTGCTCACCCTGCCATGGCAATGGATTATCGTTAGGCAACCATGACGATGGATCAATTCCACCAGCGGCTTGTCGTATCGCACCACGAACTTCTCGAAATAGCGAGGCGGCAAGAGCGGCGGGATGGAATACTCCGGACCCGAGAAATGAAAGACCGGCCCCACCCCCGCTTCTAGCAGATACTCCACCAATCCGTAAATCCTCTCAAACATCACTTCCACCACGGCGGTAACCTTCGCCTCCTCCTCCACACAAAGCAAAGGCCACGTCTGCGTGTTGAAATACCCCGCCACGCAAACCGGATCATCGAGTTCTACGTGCATCGCCGTCTTTTCGCCCATCTCATTCCTCTTGCGCAAGAAATCCTCCACCTCGGGGCGACAGATTTCCGTGGGGATGGACAGGAACCTTTCCAGATCCCCGACATCCTCTATCCAGTGCTTTACAGGATATCTGCCCCGGCGCGCCGGAGAAGTTCGCTCGACCTGGAAGAGGAGACCTCTCGGCGTATCCACGGAGAGCCTCTGGCCGCCCGCCTCGCTCAATACCTCCTCGATCCTGAAGTTAACCTCCGCTGCGCTGTAGGCAAAGCCGGTGGGAAAACTCCAGCGGTAGAAAACGTCCGCATTTTGGCGAACGTAATCGCCCAGGCGGACGTATGACTCCCCCATTTCTTCCCAGTCGGGGGCGAACGGGTTCATCCAGGGCCAGACCGGAACCATATCAGGTTCGCCGCCGGTCAGGGCCGCCAAGAGCCTCTTCTGCACCGTCACTCCTGCACCATCGCTGAGTGAGTTTTCACCAGCCAAGACAGAGACATATTGGGCAAAACCCTAAAATCTCTACCTCCCCGGACTTCCCCTCACTCGAGCGTCACGGGCTGGTGCTTCGCCGCCGATTCCAACACTGCCACCGAGATCTGGAGGCTCTTGACCCCCTCAGAGTAATCCGCCCTGATGCCGGAGGGATCTCCCTTTTCGATGGCCTGAAGGAAGGCCTTGCTCTCCGCCAGATAGGCGTCGGTCCGCGAGACCCTGGTGGTTGAAACCCCCGGCTCCGTTACCTTCAGGCTGTTTGGCCCAACCTCAATCGCCAGATCCCTGGCAAAGACGTGAAGGCCAAGAGAATATCCCTGAGAGATCATGCAGGAGGTGGATACGCTGCCCACTGCCCCGTTCTTGAACTCCAGCACGCACGTCCCCACGTCATCCACGTCCAGGCTCGCCACGTCCCCCAGGACCCGCAGTCCTGCCGCTCCATAAACCCGCTTCACCTCCCCGACCAGGAGACGCGCCAGGTCGAATATGTGCGTGGCCTGCTCGACGTATTGTCCACCGGAGCGGTCCCTGACCCGCCACCAGCCAGTGGCCGGAAGCCCGCCAATCCAGTAGCCCAGCGCCATCCCGACCGGACGATCCTTGAGCAGAGCCTGCGCCATCTCCGTCGTCTCCATGTAACGAAAGTGATAGGCAACCGACGTGATTATCCCCTTTTTCTTCGCCGCCGCCTCGATCTCCTTCGCCGTCTCCAGGGAAATGGCCACGGGCTTCTCTATGAAAAGATGAACGCCCTTCTCGACCGCCGAAAGTTCCACCGGGCCGTGCGCATAAGGAGGCAGACACACGTAAAGAGCATCAAGATGCTCCTCCTCGAGCATCTGCTCGCCGTCGGTGTAAGCACTCCCGCCATACCGATTGGCAGCAGCCTGCGCCTTCTCCTTCACCAAGTCGCAGAAGGCCACCATCTGCGCCTCCTCCAAGGTGCTCAACCTCTGCATGTGCACCTCGGCGATGGCTCCGGTGCCAACGATTCCAATTCTGACTGCCAAGAAGAATCACCCCCTCTCAGGAATATGGTAGCACCGCACAACACATTCCACCTTCTTCGACACACCTACCCCACCCGTCTTGCGCGGATTATAGTTCCGCCATTTGGAGGGTGTCAAAAGAAAAAAGGCGTCCTGGGACTTGAGACTTGAGTCTTGCGCAACTGCAAAGGTCTTTCCGGCCACTGGTCACCGGCCACTGCTTTCGGGTCACTGTCTGCACACCCAGACCAGGTCGCCGCCGAGGCTACTGTTGAGGCTGGGGATGGGGCGTTCAAAGCCCGGCCAGACTCTCACCTTTCCGCCGTCATCTATGCTGTTGCGGCCAACTCCGTAGAGGATGAAGCCGCTGTCCTTGAGCTGATAGTGAAACGGCCCTCTGGAGAACGGATCAACCGGCAGTTCCTTCCCCGCAAAGCGCGCCAGTTCATCAAGCGAACCGGGATACGCTCCGCGCTCCTCCCGATAGACCTTGAGGAGCAGGGCGATCCTTGCCAGGCCGATCTTGGCCTCAGCTTCGGCGACTCGACTGTTCATCTTGTGAAAGAGGTCAACAGCATCCCGGGCGAAATCGCGCGGCGGCAGCGGCCAGCGGGATTTCATGGGAGACTCAATCTGCTGCCAACTCGGTGATGGGCGGGATCGCTCCTCATAGAGCGGCACTCTGGCCTCCTGGGTCTCCGCGCTGGCGACTGCAATATAGGAGAGATTCTCGCCCGCCAGCCACCGCCTCATCGGGGCGTGCACGATCGCCGGCAGTCCTGCCGATGCCTGGGTAGCCCGCGCTTTGTCCTGAGTTGCCGGGAGGCGAGAGCGAGTATGCTCTAGCCCCTGGATGTAACCCAGCGTGTCTGCCGCGTCTCCCGCAATCCCCTCAGAGAAAGCCGCCCGGAAATCCACTTGAGCGAGTCTCGCCTCGACTTCAAGGCAGAGAGCGGGAGACGGGTCAGAGTCGTAGAGCACTCGCTCGACGGTGGCCAGGCCTATCGCCAGGACACTGCAGCCCGTGAGCATGGACATGAGCGACGGCATGCCACGGAATTGGTTGCAGATATTGAGGCTTGCCGTTGCCTCCCTCAACGCTCCATCCACGTCTCCTGACGCTCCCAGAGCGGCAGCCTGATAGTTCAGGTCTCGCGCGGCTGCTTTCATTTGGATCAGGTGCGTGCCGAAGCCAGAGGGCAACGTCGAGGAGGCATCGTTGAACCGGCACTTCTCCATCGCTGCCGCCTTATAGAGGAGCCCCAGCCCTTCGGAGTTGCCCGCCAATCGCTGTTGGAGTGCCGCGAGCACCTGGGCATCGCTTGGCTCGCCGGGATTGGAGGGCACGGACGTAGGCAGCCGGTCTGCCGGTTCGAAGACCTGCTTCGACGCCGAGGCGCTAGGGCCGGATGGCTCGGACAGCGTGGACCTCGAAGGGTTGGTGAGCGTTGCCAGAGTCATGCCATGGCCCAGGGGTGCACCGCCTGCCCAATTGGACAGCGCCCTCGACACTAACCAAGTCTCGTCGTTCAAAGGAATCCTCACCTTGGGGAGGGCCTCGTCGTAGAGCGGCGCGGCGTTCTCCGCATCTGGGATGGGAGGCCCAACCGGATTGGCTTCCGTGAAAGGCCGGCCCTGGGCTTTGAGCTGCGCCAGCGTGGCCTTCACCCGGCCTTGAACTCGATACGCATCCAACCCAAGAAGGAAGGGGAACAGCACGATCAGCGACAGGACGAGAAAGACCGCCCATGCCACCCGCCCCGGCGGACTGCCTGCTCGCGCGGCCGATGTCCGCACCACGCGCGTCCCTGCGAACTTGTCGTGAAAGCCTTGGCGGTTCCGATCAACTATCATCCACAGCACGCCAATCCCCCAAGCCCCGAAAACCACTGTCATGGCCAGCTCCACGCCCCCGCTCTGCTGGGGTATGCTGGTCAGGACAAGCGGAAGCCAATAGGCTAGACCACGGACCGCTGCGGTCGTATACCCGATGGGAGAGCCATCCGAAGAGACTACCCTCACCTTCACCGCCCTCATCCCTAACGTCCACCCAAAGCGGCCCAGCATGAAGATGCCATAGGCAATGCTGAGCACCAGGAAAGCCCCGATCTGCGCCATCACCAGGGGTGGCTCGGCGAAGCTCCGGGTCACGTTTCGCACTTCCGCCCAGGGATTGAGAAATGGCAAGAACGCCGCCGACACGATGGCCGCCGGAATCAACCCATCAATCACCGCGGCCAGAAACCGCCGGAGGAAACCCGCGGTGGCTACCTGGGGTTGCGCCTGAGGCGGGGCAGGAGAAGGCTCTGTGTCTTCGGACAAATCTGATCCCCCCCTATTGTGCTCTTCTTTGAATCTCTTTCTGGCAGGAATTCACGCGTTAACGGGTGCTTGGCGCCGGGGTAAGGTTAAGCGAGGAGAGGTACCGGATTTGCTCCTTCGCCTGTCTGACCTCCATTTCCTGATCCGGCCAGGCCAGTTCGATGAACTTCTGGTATGCCTCAAGAGCTTCCCTGGTTCTGCCGACTCTCTGACAGGATATCGCCTTGCTGAAGTAGGGGTGGGGCATACTCGGTTTCAGAGCGATGGCCGTGTTATAGTCCGCTATGGCTTTGTTGTCGTCACCGATGGAGGCATAGTAGTAGGCGCGGGCGGAGTGCATCTCAGAGAAGCGAGGGTCCAGGGCGATGGCTTCGTTGAGATCGGCCAGGGCTTGAGCGTTCTTGCCCATCGTCTGATAGATCCCGCCGCGCACGGAATATGGTTCCGCGTAGTCGGGCTTCAGGGCAATGGCTTGGTTCAGGTCGGCCAGAGCCTTATCATACTGCCCCATGAGTTGATAGACGATCCCCCGTTCGTCGTAGGCGTTCGGAAGTCTAGGGTCGCGCGCTAGCGCGCGGTTGAAGTCGGCGATGGCGCTCTGATAATCTCCTTTCCAGCGAAGCGCCTCGCCGCGCTGGACGTAGTTCATGGCGTTGCCAGGCTCAAGCGCAATGCCTTTGTTGTAGTCCGCTATGGCGTCGTCGTATTGCCCTCTCTCCCGATAGACGTAGCCGCGCCGGAAGTAGGGCTCGGCGTATTTCGGGTCTGCGCTTATTGCCTTGTCGAAGTCTGCGAGGGCCAGATCGTACTCTCCTCTCTGGCTGTGTTCATTACCCCGGTCCATGTAGGCGTCAGTGCTGGTATCCGAGTCGGTCACCGGCTCGGGGTTGAACCGGGGCCTCGCCTGCGCGTTGCGATCGATCACGTACCTCGCCACGTACAGGATGCCCGCCACGAGGAAAAGGGCCGCCAGGATGGTGACCTTGGCTCGCTCCTTGAGTCTCCCCTTTTTCTCTTCCTGGCTTCTTCTCTCCAACTTCTCCCCTACCATTCCCCAGACAGACGAGCAGCGAAAGGCCGATTCACTTGCCTTTCAGCCCAGATTATACTCCTTCAGTGCTATGCCTTCACGTCGGGGTGCTGCAAATCCGCCTGTTTCCAGCGGCATTCCGGAAGGAGAAGGCAACTCCCAAGGTGTTTCCGGCTGCCGGTCACCGGCCACTGACCACTCACCGTGGCCCCAGGCCCCCCCCGACCTACGGGTTGACCCCATTTGCCGCAACCGGCTAGAATTGGAGAAATGACCCAGACAATGGATGCCCATTATCCACCAGAACTGATTGTTGACCTGCAAGCAAAGGCCAAGGAATTCCGGCGGGAGATACTAAAGATGATCACCACCGCCGGTTCCGGCCATCCGGGCGGCTCCCTCTCGGTCATAGACATCCTCACCGCCCTTTACTTCCACGTCCTTCGCCATGACCCGAAGAACCCCGCCTGGCCTGACCGGGACCGCCTTTTCCTGAGCAAGGGGCATGCTTCCGCCGCCATCTACGTCTGTCTCGCCTATGCGGGCTACTTCCCGAAGGAATGGCTGGCCAGTTTCCGCAAACTCGGCAGCCCCCTCCAGGGCCATACGCATCTGCCGCTGGCCGGAATCGAGATGGAGGGCGGCAGCCTTGGACAGGGCCTCTCGGTCGCCAACGGCTCCGCGCTCGCAGCGAGACTGGATGGGAAGAACCACCGCATCTTCTGCGTCATGGGCGACGGAGAGATAGATGAGGGCGCGGTCTGGGAGGCCAGCATGGCCGCCGCCCATTTCAAACTGGACAGCGTCACCGCCATCCTGGACGCCAACACCGCCCAGCAGACCGGCTACACCAAGGACGTCATGAACTCGGAGCCGAAGGCGGACAAGTGGAAGGCTTTCGGCTGGACGGTTTACGAGATAGACGGCCACAACTTCGAACAACTCCTCTGGGCCCTGGAGCCGGAGAGGGTAGTGACCGGAAAGCCCACCTTCATCGTAGCGCGAACCATGAAGGGAAAGGGCGTCTCCTTCATGGAGGGCGTGATAGATTTTCACGGCAAGGCCCTGACGCAGGAGGAATTGAAGCGGGCCTTGGAGGAATTGGCCTGAGGCCGAACAGTCCGCAGATTGCCCGGATGAGGAAGCCACGTTTGTTCGAAACCACATGAGTTTTGATCGGGAGGGATTTGCCAAATGCCTGAAATGATTGCCACCAGAGATGCCTACGGAAAGGCCCTGCTTCAACTCGGCAGGGAAAACCCGAACATCGTGGTCTTGGACGCCGACCTGTCCAACTCCACCAAGACCGAACTGTTCGGCAAGGAATTCCCCAACCGCTTCTTCAATGTGGGCATTGCGGAGCAAAACCTCCTGGCTACGGCCAGTGGCCTCGCCAAAGAGGGCAAGATCGCCTTTGCGTCGAGCTTCGCCTGCTTTATGAGTCGCGGCTGGGAACACGCTCGAATGACCATCGCCCTTGCCAATAGAAACGTCAAGGTCGTTACCACCCACAGCGGCATCACCGTGGGCGAGGACGGCGCCTCCGCTCAAATGAATGAGGACATCGCCATCTGGCGCGCCCTTCCCAACATGACCGTCATCGTGCCGGCAGATGCGGTGGAGACCGAGAAGGCCGTCCGCGCCGCAGCCGCGCTGGAAGGGCCGGTTTACATTCGCCTGGGCAGGGCGAAGGTCCCGGTGGTGTTGGACGCTGGCTACGATTTTCAGATCGGCCGAGCCAAAGTCATGCGCGAGGGAACCGACGTCGCCATCATCGCCTGCGGCCTCATGGTCGCCCACTCCCTCGAGGCAGCCAAACTCCTCGAGGAGAGGGGGATTTCCGCCGCCGTCATCAACATGGCCACCGTGAAACCCCTCGACGTGGAAACCCTCGTCCAGTGGGCGGAGAAGACCGGCGCCATAGTCACGGCGGAAGAACACAGCATCATCGGCGGGCTCGGCGGCGCCGTGGCGGAGTCCCTGGCGGAGAATCTTCCCACCCCGATGGAGCGCGTCGGCGTTGAAGACTGCTTCGGCGAATCAGGAACCCCGGACGAATTGCTCCAAAAATATGGCCTCACCCCAGTCCACGTCGCCGAGGCCGCCGAGGAAGTCCTGACAAGAAAAACAGCCTAGCCGGGTCTCGCTAACCCCTGGAAGAGTAACCACCGACCTGTCCGCCGTAGTCCGTCCAAGCTCGGACGGACGAAGGTGGATTACACGGATTTCACGGAATCCGAACAGCGCGGCAGCCGCAGGGCGGTCGGCTGCAACATGTGGATTTCGGTGCTGATCATCTAGGCGCGCGGGTTCCGTCATTGCGAGGAGTCCGTCCAAGCGTGGACGGACGACGATCCAGCCTTCGTAGCCATAGGCCACTACGGCGGAGTAGGCAGCAATCTCGCCAACGTGCCAGGGAATGGGCTAGATGAGATTGCTTCGCTCCGCTCGCAATGACGGAGCATGATTCGGCAATTCGGGAACAGACTACTGATCCCGCGGGCCGGCGCCTGCCCGTGAAGTTCCTTGAAACTTGAAACCTGAAACTTGGAACTCTCTTCTACTCTTTCCTCTTCGGCATCTGCACCAATTCGAGGCTTTGGCGCAGTTTCACGATGGAGTGGGCAGGGATGTAGCCGCGGACGGAGGCATTCGCGTAGATGATGCTGCCCTTCCCCACCAGGGTTCCCGGGTTCAAAGTCGCGTTGCAGCCGGTTTCCACCCCGTCTCCGATGATCGCGCCCAACTTCTTCAGCCCCGTGTCGTAGGATTTGTCGCCGACACGGATGGTGATCGTATCGCCGGTTACCTTCACGTTGGATAGTTTGGTTCCGGCCCCCAGGTTAACTCCCACCCCCAGCACGCTGTCCCCGACGTAGTTGAAGTGCGGCGCCTTCGCCCCGTTCAGCAAGATTGCGTTCTTTAACTCGGACGCGTGCCCGGCCACCACGTCATCCCCCAGCAGGCAGTTCTCCCGCAGGTAGGCTCCATTCCTTATGTGGCAGTTCCGCCCGATTATCGCCGGGCCAAGGATGCAGGCCCCCGGTTCGACCAAGCTCCCCTCCCCGATGAAAACCTTCCCCGGCGTGGTATATGCCCCAGGCATCACTTTGCCCAGCACGCTTGCCAGCAGAGTCTTCTTTATGTAGCCCTCTATCTTCGCCAAGACCTGCCAGACATACTGCACCCCCTCGAAGACCCCCGCGTGCTCAAAATCCGACAGATCGAAGAAATCCTCCGGTCTGAACAACGCTATCATCCCCTTTTGAAAAGTCTCATGTTTCAAGTTCCAAGTTTCAAGTGAGGGCAGACCCAAGAGTTAACCACGGACTTGTCCGCCGTAGTGCGCCGCGGCGGACGAAGGCGGATTGCACGGATTACACCGATTACCAGATGCGACTTCAACAGGCTTGAGTCCTCAGTCCGGGGTCCCCTCAACGGAAGACGGGCGGGAATGAATCCCGCCCCTACAGGGACTTTGGGTGTGATGTAGGGGAGCAATTTATTGCTCCCAGAAACTCGACTGAACACCTGACACTGGCCCCTGATCACTCTCTTTTGAAAATCCGTGAAATTCGTGCAATCCGTGGTTGCCCCTCTTTTCTAAAGCTCGCAGGTCGCCAGGACGTCCAGGATTTCCTGGTGGAGGGCAGGCCCGTTCGAGCATACGATTGAATAGGTGGCGGAGAGGTCGTCCTTGAAAGTGACAGGGCCACCCCGCAACGTCGTGACCTCTGCTCCAGCCCTCTCGGCGATGGGCAACCCGGTGAATACCTCGGTGGCTGGCTCATTCAGCGCTATGTAGGCGTCCACTCTGCCCTTGGCCACATCCGCCCACCCAGCGGGGCCACCGTTGGGAAGCAGGAATTTGCACCGGCGGAAAAGCGGCTCCAGCCGGCCCAGGGCGGGATACAGGAAGCTGGGCTTCATGAAATAGGATTCCAGGTAGGCCTCCGACAGGTTCGAGATGAGGGTAGCCATCATCCTCGAGACATCTTTGACCCCCCCGTCAACCAGACTGCCCGTGAAGGAACCGTTCTCGTTGGCGAAGTCCACCTCGCCATTCAGGATGTTCACCACGGCCGCGCAGAGGGAGCTACCCTCGAGCGAATACACGGAAAGCGAACTGTACCAGAAGGCAGGTATCCGACGCCGATAGAGCATGCTCCCGTCGAAGGGGTCAACTACCACATAGACCGGCTCGGGGAATTTGCTCGAGGGTTGGGAGGGCTTGATGCAGACCCGTCCAGCCTCCTCCGAGAGGACGATGGCCTCGATTCCCGCCTCCTCGATTGCATTCAGGATGATGGCCTCCGCTACCTTGTCCACCCTAATGATCTCCGGATCGTCCTCCCTGAAACCCGGCGCCCTCCTCTCCACCACCTCCCAGCCGCCCCCTTCCAGCGAACGAACCTCCTCCACAACCCTCGCCAGGGTGCCGACCGCGAATTCCACCCAGTCGCCATGTTCTTGGCTCATTTCCATCTCCCAGTAATTCCTGTGACCGCTTCCGAGGCGCGGAGAGGACTAAAGTGCGGTGAGTTGAAGCCCTTGGGGGGACAAGGAATACGAGAGTATGGATGCCCCGGCCAATTCGATCGCCCCCTCCACCTGTTTCCTCTTCTCCGGCTCACAACACGTGATCAGGCATCCGCCGCCCCCGGCTCCACATATCTTGCTTGCCAGCGCGCCCGCCCCCCTGGCGGCGGTCATTATCCTCTCTGTCGTCACCGTGGTAACCCCCTCGGCCAGGTTCCGCCGATTTTCCCATTCGGTCGCCAGCAGTGAGGCGAAGAGGTCCCAGTCCCGCTCCAGCAAACACTCCCTCATCGCCAGCGCCGTCTCCTTTATCTTTTTCATGCTCGCCACGGCGTTCTCGCAGTTCTCGATGTAACTCTTGAGCATGTTCCAGTTGGTGGCGCCGGAAAACCGCGGCTCCCCGCTGAAACTTAGGATGACCCGATCCCGCAAATCCTTGAAGGCTTGGTCCGAGGTGATGAGCGGCTCAACCTCGTTTCCTTCCACCCGAAACCAGATGGCGTTGACACCCCCGTAGAGGGCGGCATAGTAGTCCTGTTTGCCGGTGGGGACGCGGATGTTCTGCGCCTCCAGGCTGGCCCCGTAATGAATGATCTCCTCGCCCGGCTCCTTTCCTTCGTTCAGCAGGCAGAGCGCGCCGCTCAGCGCTATCAGCAGTGACGATGAGGAGCCCAGCCCGCTTCCCCTTGGCGCCTTGTTCCGGGTGGTTATGTTCAACCCAACCCTGGGCCGGTAGAAACGCACTACCCGCGCCAGCAGGTCCAACTCACCACCCAGCGCCAACTCCTCAACCGACTTTGCCGAGAGCCCGGCCTCGGTATCCACCGAGCAGATGTCGATTCCCCGGTCAGCCCTCTCCTCCAACCGCACCCAACTTCCCAGGTCAATCGCCGCATTGACCGTTATCCCGTATTCCTCAAACAAATAGAGCGGATACAGATCCAGGGTTCCCCCTGCCAAATCTATCCTGTTCGGAGCCGTCGCCTCGATGATCATCTCGACCTGAGTTTAAGCCATTCAGGGGGATTCATGTCAATTCGTTCGCCCCCCGCCGGCTCTCGATGGTTTACCGCACGAATTCCACCTATTATAATCCCGCTGGTCATTTGCGCATGAAACGCCAACCCGAACCTGAAGTCATGGATATCCCCGCTGAGGCCGAGGCCTACGCCAAGGCTGATTTCGCCGAGGTCAATCAGGCCTTCGTCGAGCGGCTGCTGGAATTGGCCGGTTCTCGTTCCACGGCCACCGCGCTCGACCTCGGCACCGGCCCTGCCGACATCGCCATTCGGGTGGCTCGTGCCCGCCCGCACTGGCGCATCTCGGCGGTGGATGCCTCGCCGGCCATGTTGGCTCATGCGCGGGAGGCCGTTGAGCAAGCGGGCTTGTCAGCGAGGATAGAATTGGTCCTGGCCGATGCCAAGGCGACCCCCTTCCCAGCACAAGCCTTCGACGTCATCTTCTCCAACAGCATCCTCCACCACGTCACCGAGGTTGACCTCTTCTGGCGCGAACTGAAACGCCTGGCGAAGTCGGGCGCCTCGTTTTTCCTGCGCGACCTCGCCCGCCCCGCCAGCAAAAAGGCTGCCCGCCGCATCGTCCAACTTTATGCCGAGAACGAACCCGAGTTGTTGCAGGAGGAATACTACCGCTCGCTCCTCTCCGCCTACACGCCGGAGGAAGTTCGGCTCCAACTTGAAAGGACCGGCCTCACCACCCTCCAGGTCGCAATGGTCACCGACCGCCACCTCGACGTCTTCGGGCAGGCTGACTGACCTTCTCAGGTCCAGCCCGTTACGCCAGCAGTTCTTTCAGTTTCTCCGTTAGCGCCGGCACGACCTCGAAGAGGTCGCCCACGATTCCGTAGGTGGCTACGTCGAAGATCGGAGCGTTCGGGTCTTTGTTGATGGCGATGATCGTCTCGGCAGCCGACATTCCCGCCAGGTGTTGCACCGCCCCGGAGATGCCGCAGGCGATGTAGAGTTTCGGCTGCACTGTCTTCCCCGTCTGCCCCACCTGGTGGTAAGCGGGAATCCAGCCTGCGTCCACGGTCGCCCGCGAAGCGCCCACCCCCGCCCCCAGAACCTTCGCCAACTCGCGAATGACAGAGAAGTTCTCCGGCTTGCCCAGGCCACGTCCTCCGGACACGATGACCTTCGCGTCCAGCAGGTTTACCTCGTCGCCCTCTTCCTGGCGGATGACCTCAAGGATTTTCGTCGCCACGCCCCGCTCGTCCAAGCCCACCGGAATGACCTCGATCTCGCCCTTTCGGGAGGGATCGAGTTGGGCCTTTTTCATCACGTTCGGCCTCACCGTGGACATCTGCGGTCGCGCCTCGGGGCACAGAATCGTCGCCATCAGGTTGCCGCCGAAGGCGGGGCGCGTTTGAACCAGCAGCCGCTTCTCCGGGTCTATTTCCAGCCCGGTGCAGTCGGCGGTCAGCCCCGCCCCTAGCCGAGCCGCCACTCGCGGCGCCAGATCGCGCCCCTGGGCTGTCGCCGACACCAGGATTATCTCCGGCAACTTCTTGTTGGTGAGGCCGCAGATGATGTCGGTGTAGGGGCCGGTGCGGTAGCGGGACAGGACGGGATGATCGGCCATATAGACCTTGTCCGCCCCGTAGTGAACCATCTCCTCGGCCAGGGGCTTGATGCCATCTCCCAGGATGACGCCCTCGAGCGGAACTTGCAGTTCCTCCGCCAACTTGCGCCCCTCTCCCAGCAGCTCGACGGTGCCCCCCTTGAGCATCCCGTTATCGTGCTCCGCAATCACCCACACCCCCCTGTACCGGGCCGCCTCGCTCGCCCCGGGCTGCCGCTCGACCACCTCTATGGCATCTGACTTGCAGGCCGGCACGCAGGCCCCGCAGTAAGTGCAATTCTCGTTCAGCACTGCCACCTTGCCCACCATCTCCACCCCCCCGTAAGGGCACGGACGAAGACAGAGTTGGCAGCCAGTGCACTTCTCAGCGATTATCCTGATGAGCATCTTCCGATCCTAGCCCAGGTTCAGCGACTTGATCTTCTCAGCCAGCACGGCGGCTACCTCTTCGGTGGTGCCTTCGAGCATCTCTCCACGCTTCCTCCGCTCGGGGTGAAAGGATTTGATCACCCAGGTGGGCGAGCCATCGAAGCCGATCCGGCTCGGATTTGCCCCCAGGTCATCCTTGTTCCACGCGGTTATCGCCGCCCTTCGGGCGCGCAGCACGCCCTTCATCGGGGCTGTGCGGGGCTCGTTCATCTGCTTGACCACGGTTATCAGCGCCGGCATCCTGAGTTCGACCACCTCGAAGGAATCCTCCAGCATCCTCTTCGCGAGGATCTTCCTCCCGTTTACCTCCAGCCCGATGACGAAGGTCGCCTGCGGAATGCCCAACTGCTCCGCCACCCCTGGTCCCACCTGGGCGGTGTCACCGTCTATCGCCTGTTTTCCGCAGATGACCAGGTCGAAATCGCCAACCTTATGGATCGCCCGCGCCAGCGTGTAGGAGGTCGCCAGGGTATCGCTCAGCCGGAAGGCCGGATCGGTGATGAGCACCGCCTCATCGGCTCCCATGGCGATCGCCTGCCGCAGAGCGCTCTCCGCTTGCGGTGGCCCCATCGTCATCACGGTGACCTTGCCTCCCTGCTGATCACGCAGTTGGAGGCCCGCCTCAATGGCGTTCTCGTCGAATGGGTTTATGATCGCCTCTACGCTCTCCCGAATCAAGGAGTGCGTTTTGGGGTCAATCCGAACCTCGGTGCTGCCCGGCACCTGTTTTATGCAAACCACTACGTTCATCGTTTTCTCTGTTTGTTGCTGTTCATCCGTCGGGGTAGGCCATCACCCAAGGAGCATGACGGAACCTTCCTCCAACTCCTCATCTGCCTCAATCTGCGTTAAGCCCACTTCGCCGTAGTAGCCCACGGCTACGTAGGCTGAATCTGCGGATGATTGGTTTTGAAACGACGCAAGATGCAAAGGGATTCCAGCCACCCGCCTCCACAAACCGCTAGGAAAGGCTCTCTTTTAGCAGATGGTTGGCGATGACCAGCCGCTGAATCTCCGAGGTCCCCTCCACGATCTCGAACAACTTGGCCTCCCGCATGTAGCGCTCCACCGGGAACTCTTTGGTGTATCCGTAGCCCCCGAGCACCTGCACGGCCTTGGATGTCACGAAATTCACCATCTCCGAGGAAAAGAGCTTCGCCATCGCTGCCTGCTTCTCGAACGGCCTCCCTTTGTCCTTCAGATAGGCCGCCTGAAGGCAAAGCAGGCGGGCGGCTTCTATCTGCGTTGCCATATCGGCCAGCATCATCTGCACCGCCTCGAAACTCGATATGGGCTTGCCAAACTGCACCCGCTGCTTCGAATACGGTAGCGCCACGTCCAGCGCCGCCTGCGCCAGCCCCACCGCCCCTATGCCCATCCCGATCCTTCCCACGGCCAAAGTCTCCATCGCCACCCGGAACCCACCCTTCTCCCGATACAGCAAGTTTCCCTTCGGCACCCGGGCGTCGGTGAAGATCAACTCCCGGTTGGGCAGGGAAGGATACGCCATCTTCTCCTCGTTTCTCCCAAACTCAAACCCCGGGGTGCCCTTCTCCACGATGAAGGCCGTCAGCCCGCGGGTGCCCCTCTGCACGTCCACATTGGCGATGATGACGTAAACCTCCGCCTCTCCGCCGTTGGTTATGAATACCTTGGAGCCGTTGAGGAGATATTCGTCGCCCTTGAGTTCGGCCCGGGTCTGGACGTTGCCCGCGTCCGAGCCGGCATTGGGCTCGGTGAGGCCAAAGGCGCCGACCTTCTCGCCCGTAGCCAGGGGTCTGAGGAACTTTTCCTTTTGCTCCTCCGTCCCAAAGAGCATGATCGGATATACGGCCAGGACGTGCGCCCCAAACACGGCGCCCGTCGTGGTGCACGCCCGCGACAGTTCCGCCGCTACCGCCGTCCAGGTCACGAAGTCTGAGCCGAGGCCGCCGTATTTCTCCTCGACCGGAATACCCATCAAGTCCAATTCAGCCAACTTCCGAACGTTCTCCGCCGGGTAACGGTGGCTCTCGTCAGTCTCCTTCGCCTTCGGCGCGAGTTCGCTCTGCGCGAACTCCCTCACCGCTTGCACTATCGCTTGTTGGTCTTCGGTGAATTCGAAGTTGATCTCCTTCTCCTCCTCCCTCGGGCCTCGCCCGCCATGGCGGGCGCCGCCCTTCCAAGACTGATATGGGAATAGCGTCTCACCGCTATGCAATCATGTTATGAGTTGCGGCAAATGATACTCAACCAGTCGGACACGTGTCAAGGTCAGCCTTCCCCCATTGCGGTTGCATGCGGTTGGTGGTAGACTCTCGGACTCCCAGACACCTGGACTCCCGACGCTCAGACGCTCAAGGACGGTTGACCGCGAGAGGGCTGCCGCTTATAATTCAGGTGGCCAAAACACATCTAAAGGAATGACGTAATCTCCGCCCAGTCAACCGGAGGTAACTGGCATTGGACTTGCCTTCGCTGCCTATGCAGCAAGGAGTTGCAAGATGCTGATAACCCGCATCACTGAACTTCTCGGAATCAAGCACCCCGTGTTCCAGGGCGCGATGGCGTGGGTATCCATTCCCAGGCTGCGGTTCGACAGGCTCACCGCCCTGAGCTTGTCGAAGGGGCGGCTGCTCAATTGGTCGCGGAGCAATAGCCTTGCCCGGAGTTAGAGGCTCAAGCAGATGAAGGGAGCGGTCCTTGGGTTCGGCGCGCTGGTGAGGGACGCCGTAGGGTATTTGGGACACCTGCTGATGCTTCTCGCGCGCACCATTTCTTATCTGGGGCGGGCCCAGGTGAACCGCGCCGACAGCATGACCCAACTGGCCCTCTCAGGCGTTAATTCCCTCCCTATTGTGCTCATAACCGCCGTCGCCAGCGGCATGGTTCTGTCTTACCATTCGATAAGGAGCGCCCTCGCCGTTGGAGCCGAGAGCCTGATCGGCGGCCTGGTCGTAGTGGCAGCGGCAAGGGAACTTGCCCCCGTCCTCACCGCCGTAGTCGTCGCCGCCAAGTATGGTTCCGCGGTGACCGCGGAGGTCGCAACCATGACCGTAACGGAACAGGTGGATGCCCTGGTGGCCCTCGGGGTCAGCCCCATCAAGTATCTGGTGGTGCCCAGGTTCCTCGCCCTCACCGTGATGTTGCCCACTATAACCCTCTATGCGATTGGGACGGCGATGTTGGGCGGGATGGCCGTAAGCAACTGGATGGGGATTAGGAACATAGAGTATATTAGGTCGGCAGCCGACTTCCTCAAGTTCAGCGACATAACAGGCGGGTTGTTGAAGAGCCTCTGTTTCGCCTGGATAATCGCCCTGGTGTCCTGCTCGCAGGGCCTCTTAGTAAAGGGAGGGGCGGCCGGCGTGGGAAGGAGCACCACGCTTTCGGTCGTAATTGCCATAACCTTGATATACGTCTCTGACTTTATCCTGACGGTGATCATCTTCCGATGAAATCCGCTTCCAAGCGTGAATCGTTCCCTCCCGCGGGGCAATCCCCCGGCGCGCAGCCGGCTTCCCTTTCGGTCGGACCGGCAGTGAGGCTCACGCCGTCCCCGGAGGTTGCGGGCGTTGATGGCTCCACTCATCCCATCATCCTGGAGAGGGTGACCTACGCCATAGGGCGAAAGACCATCTTGAAGGACATCTCGTTGGCGGTGGGCAAGGGCGAAATATACGTGGTCATGGGCCTCTCGGGCAGTGGCAAGACAACCCTGCTCCGACTGATGATCGGCCTGGCAAAGCCGAGCAGGGGGCGTGTCTGGCTCTTTGGCAATGACACGTCGGCTCTGTCCGAGGAGGAACTTAACCGCTTGCGCAGGAGAATGGGCATGGTCTTTCAGTACTCAGCGCTATTCGATTCCATTACGGTGGGGCGTAACGTCGCCTTCCCACTCAGAGAGCACACCCACCTGTCAAGAGCGGAGATAGAACGGGTCGTGGCGCAAAAGTTGTCCCAGGTGGGCCTGCCCGGCACGGAGAACCTATTGCCGACTCAACTGAGCGGCGGGATGAAGAAGCGGGTGGGAGTTGCCCGGGCGCTGGCATTAGATCCGGAGGTCATGCTTTATGACGAGCCGACCAGTGGCCTTGACACCCTCTACGGAGCCAGGATAAACCGTCTCATATTGGAACTTCGCCAGAGGCTGGGAGTCACCTCTGTGGTGGTCACCCATGACCCGGAGGTGGCCCGGCTGATGGCAGATTGCGTTGGCGTCATCCACGAGGGAACCATGCTGGCTGAAGGGACCCCACAGCAGGTCTGTTCCAGTGAGGATGGTCTGGTCCAGCAACTGATGCACTGCCGGCCGGAGGGGCCTTTGGCGCTTGACCTGCTGATAGAGAAATAGCATAAGGGGAACGAGATGGAGGAAAGGGCAAGGCACGAACTGGTCGTCGGAGTGGTTTTCCTGGTGGGCTTATTCCTGTTCGGCTTCTTCCTCTACTTCGCCAACTATTACGGGAAGATCCTGCGAACCAATACCTACACCCTGGTATTTGACGACGTGGCGGGCATTGCAGGCGGTGGGCCAGTCCAGTTGGCCGGCGCTCGCGCCGGAGAAGTGCTCAGTGTGGAGGTGCAGCCCAACGGCAAGGTTTTCGTCAATATCGCGCTGGGCAAGAAATTCACCCTGCGCAAGAACTATATTTACACCATTCGATCCGGCCTCCTCTTGGGACAGTCCACCATCAGCATCAATACCACCGATCCGCCAGGAAATGTCATCCCCCCGGGGGCCATTATTCCTGGCACCAACCCCGCCCGGCCTGAGGATGTCATCGCAGACGTCAGGGAAACCCTCCAGAACGTCAACCAGAACCTCCAGCAGGCCAGGGAGTTGATCGGGGACCCGATTTTCTATTCCTCCCTCCGAACCACCTTGCTCAATGTCTCCCAGGCCAGCGAAAATGCCGTGCGGCTGACTTCCAGCCTTGCCTCTGCCTCGGCTGCGGTGGGCGCGCAGGCCCAGGCGCTCATCGAGGAACTGAGAACCAGTTCCCACAACTTGGCGCGGGCGACCGGCTCGGCTGCCGATGTCCTCTCCAACCCCGCCCTGGCCAACAACCTCCTTGAAATGGCTGGAAGCCTGCAAAAGGCTGCCGAAAACCTGGAGCAACTCACCTCTAAGCCGGAACTGTCCCAGGTGGTCGAGAATCTCGCCGCCGTCAGCCTGGATTTGAAGCAGACCAGCCAAGCCCTAAACCAAATGCTCACCTCCGGCCAGGGGCTCGCCAATCTCGCCCGGACGCTCGCTTTGGCCCAGGAGACGGCGGGCAAACTCAACTCCATCACCACCCAAGTGGAGGCGCTGATGGTGAACCCGGAGACCACTGCGGCCGTCAGGGAGACCCTTGCTAACGCTCGCGAGGCGTCGGCCAAGGCTCTGCAGGCTGCCAGCAGGGCCAATGAGCTCCTTTTGGCTGGCAAGAGGGCTATTGAGCCGGCCGCCGGCCTCAGGGCCAGTGAGCAAAGTGACTTTTACTTCCTGCCAGCGATTGACCACGTTGCAGCCGACCTCGAAGTGCAGTTGAAGTCGGGCTCGCCGGAGAGGTGGTTGGCGCTGGGCGTTCAAGGCGTCGGCGAAAAGACGACAGCCAACCTCAAGTTCGGGCTCTCCAGGGGGAAAGAATCCACCCTCCTCTGGGGCATCCACCGATCGAAACTGGGAGTCACGTGGAGGGGCGACCTGTCCAAGAAGATCGGCCTGACACTAGACCTTTACGATCCGAATCGCTTCAGGGCTGACTTGTGGGCGACCTATCGCCTTTCCCCGGACCTGTATCTTGGTCTGGGCGGGCTGGGACTTGGACAGGAGGACTATCTGCGGTATGGCCTGGGATTACGCAAGTAGGCGCAGCCGGCGGCGAGGGAACGGCCGGAGTAGGGACGAGGCAGCACCTCGCCCACGGCGCCCGTCCGTCCAGGGGGCCGGACGGGTCTGGATGGAAATCACCGTCCGCAGCGGCGGACGTCCACACTAGCATCTGGAGGTATTAATGATGAAAGTTATCTTAACCCAGGAAGTTGACGGGCTGGGACACAAACTCGAGACGCGAGAGGTAGCCGATGGCTACGCTCGGAACTATCTCTTGCCCAGGGGGTTGGCGGTAGTTGCCAGCGGCGGCGCGTCACACCAGGTGGAGAAGTTGATAGAGGAGAGGGACAGGAAGCACAGCAAGGAGGAGGAAAAAGGCCGGGAGATGATGGTGCGCCTGGAGGGACTGCAGTTGAAAATCACCGCCCGGGCCGGCGCTTCCGGTCATCTCTACGGGGGGATCACCTCCCAAAGAATCGCCGAGGAGCTCTCCTCCCAATTTGGGGTGCAAGTGGACAGGCGACAGATAAAGGTTGCCAAGCCCATCAGAGAGTTGGGCAGCCACCTGGTTGGCATAAAAGTGGCGCCCGCCTCGTCGGTTGACTTGGCGGTGGAGGTAGTGGCAGAATCGGCGTGAGGAATCACCACCCAGAAAAAGAGAAGCGATAAGTGGCCAGAAGGACTTCGCTACGAGTTATCTCCGGGGACGAGGACGGAGGCGCCAAGGAGAGCGGATTCGATCGCCTTCCACCTCAGAACCTGGAAGCAGAGCAGTGTACCCTGGGCTCCATGATGGTGGAAGAGGCGGCAATCGTGCTCGGCACCGAACTGGTTAGTCGAGAGGATTTCTACCGCGCCAGCCATCAGAAGATATTTGACGGCATTTTCAGCCTCTATGAGAGGGGAGAGGCGGTGGATTTCATAACCGTAACCGAGGAGTTGAGGCGCGCTGGCGATTTGGAGGCAGTCGGCGGTCCCGCCTACCTCAACTCCCTCATAGATATGGTGCCCAGCGCCGCCAATGTGCGCACCTACGCCCAGATAGTAAGTCAGAAGGCTCTCTTGCGTCGGCTGATCGCGAGCGCCATGGAGATAGTCCGCATGGGGCATGAGGAGGCAAACGAGGCCCGTGAGATAGTTAACCGGGCCGAACAACTCCTCTTCAGCGTCTCCGAGAACATCCTGAAGGGCGATTTCACCACCATTGCCGAAACCGCCCGAGAGACCTATCAGAAGATTCAGGACCGCTTCGAATCGAACACGACGGTTACCGGAGTCTCCACGGGCTTCGATAGGTTCGACGAGTTCACCAACGGCCTCCAGAACTCCGACCTGATAGTCCTTGCCGGCAGGCCCTCCACCGGCAAGACCTCCCTGGCCCTGAACATAGCCTTGCACGCGGCCGTGGAACACCATGTCCCGGTGGCCATCTTCAGCCTCGAAATGTCGAGGGAGCAATTGGGCGAGAGCATCCTTTCTATGATGGCCAGGGTGGATGGAAAGAAACTGCGCCGCCCCCATCTCATCAGCCAGGACGAGTGGAACAGGCTTGGCCTCGCCACCGGCAAACTCTACACCTCCCTCATCCACATTGACGACACCCCCGGCAGCACCGCCCTTGACATCCGCGCCAAGGCCAGGAGGCTGGCCGCCCGCCAGGGCGTAGGCATGGTCATAATAGATTACCTCCAGTTGGTTGACTATGGCTGGCGGGGAAAGGCCGAAAACAGAAACCAGGAACTCTCCTTCATCTCCCGCGCCTTCAAGGAAATGGCCCGCGAGTTGCGCGTTCCGGTGGTCACCCTGTCCCAGTTGAGCCGAACCGTTGAAAGGGAGAACCGCCGCCCCATCCTTTCCGACCTGCGCGACAGCGGCGCCATAGAGTCAGAGGCCGACCTGGTAGCCTTCATCCATCACACCGAGGAGCAAAAGCGCCGCCGCCAGTCCGCCCACGGCGGACAGGAAGACGTCAGCAGGAGCGAGCCTGATTTGGTTACCCCGGTGCAGTTAATCCTTGCTAAGCACCGCAACGGCCCCACCGGAGAACTGGTCCTCATGTTTGACAAGAGGATGCGCCGCTTTACCGACGTTGAACAGCAAGCCCAGGAGGGCGAGCCCTTCAGCCTCGATTGCTGACCATACATTCATTCAACCCCAGCCCCGGCCATCTTCGGGGCGATCGTCCTGGAAACGCCATCTCTGCTCATCAGTAACGTTCTTTGAGGAGGGCAATCATGCAGTCGAACTCTCTTCCCACCGGCTATCTCTGCCTGGTCTTGCACGGTCACCTGCCCCACGTCCTCAATCATGGCACCTGGCCCCACGGCACCGACTGGCTCTGCGAGGCGGCGGCGGAGACCTATATCCCGATACTGGAGGAGGTGGAGGGGCTGGTCGCGCAGGGCCTCTCGCCCAAGTTCACCATCGGCCTCACCCCGATCCTGGCGTCGCAACTGGCCCATCCCCAATTTCAGGGCGAGTTCGAAGGCTATTTGACCCAGAAGATCCAGTCCGCCCAGGAGAACGCCTCGCAGTTCCGCTCGGAGGGCAACCTCCACCTGGCCTGGCTGGCCGATAACTGGGTGGCCTCGTTCTCCCACATCAGGGAGGTCTATCTCGACAAGTACCGGGGCGACGTCGTCGGGGAGTTCGCCCGCCTCGAGGAGCAGGGCCACCTCGAACTCATCTCCTCCTCCGCCACCCACGCCTATCTTCCCCTCCTGGGGACGGACGAATCCGTCCAGGCGCAGATCAAGCAGGGGCTACAGACTCACCAGGCCCTCTTCGGCAGAAAGCCGCGCGGCTTCTGGCTGCCGGAGTGCGGCTACCGCCCTCGTTATGCCTGGTCCTCCCCGCTGCGGGGCGGCAAACCTGTAACCCGCAAGGGAGTTGAGGAGTTCCTCAGCGAGGAGGGGGTCGAGTATTTCATCGTGGATTCTCATCTCTTGGAGGGCGGCGAGGCCATCGGCGTTTACCGCGAAAGATTCGAAGCCCTCGGCAAGATCTGGCGCCAGTTTGCCCGCCAGTATGAGCCGCCTCCCCACGACATTGGCCGCAGCCCCTACCGCGCCTGGCTGGTCAACTCCTCCGGCGAGCCGAAGAGGCCGCCAGCCTTCTTCGCGCGCGATCCAAGCACCGGAATTCAGGTCTGGAGCGCCGAGCACGGCTACCCGGGAGACGGCTGGTATCTCGACTTCCACAAGAAGCACTATCCCGGCGGCCATCGCTACTGGCGCGTCACCGCCACCAAGTGCGACCTGGGAGACAAGGAACAATACGAGCCGGACCAGGTGCCCTCTCGCATAGAGGAGAACGCCTCCCACTTCTGCCACCTCGCGGAGGAGATCCTTCACCGGCACTTCTCCGAGGCTGGCGAACAGGGGGTCATCTGCGCCCCTTACGATGCGGAGTTGTTCGGCCATTGGTGGTTCGAGGGGCCCCGCTGGCTCTCCGAAGTGGTCAGGAAGGCCTCCCGCATCAGCCAGATGGCCCTTGTCACCTGCTCCGAATACCTCGAAGCGCATCCCCCGCAGACGGTCTTCTCCCTCCCCGAAGGCTCCTGGGGCGAGGGCGGCTTCCACTGGGTCTGGCTCAACGAATGGACCGAGTGGACCTGGAAGCACGTCTATCAGTGCGAGGACGAGATGTCCCAACTCGCCAGGGAAGCCCAGGCTTCTCAGGCCCGGCCAACCGGCGAACTGAGCCGTGTCCTCTCCCAGTTAGCCCGCGAACTGCTCCTCCTCGAATCCTCCGACTGGCAATTCCTCATCACCACCTGGCACGCCCGCGACTACGCCGAGATGCGCTTCGCCGAACACCTCGATTCCTTCCGCCGCCTCGCCGAAATGGCTAAGAAATCCCTCTCCGGCAAACCCCTCTCCGAAGACAACCTCAAAGCCCTCCAACAATACGAACAAAGGGATGACGTCTTCCCGAACATCGAGGCGGAGTGGTATAGGAAAGTCGAGTTCCCGGCAGCGAGGTGACTGCACGGGGACCCGCACACGGATCAAAGCTCGATGAGGCGGACGGGCTCGCCGCACGTCTCCGTAGAGTTGAAGGATGGGTCAGCAACCCGCTGCTTGCAAAGGCGAAACCGGGCTGTTACAAAGGTCGATGGTACCGGGGACCCAGATGAGTCACGGTACGACAGAGATTGAGCAACAACTCGGTTGCAGGAGTTACTACTCCGTGAGCACGCATGGGGGTGCAGGACCATGTTAGGACATGGTACGTCACAACGGGGGGTTGACAATGTCTAGCAAGATGACTTTCGACCCGACGGTAGAAGTCGACAGGATCGATATCAGCCCGCTGAACGTCCGGAAAGATGTTTCAGAGGAAAAACTGGATGAACTGGTCAACAGCATCCGCGAAATTGGATTGCAGCAGCCCGTGGTGGTCTATAGAAAGGGCCAAAGGTATAAGCTGCTAATCGGCCAACGGCGCTATTTGGCATGTAAGAAGCTTTGCATGTCAGAGATACCAGCACTCATCATTTCAATCAAGGACGAGGCTGACGCCGTGGTCAAGTCGTTCAGCGAGAACATCCACAGGTTAGACCTCGGATATAGTGACAAAATGCGAGTGGCTAGCCGACTGTTGGAGAAACTGGGGAAAGTCGAAGATGTCGCCAAGGCTCTCGGTGTCCATCCTCAGACGGTGAGGAACTACCTGGGGTGGGCAGGTGTTCCCGAACCACTCAAGAAAATGGCCGCCAAAGGAAGAATCAGCGCAACCACTGCTATGTCGATCGCCAGAAACGTACCTGACGAGAAACTGGCCGTCGGGATTGCCGAAAGGGTACGGGAGGCACCAAGCTCCGCCAGGCGCAAGGCCATCATTGAGGCGGCCAAGCTCAACCCAAGCAGCACGCCAGACCAGATCGTGAGCTTGGTGGAGAGAAGCGCTGGCGCCACCCTCACCATCGATCTGACAGACAGACTTGCCGGTGCACTCGACAATGCGTCTAAGGACTACAGCCTCGAGCGTCAGGATATTGCTACCGAGGCACTCGAGGAATGGCTCACCACGCGGGGCTTCCTGCAATGAGGAGGCTTGACGAGGACACCGCCTTGGCTGTCCTCTTCGCAAACACCAGGCGCAAGAGAAGGAGCACAGATCTAATATCAGTCGCCGATGCCTGCCACTACCTGAAGGCTCTCTACGGGTCACAAAGGGCAGTGGCCGACAAGGTGGGCCTATCGTCGGAGATGGTCAGGGAGTTCTTGGCTCTGCTTCGTTTACCCGACGAGATCAAGGACATGGTGCGCGAGAGAAAGATAGACCGGCTCGACGTGGCTTACAGGATAGCGATGATCCGTGACCCAGCACGCCAGTTGGACATGGCCAAACAAGCTGCAAGTGCCCGGAGCAAGGATGTTAGGGACATCGCGCGTCTGGTTGGCACCACTGACCTTTCAGTCAAGGAGTCCTCGGCGCGAGTCCGCGAGTCGAAGCTCAGGGGCCTCCATGTCTTCATCATCGATTTCGACGACGACGAATACCGTGTCATCTCTGCTCGCGCACGATCGCTGCGCGTGAAGCCGGCGCAGCTTGTGCAAGAGGCAGTTCTCAATTGGCTCAACCGCGAGAACGCGGGAGACTCTAAGTAGAACGATAGTCCCGATGCCCGCCATTCCCTCATCCGAAGAGCTGGCGAAACGGCTGAGCGACCCGGCCGCATATCTCAACCGATTTACCCAGGAGCATCGCCCCCTCCGCTTTGAGGAATTGGTCCTGCAGAGCGTCGCGTGTCTCTTGCACCTAGGATTTTTCTGCTCCGACAGCCCACGGGGTAGCCGGAGACCAGGGGTGATGTGGTATGGCAGTGGAGCTAAGGCCACACTGGCCCCCCAGGGGCAAGACGGCGACGCTGTCAGCCCCGAACTATGCCTGATTATTGAGGCGAGCCTCACGACCGGCGCCAAGCAGTGCACCCGCGAGTTTCCGCAATGTCTCAGGCACGTGCAGGATTTCGCCCGCCGCAGACGGCGTTCCCACGACCACGTTTTTGGGCTGTTTGTCACCCAGACGCTTCACACAGACACGTTCAACGCGGTAAAATCATCGAACGACCAGAGAACTCTCAAGATCGTGCCGATGGAGGCAGCACTCATGGGCCAATCACTCAAGGCGGCGGCTCTGGCTTTCACGATGCGACACCTTGAAGTCACGCAACTGCTACGTGGATTAACCATGTGCGTGAAGGACACAACCACGCTCCGGGCCTTCCGACAGAGGGCACGTAAGCACATAGAGGACCGGAAAGCCTCGGTGCTCAGTACCGAGAAAACCACCGTCATGGCAATCAAGGCTTATGAAGCAATACACCAACTGGCAAGGACCCCGGGCGCACATCTGATTTCAGACGGCCAGGTCCTCATTCACCTGGAGAAGGATCCGTTCGTTCAGGACTACCTGAAGCATGCTCGCGCGGGGAAGTTGGACCCAGAGTTCATTCGGGAATGCTTGAAGTCTGAGAGCCTGGCCGTCGCGTCACCGGCCCTGCCAGGTAAGGAGTTTGTCCTACGGCCAGTTTCCTGCTGGGATTACCGCTTCCGTTCCGACCGCCGGGTCACCAGGGTAAGGAGTGCGTCCAGTGGCAACTAGAATAGGTTCTGACTCCAATTCCGAAAACGGCAACGGCCACCTTCAGGCCGAAGCGCTAGCAATGCTGCTTCGATTGCACCTGAGCAGCCTGACGGTTCAGTGTCCTGTCTGCAGTCGTGAAGGTTTGATCATGTCCAAGTGGATAAAGGGCATCAAAGTGAAGCCCGTTTCTGTGTACCATGGGAGCGACGGCACGGCTCACCAAGAGTGTCAGTTGTCAAAGGAACAAGCGGGCCCGCTAAGGGGCCAGGTTCGTCTCTCCAGGCCAGACCTCACAAGGCTCTTCCGAAACACAGACGGCTACGTCCTGTTCAGCGGGGGACAAGACAGCCTGTGCACCTTGTTGTATCTGCTTGAGGCGACCAAGAACGGCCGCGAGAGGTTGAGCGCGATTCACGTGGACACCACCGCCGGATTTCCAGAAGTAACAGACTACGTTCGTTCCATCTGCCAACTGCTGGACGTTACGCTGCACATAGTGAAGCCTGACCGCGACTACTTCGATCTGGCCAAGAGATGGGGCATCCCCGGCTTCAACGCCCGCTGGTGTTGCCACGAGCTGAAGGTCAAGCCCATCCGCGACTTCCTTGCCGCGTTGCCCGACCGCAAGGTCGTGTACGACGGCATAAGGGCTGCCGAATCAGCACAGAGGAGTGCCTACCTTCCTGTTTGGTTCCACCCCTCGTTCAGGTGTTTATCCGTAAGTCCCATCATCCACTGGTCGCACGATGAGGTCAGAACGTATCTGGAGAAACACGGACTGCCAGAGAGCCCCGCTAAGGCCTTCGGCTGCTCGGCTGAGTGCTGGTGCGGTGCCTACAAAAAGCGCTCGGACTTCCAGAAACTGCTGGAGGTTCACCCGGACATCTTCGACAAGCTAGTGGAAGTGGAGAAGGCGCAACGGGGGAGATTCACTTTCATGTATGAGAACGGCGAGCAAATCCGTCTCGAGAGCCTCAAACACACCCCGTGAGCTTTTCTTCGCTCGTGTCCTACCTAAATCCCCTCCCCATACTCACACAGCGCCTCGCAGATCTTGTCCTCGGCCTCGCGGATGGAGGTGACGGGCGAGGTGTAGTCGTTCACCAGGATGGAGAAGGCCAGGGGCGGGCAGCCTGGATGGACGAAACCTTCGCCGGTCAATGGGGCAAGAGATCCGCTGGCGTCTTCCTTCCCTCAGGGGTCCGGTCAAAATGAGCATCGAAGCTCACGAGAGTGCAGCCGTGGGTCGTGGCGGCCAGATACTGATACGCATCGTCGAAATCAAACTCGTGCTGCCGTTTGGTCGCCGTAAGATTCATCAGGTTTTCACTAGTAAGGCGGATGACTGCAACCCATGCATCCCGGACAACGTCGGAAATGAAGGAATCGAAGAGGTCATCCCGCTTGAACCGACTGAGGATGATTCCCAGGGAATGCAGGGAGAAATCGGTGATGGCTACTTCAGATGGCTCCGTCTGCTGGAGGAACCGGCGGGTCTCTTCCGCACGGTCTTGCTCGAGCAGGAGTTCGAGCCAAACGCTCGTGCCAACCAGAAACACTAACTTGTCCCCCGCCAATCCAGCGCCCTGTGCTGAAGCTCTACCGAAGTGAATCGGTCGCGGAACTCGCGCAGTCCTCCCGCCCAGTCCAGGCGGAGCTTGGCCTGCTGTCCTCTTTTCGCCACGAGATACTCGATGAAGTCCCCGACCTCCTGCTGGAGATCAGGCGGCAATTCCCGGATTTTCTTGACCATGTCAGCAACAGTCATGGGAGAACACCTTCCTTCCGTCAACAGTATACTCGAAAACGTTAGTCCACTAACAGCCTAGAGCTCATTTCAAGAGCCCTACAAGGATCAGTGGGCGGACTGGAGCCCGTCCGTCCAAGAGGTCCGGCCGGGTCTGGACGGAAGTCCGCCCTACCCAGCAGGAGACCCCTCTGAGCCGAACCCTTGACAGTCTCTGCCCCGCCCGGGTAGCAGGGACTCTCTAGTCCCTGCGTTTTGAAACGGATTCTACTGATTGTCTTCATGTCCCAGGGGCACCCGACCATCCCGGGCCATAATTCGTAGTCTGTCTCCGAATTATGTGTCCCTCCTGCGAGTGGCCCATCCCCCCGTCATTGCGAGGAGTCCCGACCTCGGCCCGGCCGAGTCGGGACGACGCGGCAATCTCACCTCGACTGCCCTCACCTACTCGCGCCCTGAGCCTGTGGTTCGACAGGCTCACCACCCTGAGAAAGGTCGAAGGGTCGAAGAGAGATCGCCGAAGTCAGGCAGGGGGTGGCGCATGTGCAAGACCGCCAGTAGGGGCGAGGCGCTGCCTCGCCCAGGGCGACTCGGCGAGTCGCCCCTACCTACATCCCCTCCCCATACTCGCACAGCACCTCGCAAATCTTGTCCTCGGCCTGGCGGATGGAGGTGACCGGTGAGGTGAAGTCGTTCACCAGGATGGAGAAGGCGAGCGCCGGCCTTCCTGGATCGGTAAAGCTGTTTGTAGGGGAGGGACTTGTGCCCTCCCTCTTTCCTTTTCCCATCACGTACCCGCTCAGGGAACAGGCGCTGGTGAGGGTCCCCGTCTTGGCATGGATCTTGCCACGGGTGGCGCTGCTCTTGAACCGCCTCTTTAGCGTCCCGTCCTCTCCGCCTATCGCCAGGGAATTGAGGAATGACTGCCAGTGGGGAAGGGAGGGCAACCGCGCGAGCAGGGCAGCGAGAAAATGAGGCGAAAGGGAGTTCCCCCGGTCCAATCCGCAGCCATCCCGAATCACGGGCAGCTGGACGCCCGGCAGGAGGGAGTTCAGGTAGTCCGAGACCGCCTGCGCGCCGTCCAGGTAATCGCCCACCGCGCGTATCTCCGCCCCGATGGTGCGCAACACCTGCTCGGCGACGTGATTGTCGCTATCCTTGTTCATCTCCGCCAGGATTTCGGAAAGGGGAGATGAGGAGTCGCTGGCGAGTAGGATGGCGCCCCTGGGGAGGCGGCCGAGATGGGTGGGGCCTTTCAAACTGATGCCTGCCGCCTTCAGCATCTCGGCGAAGACCGAGGCGGTGAACAGCGAGGCATTTTCGACGGTGATGACGTGGACTATAGGAGCATGGCCGGCGGCGATGCGCCCGCCCAGCCGGAATGCATTGCCGCTGATGCGAGTTAGCGAAGTCCAGCAGCGAGCCCCCCTCTTGGCGGTGACGCAATCGTTTTCGATTGAGACTAGCGGCGAGCCGGGGTCAGCCTGCCAATTGGCCTTCGCGCCCGCCCGCGCCCCAGGGGAGACGCTGATTTTGACCACGTTCCCCTCAAGCGAAAGTGCGCTGGCGGGGGCGCTGTAGTATTTGTCGCGGTATTCCAGGAGCCATCCTGGGCCAAACTCAGGGCCGGAAAAATACGAATCATCGGCAAGCAGGTCGCCGATGACCGTGCGGACGCCATGATCCTTCAGAACCTGGATCAACACCGCCAGGTCCGACCGGGCGAGGGTGGGGTCCCCATATCCTTTCAGATAGAGGTTGCCGCGGAAATTTTTGGAGCCGTCGAAGGAGCCATTCGAGTAGAGGAGGGTGCGAAAACGAAAATCGGGCCCCAGCAGCCCGAGCGCGGCGGCGGCGGTCACAAGTTTCTGGTTGGAGGCGGGAATGAAGGCCTCGTCGCTCTTGTTTTCGAAGACCTGTTGGCCGTCGGAGAGGCGAACTACCGAGATGCCCACCCGGGCCTTCGATAGCGGAGCGGAGTTGAGAATCGCGTTGATCTGTCCGGTCAGTTCCGCCTGCGACAGCGAAGCGGCCGCAACTATCTTCGGCCAGGCCAGGACCAGGGCCAGGCAGAAGACCACCAGCAAAGAACGACGATAACGGCTAGGCATCAGGTTGACGGAACCTCAACTCTCAAACGACTCATGAACGCCAGTTGTTTACCAGGTAACCCTAACCCTGATTATTCATGAAGAGGGAGGGCACAAGTCCCTCCCCTACAGGACAATGTCCGAGGGCACCTACGGGACTTGTAGGGGCGGGACTTGTGCCCGCCCGCTCTTCTGAGGAGGATTGTGAAACGACTCATGAACGCCAGTTGTTTACCAAGTGGCCCCTCAGTTTCGAGGAGGAAAGTTTCGAGTGTCCAGGGAGAGGGGAGGCATCGGCAGCCATTAGCCACCGATCACATCGTCCACAAAATCCGCGTAATCCGTGTAAGCCCACTTCGCCGTAGTGGCCTACGGCTACGAAGGCTGAATCCGTGGTTAATTCTTTCTTCGGGCTAGGATTTCCCCTCCCGCAACTGGGCCAGTGCCTCGAAAACCGCCTTCCGGTTGTCCGGAGGGCAATGAGCCTCGTTGAAAAAGAGCACGCCCACCAGGTTGTGCCCGTATTTACCCTCCGCCTTATACCGCTTTGCCCATTCTGCCATTGTGAAGACGTCCTCGGGATGAACCGGAGGGACGGGGTAGTTCTTAGGTGGGCGCCGCCGGGCGTTGAAGTGGATTATCGAGGGGAGATAGGGACAGTAATAGTCCAGGCTGGCACATAGTTCCTCCTCCCGGAAGGAATGATGGCCCGGAACGGCATATTGGACGCCGGCCTTCACGTATTCCCTTACGTCGTGGCCCCGGTCGGTGGTGAACGAGGTCTCCCAGCAATGCTGCCCTCTGGCAAGATTGGGATTCACCTCTTTTACAGTGGCGAAGAGCGCCTGCAGGAACTCGCTCACCACCTTGAGCTTGAACGCCCTCATCTCCGCTATCGTCGCCTCAGCCAGTGGCTTGCCGAACATCCGCTCGAATTGTTGCCTATCGGATGCCGAGTAATGACTCATCGGGCCGTAGGTCGGCCCCTCATTGTAGAAGCCATCCACGGCCTTCTCGCCCAATTCGGCGCGCCCATACCGCCCCAGCAGATCCCTAATCAGCCGGCAGTTGGCGTCTTGAAATGCGGCGCTGGCCGGAGTTGGCAGGGGGTACTCATTGCCCCAGAAATCCATCATCGTCCATTCCGGGTGCTTGGGTAAGAGCAGCCGCCCCTGCGGAGTCCCCATGGCTAGATCCACCCTTATCCCTTTCCGATGGGCCTCTGCCACCAACTCAGGCAGAAATTCAGTCTCAGGGTTGGCATTGGGACAATCCTTATCCACCACTTCCGAGAGTTCCGGATCCTGAACCGGCCAGGCATATCCCGCGGCCTCCCCATGATACTGGTCCGAATACATCAGGATTGACAGGTAATTCAGCCCGGCCTCCCCCATCTCCCGGATGCACTTCTCAAAATGCTCTGCTCCGCGGGGTATGTCCCCCTCGTAGTTCAGGCTCGTCCCCCACCCCACGAACTGAAAACCGTTCACTTCCATCTTGCACCCCTCATAGACTGAGCCGTTTGCCGTCATTGCGAGGAGTCCGCCGCGGACGACGAAGCAATCTCATCGAACACTGGCAAGGCCGAGATTGCTTCGCTGCGCTCGCAATGACGGGCGCGGTTACTTTTCAACTCAAGAAGTTGGGTGAAACTCATTAGATGGCAAGCGCCCCGATTATCGTGTCCAGATGCACCACGAACTCCGCCGTTACCTCGATGTCATGGTGAACTTGCGTGTAAGGCTCGACATTCACCCAGTGGCCGTCCGCCTGCTGCGTCTCCAGGTAGTAGTCCGCCACTCGAACCGTCCAATCGCGATACGCCTTCTCCTTCGTTATCTGATAGAGTATCGCGGAGCCCCAGCCGGTCTTGCAGACCTGCGGCACCTCGAATTGCCTCTCCGTGCAGCCCATCGCCCAGTCCTCGTATTTCCTGGCCAGCCGCAGATAGCCTCTCTTTCCCGTCGCCATGTAGAGCCGCGCCAGGAAGGCCGCCATCAAGCCGGGGACGAAGAAGTATTGCCGGGGCTGTTGCGCCTCGACCGCGTAAGTCTTTGCCATGTCCTCCGGGTATTCCGTGATTATCCCTTTCTCGGCGGAATACTGGTAGAGGAGCCGTTCCCGGATGTTAGGCTGCATCTTCCAGCACCGCCTCAACAATCTCCCTATCTTCTCCGCCACTGCCCTTTGGCCGTTCGCCAGTGCAGCCAGGCCGACCATGCTGGTAACCGCCAGGTCTTGCCTCCCCGTGGGCCCGACCTCCCCGGGAGCATCGTAGAAACCGCCGCTCTCGGGATCGCGCAACGTTAACAGGAATTCCATCCCCTTGTAGGCGATGTCGAACTGTCTCAGTATCGTCGCTCCGTATATCAGGTTGGCGTTTGGATAGGGGTACCAGCCGCTCTCGAAGTCCCCCCGACCATACTTCCCGTCGAAGTTGCCCTCCGGCGTGAACATGTTCCTCCGTATCCACTCCACCAGCCCCATCGCCGCCTCCGTCTCTCCCGTCACCGCCAGCGTCCAGGGCAGCCGATAGTAGAAGACCCCTTTTTCAACCGGCCCAAAACTGCCGTCCGCGTTCCGATGCCGAAGCAGCCACTCCAACCCTTTCTCCCTGCCCTCCGCGTATCTCTCCTTCTCCTTCATCCGGCTTGCCTCCTCAAAAAGTGCGGCGCAGCTTCCGCCGCGCCGTTAGGAGTCCAAGAGAACATATCGTTCGACGTTCGCAATAGTGAGCAGCCCTTATCCGCTATCCCAAATCCTCCATCTCGAGCCCTTCGACTATCTCCCGGAATTTCTTGTCCACCTCTTCCTCGTCCGCAGCCTCCCCCTCCTCCATGAGATCGGTCGCTTTGCTCTTCGCTTCCTCGACCACTCTCTCCTCCACGAAAATAGGCGAACTGAACCTCACCGCCAGCGCTATCGCATCGCTCGGGCGCGCATCCACGTCGAACTCATGCCCGTTCACGTCCAGCGAGATCATCGCATAGTAGATATTGCCCCGGAGATCGTTCACCGTTACCCTCTTCACTTGCCCGCCGATGTCCTCGATCAGGTTCTTCAGCAGGTCATGCGTCAGCGGCCTCTGCTCCCTTATCCCACTCAAATGACGCAGGATGGCAACCG
>Ga0315294_10000772_pt1 | contig 34586 bp, 26 predicted proteins | sample YL17G13_40_MG_FD_203626 | JGI IMG/M metagenome (GOLD analysis project Ga0315294, IMG submission 203626) | Sediment microbial communities from Yellowstone Lake, YNP, Wyoming, USA - YL17G13_40 | ecosystem: Environmental > Aquatic > Freshwater > Lake > Sediment | place: USA: Wyoming | collected...
GCGCATGCGCTACTGGTTGGGCTACGTGCTGGCGTCCGCGCTGGCGCTCTACACGCACTACTTTGCGCTGTTTGTCTTGCTGTTCCAGAGTCTCTACGGCTTCTACTGGCTGGCGCGCAACGTCTCTGGCTACGCTCAAGACTATGCAAGTCAGAAAGAGCGCTGGCTCAGGTGGTTGCTGGCAGAACTGGCCACCGCTTTGCTGTTCCTGCCCTGGGTGCCGATTCTGTACCATCAAGCCACCACGGGCGGCGGCGGATGGGTGGAAAAATCCGTGGGGCGACCCTCCTGGCGGGCCCTCGCGGATACCTGGGCGTCCTTTAGCGTGGGCCTGGATGGCCAGCTCTACCCAGCGCTGCTGCGGCGCGGGGCCTACGTGCTATTCGGCGTTTGCGTGCTCTCTGCTTTGTCGGCGCTGTGCGCGCGGCGTTCCGGGGAGGCGCGTGAGGGGACTCTGTTTTGTTTGATGTACGTCGGCGTGCCGCTGGCAACCGTCTGGTTGTTGTCCCAGTTCAAGCCGATGTACACTGTGCGCTACCTGCTGCCATTCTTGCCGGCCTACTACATTCTGGTGGCTGCCGGGGTTGAACGTCTGGGGATTCTCGCAGCCCTGCGCGGAGCAACTGGGTCTCGTGTAGGGGCATGCGGAACCTGGGTGCGCGGCGGGGTAACACTGGTGCTGGCCCTGATCATGCTCTGCGGCGACTGGAACGCGGAGCGCGTGGAGCACAACCCAGACTGGCGCGCGGCCAGCTCTTTTGTCGTCGCACAGACACAACCCGGTGACGTGGTACTCTTCTCGCCACGCTGGAACTACAAGCCGTTTGACTACTATGCGCGGGGACGCCTTGCGCTCGACATAGACCTGCCCATCCCGGTGACGGAGGGCGCCGCGCTGAGCGTGGTCGACGAGGTTGCCCGGCGCTACCAGCGTGTCTGGCTCTTCTGGGAACGCGGCCACTACAGTGACCCCGAGGGCATTGCCAAGCGCGTGCTCGAAGGCCGGTTCGAGCTCGTGGAGACGCGCGCATTCCATGGCATCCAGAGCCTCTTTCTGTATGATCTGAGAGCATCGAGAACAGGTAGCAACTGACATGTGCAGTACGCCGGCTCTCCTGGAGTCGAAGCAGAACCGGACACTCTTCCTGTTGCTCATTCTGGCCGCAGGTGCGGCGCTGCGGTTCTACGCCCTGGCCGCGGAGAGCTTCTGGTTCGACGAAACCTACAGCGTGTGGGGGGCCGGGCACAACGTGGCCTGGCACATCGCGCAGAGCGTGCAACGCATCTTTCCGCCGCTGTACTACCTGCTGTTGCACTTTTGGCTGGTGCTGGGCAAGTCCGAGTTTGCTGTGCGCTCGCTTTCCGTGCTGATTGGGCTGGCGTCCATTGTGGCCGTCTACGCACTGGCGTGCGAGCTGTTCGACGCACGCGTGGGGCTGTTGAGCGCGTTCCTGCTGACCGTCTCGCCGCTGCATCTCTGGTACTCGCAGGAAGCGCGCATGTACATTCTGGTCGCGGCACTGGGGCTGGCCTCGGCCTATTTCATGCTGCTGGCCTTGCGCCGGGGCAGGCTCTGGCACTGGCTGGCGTACGTCCTCTGCAGCGTCCTGGCAATGAACGCACACTACTTTGCGGTCTTTCTCGTGCCATTTCAGAACTTGTACGTGCTGTACCTGCTGGCGCGGCAGGCCCGCGCCTCTCGCTACGCTCAAGACTATGCGCGTCGGGCGGGGGGCGAAGTGCAGGCACGTTTCGTCGATCCCCGTCAAGCGGGGGCGAACCTCTGGAAACGCTGGCTCGCCAGCCAGGTGGCGATTGGCGCTCTCTCAATCGTGGGCCTGGCCGGCATCTTGAGCACAGAGACGGTCTACTGGTGGGGTTTGCTGGACACCTGGCACGGCGCTCCGACTTGGCGCGACGTGGTGAGCACCCTGTTTTCCTTCAGCCTGGGGACCATCCCCCTCGCTGAGGGGCAGGGCAAGGCGCTCTACGTGGGTGGCCTGCTGCTGTTCGGATTCTGTGCTGTATGGAGCATACTGGGGTGGGGCGGGCAGGACCGTGTCAGGGTTGGTCGACTGTCACTAGTAGTGGATGAGGGCATCCTGTTTGCCGGGTTGTACCTGGTAGTGCCACTGGGTACGGTCTTCCTGCTCTCCCAGTTTCAGTCGTTTTGGGTGTTGCGCTACATTTTCCCGTTCCTGCCCGCGTGGTGTATTATCGTGGCGCGCGGCATCTCGCGTGCGCCAGGTCGCCTGGCAGGTCCGCTGCTGACGGCAGCGATCCTGCTGGCCTCGCTGTGGCCGATTGCCAACACGTATCGGTACCAACAAAAGGAGGACTGGCGCGGCGCGGTCCAGTACATCAGGGCCCAGGAGCGACCTGGCGACCTGATTGTGCTGCTGGACGAAGACGTGTGGCTGCCCTTTGAGTACTACTACCGCGGCCCGACGCGGCGTGTGGGCGTCAGCCGCTCGATCGCGGACCGGGACCTGCTTGCAGCCCGCGTGGGCATGTGGGTGCCCAGCTACGCGCGCATCTGGCTCGTGCTCAGCCACACCGATAACCTGGCGCTGCAGGACTATCTGGAGACATCACGCTTTACGCGGCTGGCGTCCGAGAAGCACTTGTTTCTGGTGGAAGTGGATCTGTTTGACGTGGTCGGATCGTAAATCTCCCGAACGATGGGTGCGATGAGGCTGTTGTCTAGGTACCGTCTGATCTTTATACTGGCTGTAGGCTTGCTGTGCGCGGCGCTGCTGCTCAACGAGCACTTGGTGCCAGCGGGCGACAATGCGACCTACATCGTCCTGGGCCAGTCGCTGGCGACAGGGCGTGGCTACCGCATGGTCAGCGACCCGCGCCAGCCGGAGATGGCGCTGTACCCGCCAGGCTACCCGCTGCTGCTGGCCGGGGTATTGGCCACCCTGCAGGGGGGCGCGACGCACAGTCTGATGGCGGCGGTAATACCCATGAAGTGGGTTTCCGTGGCGCTCTATCTGGCCGCCATCGCGTTGGTGTACGCGCTGTTCTGGCAGCGAAATGCGACGCTGGCGACCCTGGCCGCCTTGCTCACGGCCTTGAACCCGCACATCCTGTACTATGCGGCCGAGGTAGGCACCGAGATGCCCTACCTACTGCTGTCGCTCGGCTGCGTCTGGCTCTTTGAGCGCTACTGGCGAAAGCCGACCACCGGCGCGCTGTTGTGGACTGCGGGCTGGCTGGCGGTGGCGTTCTACGTGCGCTCGGTGGCGTTGGTCATGGCGGCGGCGTTTGTGCTCTACCTGGTTGTGCGGCGCAGGCTCAAGCACGCGCTGCTGTTGCTGCTGCTTGTGGGGATCCTGGCAGCGCCCTGGTTCATCCGCAGCAGCCTGTTGCCTGCCACCGGAACCTCGGTCGGGCTAGGCCGCGGCTATTTCGCCCTGTACTCGTCCAGCGATCCCTACGGAACAGCCAGGGCCAGCCTGCCCAGCCTGGTGGCGCGCCTGGCTCAGAACCTGCGCATGTACGCGCTGGAGATCTGGCCAGGGTTGCTGTTGCCGCACGTATCGGAAGTTGGCGTCCTGCTGCCAGCTTTGGACCTTGTGCTGAGCGGCCTGATGTCGCTGTTGCTCGTGGTCGGCTGGGCCGTGGAAGCGCGGCGTGGATCCGCCAGCGAATGGTATGTGGCGCTGTTCTTTTTGTCCTGTGTGGGCTACCTGTGGGTGCAGGGCCGCCTGATCGTGCCCATCATCCCCTTTGCGATCTACTACTTGCTGTCGGCGCTCGATTGGCTGCTGACGCGAGCGCTGCGTGAGCGCAACAAAGCACACAGCCTCGCGATAGCGGTGACGTGCGCGGCCCTGGCCCTGTCAGCTCTGGCTGTCGACATGCGCAGCATCCAACGCAATCTGCGCTTTGGGCTGGGCAAGTCCGTGGCAACGTACTATTCGAAGCAGGATGCCGACTGGCGCAACTATCAGAAAGCCGTGGACTGGATCGTGCGCGATGCGCAGCCTCTCGCTGCGCTCAAGACTATGGGCCCCGTCGTCGTGATGTGCCGCAAGGCTGATCTGACGTACATCCTGACCGGATTCCAGGCTCTGGAGTATCCCTATTCCACCGACGGCCAGCAGTTGATGCGCGCTGTGCGCGACAACCATGTCTCCTACTTGATCGAGGACAGGTTCTTTTGGACGTATACCACCGCCGAGTACATGCGCCCGGCGCTGCAGGCCTGGCGCGATGCGGACCCCGGGGCGGTCTCTCTGGCATATGAACTGGACCGGCCACCCACTCGGGTGTGGCGCGTCAATCAAACCGAATAGGGGAGGAAAATCAGAATGAATGCGAATATGATGTTGTTCCTAGCGATCTTCTCGGCCGTCGCAGGCCAGTTGCTGATGAAGGTGGGCATGAACCAGGTGGGGGCGCTGAGCGGCTTTGGCATCTCGGCCCTGATCCACATGATGCTGAACCCGTTTGTCTTTGTTGGCATTGGCTCGTATGGCATCGGCTTTATCTTTTACCTGTTCGCCCTGTCCAAGCTGCCGCAAAGCCTGGCCTATCCCATGTTCGCGTTAGGATACGTGGTGGTGCCGGTCTTCAACTGGCTGGTGTGGCACGAGGCCTTCCCCGTCACGCGCCTGGCAGGTGTGCTGGTCATCCTGCTTGGGGTTTGGCTGGTAAGCAGGTAGGCTCATGCCACCCGACGCAGCCTCGAACACAAAGAGAACAGGAACGAGATCACAAATGCCGCGGGCGAGGCGCTCTTCCGTCCTGCGTAGACATCTCGTTGTGTTGGGGCTGTTCATCACGCTGAGCATCGTGCTTACCCATCCACTTGCGTGGAACCTAGGCTCACGCATTCTGGGCGCGCCGGCACCCGGCGACAACTTTGAATACCTGTACAAGACATGGTGGTTCAAGCATGCCTTGTTTGACCTACATGTTTCGCCGTTCTTCAATGCGACGATGTTCCACCCGTTCGGCTATGACGTGGCGCTCTCGGAGACCACCCTGTCCAACACCATCCCAGCGTTGCCGCTGGCCCTGGCACTGGGCGAGGTGCCTGCCTACAACCTGACGATGCTGTTCTCCTTTGTGCTGTCGGGATTTGCGACGTACCTCCTCGTCCTCTACCTGACGAAGAGTCGGGCGGCTGGCGTCCTGGCGGGAGTGGTCTTTGCCTTCTGCCCGTACCGCATGGCGCATCTGGGGGTTGGGCACTTGCCCTTGATGGGCACACAGTGGCTGCCACTATTGCTGCTGTACCTGGACAAGATGATCCACGAACCTCGTGTTCGTAACGTCCTGCTTGCGGCGCTGTTCTACGCGCTGGGTGCGCTCTCCGCCTGGTACTATGCCTACATCTTTGCGCTGGCGGGTTTGGTGTACGTCCTGCTGCGCGGCAGGCCGTGGCGCAGGCGGCTGTGGAGGCCTGCGTTTCTCCGCGCGGCGCTCGTGTTTGCTCTGGGCTGTCTGGTGCTGGTGGGCCCGTTCGTACTGCCGGTCACACGGCTGTGGAAGGAAGGCGACCGGCCTCAATCGCTGCGCTACGTGGATCAGTTCTCTGCCAGCCCGTTGGATTTCGTCTATCCGAACGTGATGCAGCCCCTGTGGGGCAGCGAGCTGCTGAAGCATTATGCGCAAAACGTCAACGAGAACGCCTTGTACCTGGGCATACTTCCGTTGGCGCTGGCCCTGGTGGCGGTGCGGCGCCGGAGAGAGCGACCTGTCAATGCGTTCGCCTGGCTGAGCCTGATCTTTGCCGTGCTGGCTCTGGGCACGACGTTGCACTGGGGCAGCGCGCCGGTGTATCTTGCTGTGCCAACCTGGCTGGAGCACGTTTTCACGACGGGCATGGGGGTTCTGACCAAGCGGCTGGCGCTCTTCCCGATCTCCTCCTACAGCCTGCGCGTGGAACGAGCCATCTACCTGCCACTGCCGATGTTGTTGCTGTACCTGTACCTACCGTTCTTCAACGCCATGCGCGTGTGGGCTCGACTAGGGCTGGTGACGATCCTGGGCGTGGCCGTGCTGGCAGGGTACGGATGGCAGGAATTGCGCCAGGGGCGCCCATGGCAGCGTCTGGCCCGCTCCCCTGCGCGGGGCCTCGCCTTGAGCACCGTGCTGCTCGGCCTGGCCCTTCTGGATGTGGCTGCATTCCCCTATGCACTTGGGAGCACCAGCGTTCAGGCACGGCCGGTGGACCGCTGGCTTGCGAGCCAGCCCGACGATGGGGCGGTCATGGAGTTTCCGGTGAACAAGGCGCTGAGCGGTTACGCCCTGTACATGTCACGCACGCATGGCAAGCGCATCAGCTTCGGCTATGGGACGTTCTTTCCGCGCGAGTTCAATGAGAAGCGTGGGGTGTTGGAGGCTTTTCCCAGCTCCGCATGCGTGGCCTTGCTAAAGGTATGGGGCGTGCGCTACGTGCTGGTGGGGTCGCGCAGTTACGGCAGCGCCTGGTCTCAGATGGAACAGGCTTTGTCCTCGGCGGACTCTGGGCTGCGCCTGGCAGTGCAGATGGACGACCTGCCAGTCTACGCAGGCGACCGCGTTCTGCGACTTTTGCCGGGCACGGAACGTGCCTTTGTCGTCGACCGAGTCTACGTCTACGAGGTGCTGTAGAGCATGGTGAAGGAGCGGAGCGTCAGCCTCTCGCTGCGCTCAAGACTATGCCTCAATCGAAGGCAGGTGATCCTTGGCCTGCTGCTGGCGTGCCTGACTCTGGCATCCATCGTCGCTACCCTGTCGGACGCGGGCATTACCTGGGACGAGCCCCTGTACATCAAGGCGTCACGGGGCTACATGAGTTGGCTAGGGCTGTTCAAGAGCGGCCTGCGCGAGCCGCTGTCGGACGCGGCGATTGTGCGCGGATGGATGCCGCATCCCACGCTCGAATTGCACCCGCCGCTGGGCAAGCTGCTGTCCGGTTTGACCTGGGGGGCGTTCCGCGGCGTGTTGGGCGACATCTCGGCGCACCGCCTCAGCAATGCAGCTCTGTTTTCGCTGCTGGTGGCGATGGTCTTCTGGATGGTGGCTTCCGCCTATGACACCGCGAGTGGCCTCTTTGCGGCTCTGTCTCTGCTGCTCATGCCACGCATGTTCCTGCACGCGCATCTGGCCAACATCGACACCACGGTGGCGATCACCTGGTTCCTGGCCACGTACGTTTTCTGGAAGTGCGAGTCGAGAAGGGGATGGCTGCCTGTCCTGCTGATGGGTGTGGCATACGGTTTGGCTCTGGCGACCAAGATGAACGCCATCGTCATGCCGGGTGTATGGGTCCTGTGGACGCTGCTGTTCCGGCGCAACTGGCGTGCGCTGCTCAGGGTGGCGGTCACGACGGTCATTGGCTGCGGGGTGTTTGTTGCGCTGTGGCCGTGGCTCTACCACGACACCCTCAACCGTCTGGCGTACTATGTGTTGATGGCCTCGCGTTTCAAAGACCGGCCCCAGTTCTACCTGGGGCAGACCCTGTCGCACGTGCCGTGGCACTATCCGTTCGTCATCACCCTGGCCGTGGTGCCGTTGGCAATCACGGTGATGTACCTGCTGGGTGCCTTCCGCGTCGTGGCTCGAAACGGGGAGCGCCGCGTGGACGAGACCGGCTGGCTGCTTATCCTGAATGCGCTGACGCCCCTGCTTTTTGCCGCCACAGGGTTCCAGGCGGCCTATAGCGGCGAGCGCCACTTTATCCCGGCCTATCCCTACCTGGCCTGTCTGGCAGGGGTAGGGTTTGGCCTGGCACTCGATGCTTTGAGCAAGGCCTGGCAGCGCGCACACGAGCGCGCGAACGTGACGCGGGTGCGTTGGGTCGTGGGACTGCTGTTGGCCCTGCTGCTGGCAGCTCCTTTGGTCTCGATTGTGCGGCTTTATCCCTACGAGCTGTCGTACTATAGCGAGCTGGTCGGCGGCCTGCCGGGCGCGACACGCCTGGGGCTGGAGACGACCTTTTGGTGCGAGACCTACAAGGATGCGCTGCCCTACCTGAACGCACACGCGCCGCAAGGCGCTGTGGTGTGGGCCGAGAACCCTTTTGTGCTGCGCTTCTACCAGCGTGACGGCACGCTGCGTGAGGACTTGCAGGTCTCGGGTGGCGACGTGGTCAGCCCCTATGGTGCCGACTATGCCGTGGTAGAGATGCGCCAGACAGGCTTCAGCTACACTCCGGAGATCATCAAGGTGCTCCAGGAGCAACAGCCGGTCTTCAGTGTGACGCGGCAGGGCGTGCCTCTGCTCCATCTCTACAGGCTGGAGCGCACCCCGTGATGCGGACTTCCCGGCGCCCCGATCTGCGCACCCGCATGGCTGGCCTGCTGCAGGGTCGTCTCCACATCGAACTGTACAAGCGCGATTTGTATATCTTACTGCTGCTCGGCGTGGTCGCCGCGACGGTCATGTTTTGGCGCCTGGGGGAGGGCAGCCTGGGCGACTATGACGAGGCCGACTATGCCCAGAGCGCACGCGAAATGCTGTGGTGGTCCGATTTCAACACGCCACGCTGGAACGGGATGGAGTTCTTTGACAAGCCGCCGCTGTGCTACTGGCTGACGGCGCTGTCCTACAAAGTGTTCGGCGTCAACGAGTTCGGTGCACGCTTCGTCTCGGCCTGCGTCGGGGTGCTGGCCATCCTGCTGACCTACCTCCTGGGGCGCAGCCTGTTCGGCCAACGCGCCGTGGGCCTGGGCGCGGCCATCATGCTGCTCACCGCCAGCCGCAACCTGTTCAGTCACGGCTACAACTTTGTCAGCCTGGCCCGCGTGGGCATGCTGGACATGTCGCTCATCCTGGCTATGCTGGTGGCGGTTTGGTGTGTGTGGCACAGCCAGCGCAACCCCAGGTACCTGGTTTGGCTCGGCCTGCCGCTTGGCCTGGGCTTGATGATCAAAAGCATCGCGGGCCTCATGGCGTTTGGCATCGTGGGACTGTTTTTCCTGGTGGGGCTCCCCTGGAAGCTGTGGTGGCGCAGAGAACTGCTATGGGGTGGGTTGCTCTCTGCCTTGGTCGCGCTGCCCTGGCATCTCGGCCAGTTGTGGATCTGGGGCCGGCAGTTTTGGGACTCGTACATGGTCTCTCTCACAGTGGGCTACGTCACGGGCGAGCAGGGCCATACCAAGAACGTGCTGTTCTACTTTCGCTCCATTCAGCGTGGATTCCCGGTACTCTACCCTGTGGTGGCCTTGGCCGTGCTGTATGCCCTATGCCGGGTTGTGTGTGGTCGTATCGTGCGCAGCGCGGAGGACACGGTAGCCGCGAGTCGCGCGCTCACCCTGTTGCTGTGCTGGACAACGGTGCCCATGCTGCTGTACAATGTTTCACGCAGCAGGATCGGCTGGTATATGATTCCGATCTATCCAGCGCTGGCGCTGTTGACCATGTACCTTCTGGTGACTGTTCTGCGCAGCAAACTGGCATTGGTGGCCGTGCTGGTGGCCACGCTGGCATTCAATCCCTGGTTGCCCAGGGCCAGCGACTCTAACCCAGGGGTAAAGGTCGTGGCCTCGTACAGCCAGTATGTGCTGAGCCAAGATGCGGTCCTGGTGAACTACTGGCCCGGCTCCTACTGGATCAGGCCAGCGGCCCTCTTCTATGCAGATCGGCCGCTGCTGCTGGTGACCAGCGAGCCGGCCCTGCGTCGCGTGCTCAAGACCCCTGGCGAGTTCTACGTGCTGGCCGACGGAAAGGACTGGGAGCCGGTGCAGGACCTGGGCCAGGTGTTGTATCGCTCCGGCGGCTACGTCCTGGTCAAGGCGCAGGCCAGCGTCAGGGGGGATGAGGGAGGCCAATGACAGCAGGCGTTTTCCTGTCCATTACGGCACCCGCCTACAATGAGCACGAGATCATCGAGCAGGTGGTCACCTACTGGGAGAGCGTCTTTGCCCGGGATGGCATCCAGGGGGAGATCGTCATCGGCGACGATGGCAGCACGGATGGCACCAAGGACATCCTGCACCGGCTGCAGGGCCAGTTCCCCAATCTCGTCATGGTGGACAACCCGGTCAACCGAGGCTATGGCTACGCTCTGTCCAGCGCCATCGCGCGCTCGCAGGGCGACTATGTGCTGACTATCGATTCGGACGGGCAATTCGACGCGGGCGAGTACACGCTGCTCTGGGAAAAGATGCAGAAGGGCTACGACGTCGTCACGGGCTACCGCCACCGCAAGCGGGACAGCGTGCTGCGCGTGGTCGCGGACCGCGTGCTCAATCTGATCATTCGCGGCCTGTTCCACCTGCACTTGCGCGACACCAACTGCGCGCTCAAGTTGTTCAAGGGTGACGTGGCACGACGTCTCACCATCGAGGCGCGCGGCTACCCGACGCCCACCGAGCTGCTGGTGCGCGCACAGACGTCGGGCTATCGCATTGGCGAGACAGGCATCACGCATCGGGAGCGCGCGGGTGGCGCGTCCAAATTGAAGGCCCTTCGCACCAGTTGGCAGATGCTGCTGTTCCTGGCCTATCTGAAGTACAAGCAAAAGCTCTTCAAAGCCAACATCATCAATGAGTTCTGACCGGGAGGAATCTTGTCACATCGTCTTGAGCGCAGCGAGAGGCACAGTCTTGAGCGCAGCGAGAGGCACAGTCTTGAGCACAGCGAGAGGCGCAGTCTTGAGCGCAGCGAGAGGCGCAGTCTTGAGCGCAGCGAGAGGCGCAGTCTTGAGCGCAGCGAGAGGCGCAGTCTTGAGCGCAGCGAGAGGCAGAAACTAATCGGCGTCATCCTGGCCGCGGGCAAAGGCAGCCGCATCCAGCCTTTGAATCTCTACCTGCCCAAGCCGCTTCTGCCCGTGTGCAACAAGCCCATCATCCAGTACCAGTTGGAGGACATGCGCAACATCGGCGTGCAGGAAGTGATCATCGTGGTGGGCCATCTGAAGGAAGAGATCATCTCCTACTTTGGTGACGGTTCCTCCCTGGGGCTGCATATCCGCTACGTCGAGCAGCGCGAAACGCTCGGCATTGCGCACGCCGTGGCGCAGTTGGAGAACGAGGTCAACTCGCCCTTTATCCTTTTCCTGGGTGACATCTTTCTGGTGCCCAAGAACCTGCAGGCCATGGAGCGTATGTTCTGGGAGCGCCGCGCGGGTGCCGTGCTGGCAGTCAGGCGCGAGAAGAACCCCGAGTACATCCGCCGCAACTTTGCCGTGATCCTGCACGGCAGCGGCACCGTCACGCGCGTGATCGAAAAACCACGCTATATCACCAACGATCTGAAGGGCTGCGGTGTCTACATCTTTGACCTCTCGATCTTTGACGCCATCCGCCGCACGCCGCGCACGGCGCAGCGCGATGAATACGAGATCACCAACTCGATCCAAATTCTGATCGACGACGGCTACCCTGTCTACCCGGCCGAGGTCATCGACTGGGACATGAACATCACCTTTGCCTGCGACCTGCTGGAGTGCAACCGCAACCAGTTGGCGCGGCTGGGCGAGCCTTACCTGCTGGGCCGCGACGTCAAGCTCTACCCCGGTGCGACCATCGAGGGCTCGGTGTTGGGCGATGGCGTGACCGTGGAGCACTCCATCGCGGTCAGGGACTCACTGGTCTTCGCCGGGGTGCACATCACAGACGAGCACGACATCGTGCGCAAGCTGCTCACGCCCGAGGTCACGTTGGACTGCCTTGCCCCGGGAAACGCCAACGGGGGCAATGGCGTGAAGGGGCATGACCATGTGCTATGAGCGGGCACTGGTGACTGGCGGAGCAGGCTTTATCGGCTCCCATCTGACCGAGCGACTGCTGAGCGAAGGGTTGCAGGTGGTCGTGCTGGACAACCTGTCGGTGGGCAAGCGCGAGAATGTGCCGTCCGGCGCAGAATTTCTGCAGGGTGACGTGCAAGATCGCGAGGCAGTGGCGCAGGCCATGGCTGGCGTGGATGCCGTTTTTCACCTGGCGGCCAGGGTCAGTATCCGGGCTTCTGTGGCGGGCTTCTACGAGGACGCGCAGACCAACCTGATGGGGACGCTCAACGTGTTGCGCGCCTGCGCGGCTCAGCACGTGAACAAGTTCGTCTACGCCTCCTCAATGGCCGTCTACGCTGATGCGCCTGCCGGCTCGACTGTGTCCGAGACGTACACCACTACGCCCATCTCGCCCTATGGCGTGGCCAAGCTGGCCTGCGAGCGCTACGCTATGCTGGTGGCGGCCGAGTCCGGTTTCCGGGCAGTGGCGCTGCGATTCTTCAACACCTTTGGGCCGCGGCAGACCTTTACCCCCTACGTGGGAGTGATCACCATCTTTATCCAGCGCCTCTTGCGTGGCGAGCCGCCCGTGATCTTTGGCGACGGTGAGCAGCGCCGCGATTTCGTGTACGTGGGCGACATTGTCGAAGGCGCCTTTCGTGCCCTGGTCACCGACGTGGACGGAGAGGTGTTCAACATCGGCACCGGCCTCGGCACCACGGTCAACCAGGTGGCAGCGCTGCTCTGCGCGCGCATCCGGCCCGGGGTGGTCCCGCTTCACGCTCCGGAGCACGCCGGCGAGTTGCGCAGCTCGGTGGCCGATATCGGCAAGGCGCGCCGCATGCTGGGCTACGAGCCCCACGGCCGGCTGGAGGACCAGATCGACGAGATCATCGCCTGGAATCGAGGGATGGCAGCGCATGAGCATTGAGCCGGCTGCAGGCAAGACCCTGCTCATCATCCCCGCTCACAACGAGGCGGCGAACATTGGCCGGGTGCTGTCCGACGTGGAGGCCACCCGCCTGGCGCTGGACGTGCTGGTCGTGGACGATTGCTCCAGCGACGAGACGGCTGTCGTGGCGTCCCAGGCGGGCGCGCACGTGCTGCGCCTGCCCTGCAACCTGGGCTATGGCGGTGCTGTGCAGGCCGGCTTTCGCTATGCTGTGCGCCTCGGGTACAGTTTTGGGGTCCTGATGGATGCCGATGGCCAACACGACGCCGGCTGCATCGCCGCCCTGTTGCGCTCTGTCCAGGATGGCAAGACAGACCTCGCGCTCGGCTCGCGTTTCCTGGGTCACATGGAGTATCAGACCAGCGCCATCAAGCGTCTGGGCATGGCCGTCTTTCGTCAGATCGCGTCACGCGTCACGGGGCAGCGCATTACCGACCCGACTTCGGGTTTCCAGGCGCTCAACCACGACGTAATGGCCTTTTTTGCGGCCGACAACTACCCGATCGATTTCCCCGATGCCGACACCATCCTGTTGCTGCACTTTGCAGGGTTCCGTCTGGCCGAAGTGCCGGTCACCATGCGCGAGCGCCTGAGCGGCGAGTCCATGCACTCGAGCTGGAAGCCGATCTACTACGTCTTCAAGATGTTCCTGTCCATCTTCATCGTGCTCTTGCGGGTAGGCACGCACAGCAACGCAATGCGCCCGGGGAACAAGACGACGCAGGGAGAAAGCGCGTCACATGCGTAACGCGCTGACCATCGACGTCGAAGACTGGTACCACCCTGAACTGGTGCAGCAGCACCTGCCCGCGGGGTCGCCCGCAGGCCAGGTTCAGGAATCGACGGGTGCGCTCCTGGCGCTGCTTCGGCAGCGCGGGATCAAAGCCACCTTCTTTGTCCTGGGCGAGGTCGCCGAGCGCTATCCAAGCCTGATCGAGTCGATTGCAGCCGAGGGACACGAACTGGCCTGCCACGGTATGAGCCATCGGCCGCTCTGGCAGATGGCGCCCGACGAGTTCCGGGCGGAGCTAGAAGAGTTCGCGCGCACGATGCAGCGCATCGTGCCCAGCGCAGAGATCGTAGGTTTTCGCGCCCCAACCTTCTCGCTGGACAACCGCACGCGCTGGGCATTGGGCATTTTGGCCGACTTGCGCTATCATTACGATTCGAGCATTTTCCCAGTGCGCAATCCGGTCTATGGCGTGAGCGGGGGGCCGTTAGCGCCCTACCGTCCCAGTCTTGGGGACGTAGCGCGCGCGGACGCCGCGGGTCCCGTGGTAGAGTTCCCCATGTCGGTATGCACATGCGCGGGCTTGCGGGTACCCGTCTGTGGCGGGTTCTACCTGCGTGCTTTGCCATTCAGCGTGGTGCAGTCCTGTCTGCGGCAGATCAACCAGCGACGGCCCTTTGTGCTCTATGCACACCCGTGGGAGACACATGTAGGCACGCCACGCTTGGGCCTGCCACTGCTGTCGCGCTGGGTGACCTACTACAACATCGGGGCCATGTTGCAGCGCCTGGAAATGCTGCTCGACGAGTTCTCTTTTGCACCCATGCGCGAGGTGCTCAAAGAGAGAGGAGACCTGTGAACGTGTTCCTCTCGCTGCGCTCAAGACTATGCCTGGGAGGAGAGGCCGTGCTGACTGCACAGAATACCATGGAGTTTCGGGCCCGCCTCTTTGCGTTCGTGCTGGGTGTCGTTGTCCTGCTCTTTGTGGTCAACCTGGTGCGCACGAAGAAGCTCAAGGAAGAATTCGCCTTGCTGTGGCTGCTCACGGCCGTGGTGCTGGTGCTCACGCCGCTCTTCATCGACTATCTGGACCTGCTGGCGCACGCCCTGGGCATCGAGTATCCGCCCGCACTCATTTTCTTGTTGGCTATCATCTCGCTGCTCCTGATCTTGTTCCAGTTTTCGACGCGCATCTCACGCTTTAGCGAGCAGATCAAGGTTCTGACGCAGGAGCAAGCCCTGCTGCGCGCGCAGATTGAAGATCTCGAACGTGCTGCCAAGGCAGACGCTGCCTCTCGCTGCGCTCAAGACCATGGCATGAAAGACCAGGAGGAGACCCATGCAGACGACAATGGTCCCGCCGGGCGGGATGCCACAGCCCTATCTTCCTGATGCGGGGCAGACGGCCCCGGCTGACGGGACGCAAGGAGTGCTGCCGCAGGCGACGCCAGCGGCTTCGCAGCGCCCGGCTTGGTTGCCAGAGGCTCTGACCCTGGCGGGTCTGGGTGTCTTTGCCCTGCTGGTGCGCCTGGCTGCCTTGATGCAGCCTCAGCGCATGGTCTGGGGCGACGAACCATTCTACCTCTGGCTGGGCCGCAACTGGCTCACGGGGCAAGGTTACAGCTTTACCGGCTACTCGGACGTGCACCACTCGCCGATGTACCCCCTGCTGTCCGGGGTGTTCTACCTGCTGACGCACAACATGGAAGTGGCCAGCGACATCTGCTACGTACTGTTCGGCGTGCTGCTGGTCCTCCCCATCTACCTCCTGGCCAAGGAAATGTACGGTCGAGGGGTTGGCGTGGTCAGCGTGCTGCTGCTGTCCATCTACCCGGCCATCGCCACAGCCCCGCTCTTCTGGGGCACGCTGACCGAGCCACCCTACTACTTTTTCGTCTACGCTGGCCTGTGGCTGGCGCTCCTGGCAATTCGTCGCGGGCGGGGTTGGCAGCACCTGCTGGCAGGCATGAGCTTTGGGCTGGCCTATCTGACCCGGCCCGAGGCCATCGTCTACGTGGCGATTGGCTTGGGAGTGCTGATCCTGGTCAGACTGTTCGAGAAGAGGTTCCTCACATCGGCCACTCTGACCGGCCTGGCCCTGTATCTGTTGGGCTTTCTGCTGTTCTTTGGGCCCTATGCCTTCTACGTGCACCAACACACGGGCTCGTGGATGATCAGCGAGAAGGCAGGCGTCACGTTTGTGACGTGCATCGGCCTGTCCGAAGGCAACACGGCCGCCTTTGACCGCGCCACGTGGGGCCTGGACTCGACCGGTCGCGAGGTGTTTTTCTTTTCGCGGGAGAGCTACAACGTGAGCATGCTCGAGGTGATCCGCGCGCATCCGCAAGAGTTCCTGCAGTTGTTGGTGCGCAACGCTCGTCGCTTTGCCGACTCGTTGCTTTCGTCACGGCTGTTCCCCTACTTTTTCCTGCCACTGGTTGGCCTGGCCTTCTTCCAGGCCGCCTGGGACAAGGCGCGGGCCAAGGGCGAGTTGCTGCTCCTGGCGTCACTCACGCCAGTGATGGCCTTCCTGCTCTTCTTCATCCAGGATCGCTACATTGCGACCCTCTTGCCCACGCTCGTGATCTGGCTGGGCCTGGGCGCGTACAGCCTGGGCGACTGGCTGCGTGCGACGCTAGTGAATCTGCGCGAGGGGCACAGGCTGGGGCGTGTGTGGCGCGTGACGCTGGTTATGCTTCCTACCCTGGCCCTGCTGCTCTACCTGGCACTGACGCAGCCGCGCGCCATCGCGGGGTACACCAACATTGGCTCCTTCCGCATCGAACACAAGACGGTTGGGCTGTGGCTCAAGGACAACATTCCGCACGACTCGGTCGTGATGTCGCGCTTCCCGGCCTTTGCCTTCTACGGGGACACGCGCTGGGAGCCGACACCCAATGCCGACTATGCGCGGGTCCTGGTCTACGCCAAGGCCAATGGCGTGACCCACCTAATTCTGGATGAGGAGGAGACGCGAGAGTTGCGTCCCCAGTTCACCTTCCTACTCAACAAGAACACTATCCCCCCGGAGCTGGAGCTGTTGCATGTCGACGACAGTGCTCGGGGACGGATTCTGGTATTCCGATTCAAGTAGAGGCAATCCTTGTAATTGTACCCTAGATGGAGATTCATGGAACTCAGCGTCGTCATTCCCGCCTGGAACGAGGCGAACAATCTAGCCAAACTCCTGCCGCAGTTACACACTGTGCTCGCGACTCTAGACTGCGACTATGAGATTATCGTCGCAGACAACCATTCTCCGGATGCCACCGAGGCGGCCTGCGCCGCCCTCAACGCCATCTGCGTGCAGCAGACGGAGCGGGGCTACGGCGGAGCGCTGTGGGCGGGTTTTGCACGCGCCCGAGGCGAGTACATCCTGACCATGGATGCGGATCTCTCGCACCTGCCTGATTTTGTCCCTACCTTGTGGCGTCACCGCTCTGAGGCTGAGTTGCTGATTGCCTCGCGCTACGTGGAGGGCGGTAGTGGAGACATGCCCTGGTATCGCCAGGTGCTGAGCGTGATCCTCAACCAGGTCTACACCAGGCTATTGTCCTTGCCTTTCAAGGACATCTCCAGCGGCTTTCGCCTCTACCAGACCGCGGCCTTACGAGGCCTTGATCTCAAGAGCAACGACTTTGATGCTCTCGAGGAGATCCTGATCAAGTGCTATGCGCAGGGCTGCAAGGTCATCGAGTTACCTTTCCACTATGTGCCGCGCGATCAGGGCAAGTCCAAGGTCAAGCTGCTGCACTTTGGCGTCTCCTACCTCAAGACCCTGCTGCGCATGTGGAAGCTGCGCAACTCGATTGCCTCGGCTGACTATGACGCGCGTGCCTATGACAGCATCATTCCTCTGCAACGCTATTGGCAGCGGCAGCGCCATCGCATTGTGACCGGCATGGTGTACCCGCGCAAGCCGTGCCTGGACATCGGCTGCGGTTCCAGCTACATCCTGGGTGCGCTGCACGAGCACAGCGTGGGGCTCGACATCTCGCGCGGCAAGCTGCTGTACTCCAGGCGCTTTGAGCGCCACCTGGTGCAAGGGTCCGGCTTTGCGCTGCCCTTCGGGGACGGCTCCTTTGAGCAGGTGCTTTGCTCGCAGGTCATCGAGCACCTGCCCGCCAGCGAGAAACCCTTTGCCGAAATGACGCGCGTACTTCGGGAGGGCGGCCGTCTTGTGCTTGGCACTCCGGACTATGGCCGCCTGAGTTGGGTCATCATCGAGCGCCTGTACGGCTTTTTCGCGCCGGGCGCGTATGCCGATGAGCACATCACTCACTACACGCGCGACGGGCTGATTCATCTGCTGGCCAAGTACGGTTTTCGCTTTGAGAAGGTCGGGTATGTGGGTGGTTCGGAGATGATTCTGCTCTTCCACAAGTCCAGCGAGGCCGAGGGGCCGTGTCCCGCCTAGAAGCGTTGTTCCACCGAAGAGGCGCCAGCCGTAGCTCCGAATCCGGCGACGGTTCGTTTTCTCTCGCTACGCTCAAGACTATGCGGTCGACGTGGCTCCGCCACCTGGCCCTGGTGGCTGTGGTCGTGATCGGGGCCGCCTTCCGGCTCTACCACCTGGACGCTTTTGCCATCTGGCGCGACGAAGCGCAGACGATTTTCCTGGCCCGCCACACGTTCCCGGCGGGCATTCTGCGCTCCCTGCTGTCGGCAGACGTGAGCCCTCCGCTCTACTATTTCTTGCTGCATTTCTGGGACAAAGCCTTCGGGAGCGACTGGGGCCTGCGTTTCTTCTCCGTCGCCGTCGGTTTGGTGACGATACCATCCGTTTATTGGGTGGGGCGTCGCCTGTTCAACACTCGTGTCGCGCTGTTGGCGGCCCTGGCCGCGGCCCTGTCGCCGCACCATATCGTGGTTTCGCGCACGGTGCGCATGTACACGCTCTTGCCGCTGGTCAGCCTGCTGGCACTCTATGCGGTCTATCGCTTCATGACTTTGGCGGTCACTGAGACCGCCCGCACCAGGCGCATGGTTTGGCTGGGCGTCGTGTTGTCCTTTGCGCTGGTGCTCTACACGCACAACGTGGGCGCCTTCCTGGTTCTCTCGCTGAACTGTTTCGTTGCCGTGGAGATGTTGTGGCGCAAAGAGGTGCGCCGCCTTTTCTGGCCGTGGGTGATCTCGCAGGCCGCAGCGGCTTTGCTCTTTGTCCCCTGGCTGCCGGCTCTGTTCCAGCAACTGCGATCCCAAGGAGCGGTGATGGGCCCCTGGCTGGCACGACAGTCGCGCCTGGGCAATGCCTTGCGTCTTTTCAACGAACTTACGGGCTTGACCTGGCCGGCAGGCACACCCTGGTTGTGGATGGCGGTATGCGCCTTGGGAACCGTCACCATTCGCTTCCGGCGCACGCTCCTGGCCTTCTACCTGCGCTTCTCGACAGAACTGAATCTGGTCCTGTGCGGATTTGCGGGTCCCATTCTGCTGGCGGCGCTGCTGACGCCCAGGTCGATCGGCGTAATCCCCTCCTACGTGACGCTGGTGGCGTTTCCCGCTATGTGCTTTCTGCTGGCGAGCGGCGTGGATGCCGTGCGGCCCCGCGCGCTGGGACTGCTCCTGCTGCTGGCTCTGACCGTGGTGTGGGTGCGCACCGTGTCGGTGACCTACGTCCGGCGTACGTCCAACCTGCGCGAAGTCGCTGCGTATGTGACGCAGCACGTGAGGCAACAGGACGTGATTGTGATTGCGCCAGACTACCTGGCCTCTACTTTCAACTACTACTACCAGGGAAAGCAGCCTCAGGTCGCATTCCCCTCGACCCTGGGACGGGTGGAGGACATCACGTGGGTGGGCTGGGCCGAGCACTGGGTGCACGCGGACCAGGCCATCGAGCCGACCCTGCAGTACGTGGCCCAGAACGCGGCACCCGGAGCACACGTGTGGCTGATTGGGCCGCTGGCCGGCTATCCCAATGACCCCTACTTTTCGCAAATTCGGGTGCTCAAGGGTCGGCTGGATCAGGCTTACGGAGCGCCTCACGTGGTCGATTCATTCCCTCCGGCGGTCGAATACGCCGAGGTCTATATCTATCAGTGAGGTTTGGATGGTAACGCAACATCGTGCAGTGACTTCCGGACAACCGGCCAAGGCGCCCAGCAGAGGCCGACCACTTTGGGCCGAGCCTCTGATCTGGACCGTGCTGGCGCTCATGGTGGTGGCGGCCGCGTTGCCCACGCTGCTCTACCCGCTGACGCGCGATCAGGGCATCTATGCCTACATCGCCGACTTACAGATGCACGGCGGCGCTCCCTTTCGCGATGCCTGGGAGCTCAAACCGCCAGCGGCGTATTTCGCCTACGAGGCAGCCTTCTTGTTCTTTGGCCGCTCGGAGTTTGGCGTGCGCCTCTTTGACGTGCTGTACACGCTTGTGAGCGCGGCCTCCGTTGCGGGTCTGGCCTGGCAGACGTTTCGGGACCGGCGCATCGCGGCGCTCTCGGCCTGGTTCTATGCCTTCTGTTACTACTTCCTGGTGCACTTTCACTCCATGGCCACGCCCGAGGCGTTCATGACGCCCTTCCTGGCCACGAGCGTGTGGGGCATGGTGCGCGGCGTGCGCAGAAAACAGCTACCTGCCCTTTTCCTCGCTGGCGTCGCCGCTGGCTTTGTCTTCTGGTTCAAGCCGACGGCGGGGCTGCCCATCCTGGCGGTCTTCATCTGGGCCTGGCTGGAAATGTGGCGCGACCGTTGGATGCGAAGCCAAGTGGTACGTGGCCTGGTGGCAGTCCTTGCGGGAGGTCTGCTGGGACTCCTGCCCATCGGTCTATACCTCTACCGGCACGGGTTGCGCGAACTTCTGGACACTTGGGCCACGTACGGCACAGGCGCGTACCTGGAAGCGGGCGGATTGGTGCGGGGCGGAACCCTGGCCATGCTGGATGTGGTTGCGCGCTACGTACGCGACTGGCAGCTTGTGGTCTGGCTCAGCGTGGCGGGCGCCATAGGCGCGCTGGCCTGGCGCCGCCGCAATCGCAGCGGCGAGGCCCTGGTCGTCTTCTGGGTGGCTTGCATCCTGGCCACCCTGCTGCAAGGCAAGCTCTTTGAGTACCACTGGATCCCGATTCTGGTTCCGGCTGCGATCCTCTCGGCCATGAGCGTGGTGTGGCTGGCACTCGAGATGCGCGAGCGGGTCAGCGTCCTGTTATGTGACATGCGCAACATCCTGGTGGTGACGGTGTTGGTCGGTCTGGCGCTCTGGCTGGGCTACGAGCGCCTGACGCGCTACCGCAGTACCTTTTCCTACGTGACCGGCCGCATGGACGCGGCGAGCTACTATGCGCAATTCAACATTGGCCAGGACTTTAGCGCCACGGCGACCCGCAGCGCGGCCACGTACCTGCGCGAACACACTCAGCCAGGGCAGACCGCGCTGATCTGGGGTGTGGAGCCACTCGTCAACTTTCTGGCCGAGCGCCGCTCACCCACCCGCTTTATCTCGTTCTATGTGCTGGTGACTGGCAAGGGCAGCAATCCCCGCCTGGAGGCCTGGCGGCAGGACTTTCTGGACGACATCAGTCGGGACCCGCCTGCCTACGTCATCCTGGTCCAGAACGACATCACCCCGTTGGCTCCGGTGGGCTCGCGTGCGCAGTTGGCGCAATTCCCTGCGTTCAAGGGCATCGTTGAGACCGAGTACGAGTTTGAGATCCAGGTCGAGGACTACCTGTTTTACCGCCGCAGGCAGCCTGGGGCATAGCCCGGCGCAGGCATGAAGAAAGTTTCATCTGGCGGGCAAGGTTGTATATCGCATTTTCATACAACTCGTGTATAATTCTCTAGTCCAAGGGCCGGGAGCAGCAGGGCCTTTCGCTCTGCTCAGGACTGCGCCTTTCGCTGTGCTCAAGACTAGGCCTTTCGCTGTGCTCAAGACTAGGCCTTTCGCTGTGCTCAAGACTAGGCCTTCGCACAGTCTGACTCCTGCCGGTTAGAGAGCTTGTCATGATCTCTGTCGTGATCCCCGCACACAATGCCGCGCGCACACTGGGCGACTGTCTGCAGGCGATTCGCGGTTCCGACTATGCCGCGTGCGAGGTCATTGTGGTAGACGACGCCTCCACCGACGATACGGCGCAGCTTGCCGCGCAGTACGGCTGCCGAGTGGTGCGCCTGCCGCAGAACGTGGGCGCAGCGCAAGCCAAGAACGTGGGTGTGCAGACTGCGCTGGGCGAGATCGTGCTCTTCACCGACGCGGACATTGTGCTGCAGAGTGACACGCTGCGGCTGGTGGCGGAGGATCTGCTTGACCCGGACGTGGCTGGCGTCGTCGGCCTGCTTGGCAAGAAGCTGAGGTACGGCAACTTTTCCAGCCAGTTTAAGAACTTGTGGATGTACTACACCTACATGCGGCTGGCCGCCAGCGACGAAGCGTCGCGCGGCGTGGGCCTTTTTTTCACCAGCCTGGCTGCCATCCGCAGAGAGGTCTTCCTGCGCATGGGTGGCTTTGATGCCCACTATCGCGGCGCGAGCATCACCGAGGACATCGAATTCGGCCAACGGCTGCTGAGTGCTAGCTTACGGGTGCGACTGGACGCTCGACTCCAGGTCGAGCATCTGAAGCACTATGATTGGCGCGAGCTGCTCAGGACGGACCTGCAGCGGTCCTTGGGCCTCAGCAAGACCTGGTTGCGCAGGAAACTCGAGCCTGAGCAGAGGTCCAGCGGGCACAAGTACTATGCTTCAGTGCCCTGGTTCTTTGTGTTGGGGGTGCCGCTGGCCTGGCTGCTGCCGCTGTTCGCCCTGCTCGCGCTTGTCCTCGCGGCAAGGCGGCCGGTCTGGGTTCTCGTGACCCTCCTGGACTACCTGGCCCTCCTGCTGGTCAACGCACCATTCCTGAATGCTCTGCGTGAGGCCAGGGGATGGCTTTTTGGCGTGCAGTGCTGCCTGTTCTTGCCGCTCGATTTGTGGGTGTCCGGCCTGGGCGTGCTGTGGGCTGTGATTGACTATGTCGCCGGGGACCGCTACTAGCGGAATAGGAGCCCTGGCCGCGCCAGGACAAGGAGAATGGACTTGGACTACAAGCGCTATCTGAAGTACGGCACCCGCGTTTTCTTCAAGCGGGGCGCTTCTCCCATATACTTTGTCTTTTTCGTCTCTGACTACTGCAACGCGCGCTGCAAACATTGCCTGCTGGCAGAGCACGAGCCCAGCAAGAAGAAGAACGAGCTGACGATCGACGAGATCGCGCGCGTTTCGGCCAGCATGGACGACATGCTCTTTTTCACCCCAACGGGTGGCGAGCCCTTCCTGCGGCGTGACCTGGCAGAGATCGTGCGTATCTTTCATCGCAACAACCACGCGGCCAACGTGGGCATCCCCACCAACGGCAGCCTGACCGGACGCGTGATCGAGACCACCAGGGATATGCTCGATACCTGCCCGGGCCTCGACCTGCACGTGGACGTGTCCATCGATGGCATCGGCCAGGAACACGACGAGATCCGTCAGTTCCCTGGACTGTTCGACCGGGCCGTGCGCACCTATCAGGAGCTGCGGCTCCTGGAAAAGCACTACCCGAACTTTAGCACCTGCGTTGAAATCACCGTGTCGGCATTTAACCAGGACCACCTGCTGGAACTGTACGACTATTTGACGCACACGCTGGGCGTCAACACCGTGTTTACCCTGTTGACGCGTGGCGCTCCTCGCGACCCTGGCGCCAAGGACTTGGACATCCGCAAGTATGAGGAGTTGCACGCTGCGCTAGAGCGCGACAACAAGGCGCGCATCCTCTCCGGCTACTACAAGATGCCTTTCTCGGACCTGCTCAACGCAAAGCGCATCGTGCGCCCGCACATCATCGCCAAGACCGTGCGCGAGCGACGCTTTCAGATCCCCTGCTACGCGGGCAGTCTGGGAGGGGCCATGTTCAGCGAGGGACAGGTGTTGCCCTGTGAGCTGCACATCGACCGGGCAATCGGCAACGTGCGCGATTTCGACTATGACTTTAAGAAGCTATGGTACAGCCCGCGCGCGGATGAGATCCGCAAGTACATCCATGACACCCAGTGCTTCTGCACCTACGAGTGCTTCCTGACGATCAACATCCTGTTCAATCCTCTGGTTCTGCCCCGCGTGGCCAAGGAATGGGCTGTGCTCAAAGGGAGCGAGCTGCGGCATTTGCTGGCAGGTGGGCCGGCTCCCACGGTGACCCTGACTGCGACCTTGGACAAGTGACCCCGAAAGGCTGTTTCAAGAGGAGAGGATGATGCACAAAGGGCACACCGTCTCGGTGGTGATACCCTGCTACAATGAGGAAGAAGGCGTCCGGGTGACGTTGGCCGATATGCCTGCTCTGGTGGATGAGATCGTCGTGGTGGACAACAATTGCTCGGACTGCACGGCACAGGTGGCGGCCGACATGGGCGCCCGGGTGGTCAAGGAGCCCAAGCCGGGGTACGGCGCCGCGCTCAAGGCAGGTTTTTCCGCGGCGACCGGGGACTTAATTGTGGCCATGGACGGCGACGCGACGTATCCGCGCGCTTTTATCCCGGTCCTGCTCGACGTGATGGTCGACGAGAACATCGATTTCATCACCTGTGACCGCACGGGCCACAAGGCCGAGGAGGCCAACTCGTTCTTGCGCGTGTTGGGGAACTTTATTCTCAACGTGGCCATGTGGGCGTTGTACGGTTTTTGGCTCAAGGACTCCCAGTCAGGGATGTGGGTGTTCCGGCGCTCGATCCTGCCGCAACTCAAGTTGAGCAGCGATGGCATGTCGTTCTCGGAAGAGTTGAAGATCGAGGCTTTCCGTCTGAAAGGGGCAAAAGCGCGTGAGCTGCCCATCTACTACCGGGAGCGCGTGGGAGTGAGCAAGTTGAACCTGTGGCACGACGGGTTCGCCAATTTGATCTTCCTGTTCAAGAAGAGGTTCGGCGCATGAGCGGCGTGTCCCAGACACAAGAAGAGCCCTGGCTGCGCCAGGACAAGGAGCCCGCCAGCGCCTCTCGCTACGCTCAAGACTATGTGAGCTACGAAGGCAAGTTCGCGGGCAAGAAGGTGCTGATCACGGGCGGCCTGGGCTTCATTGGCAGCAACCTGGCCATGCGCCTGGTGGAGTTGGGCGCTGACGTGTTGCTGGTCGACTCGTTGATCCCTGACTATGGCGGCAACCTGTTCAACGTTGAGCCGATCAAGGACAGGGTGCGGGTCAACATTGCCGACGTGCGCGACGCCAACGGCATGAACTATCTGGTGCGTGGCCAGGACTACTTATTCAACCTGGCCGGGCAGATCAGCCACGTCGACAGCATGCGCGACCCCTACACCGATCTGGAGATCAACTGCCGCGCCCAGTTGTCCATCCTGGAGGCGTGCCGCCACAACAACCCATCGATCAAGGTGGTCTTTGCCGGCACGCGTCAGGTGTACGGTGCCCCGCAGTACCTGCCCGTGGACGAAAAGCACATCCTGCGTCCGGTCGACGTGAACGGCATCAACAAGATGGCTGGCGAGTGGTATCACATCCTCTACAACAATGTGTACGGCATTCGCGCACTGTCGCTGCGCCTGACCAACACCTACGGCCCGCGGCTCCTGATGAAGCATGGTAGGCAAGGCTTTGTGGCCTGGTTCATTCGCCAAGCCATGGACAACCAGGAGATCCAGATCTTCGGCGACGGGCACCAGTTGCGCGACATGAACTACGTAGACGATGTGGTGGAGGCGATGTTGCTGGCTGCGGTATACGAAGGCGCCAACGGGCGCATCATGAACCTGGGCAACGACCCGCCCGTGAGCCATCTGGAGTTCGTGCAGACGTTGCTGGAAGTGTGTCAGGAGCATGGCATGGGTCATGGCGGCTATCGCCTGACGCCCTTCCCGCCTGACAAGAAGCGCATCGATATCGGCGACTATTACGCGGACTATGGCAAGATCCGGCGCATTCTGGGCTGGAGCCCCAGGATTGGTCTCAGAGAGGGACTGCAACGCACTGTAGCCTACTATGCGCAGCATCGCGATCAATACTGGGAGCGTGCATGACGCAACCAGGGCGCAGTGGCACCGCCGCTGGGGTTCTGTTGCGGAACTGGACCTTGTGGGCGCTGGCCCTGATTCTGGTGCTGGCTGCCTGCCTGCGACTGTATGGTCTGTTGCCGGTGCAACGGGGTCTGCGCGCCGCCCAGGACTATGACGAGGGCGTTTGGGCCAGCACGGCCCAACTGATGTTGCAGGGGCACCTGCCCTACCGCGATTTCTTCGCCACGCTGCCGCCCGTGGGCATCTACTTGCTGGCGGCTGAGCTACGCCTGGTGTACGTTCCGTGGGGCAGCGGCTCAGGGCTGATGACCACGCGCTACGCCTCAGTGCTGTACGGGCTAGTGACCGTGGTGCTGGTCTACTGGCTGGGACGACGTCTGGCGGGACGGGGAGCCGGGCTGCTGGCAGCGGGCTTGCTGGCGGTGGACGGAATGGTAATCGGCATGGACCGCATGGCCATGCTGGAGCCGCCGCTGAACCTGTTCTCCGTTCTGGCGCTGTGGGCCTACCTGAACGCCTTTGACCGGGAGCCGGACGAGACCAAGGGCCTGGCGGTCCTGGCGGGCGTGCTGGCCGCCGTGGCGTCTCTGGTCAAGACGCCGGGCATGGTGGTCATTCTGGCCCTGGTCAGCGTCTCGCTGCTGCGGCGCAGGTGGCGCGAAGCGCTGGTCCTCACGGCGAGCTTTGCGGCGTTTTGGCTGGCGCTGAGCGCGTACTTCCTTCTGCAGTGCCCAGGCGAGTTCTTGAAGCAGGTCTACCTGTTCCAGTTCCTGCGCCCGGCCGACGGAGTGGTGAGCCGGCTCAGCCGGGTGTACGATGTGTGGCACTATGGCCAGGCCTGGCTGAGCGTGCGCCTGGGCATTGCCGGGGCGCTGCTCGTTGCCTCTCGCTACGCTCAAGACTGTGCCTCTCGCTACGCTCAAGACTGTGCCTCTCGCTACGCTCAAGACTGTGCCTCTCGCTACGCTCAAGACTGTGCCTCTCGCTACGCTCAAGACTATGGCTGGCTGGCGCTGCGGCGACGGGAGGCCCGGCCCTGGCTCGTCGTGGTGGCCTGGGCGGGCTACACAGGCCTGCTAATCATGGCCAACGGCTCGTACTACCCGCAGTACTATGTGCAACTGGCCGTGCCGCTGTGTGTGCTGGGTGGGGGCTTGCTCGACGCGCGCCTCTGGCCTGGTGAACGCCAACGAGAGGGCAACTCTAGAAGGCGATGGCCCATGCCTTGTCTAGTTGACAGGACTAGGCTGGGAAGCGCCGTGCTGGCGCTGGTTCTAATGGCGGGCCTGGTCAGCGGCCAGCTCCTGCAGCAGCCGGCGCAGATCGCTGCGCTCCTGGGCCAGACCAACTCAACCTACGTCGACGTGGCGGACCAGATCTGGCGCAACAGCGCAGCGGACGCCAGGGTGTTGGTTTTCGAGCCGAACTATACGTTTCTGTCGTCAAGGCCGCCGGCCGGAACGCAGGCAGGGAGATTCCTGGTTGACTCGTACGGCGAGATGCTGTACGTCAATCTCGGCATTGCCGAGAAGCCTGTTTTGGAGCTGGCACGCAGCGTGCTGACCGCCAAGAAGGGGCAGTTGCAGGCCACGTTCTGGGGCGCTTCGGCACAGCAGCAGGCGCTGACAGCCTTTGAGCAAGCCGCGTTTGTGGTCGTGGACGGGCGAGCGCGCTACCAATTGCAGCCGCAGACGCTGGCCACGATCCAAGCGCGGTCCGAAGAGGTCTTTGCCAGCGGAGTGGCCAGCCTACGCCAGCGGCGCTAGCCAGGTACGAACGACGCTCTTGGACGAACACGGGGTGCGCCCAAGCGCGCGACGTAGGGGCCCCTTGGCCTCGTGTTCGCCCTTGTCTAGTCGACAAGACTAGGCATTGAGGGGTTGTTTGAATAGGGGATGTGGACAATGGGCGAAAAAGTCATTGTAGTCATGCCGGCCTACAACGCGGCCAAGACGCTGGAGCGCACGTACAACGACCTGCCCAAGGGCGTGGTGGACAAGGTCATTCTGGTCGACGACGTGAGCCAGGACGAGACGGTGGACATTGCGCGCCAATTGGGGCTGGACGTGGTGGTCCATATCCAGAACAAGGGCTATGGCGGCAACCAGAAGACCTGCTACCTCAAGGCGCTGGAGGACGGCGCCGACATCGTGGTCATGCTGCACCCGGACTACCAGTACGACAGCACGCTCGTGCCCGAACTGATTCGCCCCATCCAGGAAGGCAGGGCGGACCTGGTGCTGGGCTCGCGTTTTCTGGGCTCGGGAGCTCTCAAGGGCGGCATGCCGCTCTACAAGTTTATCGCCAACCGCTTCCTGACCATCAGCGAGAACCTCGTGCTAGGGCAGCACCTCTCGGAGTGCCACACCGGCTTTCGCGCGTACAGCCGGCGCATGTTGGAGACCATTCCCTTCTTGCTGAACTCGGACGATTTCGTCTTTGACACCGAAGTCATTGCCCAGGCTGTCGCGTTTGGCTTTGCCATTTCCGAGATTGGCGTGCCCACGCGCTACTTCAAAGAAGCCTCTTCCGTCAACTTTCGGCGGAGCGTGGTCTATGGCCTGAGCACTCTCAACGTGATGTGGCGCTTTCTCCTGTCCCGCTGGGGTGCTGTGCGTTACCCACAGTTCAAGAAGACACTGCCTGAGATCATCAGCCGCTACCACCAATCCCAGATCCTGCGCCGCCCGCCGTCGGCTCAGACCAACAGCCCCGGCGACGTCCCAACCGAGGGAGGTAGCCATGCCTGACCCACGCATTCTGCGCCCAGTCTTGTCGACTAGACAAGGGGGATGAGGCGCCATGAAGCCCGGTCGGTTGTGGAGCCTGTGGTTCCCGGCGCTGGTGTTGCTCGTCGGTGCCGCGCTGCTTTTGTGCAGGCTGGATGATGCCTACCTGTGGCAGGATGAAGCCGAGACGGCCATCGTCTCACGCCACCTGCTGGCTAACGGGCTGCCGCTCTCCACCGACGGCACGGACTGGGTGCAGCAGGCCGGGCAGCCCTGGGTCGAGTTCACCACGGACTACGTCTGGATTTACCACTCTTGGCTGCAATACGGGCTCACCGCCGCGGCGTTTGCTGTCCTGGGGCAGACTACCCTGGCCGCGCGCCTGCCGTTCGTGCTCTTCGGTCTGGCCACGCTGCTGCTTTTCTACCACCTGCTGAGGCGCTGGCTGGAGGACTGCCGCGTGGCCGTGGTAGGTACGCTGCTACTGCTCTTCTGTGTGCCCTTTCTCCTGCTGATACGCCAGGACCGCTACTATGCGCTGGCCGCGTTCTTCACGCTGCTGACGCTGGACGCCTACCTAGTCTTGTCGACTAGACGAGGCCTGCATGTGCGCACCGGCGGAACGTGGGCCGTGCCCTATCTTATTCTAGCGGCCTTCCTGCTCTACCAGAGCCACTACGGCGCCTTCTTTCCCACGCTGGCAGCTCTGGGTATCGATTTCGTGCTGACACGGCCTGATCGCAAGACGGCGTGGCGTTTCGTGTCGGCAGGCGCATGCATCGCTGCGCTGGTGCTGCCGTGGGCCGGTTTCATGCGCGTGCTGAACCGTGGCCAGCCGTTTCGCGCCGATCGCTTTCTGGCGCAGTTGGGCCAGTACCTGCTGTATGTCACAGGCTGGATCCTGCCCCTGGCACTGCTGCTGTTGCTGCTATACGCCTGGGCACGCCAGGCTCTGGGCAGGCAGCATGGTTTAGACAGCGATCAGGCCCGCTTCTGTCGAGTGGCCGGTCTGATTGTCCTGACCAACGTGGTGGTGCTGGCCGCCAGCGCCGCCTTTGACTGGGTCTTTTTCCGCTACATGGTGCACCTGATCCCACTGCTGCTGGCCCTGCTGGCCATCGTGTTGGTGTGGGTGATGCGGCGCTCGCCCGCGGTGGCTTGTGCCATGTTGGTGCTGCTGGTGTTGAGCAACGCCTTGCACATGGTGCCCTACGGCCTGCCCGGCGTCCGTGCGCTGTCATGGGACCGCCTTTGGCCCGGGTCCTCTGCCTTCCAGTCCCTGGATGAGGTCTGGGCCAAGGCAGGGCGCTTCCGCTCCGACGCCTGGATGTACGCCAAGGAACTGACACACTCGTACGTTGGGCCCAACGAGGGGCTGGTGGCCTACCTGGCCGCACATGCGCAGCCGGGGCAGACGGTCGTCGTGAACTATGAGGACCTGCCGCTGATGTTCTACACGCCACTGCGCGTGCTGGGTGGCCTGGGAGCGCACGGCCTGGACGGTCTGCAAGCGGGTGGAGCGTACAGCGGCCGTGGACCTGACTGGGTGATCGACCGTCAGTACGGCCCCTATCGCGACCGTTTGGCTGCGCTGGTCGCGGCCGGCTCGTACGAACGGATCACGATCCCCTATCCGGACCTCCGCTGGGAGAACCGCCCAGAGCCTGGTGCGCATCAATACCTCACCGCACAGGGCGCGAACCCCGTGACCCTCTATCGACGGCAAGAGGACTGACATGCAGCAATCTATGGGTCCGAGTTCAAGCTGGATGGCCAGGATCGAGGCCAGGTTCGTGTGGCTGCTCCTGGTTGTGGGTGCAGTGTTGCTGCTGACGAACCTGGGCAACATCTACCTCTGGCAGGACGAGGCCGAGACGGCGCTGCTGTCGCAGCGGCTGGGTCAGTACGGCCTGCCGCTGGCGTTCGATGGTCACAACCTGATCCGGCAAGCGCCGCAGGACGTGCAGTACACGGCCGACTGGGCTTGGGTCTATCACCCCTGGCTGCCCTTTTACTTCACTGCCGGCTCGTTTGCATTGCTTGGCCGGACCACCTTTGCCGCGCGCCTGCCCTATGCGCTGGCGGGGCTGGCCACCATTGTGTTGCTATACTACAGCCTGCGCCATCACTTTCGCGACCGGCGCGTGGCCATGCTGGGGTCTCTCTTGCTGATGCTTTGCGTCCCGTTCCTGCTGCATGCGCGCCAGTGCAAGTACTTTGCCTTTGCCGCGCTGTTCACGGTGGCCACCCTGGACGCCTATCTGCGTCTGCGCGGGGAGCGGCGGCCGCCCTGGGCGCTGCCGTATCTGATTCTGGCCGGCTTTTGTCTCTTCCAGAGCAACTTTGGCGCATTCGTGCCCCTCATGGCGGCGCTGGGGCTACACGTCCTGCTGACATGGCCCGGCTGGTCTGGAGTCAAGCGCATGGCGCTCCCGATCGGCATCCTGGTGTTCTTTGTGCTGCCGTGGGCCTTCTACCTGCAGACATGGGCGCGCGGGCGCTTTGCCTTTGACGTGTACCGCTTTGTGGGGCACCTGGTGCACTATGCCGTCTACCTGACGGGCTGGGTCTTCCCCGTGCCGCTGTTGCTGGTCTTTGCTTACCTGTACCTGCGTGAGAGGAAAGGGCTGGACCTGACGACGGGAGAAGCGTCGCTCGTGAGTCTCTACTTGCTAGTGGCCGCGCTCACAGTTCTCTTCCTGTCCGAGTCATTCATCTGGATGTACTTTAGCTACGTCGTGCAACTGGTGCCACTCCTGGCCGCGCTATTGGCGCTCACGCTGCTCAAGCTGCTGGACCGCTGGCGCTGGCTCGGCTATGCGCTACTCGCGCTGCTGCTGGCGACAAACGTGCTGCACGCCTTGCCCTACGCCCTGCCACTGGCCCGCCAGTTCAAGTTCGCTTCGCTGGCTCCCCGCCGCTATCTGGCAGAGACTGATGACCTGATTGCCACGGCTGGACGGCTGCGCTCTGACCTGGCGGGGTATGCCTACGAACTGACGCACGACTATGACAGCCCAGAGGAGGGCATTGTGCTATTCTTGACCGAACATGCGACGCCAGGGGACGTGGTAGTGACCAACTATGGCGAGTTGCCGATAGCCTTCTACACGGGCCTAGACATCGCCGGAGGGCTCTCCGGCTATCGGCTGGAAAGCGTGGTCCGGCCCAAATGGGTGATCAACCGCCCGGAAGGCCCGTACTACGATGAGGTAGAGCAGATGATTGCGCGTGGCAAGTACGAAGCCATCGAGATACCCTACCCGGAAATCCTGTGGGGCAACCGGCCCGTGCCGGAGTATCACAAGTTCACCGCGGTGCAGAACGAACCCCATGTGGTGATTCACCGGCGGCTGGATTGAGAAGCTTCGCACCGCGTACTGCGTTGGTTGCTGAACGCAAGGGCTCGTTTCTACGCGACGATTTCGTCAGGCCTGTCTAGCCATGGATAGCCAACGATTTGGAGGTGAACAAGATGGGCGAAAGAGTGCGGAACACACTCCTTGCCATCCTGGTTTTTTTGGTGGTGCTCGTTGTGCACTTTCAGTGCAAAATCATCACTTCCTGGGACTCCAAGTGGTACCTTTACACTGCCATGAGCATCATCAAGCAAGGCAATACCGATTTGGACGAGTACGCCAAGGTGCTGGAGGAAGGAGACTACCGCGTCGAAAGGATAGGTAGTCACCTGTATGATCGGTACCCCTTGGGGACCCCTATCATCGCTGTGCCCTTTGTCCTTGTGGTCGACAAGGTGCACCAGTGGAGGTTCTCGTCCGATTTCTACGAGTACCTCCAACAGGTCCCGCCCGGGCATCGCGTGAGACGTGTCGAGCATTTCATTGCGTGTTTCATTGTCGCGTTGACTGCTGCGCTCATATACCTTATGGCTCGCGGGTTTCTGCATGATGCTTTGTCGCTCTTGGTGACCTTTGTGTTCGCCTTTTGCGGCTTTGCCTGGTCAACCTGCAGCCGCGCCTTGTGGACGCATGGACCATCCATGTTGTTGCTGACCATCATGTTAAGCATTATTCTATTGGCCAAGAAAAGACCCTGGTTAATCCAGTTCGCGGGCGTGCCGCTGGCCTTCTCGTACGTGACCCGTCCCACCAACGCCATATCCGTACTACTGATAACGGTTTTCGTCTTTATTCAATATCGAACCTATTTCACCCGCTTTCTTCTCTGGGCCATGGCCATTGCGATACCGTTCTTTCTGTTCAATCTATCCGTTTACAGAGCGCTTCTGCCAGCCTATTATCGACCCGCAGAGACCGGCGCAACCACGTACGCCGTGCCAAACATGGTCGGGGGGAATCCCAGGCTTCTTGAGGGACTGATAGGTAATCTCGTCAGCCCGTCGAGAGGATTGTTTATGTTCTCGCCGATACTGCTGTTCTCCATCTATGGTGTCATGGTCAAGATCAGAAACGCCCAGTTTGACCGCCTGGATGGTTGTGTGCTCGGTATCATGATCCTGCACTGGATACTCATCTCGTCCTATACCTGGTGGTGGTCAGGCTGGGCATATGGCCCCAGAATGCTTGCTGAGACAATCCCATACTTTATCTATTTCCTGATTCCTGCCATCGCCGCGATTTCCCAGTCTACAGGACTGCGGAAAGTGATCTTGGTCTCCATTTTCTGCTGTTTCTTGACCATTAGCTTTCTGATCCACTACCGAGGCGCAACGAGCCAGGATGTGTACGACTGGAACCAGATACCAGCCATCGTTGACCTGCAGCCTTCCCGAGTGTGGGACTGGCACGATATTCAGTTCTTGAGAGGACTCGAATGGCCTTTCTTGGGCGGGACTACTCAAAATGAGAAGAAACCTCATTCATAATCGCGAGTACTGGGTACTGCTGATTCTTGTAGTGATCTCGTTGGTCATCCGCACGGCCCTGGTGGCGCGCGTGGACCGCATCGTGCGCTGGGACGAGCCGGACTACCTGATTCTGGGCAAGCACCTGTTCACCGGCGAGGGCTTCACCGTGAGCGGCCAGCCTGAGCTGCACTATGCGCCGCTCTTCCCGATCGCGACGGGGCTGCTCTACCCGCTCACGCACAACATGAAGCTCAACAGCGACATCGGCTACGTGTTCTTCGGCACGCTACTGCTTCTGCCATTCTACTGGCTGGCCAGGCGACTCTTCGGAGCGCCCATTGCAGTGCTGGCCACGGCTTTCTTGTGCCTGTACCCACCGTTGACCGCGGGCGTGCTGTTCTGGGGCACGATGCTGGAGCCGCTCTATCTCTTCCTGCTCTTTTCCTCGCTGTGTGCGGTCTGGCTGGCCTGGGAAAAGAACAGTGTGCGGGCCTTTCTGGCCACGGGCGCTCTGTTTGGGCTGTCCTACCTGGCCAAGCCTGAGGCGGTGGCCGATTTCTGCTGGATGCTCGTGCTGTTGGCGCTGGCCAACTGGTGGCGACGTTCGCTCAAGCGCAGTTTGCCGGGCCTGCTGGTGGCGGTCGTGGCTTTTGCGCTCGTCATCTCACCGTATCTGCTCTTCCTCTACCGCTACACAGGACGCATCATGATCAGTGGCAAGCTAGGGCTCACCTACGCCGCGGGGCTGGGCGCAGTGGAGCACGACCCAGGCATCTACGACCGTGCCATCTCCAAACTGGACGCGGCCGGCGAGGAGATCATCTGGTTCTCGCCCGACCGCTTCAAGGTCAGCGTGTGGAACCTGATCAAGGCCGACCCGCGCGGCTTAATGCGGCGCATCTGGCAGAACGTGAACATCCTGGAGAGTGCACTGTTCGTGCGCAAGGTCTTTCCCTTCTACTGGCTGCTGCTGGTAGGGCTAGGCTGGTTTGGCTCGGCCTGGGACCGCGAGCGGCTGGTCAAGGAGCTGTTCCTGGTGGCAGCGGCGCTGCCGGTCTTCATTTTTCTGCCCTTCCACATCGAAGTGCGCTACTTCTCCCCGATGTTCCCCATTCTCCTGCTGTGGGTGGCCAAGGGCATCGTCGCGTTGGGCGACTGGCTGCAGGAGACGGCTGCCAGGCTGCGCCCTGGCGCGGATGCTCCGCGCCTAGTCTTGTCGACTAGACGAGGCAACTCAGCCGTGGTCGTGACTGCAGTCCTGTCCATAGCGTTCCTGGCCTACTTTACCGTGCTGCAGCCCGTGGTTGTGGCTGACGGGCTGGCCGACATGACCCCCACCCACCGTGAGGCCGGCTTGTGGCTCAAGGCGCACGCCAGCGTCGATGCCATGGTCATGTCGCGCGACACCGAGGTGCCCTTCTACGCCGAGCGACGCTGGGCCGCCACTCCCAACGAGGAGTACCCCGTTTTCATCGCCTACTTGCGCAGACGCGGCGCCAACTACCTGGTGGTCGATGAGCGTGAGGTTCAAGTCATCCGTCCGCAGCTCGCCTTTCTGGCAGGTGAAGGTGCGCCTCCGCCGGAGCTGCGGCACGTCTACACGGCGCGCGACCCACGTGGCGATACCATTGTCTACGAGGTGTTGTATTGAGCGTCTGGCGCAGTGCTCCCAAACGCTACAGGGTGAGTCTGAT